>Ga0070741_10011874_pt1 | contig 15935 bp, 14 predicted proteins | sample Coa_R1_4_FD_66440 | JGI IMG/M metagenome (GOLD analysis project Ga0070741, IMG submission 66440) | Surface soil microbial communities from Centralia Pennsylvania, which are recovering from an underground coalmine fire - Coalmine... | ecosystem: Environmental > Terrestrial > Soil > Unclassified ...
CGATCTGCAGTACCCACCGCTACGAGGATCGCCTCGACACGGTCGCGAACGCGGCCCGCGCCGGCATCGGTACGTGCTCGGGAGTAATCGTCGGCATGGGCGAGACCCACGAGGACCTGGTGGACGTCGCCAACGAGCTGGGCGCGCTCCGCGTCGCGTCGCTCCCCGTCAATTTCCTGATTCCGATCGACGGGACGCCGCTCGCAGACCGGCCACCGCCCGCTGCGCCCGACTGCCTGCGCGCGCTCGCGCTCTTCCGGCTGACGAGCCCGCGCGCCGAGATCCGCGCCGCCGGCGGGCGAGAGCGCGCCCTCGGCGCGGCGCAGGGCCTCGCGCTGTTCGCCGCGAACTCGATCTTCGTCGAAGGTTACCTGACGACACCCGGCCAGCGGCAGGCGGACGCGCTCGCGATGATCGATGCGCACGGCTTCGCGGTCGAGCGCGAGCCTCGGAGTGATGGACACGGCTCGGCAAATGTGATGAGAGGCTTCGCGTCATCTCGGGGCGGAGTTTCCTGAGCAGGGGGGCACGCATGCAAGAGCGGCTCACGACCAGCGCGCAGCACGCCCTGATCCGGGCGAAGGAAGAAGAGGACGAAGACGCCGACGATCTCGACGACGAGGACCTCGAGGACGACGAGGACTTCGACGACGACGACGAGGACTTCGACGACGACGACGAGGACGAGGAGGAGGACGAGGAGTGACGCGTCCCTTCAGGTCCCCGCGACCGTCATCCGCCCGATCTTGAGGGTCGGGGCGGCGACCGCGTTCCGCAGCACGAGGTCGTTCCCGACCATCTCGATGTCCCGGAAGATGTCCTTCAGATTGCCCGCGATCGTGAGTTCTTCCACCGAGTAGGCGAGCTCGCCGTTCTCGATCCAGAGACCGGCGGCGCCACGCGAGTAGTCGCCCGTCACCGGATTCACGCCGAACCCGATCAGCTCGGTCACGTAGATTCCCGTCCGCACCGACGCGATGATCTGCTCCGGCGTGTGCGGTCCCGGCTCGAGAAAGAAGTTGGTGGGCGCGGCGCCCGGCGCGTCGCCGACGCTGCGCGACGCGTGGCCGGTCGTCTGCAGGCCGAGCCGACGCGCCGAGTACGAGTCGAGGAGATAGCTCGTGAGCACGCCGCGCTCGACGATGCCGCGTCGCTGCTGCGCGACGCCCTCCGCGTCGAACGGGCGCGAGGCGGGACCCGCCGGACGGAGCGGATCGTCGACGACGGTTACGGCATCCGACGCGATTTTCTCGCCGAGCCGGTCCACCAGGAACGACATCCGGCGGTAGAGCGCGGAGCCGGAGACCGCCCCGGCGAGGTGGCGGAGAAGCGACGCCGCCGTCTCCGCCTCGAACACGACCGGGCACTCGCACGTCGGCGGGCGGCGGGCGCCGAGCCGGCGGAGCGTCCGCCGCGCCGCCTCGCGGCCGACCGCGGCGGGCGGCTCGAGGCCGGCGAGCTTGCGGTGCGCCGTATACCAGGAGTCGCGCTGCATGCCGCCGTCGCGCGTAGCGACCGGCACGACCGCGAGGCTCGCGCGCGAGCCGGTGTACCCGCCGACGAAGCCGGCGGTCGAGGCGTACGCCACCTGTCCGGCTTCGGCGCCGAGCTCGCCGCCTTCGGAATTCGTGATCTCCGACGAGGTGCCGAGCGCGGCGGCCTCGGCGTCGCGCGCCCACGCGATCGCCTGCTCCGGGTCGAGCTGCTCCACCGCGGGATCATAGAGGTCGAGATCGGGGACGTCGCTGGCGAGCGCCGCCGGGTCCGGCAGACCCGCGAAGCGATCCGCCGCCGTATGCCGCGCGAGCGTGCACGCCTGCCGCGCGAGGTCGTCGAGGGCGTCGCGCGAGAAGTCGGCGGTCGACACGATCGCGCTCGACTCGCCGACGAAGACGCGGAGTCCCGCCCGGCGCTGCCGCGCGCGCGTCAGCTTCTCGACGTCGCCGAGGCGGACGCCGACCGAGAGGCCGTCGCTCTCGACGACGACCGCGTCGGCGGCGCGGGCGCCCGCCGCGGTAGCCCGGGCGACGAGGCCGCGCGCGATCTCGCGGAGGTCGGCGGTGTCGCTCACGCCTGCGTGCCGCCGACGGTGAGGCCGTCGATGCGGACGGTCGGGAGGCCGACGCCCACCGGCACCGACTGCCCGTCCTTGCCGCAGGTACCGATGCCCTCGTCGAGCTGGAGGTCCGCGCCGACGCGCGAGATGCGGGTGAGCACGTCCGGGCCGTTGCCGATGAGCGTCGCGCCCCGCACCGGGCGGCCGATCTTGCCGCCTTCGATCAGATAGGCCTCGCTCGCGGAGAACACGAACTTCCCGCTCGTGATGTCCACCTGGCCGCCGCCGAAGTAGCGCGCGTAGAGCCCGCGATCGACCGATCGAAGGATGTCCTCGGGCGCGTCCTCGCCGGCGAGCATGAACGTGTTCGTCATGCGCGGCATCGGGAGGTAGGCAAAGCTCTCGCGTCGGCCGTTGCCGGTCGGGGGCATCCCCATGAGCCGCGCGTTCAGGCGATCCTGAAGGTAGCCGCGGAGCACGCCGCGCTCGATCAGCACCGTCCGCTGCGTCGGCGTGCCCTCGTCGTCCACGTTGAGCGACCCGCGCCGGTTCGCGATGGTGCCGTCGTCTACGACGGTGCAGAGCTCCGAGGCGACGCGCGTCCCGATGCGGTTCGAGAACGCCGACACGCCCTTGCGGTTGAAGTCGCCCTCGAGCCCGTGGCCGATCGCCTCGTGGAGGAGGATACCCGGCCACCCCGGTCCGAGGATGACGGTCATCGTGCCCGCCGGCGCCGGCGCCGCGTCGAGGTTCGCCACCGCCTGACGCGCGGCCTCGCGCGCGAAGCGCTCGGCGCGACCGTCGAGGAGCGTGTCGAAGGTCACCCGACCGCCGCCGCCGTAGCTGCCCTGCTGGCGGACGCCGCCGCGCTCGGCGACGCACGTGATCGACACGTGCACGAGCGGGCGAACGTCGCCGACGACCGTTCCCGCCGACGTGGCGACGAGGACGACGCGATGCTCGATGCCGATGCCCGCGAGCACGTTCGTGATCGCGGGATCGACGGCACGCGCGGCGGCGTCGATGCGCGCGAGGAGCGCCACGTGGTCGTCTGTCGGCGTGTCGATCGGCGGACGGGCGAGCGCGTAGAGGTCGTGCGCGGCCGGCGTCCTCGCCGGTGTCGGAACCGCGACGGCGCCGGTGCGCTCGTCGGCGATCGCGCGCGCCGTGCGGGCCGCGATCTCGAGGCGCTCGAGCGACACCTCGTCGGAGTGCGCGTAGCCACTGCGCGCGCCGGCGACGACACGGACGCCGACGCCCTGGCTCACGTTCCGCGTCGCTTTCTTGACCTCGCCCTCCTCGAGCGACGCCGTCTGGTTCACGCGAAATTCGAAGTACAGGTCGGCCCAGTCGGCGCGACGCTCGAGCGCCGTGCCGAGCACGCGCTCGAGGGTGCCGTCGGTCACGCCGAACCGCTCGCGGAAGAACCCCTCGGGCTTCGCGACGTCCATGCGGATGACGCTACCAGACGACTTGGGGGGGCGCTACCGGTTTACCGCGGTGCGCCGTACGATCGCGCGATGGAATCGTCTCGTGCGGTCGCTCTCGTCGTTGCGATGGTCGCGCAACAGGACGCCAAGGTGCTCGCGCTGGCGCGCCGGCTTGTTCCGCACCTGACGCCGGAAGACGTCCGCAATCCGCACGACTTCGCGCCGCTCCGCGACAGCGCCGAATTCAACTACGAGGACGGTATCTTGGCCGGGCTCCGCGCCGTCGAGGCGGCGCTCCGCGCAGCGGATGCCGTGGAACCCCTCGAATGATGGACAGCCGGGAGCCGCGGTGACATAACAATCGCTCACCGCTGCATGGCTACCGTTGCCAGCCGCGGCACCTTGGCGAGCCTCCTGGCGGCGCTCGACCGCCCCGGGCAGCTCGTCATCCTGCCGCACGACAACCCCGATCCCGACTCGCTCGCCAGCGCGGCCGCGATCAAATACCTGGTCCACACGTTCGCGAAGAAGGACGCGCACATCGTGCTCGGCGGGATCGTCGGCCGCGCGGAGAACCGCGCGATGCTGACCTACCTCAACATCACGCTCGTGCCCGTCAGCGAGGTGCGCTTCACGCGGAAGACGACCGTCGTGCTGGTCGATACGCAGCCCGGTCGGTCCAACAACTCGCTTCCGGAGGGCATCACGCCGGTCGCGGTGATCGACCATCACCCGGCGTACGCGGATTATGCCGGCGTCTCGTTCCTCGATCTGCGCGAGCAGTACGGCGCCACGTCGACGATCGTGACCGAGTACCTCCAGGAGTCGAAGCTCGTCCCCGAGGCGAAGATCGCGACGGCGCTCTTCTACGGTATCGCCGCCGAGACGCAGGACCTCGGCCGCGAGGCGACGGCCGCCGACATCGAAGCGAGCCACTTCCTCTACCCGCACACGAACAAGCGCCGGCTCGCGAAGATCGAGAACGCGCGCGTGCCCCGCGAGTACTTCCGCGTCTTCCGCGAAGGCATCGAGCGTGCGACGCTGTATGACAAGCTCGTCGTGTCGATGCTGGGTGAGGTGCAGTATCCGGACATGGTGGCCGAGGTCGCCGACTTCCTCCTCCGCCTCGACCGCGTCGATTGGGCGGCGGCGATCGGCATCTTCGGGACGTGTCTGCACTGCTCGATCCGGACGACCGATCGCGAGATCAACGCCGGTGATCTCTTGCAGCGGGTGCTCGGGAGCCGCTCGGCCGGGGGACACGACATGATCGCGGGCGGGCGGATCCACGTCGGGGACGATCCGGCGGCGCAGGAGCGGGCGGCGGCCATGGTGCGTGATCGGCTCCTCGTCGCGCTCGGGGTGGATCCGGCGAACGCCGAGTCGCTCGTCGCGGCGGGCTGAGCGCGGCCGCTCCGGGGTCGCGCCGGCGGGGTGCCCGCGGCGGCTCCTGCGTCCTCGGCGCAAGCGCGCCGCGTCGGGTGCGACGTCCGCCCGAAAGCCGTGTGCGCGCGGTAGCGCCTGCGGAAGTCGCCGCCGCGGGCACCCCGCCGGCGCGGACCGAGCGTGGGGCGCCTCGCCCGTCGCCGCGAGCGTCGGGCGCGCGGCGAGCTACGCTCGCGCGCGTGCAGCCGCCACGTCGGGGATTACTTCGTCGTGACGCTCGGTGCGTATCGCGCGGTCTAGGGCGTGGCGTGCGGGTTTGCCGCCGATTTCGCCTAGCGCCCAGGCAGCGTGCGATCGGACTAGCGGCTCCGGATCTTCGAGTGCGGTCGTTAGTGCGGGGATGGCGTCGCGGTTTTTCGTATTGCCTAGGGCGACCGCCACGTTGCGGAGAAGGCCTCGGCGTTTGGCGCGGGAGATGGCGGTGTGTGCGAAGCGGGCGCGGAAGGCTTCGGCGTCGAGTTGCAGGAGATCGGGCAGGAACGGGGTGAGCTCTTCGGTAGCCGTCGGGTCGCGGGCGTCTCGGTTCCACGGGCAGACTTCTTGGCAGATGTCGCAGCCGAAGATCCAGTTTGCCAGGGAGGGGCGGAGGGACACTGGGATCGCGGTGCGGTGCTCGATCGTCAGGTAGGAGATGCAGCGGCGGGGGTCCATCTCGTAGCCGGGGCCGAGCGCGTCCGTGGGGCAGGCGGTGTGGCAGCGGGTACAGGTGCCGCAGTGGTCCGGCGGACGGGGGACCGGGTCGAGCTCGAGGTCGGTGAAGAGCTCGGCGAGGAAGAAGTAGGAGCCGCCGATGCGATCGAGGGCGAGCGTGTTCTTGCCGATCCAGGCGATCCCGGCGCGCGCGGCCCACTCGCGCTCGAGAACCGGGCCGGTGTCGACGTAGGCGTGGAAGCGCGCGCCGGGCAACGCCCGCGTGAGACGGTCGGCGAGCGTCCGGAGCAGGGCGGCGAGACGGTCGTGATAGTCGACGCCGAGCGCGTAGGCCGCGATCCGACCCCGGAGCGTCGTGCGCCAGTCGTCGGGTGGCGGTGGGGGCGGGCGGTAGGGATACGCGAGCACGATCACGCCGCGCGCCCACGGCAACCGGATGCGCGGGTCCAGGCGCTCCGCCGTGCGGTCTGCGAGGTAGCGCATCTCGCCGGCGCGGCCGTCGGCGAGCCATCGCCGGACGAAATCGTCCACCGCGAGCGGGGCGAGGGGCGTCGAGCCGGCGAGCGAGAACCCGATCGCGGCCGCCTCGGCGGCGATCGTTTCCGCGCGGCTCGGCACGCCGCGGCATCTAGCATGGGGCATCTCGGGGCGGAACGACGTGGCGACCCTCAAGTCCCTCCCCCGATCACCCGATATGGACCACCAAGAACGAATCGAGCCGGGACGGATCGCCGGCGAGGAATTAATCCCTCAGGGAGGATGAAGGCATGGCGTTGTTCGTAAACACCAACGCGGCTGCGTTGAACGCGCAGCGACACATCGAGGAGTCCAGCGAGGGCTTGCGCACCGCGTTCGAGCGCCTGTCCTCCGGCCTCCGGATCAACAATGCGTACGACGACGCGGCGGGCTTGGCGGTCGCGGACCGGCTCGGCGCGGACGTCCGGATCGCGACCCAGGCGATCCGAAACGCGAACGACGGTCTTTCCGCGCTCGCGATCGGTGAGAAAGCGCTCGGGAACGCGACCGACATCCTCACGCGGCTTTCCGAGCTCGCGTCGGAGTCGGCGACCGGCGTCATCAGCAACACGCAGCGGAGCGCGATCCAGGCCGAGTTCGGTCAGCTCGTGTCGGAAATCGACCGGATCTCCAACACGACGAGCTTCAACGGCGTGCGACTCCTGAGCAGCGGGACGACGGTCACCCTCCAAGTCGGCCTGGACGGCACCAGCAACTCGCAGATCGCGTTCAGCACGGTCGACGGCTCGTCGAGCGGCGTCGGTGTCAGCGGCATCGCCGTGTCGACGCAGGCCGCGGCGCAGAGCGCGCTCGTGTCCCTCACCTCCGCGATCGCGAACGTCGCGCAGACCCGAGGCACCCTCGGCGCCTACGAGAGCCGGCTCCTCACGGCCATCTCGAACCTCCGGGTCGCGTCGGAAAACTTCTCCGCCGCCGAGAGCCGGATCCGCGATGCCGACGTCGCGGCTGAAACGGCGAACCTGACGCGCTCGACCATCCTGCAACAGGCCGGCGTCGCCGTCCTCGCGCAGGCGAACCAGCAGCCGAGCATCGCGCTCACGCTGCTCCGGTAATCGGTGGGCGCAGCCGATCACGCAGCACGCACCACGGGCCGGGGGTCGCATGACCCCCGGCCCGGTTTTTTTCGGACCCGGAACGAGGCTCGCGCGTGTCGGTGATCAACATCAACGGGCTCGCGACCGGGCTCGACACCGACAAGATCATCACAGCGCTCCTGAACGTCGAGCGCCAGCCCCTGAACCAGCTGCAGGATGAGATGGCGGGCGTCCAGGCGACCAAGGCCTCGGTCGCGACGCTCGCCGGGAAGCTCGCGACGCTCCGGGGCGCCGCCGACCAGCTGAGCACCACCGACGGCGTGCTCGTCCGTCGCGCGAGCTCGAGCGACGACACCGTGCTCGAGGCGGCCGCCGGCGCGGGCGCCGCGCGCGGGAGCCTCACCGTCACCGTCGGCCAGCTCGCGCACGCCTCCGTCGCCGGGGCGACGCTCGGCGCGACGGCCACGACGAGCACGATCGCATCCGGCACGGGGCAGCTCCAGTTCCAGGTCGGCGCCGGCGACGTGCAGACCGTCGCCGTCGACGCCACCACGACGCTCCAGGGGCTCGTCGACGCGATCAACGACCTCGGCGCCGGCGTGACCGCGAGCGCGGTCAACCTCGGCACGACGGACACGCCCGACTATCGCCTCCAGATCGTCAGCAAGGACACCGGCACCGCCAACACGATCGCGATCCTCCGCGACGACACGAACCTCGCCGTGCAGACGTCGCAGGCCGGGCAGGACGCGCAGTTCACGGTGAGCGGCTTCAGCGGGACGTTCTCGCGCGCGACCAACTCGTTCTCGGACGTCCTCGCCGGAGTGACCATCAACCTCCAGTCCGAAGGCACCGCCACGATCACGGTCGCCGACGACACGGACAAGATCGTCGCGCAGGCGAAGGCGCTCGTCGCCGCGGTGAACGACGTCGTGACCTTCGTCGCTGGCGAGTCGACGGTCCAGGAGAACCAGGACAAGTCGGACGTCACGGTCGGCTCGCTCGCGACCGACACGACCGTGCGTCGCCTGGTCGAGCGCGTGCACGAGGCGTTCTCCGGCGCGTTCGCGGGCGCCGCGGGGCCCTACGTCAACCTCTCGAGCCTCGGCTTCGCGACCCAGAACGACGGGACGATCGCGTTCGACGAGACGAAGTTCCGCGCCGCGCTCGATGCCGACCCGAACGGCGTCGCCGCCGTCTTCGCCGGCAACGACACCACGCCCGGCATCGCGGACGGGCTCCTCAGCCTGGTCGACGACACGACGGCCGCCGACGGCCCGCTCACGGGCCACACCACGGCGCTCACCGACCGGATCAACGCGCTCCAGGATCAGATCGACGTCGGGCAACGTCACCTCGACACGGTCGAGTCCGACCTGCGTCTCCAGTTCGCGAACCTCGAGGCGCTCGTCGGCAGCCTGCAGAGTCAGAGCACGTTCCTGAGCCAAGCGTTCGGGGGAGGAAAATGATGGATAGACGTGCCTATGCCGATCGCTACGCCGCCGCCGACGTGACCTCCGCCGGCCGCGAGCGGGTCCTCCTGCTCCTCCTCGAAGGGGGGAGCCGGTTCCTCCGTCTGACGCGCGAGGCGCTCATCGCCGGCGACGTCGCCCGCTTCGCGACCCACGTCGCGCGCGTCCAGGCGATCGTCGCCGAGCTGCTCGGCACGCTCGACCGCGACGCCGGGGGCCGCATCGCGGCGGACCTGGCCCGGCTCTACGACTTCATGCTCTTCCACCTCACCGAGGCGAACGCGCGGAAGAGTCTGCGGCACGTCGACGAGGTGATCCGCGTCTACGTGACGATCGAAGACGCATTCCGGACGATCCTCGCGCCGGCGGCGGCGCACGTTCCGCCGCCGCCCCACGACGACGCGGAGTCGCGGGTGGCGACCGCTTGATGGACGAGGCCGAGATCGTCGCGGCGAGCCGCCGCGAGCACGCCCTGTACGAGGACCTGTGTGCGGCGTACCAGACGCTCGCGGCGGGGCTCGACTCGGCGTGCGACGCGAGCCGGCTCGTCGACGAGAACCGGCGCGCCGAATCGACGATCGAGGCGTTGCGCGGCCTGGCCGCCGCGCTCGCGCCGTACCGGATGACCGGCGAGCCGGTCCCCCCCGCCGTGCAGGCGGTGTGGAAGGCGTCCGCGGCGCTCGCCGCCGACGCGGCCCGCCTGAACGCGACGATCACGGGGCTCGTCCGAACGCGCGGCGAAGCGGTGAGCGCGCGTCTCGCCGAAGTGCGGCGGGGACGGCGCGCGCTCCGCGGCTACCGGCCGAGCGCCGCCCGCGACGCCGCCAGCCGCTGCCTGGCGTGAGTGCGGACGCGGTGACGGAGCCGCCGGATGATGGCCGTCTCGCCCGCACCCGCCACCGAGCCCCGGACGCTGCTCGTCGTCTCGGGCGCCCGCGGCGCGCTCCCGGTGATCGCCACGGCGCGCCGGCTGGGCCTGCGGGTCGTGGTCGCGGACGGCGCCCACGACGCGCCCGGGTTCCGTCTCGCCGACGCCGGGATCCTCGCGCCGACGTGTGACGCGGAGGCCGCGGTCGCGGCGGCGCGCGCGTACGCCGCGACCACGCGCATCGACGGCGTGATCGCGGCCGGCGACGGCGCCTGGACCGTCGCGGCGATCGCGCACGCCCTCGGGCTCACGGGGCCGTCGCTCGAGGTCGCCGCGCTCGATCGGCTCGGTCTCGCCGAACGCGCCCGCGCCGCGCGCATCGGGGTGCCATGGTCCGCGTCCGTCGCGGATGTGGCCGAGCTCGCGGCCTACGCGAGCGGCGTCGACGAGCCGCTCGTGGTCATGCCGGTCGACGGTCCGGGCGGCGTGCGTCTCCTCGAAGACGTCGAGCCGGAATGGGCGTTCGACGTCGTGGCGGCGGCGTCGCCGAGCGGGCGCGTGATGGTGCAGGCCGTCATCCCCGGACCGCGCGTCCGGACGGCGGCGGTGATCGCCGGGGGACGCGTCGTCACGCTCGCGCTCGCGGACGTGTTCGTGCCGCCCGTCGGCTGCGGCACGCCGTTCGTCGTCGATCACGGGCACGACCTGCCGTCGCGGCTCCACGTCGCCGTGCGAGAGCGGATCGACGCGCTCGTCGCGGACGTGGCGGCGCGACTCGGGATCGCCCGCGGGGTGATCGACGCGGACGTCGCCATCGGCCGTGGCGTCCCGATGCTCGTCGGGCTCCGTCCGCACCTCTCCGGCGACGCGTTCTGGAGCTGCGACGTCCCGCGCGCGACTGGCGTCGACGCGGTCGAGGCGGCGATCCGCCTGGCGCTCGGCGAGGACGTCCCCGCGTCGACCCTGCGGCCGCGACCCGGCGACGCCGTGGCGCGGCGGCCGATCTGGGCGTCGCCGGGCACCGTGACGGCCGTCCGCGGAGCCGACGAGGCGGCGAGCGGCCCGGGGATCGTCGCCGTCCAGGTCGACGTGCTGTCGGGCGATCGCGTGTGCGGACATCCGGGACGGCGACCCGTCGGCTTCGTGGTCGCTGCCGGCCAGACGCGCGAGGCCGCGGTCGCGCGCGCCGAGCACGCTGCCGCCCGGGTCCGGATCGACGCGCAGGCCCTACCAAGCCGCGTGGGGAGCGGTGTTCACTGAAATGAACCGGCGCGGGAAATTTCTGCCGCTCGGCGCACGCGCGGCACGCCGCTGGCCGCGCGGGTGGGTGGTCTTCCGCGGGCCGACCGGCTGGCACGCCCTTGCTTGGGAGTTCGCTCGATGATGTCGCCCGATCGCCATCCGGGTCGGGGGCGCGCCATCGGGCTCGCGGATGCCACCGCCGTCGTCCTGGCGGGCGCGGTCGCCCCGCGTCCGGTCGCCTCGGTGCCGTCGCGTCCGGTAGAGGGCGCGTCGCGCTCGATCGTCACGCGGCAGCTCGACCGGCTCTGCGCCGCCGGCGTCGGACGCATCGTCGTCTGCACGAGCCACACGGGCAAGCACATCTGGTCCGCGCTCGGGCCGACGTACCGCGGCCATCGCCTCACGTACGCGCTCGAGCCGCGCCGGCTCGACAGCGGCGGCGCCCTCCGGCGCGCGCTGCCGGTCCTGATCGGCGACCCGCTCCTCGTCGTTCGTGCCGACGCGCACGTCGACGTGGATTTCGAGGCGCTCTGGGCACGGCACGCGGAGCGCCGCGCGAGCGCGACCATCGTCGTCACGCACGTCGAGGACGCGAGCCGCTCGCGCGGCGTGATCGTCGATCACGACGACCACGTGCAGAGCTTCGTCGAGGCCGGCGAAGCGGCCACGCCGGGCTGGGTCAGTGCGGGGGTTTACGTGCTGTCGCGCGTCGTGATCAGCACGACGCCACTCGGCGTCGCGCTCTGTCTCGAGCGCGAGGTGCTCCCGGGATGGATCGGCCGCGGGCTCTACGCCGACCGTGCCGCGCGCCGGGCAATCGAAACCGCCGCGCCCGCGATCAACGCCGCGCCGGGACGCCACCGCCATCGCCATCGCCGGCGGCGCCGGCACGGTGGATCGCCGCCGGCGATGCGCGAGCCGCGCACGCTCAACTGACGCGCGCCCGACGGCTCAGCCGCCGTCGAGACGACCGACGACCCGGCGGGCGATCGTCCGTCCGATCGCGATCGACGCCGTCGCGGCCGGCGACGGCGCGTTCACGACGTGCGTCATGCGCGCCGCCTCGACGATCCGGAAATCGTCGACGAGGACGCCGCTCCGGTCGACGGCCTGCGCGCGAACGCCGGCGCCCGCACGCACGAGGTCGGCGGCTCGTACATCGGGGACGAGGCGGCGAAGGGCGTCGACCGACGCCGCCGTCGAGACCGCGCGGTGGATCTCGCCGACGCCCGCCCGCCAGTGGCGGCGCACCATCCGCCAGAAGCCGCGGGACGCGACCATCGCCAGCAGGTCTCGCGCCGACACGGTGCTCCGTCGGTACCCCTCGCGCGCGAATGCCAGGATCGCGTTCGGCCCGGCCTCGACGCGGCCGTCGATCCGCCGCGTGAAGTGCACGCCGAGGAACGGAAACGCCGGATCGGGAACCGGGTAGACGAGGTTCCGGACGAGCCCGCGGCGGGCGTCGGCGAGCACCCAGTACTCGCCCCGGAACGGCACGATGTCGACGCCCGGGTCGACGCCGGCGAGCCGCGCGATCCGATCGGAGTGGAGGCCGGCGCAGTTGACGAGATGCTGCACCCGGACGATTCCCGTTCCGGTCTCGACGACGATCCGGTCGCCGTCCTGCCGGAGGCCGCGTACGCGTGCGCCGGTGCGGACGACACCGCCGCGGGAGCGCACGACGTCCGCATACGCGTCGAGGACGCGCGCGTAGTCGATGATGCCGGTGTCGCCGACGAGGAGCGCCGCCAGCCCCTGCGCGTGCGGCTCGTGAGAGCGGATCTCGTCGGCGCCGAGCCGGCGCAGCGCGGCGAGGCCGTTCGCGCGCCCGCGGCGCTCGAGCTCGTCGAGCCGCGCGAGCTCGTCCGCCGACGTGGCGACCACGAGCTTCCCGCAGCGCTCGTGCGGGATGCCGTGCTCGGCCGCGAACGTGTAGAGCGCGTCGCGTCCCGCCGTGCAGAGGACCGCCTTCTGCGATCCCGGGCGATAGTAGAGACCCGAGTGGATGACGCCGCTGTTGTGCCCGCTCTGGTGACGCGCGAGCCCGTCCTCGGCCTCGAGGACGACGACCGCGCGGTCGGCGTCGGCGACGAGCGCCATCGCGGTCGCCATGCCGACGAGCCCGCCACCGACGATCGCGACGTCGAAGCGCCCGGCATCGTCCGTGCCGGACGCGCTCTTCGGGGGACGCGTCATCTGCGGGCCGACCAGATGCGCGGCGAGCGGGCGTGCGTCAAGGCGTCCGGGATGCGCCGTCGGCGGCAAGATTTGCCGGGCGCGCGCGCGTCGGCGTCCGCCGCACGGGGGCCCGGGCGCGGCACGGCCTCTGCAAGGCGCCGGTCGTGGACGACCGATTCGAGGCGAATCTCCGCGCGCTCGCCGCACGCGACCGGGGTCGCGCCGCGGCCATCGCCGCCGCGTCGGCGCGCGGTACCGTCGAGGCGACCCCGACCGGCGAGCCGACGCTCGTCGTCGACGGCGTCCTGATCCACAGCCGGCTCGATCCCGTACGCGAGGCGACGGCGTGGGCTGCACGCCAGCGCGACCGGCTCACGGAGTCCGCCAGCGAGACCGCCGTCGTCTTCGGCTTCGGCCTCGGCTACCACGTCGAAGCGCTGGCCACGGTGTGGTCGGGGCCGATCGTCGTGGTCGAGCCCGACGCCGGCCTGCTCCGCGCCGCGCTCGCCGCCCGCGACCTCCGCACGCTCCTCGCGCGCGTCACGATCGCGCCCGAGCCGCTGGCGGACGACGCGGTCGCCTCCTGGGGCGCGCTCGGCCTCCTGACGCATGCCCCGTCGCTCCTGGCCGCGGGCGCCGCGCTCCGCGGACTCCGCGAGCGGCTCGCCGCGCGCGCCGCCCTCCAGGGCGTCCGCCTCCACGTGCTCGTCGTATCGCCGCTCGGGGGCGGATCCCATCCGCTGACCGGCTACTGCGCGCGGGCGCTCGCCGAGCTCGGGCACACCGTGAGCGTCCTCGATCTCGCGCCCTTCGCGTCCGGCATGGAGGCGATCGCACGCTTCACGCCGAAGGCGGCCGCGCGACGGAAGATCGAGGCGGCGTACATCGACGTCCTCGGCGGCGGCGTCCTCGCCGCGATCGATGCGGCCGCGCCCGACCTGGTCCTCGCGATGGCGCAGGCGCCGCTTCCGCCGTCGATCCTCGAGGCGATCGCCCGCCGTGGCGTGTTGCGCGCGTTCTGGTTCGTCGAGGACCAGCGGCTGTTCACGTACTGGCGGGACGTGCTCGGCGGATACGACCACTTCTTCGCGATCCAGCAGGGCGCGTTCCTCGCCGAAGCGCAGCGCCTCGCACCGGGGCGCGTCCACTATCTGCCGTGCGCGGCGGATCCGGCGGTGCACCGGCCGCTCGCGCTCACGAACGACGAGAAGGGCGAGCTCGGCGCGCCAGTGTCGTTCGTCGGCGCCGGCTATCGGAACCGACGCCTCGCCTTCCGCTCGCTCCTCGACGTCGGCCTCCGCATCTGGGGCAGCGACTGGGGCGGCGCGGGCGCGCTCGAGCCGGCGATCCAGCGCGACGGCGCGCGCATCGCCACCGACGACGCCGTCCGCATCTTCAACGCGACCGCCGTCAACCTGAACCTCCACTCGTCGACGTTCGTCGACGGCGTCGAGCCGCGCGGCGACTTCGTGAACCCGCGCACGTTCGAGATCGCCGCCGCCGGCGCCTTCCAGCTGGTCGACAGGCGGAGCCTCCTGCCGTCGCTCTTCGTGCCCGACGCCGAGGTCGCGACGTTCACGAACACCGACGATCTCCGCGACCTCGTCGACTACTGGGTCGAGCGGCCCGAGGAGCGAGCCGCGATCGCCGCCGCTGGACGCCGCCGCGTCCTGGCCGAGCACACCTACCGCCACCGCATGGCGACGCTCCTCGACACGATCGCCGCGACCGATGGCGAGCGACTGGCGACGAGCGCGCGCCGGGCCCGCACCATGGGCGACATCGCCCGGGTCGAGGCGGCGACGCCGCTCGGCGACTTCCTCCGCACGCTGCCGCCGGCCTTGCCGTTCACCTTCGACGGGCTCGCGCAGGGCGTGTTCGGCCGCGAAGGCGCGCTCTCCGAGGCCGAGTCGATCCTCCTCTTCCTCCACCAATTCGACCAGCTCTACGTGCACGGGGGACAGACGGCGTGAAGAAGATCCTGATCCTGAACCTGACCCGTCTCGGTGACCTGCTGCAGACGTCGCCCACGATCGTCGGGCTCAAGGAGAAGTACCCCGACGCCGAGCTCACGGTGTGCGTCGATCGGAACTTCGCCGAGGTGTGTCGCGGCCTTCCCGGGGTCGACCGCGTCTGGGAGCTCGAGCTCGATCGGCTCGGTCGCTTCCTCCTCACCGGGACGCCGGGCGACATGCGGGCCGCCTACCACGAGGTCGAGGACGTCGTCGGCGCGCTCCGCCGCGAGCGCTTCGACCTGGCGCTCAACTACTCGAGCTCGCGGATGAGCGCCGTGCTCATGCGCCTCATCGGTGCCGCCGACAGCCGCGGCTGGACGATGACGCCGGACGGGCATCGGTTGATCGCGCATCCGTGGTCGCGTCTGTTCGCGGCGAGCGCGCTCGCCCGGCGCTACGCCGCGTTCAACCTCGTCGACAGCTACCAGCGGGTCGCCGGCGTGCGCGGCCCGCGCCGGCTCCTGTTCACGGTGCCCGACGATGCGCAGGCGCGCGCCCGCGCGCTGCTCGCCGACGCGGGCCACGCGGGTGAGCCGCTCGTCGCCCTCCAGCTCGGCGCGAGCCGCGCCAGCCGCCGCTGGCCGACGGCGAGCTTCGTCGCGCTCGGACGCGCGCTCGCGGTCCGTCTCGGCGCGCGGCTCCTCCTCTGCGGCGGCGACGGCGAGCGGACGGTCGCGGCGGAGGTCGGGGGCACGCTCGGTCGGGCGGCGATCGACGTGTGCGGTCGCACCTCGATCGCCGAGCTCGGCGGCCTCCTCGCCGCGGCCGACGTCCTCGTCACGGGCGACACCGGGCCGATGCACCTCGCGGTCGCCGTCGGGACACCGGTCGTCGCGCTCTTCTTCGGCCCCGCGCTGCCGATGGACACCGGGCCCTACGGCGAGGACCACGTCTGCCTGCACGCCGAGGTCGCGTGCGCGCCATGCGATCACAACGTCAGCTGCCTCGAGCCGTTCTGCCGCGAGACGCTCGCGCCGGAGGCGGTCGCCGACGCGGTGGTCGCGCG
>Ga0070741_10011875_pt1 | contig 15932 bp, 22 predicted proteins | sample Coa_R1_4_FD_66440 | JGI IMG/M metagenome (GOLD analysis project Ga0070741, IMG submission 66440) | Surface soil microbial communities from Centralia Pennsylvania, which are recovering from an underground coalmine fire - Coalmine... | ecosystem: Environmental > Terrestrial > Soil > Unclassified ...
AACTTCTTCAAAGAAACTATTTTGCTGCAAATATCGGTCGTGAATACCACGATATTTGCCTCAAAGATTTTATAGGAACGGACCGCAAATCTGTAGTTCCTATAGTTGAAGAATACATAGAGAATTTTGACAACAAATTCCATTATGGATTAGGTCTTACGTTTGCCGGTCCTGTGGGAACGGGGAAAACCTTTGCTATGACGTGCGTTCTTAAAGAACTAGTTAAAAGAGGTCGCAAAGTCTATACAGTTACATTCGAGCAGATGATTGATGTTTGGGGGAGTTCTTGGTATGATGACAATGCTAAGCGAACCCTTACAGATAAGCTCAAGCGAGCCGAGGTATTAGGTCTAGATGAAGTTAGAACAGACAATCGAAATGCGGGCGGGTTCTTAGCTAATGGTTTTGATTCCGTTATTCGTCACAGAACCTCTAACCTTCTACCAACACTTGTCACTACGAATATGGAAAAGATTGATGAACAAAAAGAATTCACTAAAGTATTCTCATTGTTGTCTGCACGGAATGAAAGAATTGATACTCATGGACATGATAAGCGAATGAGAGAAATTCGCCAGCGGGTGCGAGAGCTTAGCGATAGGGGCGAAAGGCGACCAGTATGCTAAAAGGTCTTAACAAAGAGGATATTATGTTGGCAATGGGAAATGATTGGAGTGATCCTATATCTGCTATTCGTAGTATCATCAATCTTACTCCTGAGTTAGAGAGAGAAAAGATCCCTATGGTTGCTGATAATTGGTATGAGATGATGATGAAGAAGATCACGGAGGCAAAATGAGTTCAACAGAACTGCTTGTAGAAGCTAATGCGCTCCCTCTTGATATAGAGGCAGAGCTAGCCTGTCACCTTACAAAGCAAAGCTCTGTAGAACACATAGTACGTGAAGGGCTGTCTACGGACTTGATAAATATCCCGAGAATCAAGAGTATTTTTCAGTTCGTTGTCCACCATTTTAACACTAGCGGCATTGTACCAACCAAAGCTGTATTAGAGCACGAGTTCCCTAATTTCGATTTTGCTGAACCCGTAACTACCGTCGAGTATATAGTAGAGAAGCTTAGGGATCGATTCCAGAGGAAGCGAGTAGAGAATCTCACCTTAGAGCTAGCCAAGAGAGTCAACCAACCAGAAGATGCCATGAGATATCTTCATGGAGAGGTCTTGGCAATCGAGCGTGTAAGCCTGAGTCAGCGTGATACCTTCCGTCCTGGTGATCATAAAGCCTTCCTGAGAGACTTGCAGGATAAGATCCTGGAAGGGATGCACCATGGGGCTTCTTTTGGCTTTCTTCCAATTGATAACTTCACTGGTGGCTTAAAGAAGGGTCAAGTTGGATATATTCTTGCACGTCCAAAACGCAAGAAGACCTTTCTTCAGCTACAGAGTTTCATCGAAATGGTTAAGCATAAAGAAGAGCCTTTCCTTTTCACTCTAGAGTTAACGAGGGAAGAGATTGTAGCTCGGTTATCATGCATGTTGAGTGGAGTTTCTTGGGATCGGTATACCAAAGGTGATCTTATGCCACAGGACTATGAAGATATGGATGAGGCGTGGTCAGAGTTTAACTCATGGGGAGGTTACCATATTGAGTGCCCTCCAGAAGATGAAAGAACAGTTATGGCTTTAGGTCTTAAGGCTGATAAAGTAGACGCTGGACCTATTATCATCTCACAATTTGCTTATCTAGAAAGCACTAAAGATGTATGGAGAGCAGAGCATGAAAAACATGCTGAGATAGCAGTAGCTCTCAAACAGCTTGCAATAAGATCAGGTAAAGAAAGACCTGTGTATGTCGAGGCACATTTCAATCGTGGTGGTGACACGATGCAGGATCTTTATGATTTTGATGCGAGCAAAGTAGGGCTGACTGATATGATTCCTAAGACTGCTGACATTCTTATGGGGATAGTGCAGTCTAAGGAAATGAGAGCTAATCAGCAGTTAGAATTCGGAGTAATCGAGTCAAGGAATACAGATAATGCAGCATGGTATATCTATTCAGAACTCAAATCTCATACTGAGTTTAGGATCGAATCCAATAGTCAACACTAGCGACCAGATTCTCAGTGGTCTTGTAAAGGTTTATTGGATACAACAATTTAAGAAGTATTTTAGCCTAGCTGAATATCAAGAAAATCACGGCGACGATGGATGGGAAGATACACTTGGTTATGCGGCTTATTGTGAACGAAAGATGATGGGATTGAATGACTAGAAGATTCAGACGAGGGGTTCCTCTTTACTCAGGCTTCCAGTATCTTAAAGGTAGATTAGATGCTGAATCCTTACTTGAAGACCTAGGTATAGATGTAGCATATAGATTAGGTAAAAATCAGATAATGTGTCACTGTCCTGATCTTGGTGGCGCTCACGCAAATGGAGACGCTAATCCTTCCTTTGGATATAATGAAGAAAAGATGGCGTGGAATTGTTTCGTGTGCGGTGGAGGTACAGTTACTCAGTTAGTACGTCTTATTAGGGGAGGATCAGAAGAAGACGCTATTAAATTCTTAGAAATGCATAGCGATCTAACTCCTTCTTCTCCAAACGATTTAACTGCCAAAGTACAACTGATCATGCACCCTATAGAAGAAGTTAATCCTATTCCTGAATATCCTAGGGGAGCATTAAACAAATTTACTTCCCATCCATACTTTCTAGAACGCGGCATTAGTCAAAATGTTATAGAAGAAATGAAATTGTGCTTCGATGAAGCACATTGTGGAGTTATAATTCCTCACTTTTTTGGAGGTAAGCTCACGGGTTGGCAAACACGTCATTTAGCAATGCTGGACGATGTTTACATCTGTGATGTTTGTGAGAGAGAGAAAGAAGTGGTGCCAAAATACAAGAGTACTCCTTCCTTCCCTAAAGAAAATACCCTATATAATTACGATGGAATGAAAATGGCATTGCGAGAGGTAGATGAAGCTATTGTAGTTGAATCTCCTATGACAGCTTGCTATCTGAAAACCCTTGGTTACAATAATGTTGTTGCAACCTTCGGTCAATTTAACATTCCTCATGCAGCTTTGTTGATGGCTATTCCTCATGTCTTGTTCTGGCCAGATAATGACGATGCTGGCCAGAAAAATGCCGCGAGAATTATTGAGTACCTCTCACCATTGACACGTCTTAGCCTCATTCCTGTTGTTCCAGGGGAGAAGTCTGATGCGGCTAATTTAAGCTCAGATGAGGTACCAGATTATCTAGAAAAAGCCTATTCCTATGCGCTTTTTCCTATGTTAGGGCTGGCTTCAATAGGTCAGATAGCGAACGTAAATTAGAGAGGAAAGAATGCAACAGATTACAATTGGTTACGGAGCATACAAGGTACAGAGAGATAGCGATGTTCCTCTTTACCTAGGGACTAGAGAAGAATTACAGCAACTACTAGAACTCTTGACACGATTAAACATTAAGAGTTTGGAGAAGATATAATGCAGAAATATACAAAGGGCGAAGGCAAGTTAGAAGTTTTGAGAGGTCTTGAAGCTCAAGCTCTTAATGATCATTTCGCTAAGACTGGCAAGAGAGCAGTCAGTGAGTATGATGAGCAAGAACTAGAGGATCTTAACTCTGCTCTAGAAGATGCTAGAGCTAAGCAACGAGAACTAGATGGCTCAGAAGAATCAGATTCAGAAGAAGAGTCTGAGTAAAATATAACTCATTGTTATATTTGCAAAACAACACAACATAGTGTATAATACCCTAAGAACAGTAAGTCCATATACAGGAGAGTAACATGGCTGATTTCAGAAAGGGTGTCTCTTACATTAAGGAGACTGCCGAATCAAAGGGCAAGCGAAAGTATACGCCCAACATCTATTGGAAGGATGGAGACATTCGAACAGTAGCATTCGTAACACCAATTGCTGACACACCTAAAGTGCGTCTGCATCAGATGGTGAGAATACCAGATGAGTCTAGAGACACAGGTATTCGCTACGAAACACTTCTATGTCATAAAGACCCGAGTATGGTTGAAGAGTCGGGTGGACAGTGTAGCGCATGTGATCTTGGTCATGACGCTAAGGAAGTTTTTGTTTCTCTAGCTATCGAGCTAGAGCCTATCAAGGATGGAACCGATACCACAGGTTTTAACATTCTTACAGTAGAGAAAACTCGTGAGGATGGCACTAAGGTAGAATACCCTCAGTGGGGGCTTATCATGCAGGGAGCAAAGAACTTCTTTGCTTATCTAGCCGCCTCCAATGAGCGTAAGGGTGATATCACCAAGACCGCTTGGGAAATCCAGCGTGAGGGTGCATCCAAGGATACAAAGTATCACTTCTTTAAGGAGTCTGCTCCGCTTCCTGATCTTTCAGATGTGCTAGAAGAAATGCCAAGTCTGGAAGACCTACTAGAGCAGATGGGTTCAGAAGAGAAGTTCGCTGAACTAGAGGGTCTAGAGCCTGGTTCTCAGGAGCCACCGTGGGCACGAAGCAACTCGACTCCTGCTCCTAACGGCCGACAATCACGCGAAGAAGCATTCGCAAGAATAAGAAGTCAGGTTTCTGGAGACTAAGTGCAGGCCGACGCACAGGTTATCAGTGATGGAAGTGCTGATAACCGAACTGGTAACGGAGGTTGGTGTTCTATAATTAGAACATCAGCTTCCGTTACTGAGTTAACAGGGTGGGCAGACAACACAACATCCAATAGAATGGAGATAATTGCTGCAATAGAAGGACTCAAGAATATTCATAAACCATCTAGGGTAACATTAATTGCAGACTCCGCATATCTGCTCGAAACCATCAAGCAGAAGAAGTGGAATCGATGGTTTAAGGAACAAGAAGAATGGGCGGCTCTTGATAGAGTTTATAAACGTCCTAATATGGATTTGTGGTTTCAAATGGCTGGATTAACCACGTTTCACACCGTAACGTGTATTAAGGTTAAGGGCCATTCAGGAGATTATTGGAATAACAGAGCAGATAAGCTCGCAAGTTTTGCTAGGAAGAATCAAACGGAGCTTAACAGTGTTCTACCAAACTTAGAGGAAGAAGAATGGCTGTACCCCTTCACAACCATACTCAATATAGCGCCTTAGACGGTTTAGCAACCCCTAAGCAAATTGCTGATCGTTGTACCAGCTTAGGATTTGAAGCTGTTGGTTGTACGGATCACAATTTGGTTTCTGGTCATGTCGATTTCTTTAAAGAGGTCGATAAGGCAGGGATCAAACCAATCCTTGGGATAGAAACCTATCAAACTGTTGGCTCAATGAGGGCCAATCATGGACATAGACGCGATCCTAACACAGGAGAAAAGTCAGACAACTTTCATTTGATTCTTCTGGCCATGAATGAGACGGGGTTAAAGAATCTCTACAGCTTAGTTACAGAAGCACATTCGTTTGGCCATTACTATGTAGCCCGTTGTGATTGGGATCTTCTAGAGCAGTACAATGAAGGTTTGATTTGTACCTCTGCTTGCTCTTTAGGTCTGGTTCAGCAGTCTTTGAACAACAATTCATGGGCAGGTGATCCTGATGCTCTCGTCCAACGTTACCTGGATATCTTTGGTGATCGATTTTACTTAGAACTATCAACTTATCCAGAATCCTGGCAGCATACCCTCAACGTCTCCACCTGGGCACTTGCTCAGAACTATGGAGTCCCTGTTGTCTATGCTAATGATGCTCATTATGCTTCTTTAGATCAGTATCCTTTGCATGAGATTACTCTATGTATGAACCCACCTATAAAGAAGCTGTCCGAGTTAAAGGAACCTCATCATAAACCGGCTCTGTATATCATGTCAGAGGATGAAGCACGCGATCATTTAGTTACTCATCTCGGTATAAATGCTGTTGAGGAAGCTATCCAAAATTCTCATGCTATAGCCAACCTAACGAACGTTCGTTTGCCTGAGCATAAAAAGCATATCCCTATTTTCATTCCTGAGGGATATCCATCCTCTAAGGAAATGATTTTTGACTTGGTTGAAAAGGGATACGATGAGAAGGTAGTTGCCCGCAATCTTTCAGATGAAGTTTATCTTCCTCGTCTTCAAAGTGAAATGGAAGTTATCTTTAATGCTGATCTTGTAGATTATCTTCTAATGGTTCGAGACTTCATTGTGTTTGCACAGGAGCAGGACTATCTTGTTGGGCCTGGTCGTGGTTCTGTTGGTGGCTCCTTAGTAGCATACCTATTGGGCATCACTCAAGTAGATCCGATCCACTATGGACTAATCTTTGAAAGATTCTATAACGCTGGTAGAGAAGCTAGCCTTCCAGATATCGACGTAGACTTTCCAACTTATGGACGAGACGAAGTAAAGTCTTATCTTGTTAGCAAGTATGGAAAAGAGTATGTTGCTGATATCGGAAATGTCTTGAGAATGCAAGGAAAAGCAGCTATTCAAAAGTTGGGTGTGGTCATGGAAATCAACAAGACCGATACCAACAAGATCAGTAAGCAAATAGATTCTGCTATCGAATCTGGACTCCAACCAACATGGGAAATGATCTATGACAAAGTGGGTACAGAGTTAGAACCATTTAAGAACCGATATCCTGATCTATTTGAATACGCAGAAGCATTGCAGCAGCATCCTTTCTCTTGGGGTGTTCACGCTTCAGGCGTACTAATCTCTGATGAGCCATTGAAGGAAGCTTTCCCACTACGTTACCATGCCAAGGATAAGAAGCTGGTTACTCAGTGGGATATGCGGGTGGCCGAGGAATTAGGGTTTATGAAAGTAGACCTTCTCGGCCTCCGCAACCTTGATACTCTTGAAGAGGTCAATATGATTCTAAAAGAGACTGGAAGAGAACCAATCGTATATGACGAATCCCTTCAGTATATGAATCATCCTGACGAAATGTGGGAGATGCTAGAAAGGGGATTAACTATCGGCCTGTTCCAGATTCAAGATGGAGGTACAGCAAAGCGATTAGCATCTTCGATTAAGCCTCGATCAGTAGAAGATTTGGCCTTAATCACAGCCCTTAATCGGCCAGGTGTTCTAATCTCTGGCGCTGATAAGCGCTACATCTCCGCGAGAAATGGGCAACGTGGAAACTCTATCGATCCTATCGTAGATAAGGTTTGTGAAGAAACCCATGGGGAGTTTGTTTATCAAGAGCAAGTTATCCGTTTCTTTCAAGAGGTAGGATACCCTCTAATCGAGGCTGATGAAGTTCGAGCGATGATGGGTAAGAAAAAGCGCGAGAAGATGAAAGCAGAATTCCCTCGTTATCTATCTCGTGCCAAGAAACTAATGTCAGAGCAGACCGCAGAAAAGATTTGGTCTATTCTTGAGAACTTTTCAAAGTATGGATTCAATAAGGTACATTCAATCGAGTATGGGATTATCCTCTTATGGACGCTGTACGCTAAATGGCGATATCCAAAAGAGTTTATCTTAGCAGGACTTAGAACTGTAGATAAGAAAGATAGATGGATGTGGATTGAAGAAGCAAAGAGGATGGGTATTCCTATTCTTCCTCCGACTCTTAATAGATCAAAGGCTAATGCCACTATTGATGGTATCGGCATCCGATATGGTTACGCTGATGCTAAGGGTGTGGGTCAGGGGCCAGCTAAATGGCTGGAGAAGAATGGGCCATTTGTCGATTGGGATCATGTTTTCGATTTCTCCCAAGAAGATGAGAATAAATATCTGCTTCCCAATGGAACCCTACGTGTGGCTATAACTCGAAAGCAGATCGAAATTCTTCAACAGTTTGAAGAATTACAAGGTGAAGATTTAATTGTGCATGAGGAAGCGGTATTAGGTGTTGCATTATCCGATCAATCTGCTACAATATTAGATAAATACAAGAATGAAATTGAAGAGGATTGTACTGCTTTGGATCTTTTGGAAGATCCTGGAGAGTATAACGTAGTAGGCGTAATCAGAGGAATAAAGCAAACTAAGACTAAGACGGGAAATCCTATGGCTTGGATAACCTTGGAACATGAAGGTATCCAAGAAGATTTTGCTGTCTGGAACAAAGAATTACGTAGACTACAGTTTGTTTGGAAACATCGAACAGCGGTCCTTGCACAAATCAAAGTCAACGATACAGGATTGAAATCAATTCAAGCAGCAAAGATTCTATATTAGGAGAAATATGGCAACAGGACTTCCAAAAGATTGCAATATAAAGTTTCTATCTCACCCCTTAACTAAAACGGTATCAACACCAACCATAACCACAAACCCATCTATTTCAACCAGTGGGCAAACGACAGCTTCGACAACCTCATACGTGCAGACTTATCCTCACTGCAATTGTGCAGGAATTCGAGGGACTCATATAATCGGTAGTATTGGTTGCTTTAATCAAACTGGTTCTACACAGCCAAACTTTTTATATTCGCAACCGGCAGTGGAACAACTGTTGGCTTCTAACGAACGTATGGCGGTAGCATTGGAAGCTTTTACAGAAAAACTAGGAGAATTAGTAGAGGTAATGAGACATGCGGCAGGACTTGAATAAGTTTGTTAGTTCGATCCAGAAAACATATGGTGATAGCAAGATTTATAGAGCTTCGGAGGCACCTAAGGTGGAAGTAATACCAACAGGAATTGCAAGTTTAGATTATAAGCTTGGCGTTGGAGGCATTCCGAGAGGATGTGTAGTAGAAATCTTCGGTAGAGAATCTGCTGGTAAAACATCGCTATCGTACTATCTAGTAAGTGAGGTACAGAAGCGCGGTGGAACCGCAGGGTTTATTAATCTGGAGGGCAACTTTGATCCTAGTTGGGCAAATAGAATTGCTGACGTAGATACTGCACGGTTAGTAGTTTCTCCTGCGAATCCAGGGATGGAATCGGTGCAATTGATGGGAGAATATGTATCTTCTAACGCATTCGATATTGTAGTGTTCGATTCTCTTGGAGCTATGATAGGAGATAAGGAGCAAGATTTCAAGGAGAAGAAGCAAGCTGGTGGTCAGTCTGCTTTGATTACTCACATGGCTAAGCTCGTTATGGAACCTGCGGCTATCAATCAAACCACAGTTGTCTTTCTGAATCAGGTACGAGATGTATTTAGTGCTATGTACCCTACTGAGGAATCTCCTGGTGGACATGCAGTTAAACATAGCGCAGCAATTCGTATCCATCTAAAGCCAGGTGGTGCTAAAGCTGATATAGTAAAAATGCCTATCGATGATGAGAAGGAAGTTGTAGTGATGCGACGTATTACTGCTCATATTAAGAAGAATAAGATAGGTGCCCCTAATAAAACTGCTGCCTGGAACTTTTGGAATTATGAATCTCCCGAAGGAATCTTAGGCATCGACCGCACACAGGATTTGATCGATCTTTCTATGAGCACTGGTATAATTGAGAAGAGTGGTTCATGGTATTCTCATCCAGTTCTACCGAATGGGAAGGTACATGGTGGCGCAGAAGTTACTCGCGTTCTTCGAGAAGACCCGTCTGCATTTGAGACGGTACGTAAGGAACTAATGCGTAGTCTAACGGAGAAGAACAATGGTTAGATTCAAAGACGTATGGGATGAAGAAACATATCATGCAGTAGAGGATGTAGTCCATGAACGTTTACGTCAAGAAAGGTTGTGGGGAGAGCAGAATTACTCTAACTACAAATGGAGTGCTGTTCTTGGAGAAGAGTTCGGTGAAGCATGTAAGGCAGCATTAGAGGTAGATGAATTTGACCCTGAAAGTAGGGGAGAGTTGCGAAGGGAATTAATTCAAGTTGCTGCTGTAGCCGTTGCATGGGTAGAGCAATTAGATCGGGATAGCTGTTGGTGCGGCGCGATTAAAGATCATGCCGATGATCATGGGTTAACCAATGTTTAGTAAAGCTAGAGAAATAGTCTGTATCCTAAAAGGTCATGACCTAGTAAGAGATGACTGGACTGATAAACAGAAAGGTGTAACTATATACGCTAGTCACAGGTGTAAACGATGTGGCTTCAGGGCGTTTGTCCGTTCTTATCGTGATAGGAAAATGCTGTATGGCTAAAGCTAAGTCAACTACTGGAATGGGTAAGGAACATGAAGAGGCAATCGTTAAGATTTTCTCATGGGACAACGCTCATAGATCCAAATCTAGTGGTGCATCATTTCATGATAGAGCGGATGTGACTTCTAACAATATGGTTATTGAATGTGAGGCAACGGAGAATAAATCTTACTCAATAACCCTAGAGAATTGGAATGAGGTACTGGAGAAGGCACATTCTGGTAAACATCCGGGATGGGCTATTAGATTTAGAGACATAGAACACGGCAAGCATACGGATTTGATCCTTATGTCTGCTCATGACGTATCGGAGTTGCTTGAAGAGGTAGAAACCTATAGAGAAATGGCAGTGAAATAATGCCTGCTGGTCATTGGGTAGCTTTGGTAGCAAAATCAAACTCTGGTTGGGATAAAACAACGATGGGAATGGTTGTTTATAATGGTGAGGGCAATTTGGTTTTCTGGAAATGGGAAGGTACTAGCCGAGCTATACAACGTGGAGACTTGCCCCCGCATGAATGGATTAAGGATTTAGAAATAGACCCTCCTAAGACTTGGGCAGAGATGGAAAAGCGATTAGCAAGCTATGCTAATGCCATGAGTATTATTTCCTGGGAGGGTGGCTACGCGACTTTGATAGAAGATAAGGAACAATTCGAACAATGGTATGCCACGCGCATTGGAGCTATTAAATGGCCAAATTCAATTCGGGAAAGTTACTTAAGACTTTAACCTCAGGGCAAGGAGCAATTCTTACCCCTCATATAGATGCTTATCAGGAGCGAGGAAAGTTCCCGCCTAAGTGGGAGATAGATATATTGAATGAGAAGCCCAAACGTGCTGATAATCTTCCCATCTTGAGATTTCGAGCCACTGATGCTCTTCTCACTCCTGAGGAATTATTTGAGAAGTATACTAAGGAGAAAGAGCCAGAAACTATTTCTGCTGCAATGCGTCGTACTCTTGATTGTGGAAATATGTGGCATGGTTACTTTCAGAATATTTTGTTAGACATGGGACTCGTTAAAGAGGGAAACATAGAGAAGTATGTTATCCAGAAGATCGTTACAAAGCGTGGCTACTGCTATGGGTCTGGACAAATTGATCTATTTGATGTTGAGATTCCAGGGCATGGCAATTGGCTTGTGGATTTCAAATCGATGAACAAACTGAAGTTTGATCAAGGACTCAGTGGTGATCTTCTACTTCAGTATACCCTACAAGTAAGTTTATACATGGACTGGACAGGAGCAGAGAAAGGAATGATCCTAGCTGTATGTAAAGACTCCCCTCATAATCTTAGGGAATATCAAGTACAGTTAGATCGTTCTCTTGTTGATCCCATCTATGATAAATGGTCTTATGTAGCCCAATGTATAAGAGCTAATCTACCAGCAGACAATGAAGAATATGCAAGGAGTCTTCGATGAATGGTGAGCCAGAGTTAGTTGTCAATCCAAGTGACTTGCTTGAATTTGGCTACGATTGGATTGAGCAATTAGAAAATGAAATCAATCTATCTATGTCGATAGTGACTGACTCAACACTACCTAGGCATAAGATCAAGATTACTGATCCTCAACACAAGATTTCAAAACGCGGGTGGCATGAGTATGTCTTGCCTGATGACAAGGATGGAAGCATCCTCAAGAATTACAAGATAATACCCGAGTAATACTATATTCCTGTACACACAGGAATGGAATATTTGAGATGAAAAGGCCGTTGGATTTGACAGCGGCCTTTTTTGTGATATGATGTAAGAAACAATAGATAAATATTTGAGAATTTTAGGGCTTGACAGCGGAATGACCCGCTTAGGAATTGGTGCAGTGGAAATAGATGACGGCAATCTGTCACTAATAACCTATGGTATGTTAGTACATCCTCGTAATCCAGCCCTTAAATTCAATGCTCATTTAAACGAGGGTATAGAGCAGATAACTATTGAATTGCCTCGTTTGATCGATCTTACCAAGCCAGATATCATTTGTGGGGAAATAGTTCCCGCTGGCAGATTAGGGTCTAATTCAGAATTAGTAGTGGCGGCGATCACTGCATGTAAGGTTATTGCTTTCCAATTCGGTATTCCCTGGAAAGACTTAGCCGCAAATACAGTAAAGAAACAAGTGACTGGTGACGGTTTAGCAACCAAGGCAGCAGTAAGAAATGCGATCATTGCTGAATTCCCTAAGGTGGGTGAGCGTCACGCTAAACTAAAGAAAGAACAAAAGGCCGCTGGTGAGCCAGCTAAAGGTCTTTATGAAGATGTATTCGACGCGGTAGCAATTGCCGCATGTGGAGCTAAATTAGCCTATGGAAACATTAGTATGCGAGAAGTGCAAGCAGAGTAGAAGTTCAACACTGTTTGCCTTATTAGACTACGATGAAAAAACAAGAAGAAAGATTTGTAGATACTGCAACTACGATGGATTGTACGCAGATGAGAAGGATGAAATTCTACGTGAAGCGTATCGTCACTGGTACGAACTGAAAGAGTTCTTTAATGACGACGATGATGGTGGGAAGGATATTATCGAATACTATGCACCTAAATCAAGAGACAATCCTGAGGAAGTAGAACTGATAACAATCTCGGTTGTAGATTTAGGAACAGCTTTACAGAAGGTAAAGCTTGCTCCCCGAAAGCAAGAGGCATTTCGGTTGAATGTGTTGGATGATATGCTTCAAAGAGATGTTGCAGAGATAATGGGGATAACCACAGTTTCAGTGGGTCAGTACGTTAAACAAGCTGTAATACAGTTAGCTGAATGGTACTTTGCTGAAGATGAAGAACGTCTCTTAATAGAACAGGAAGCAGAAAGATTGGCCCTCTTAGAGGAAGAAGAGGAAATGTCCAATACCCTACAAACTGTCCATTAGCTTACTGGCAATACATGAGATGCAAAAACGAAATTCATATACGCGATATACGTTGCGTAATACACATTTGAAGAATTTGGATTTGCCTCCGTTCGATCCCGAACGAACAGATTATAGTGCTTTAGAACTAGAAGCTTACGCTGATATCCTCCTACGTGAGGATAGCAATATGCGGCCCTTTGATGAAGCGCAACCAGATTCCCCACCTAAGATTTTATTCCAAGAACACGTTGATAATCGATGGGTGAGGGAAGTTCTCAATCAGTACGGGGTGCCCGATACAGAAATTACCAAGTCTCAATCAAGAGATGGGCAGACAATGTATCATCGTTGTGTTGATTTCAAAACTGAGGCTCTTACCCAAAATGGTTGGAAGAATATCGATCAATTATTGACAGGGCAAAAGATTTGGGCTTATGAACCTAACACAGATTCATATCAATGGGAAACTTTGGTGGATGTTTTTAAAGATGAGAGTTTCTCAGGCTATCTACACGTACTTGAATCCCAACAAATTAGTGCCCGTATAACAGAAGGGCATAAATGGATTGTTGCATCAGAATGGGATAAATCAAAACTCAAAGTGGTCCAATCGGGAAGCACCTTAAAAGATAGACACTATATCCCGTTGGCGCGGAAGCCCTCGATCATTAGTGAAGGATACTCTCCCCTTCATGAATTAGCAGGCTGGATTTTAACTGATGGATCTTACTATGGTACGGGTGGAATGAAAATTTATCAAGCCCTACATAATCCAAAAGTAGGAGCATTAAAGAATTGCCTTGAGGCTAATTATCTAAGCGCCAATTATACTTCTGTAGATAGAAATAATGTAGCATCTTGGCATATTCCAGAGAGCAGGGCTAGAGAAATTCGCTCCTTCGCTCCAATTAAAACGCTATCATCTACAAATATGGTTGATATGACCCATGGAGAACGCGAGTCTTTGCTTCACGGCATAGTATATGGGGATGGTTATACACGACAGTCAAAAAATACTAGAGAAGTCTGTACAACCAAAATAGAAGAAGCCGATTCGATACAAGCATTATGTTCTCTTTTGGGAATCACAACCTCGTTAAGAACTGTTAATAATTCCAATGCATTTTGTCCCACTACACACGTAGTTTATATGAAAGAAAAGCGTGGGGAATGGGCTTATGTTAGAAATGCACGGCAGGAGCAGGAATGGTATGAGGGAACTATTTGGTGTCCAGTAGTTTCAACAGGATTCTGGCTAGCTCGCAGGAATGGGAAGGTTTTTACAACGGGGAACACACATCCAGAAGGGCGCAAAGTCAATAGCAAGACGCAGCGCAAGCGGAATGGTGCAAGTTATTACAGGTGAGCCGATTTAGGTGGGCGGGATAGTCGGAGAAATTACTACGTGCTGAGTGAGGGTAGAATGCTTAAGAAATTCCTTAGCGAGAAAAAGAATCAGAAGAGTTATAGAGAACATGGATTTATCGCTCCAAAGGATCTAGATTTTAAATCAGAAAGATTATGCTTGTATAAAGACTGTTTTGGTATCCTCCAAAAGGAGGATTTCTCTCATGTTTGTGATCAATGCGGACGAAAGTGGAGGTCCGAGATACTTTTTAGGGCTATGGCATATGCGTCAGGTCCAGCGATTGATATTGAGGATGATTTCTTATAATGGCTAGAACTAGAAGATCAAAGGATATGGAGCTACTTAGGAATCTTCCTGTACGCTCCGAACCTAGATGTAACATTTGTAAGTCAGCCAATAGGTCTAGAGTAGATAAACTTCTAGCTGCGGGCTTCTCATATATCTCTGTAGCCGAAGAGTTACAAGTCTTAGATGATGAGTTTAAGCATAAGGAACTCGATACCATTCGTAAGAATGTAGAACGTCATGCCAAGCGACATGTCAACATTAAAGACAGAGCCGTAAGAGAAATCATCGAGCGGCGTGCTCTAGAGCAGGGAATTATTCTTGATGAGGCTACAGGGCAGATTGCAACAGGTCGCGCATTACTTGATCTTGTTGTAGCCAAAGGCACAGAACAATTGACTGACCCTGATATGAGGGTAAAAGTTGCTGACGCTATCGAAGCTGTTAAGATGCTTGAAGATGTGCAGAAGTCTGAATATCTGGCACAAGTGGAGGCTATGCAGAAACAAGTATTTTGTATATCTAGGGCAGTTCAGGAATTGGTCCCTGCGGACCTGCTGCCTACAATAGTTCATCGAGCGGAAGAATTGTTCAGAAATCCTGCTCTGTTAGATAATGATAGAAGAGCAATTGAACGAGGAAGATAATGCATGATATTCAGTTGGACGATTATGAAGTAGCTAATCTTCGTGCAGCTATAGAGGCTGCTGGCTATAGTGGGCAGATCAAATGTAGCAACTGTTGTTCTTACACTTCTAGAGTCCCGCGTAATCCTCTCTGTGCAATGCATAATGGAGACTGGCTAGGACAAATTTATAACAAATTGCCCGAGGTAGCTCATAAGCCGAATGTACATCCAGAAGTTATGGCCCGGTTTGCCATGGAGATTGCTGATGAAGAGAGAGTAAAGAAGATTTGGGGCTATGATAAATCTACAAGAATCTGAGAAGAAAGAAATCGTTAAGACGATCCATCATGTTTCCCAAAAATGGTGGGGGAAATCTAACTCAGCAGAAAACCTAGCTGATATTCATAAAGAAATTGTAGGTCGATTAGAGGATCTTGGATTCGAGGCTTTGTGCGATCCCACTCCAACTCTAGAGAACAAGCCTATCGAGGTCGTAATCAAATCTAGGCTTGATCGTGCCATCTTTGATTACGAGCGCAAAGCATATGATCTTAAGAGATTAAGGGATCGTAAGGAAGAAAGTCCCGAGATAGAAGGGGCTGCATAATGCTTGATGCTCCTAATCTACTAGATCAGTTTAGCAAGAACCTTCTTAAAGATAGCGTAGACATTATTACCTTTGCCGAGAGTCCAGCTTATTGTGGTCTTCGACTATATCCTCGACAGAGAACCCTTCTCAAGATTCTTTTCTTGGAGGATCTAGATGACTACGATAAGAAAGTTCTTAAGGAATGGCAGGCTCCTGGTGG
>Ga0070741_10011876_pt1 | contig 15932 bp, 13 predicted proteins | sample Coa_R1_4_FD_66440 | JGI IMG/M metagenome (GOLD analysis project Ga0070741, IMG submission 66440) | Surface soil microbial communities from Centralia Pennsylvania, which are recovering from an underground coalmine fire - Coalmine... | ecosystem: Environmental > Terrestrial > Soil > Unclassified ...
CGTGATGGGCATCGAGGTGGCGGTGCTGGAGGGCAAGGGCAACGTCACCCTCACCGGCCAGCTCGGCGACGTGATGCGCGAGTCGGCGCAGGCTGCCATGTCCTACGCCCGCTCGCGCGCCAAGGAGCTGGGCGTGCGCGAGCGCTTCTGGGAGCGCAGCGACGTCCACCTGCACGTCCCCGCGGGCGCCATCCCGAAGGACGGCCCGTCTGCGGGCATCACGATGGCGTCGGCGCTCATCTCGGCGCTCACGCGGCGGCCGGTGCGGCGCGAGGTCGCCATGACGGGCGAGATCACGCTGCGCGGGCGCGTGCTGCCGGTGGGCGGCGTGCGCGAGAAGGTGCTGGCCGCCCACCGCGCGGGCATCAAGACGTTCGTGCTGCCGCGCAAGAACCTGAAGGACCTCGGCGACGTGCCCGCCGACGTCAAGCGCGAGATCCGCTTCGTCCCCGTGGACCACATGGACGAGGTGCTGCCCGTCGCCTTGCAGGAGGCCGTCGCGCTGCGCGCCGTATGACGCCGTCGCGCCGCGCGTCCCACTCCTGGCTCACCCCCAAGGCCCGCCTGGGGCCAAGCCCCCTGGGCGGCCAGGGGCTGATCGCCGTGGCCCGCATCCCCCAGCACGAGCTGGTGGCGATCTGGGGCAATCGGATCATGACGACGGCCGAGCTGTGGGCGCTGCCCGAGGCGCTGCGCGACTTCCCCGTGCAGGTCTGGTACGACATGTTCGTCGGACCGATGGCCGTGGAGGAGATCGAGCCGGTCGACTACATGAACCATAGCTGCGAGCCGAACTGCGGCGTGCGCGGCTCAGTGGCGGTGGTGGCGCGGCGCGCCATCGCGCCCGGCGAGGAGCTGACCTTCGACTACGGCACGACCGACACGGACCGCTGGACGCTGGAGTGTGGCTGCGGCGCCCCCACCTGCCGCGGCCGCATGACCGGCGACGACTGGCGCGACGCGGCCTTCCAGGCGCGCCACGCCGGCTACCTCTCGCTCTACATCCAGGAGCTGATCGCCCACGAGCGCGACGGCACGCCGCTCGTGGGGCTGCCGCCGGGCTGGGAGCCGCGGGCCGGGGGCCTGGGGCCGGAGCGGGGATCAGCACAGGGCCGGTGACTCGGGAAGGAACAGGTAGAACGGCGAGGCGCGCTTGCAGGCGCCCCCGGCCCCCGCCCCCGGGACTATTGCTCGATATCTGGCCCGGAGTCTGGCTCGCCGGGGCGGAAGATGGGGTCGCCGCCGCGGATGTCCTGGTCGGCCTCGATGATGTGCCAGGTGTCGCCGTCGCGCACCACCAGGTAGCGGTTCTCGACGATCTGGCGCTGATAGCCCAGGTAGGTGCCGTTGAGCTGGTACAGCCGCGCCAGCCAGCGCTCGACGGTCACGACGCGGACGCGGCCGGGCCCCAGCTCCTCGATGCGGTCGAAGGTCATGTCTTCGAGCTGCGGGTCGATGTACTGGCCCGCGAAGCGCAGGTTGGAGATGTCCTCCTGCATGGTGAGCAGCACTTCGCCGCCCCAGCTCTCGCGCAGGATGTCGGTATTGCCGCTGCGATAGGCCGCGCTGTACTTGGCATCGGAGTTGGCGTCGCGCACGAACTGCCGAATCTGGTTTTCGTCGATCTGCGGCGCCGGCCCGGCGGCGCGCGCCGTCGCAATGCTCGTCCAGAAGCCGAGCGCCAGTAGCGCCAGGGTTATCAGCGCACCGCGCCTCATCAGCACCTCCTCACCGTGCGGGTCATCCGCCCATTATACGGCGGCACTCGCCACATACGGTGGCAATCGACAGTTGGAGGCGCGTACTATACCCCCAGAGGTCCGTTACCGCGCTGGTCCCGCCCGCACCGCGGCCCCGCGCGCGGCAGGAGTCAGCAGGTGAGCCTATCGTCCAGCGCGCGGCTGGCCCGCCGCAACGCGCGCCTGCGCCAGGGGCCGCGGCGCCCGCGCGGCGCCCGTCTGGCCGTCTGGCGCCGCGTGCTGCTGACGCTGGCCGTCGCGCTACCGCTTCTGCTGTTCGCCCTGGTCTCCGTGGGCGTCGGCGTGAGCCTCGCCGCCTACCAGTCCGTGGTGCGCGACCTGCCCTCCGTGGCGGCCCTGCCCGAGCGCCCGGTCTTCAAGACGACTGAGATCCTCGACCGCTACGGCAACACGCTGTTCGAGGTGTTCGACCAGCAGGCGGGCAAGCGGACCGTCGTTTCGCTGAGCGAGGTTCCCGCCGATCTGATCAACGCGACGATCGCCACCGAGGACGCCGACTTCTTCACCAACCCGGGCATCGACCTGCGGGGCATCGCCCGCGCGGCGCGCGAGGGGCTGGAGGCCGGGCGCGTCGTCGGCGGCGGCAGCACGATCACCCAGCAGCTCGTCAAGAACGTCCTCATCCCGCCGGAGGAGCGCTACGAGATCAGCTTCGCCCGCAAGATCCGTGAGGCGATCCTCGCCTTCCAGCTCTCGCGGACCTACTCCAAAGAGCAGATCCTGGAGATGTATCTCAACGAGATCTACTACGGGAACCTGGCCTACGGGGTAGAGGCCGCGGCGCACACCTATTTCGGGAAATCCGTCCAGGATCTCGACCTGGCGGAGTGCGCGATGCTCGCCGGGCTGCCGCAGCTCCCGGCGGTCTACGATCCGTTCAAGGACGCGGCGGCCGCGAATCGGCGCCAGGCGCAGGTGCTCGACCTCATGGTGCGGCACGGCTACATCGACGAGGCGACGGCCGAGGCGGCAAAGGCGGAGCCGCTCCAGTACACGACCCCCGACGCGGGCCGCATCGTGGCGCCGCACTTCGTGATGTACGTGCGCGACCTGCTGGCGCAGAAGTACGGCCAGCGGGCGCTGTTCCAGGCCGGGCTGCGCGTGTACACGACGCTCGACCCCGACACGCAGCGGATCGCTGAAGAGGTCGTCGCGAAGCACATTCCCACGCTCGCGCGCCAGGATGCGCGCAACGCGGGCCTCGTCGCGCTCGACCCCCGCACAGGCGAGATCCTGGCGATGGTCGGCAGCCCCGACTACTTCAACGTCGGCATTGACGGACAGGTGAACGCGACGATCGCCGAGCGCCAGCCCGGCTCGGCCATCAAGCCCATCGTCTACCTCGCCGCCTTCCAGCGCGGCTTCGGCCCGGCCACGGTCGTGCTCGACCAGGCGACGCGCTTCCCGGATGGCCCCAATCGCGTGTACGCGCCCCAGAACTTCGACAAGCGCTTCCGCGGGCCGGTCACGCTGCGCCGCGCGCTCGGCAACTCGCTCAACATCCCGGCCGTGAAGGTGCTGCAGTACGTCGGCGTCCGCGAGGCGGTGCGCCTGGCGCGCGCGCTCGGCATCAATAGCCTGTCCGAGGACCATCCCTACGGCCTCAGCTTTACGCTCGGCGGCACCGAGGTGCAGCTCCTGGAGCTGGCGGGCGCTTACCAGACGCTGGCGAACGGCGGGCACATCGTGGCGCCCGACCCGATCCTGCGCGTCGAGGACTCGACCGGCCGCGTGCTCGAAGAGCGCGCGCCGCCGCCCGAGGAGCCGCAGATCGACCCGCGCCTGACGTTTATGATCAGCGACATCCTGGCCGACAACAACGCCCGCATCGAGACGTTCGGCGTAAACAGCCCGCTGCGCCTGTCGCACCCCGCGTCGGTGAAGACCGGCTCGACGGACGACTACCGCGATAGCTGGACGATCGGGTACACGCCGAGCCTGCTCGCGGGCGTCTGGGTGGGCAACAGCGACGGCCACCCGATGCGCTTCGTGCTCGGCTCCTCGGGCGCCGGGCTCATCTGGCACGACTTCATGGAGAAGGCGCTGGAGGGCACCCCCGCGGAGCCCTACCAGCCGCCCGAGGGGCTGGTGCGCGGCACGGTCTGCACGGCGAACGGCTACCTCGCGACGCCGGGGGCCTGCGCCATCACCACCGACTGGTTCCTGGCCGAGCACCCGCCGCGCCCGGCCAATGCGCCCAAGCTAAAGGTGGCAATCGACAAGCAGTCGAACAAGCTGGCGACCGAGTATTGCCCCCTCCAGAACGTCGAGTTCCGCAGCTTCGGCGGGGCGCAGAGCGGCGAGGGCCCCTACGCCCCCACCGAGTACTGCGACCTGCACGGGCCGCAGACGGGCCGGCCGCGAGCGCCCTGGGAGACCGCGCCCACGACCACGCCCACGCCCACGCCGACCACCGCGCCTCCTACCGCGGTCAGCTCGCGCGTGGTGCTGGGCCCCACGCTCGCGCCGCAGCCGACGTTCACGCCGCCGCCCACGCGCACGCCCTTGCCGACGCGCACCCCGATAGCCGTGCGTCAGCCCGCAATCCTACCGATGCCGACGCGCACGCCCGCGAGCCAGGCGCCGTCGGTACGCCTGATCGTCGGGCGGCCCCCGGCGACGGCCACGCCGGCGCCCGCCAGCTACCATCCCTGGGCCAACCTGACGCAAGACGTGGAGCTGACCTATCCCACGAGCGACCTGCCCGTGGACGGCGTGGTGCCGATCCTGGGCAGCGCAAGCGCCCCGTATTTCGATCGCTATGCGGTACAATACGGCGAGGGCGATGCCCCCACGGCCTGGCACTTCGTCGGGCCGTCACGGACACAACCAGTGCGCGACGGCGTGCTCGACACCTGGGACACGTCGGCACTGCCAGACGGGCGGTACACGCTCGTGCTCGCGCTCGTCGACAACCGTGGCGAGCAGTACTTCGCTCGCCAGTCCGTCACTGTTCGGCACTCGGCAGCTCCCTAGCCCTGTGGAGGCATTCAATGGCCAAAGTCCTCGACGACTCGCGTGAGACGGCGGACGCGCCAAGCCGGCGCCGTGTCCTCATCGCCGACGACGACGCAGCGATCCGCAACCTGCTCAAAGACTTCCTGGGCGGCGAGGGCTTTGAGACTGTCGAGGCGCGGTCGGGGAAAGAGGTCCTGCAGGCGGCGAGCACGGCTGAGCCCGACCTGATGCTGCTCGATCTGCGGATGCCTGACTGGGACGGCATGGAGGTCATGCGCCGCCTGAAGGAGCGCGACCTCGCCGTGCCCGTCATCCTGATGACCGCCTACGGCACCTCCAGCTCGGCCATCCAGGCCATGCAGCTCGGCGCCTTCGACTACATCACCAAGCCCTTCGAGCTGGAAGACGTGCTGCTCACCGTGCAACGCTTCTTCGAGCACGAGCGTCTGGCGTCAGAGGTGCGCAAACTGCGCGGTCAGCTCGAAGGGCGCGACCTCACGGAGCGCATCATCGGCAACACGCCGGCGATGCAGGCCGTGTACAAGATGATCGGCCGCGTGGCGCAGACTGACGCGACCGTGCTCATTACCGGCGAGACCGGCACCGGCAAGGAGCTGGTCGCCGAGGTGCTGCACTTGTTCTCGACGTACCGCGACGGGCCGCTCGTCAAGGTGAACTGCGCGGCGCTGCCCGAGACGCTGCTGGAGAGCGAGCTGTTCGGCCACGAGAAGGGCTCGTTCACGGGTGCGGTGGCCCAGCACAAGGGCCGCTTCGAGATGGCCCACAAGGGTAGCATTTTTCTCGACGAGATCGGCGAAATGACGCTCGGCACGCAGAAGAAGCTGCTGCGCGTGCTGCAGGAGAAGGAGTTCGAGCGCGTCGGCGGCACCGTGCCGGTCAAGGTTGACTGCCGCGTGATCGCCGCGACGAACAAGAACCTGTTCCACGAGGCGAAGGAAGGGACGTTCCGCGAGGACCTGTTCTACCGCCTGAACGTCATTACGATCTTCATGCCGCCGCTGCGCGAGCGCAAGGACGACATCCCGCTGCTGGTCGAGCACTTCCTGAACAAGTACCGCTACACGCCCGGCTCGCCGCCCGCGCGCATCTCGGAGGACGCCATGCAGATCCTCCTGGAGCACCAGTGGCCGGGCAACGTCCGCGAGCTGGAGCACGCTATTCAGCGCGCGGTCGTCATGTCGCAGGGCGGCGTGATCACGCGCGAGCACCTGCAGGTGGACCCCGCGCGCGAGGTGGGCGTCATCAACCTGGACCAGAAATTGCAGCAGGGCCAGGACCTCACCCAGATCATGACGGGCATCGAGGCCTACCTGGTCGGCCACGCGCTGGAGCGAAGTCGCGGCAATCGCCACCAGGCGGCGAAGCTGCTTGGCGTCGACCTGGCGACCTTCGAGCGGAAGCTCGCGGAGCACGGGCTGGCGGGCGAGTAAGCCGGAACGAGGGAGTAGGGAGAGCCCATGGTCGATAACCTAGAGACCCTGGACGACCTGGAAGAGGAAGATGGCAGCCCCACCATGGCCCTGGCCGCCATCGTTGGCGCCGCGCTCGTGGCGGGCGCGGTGGCCTTCATGGTGCGCCGCCGCCAGGAGCCGTCGCCGCCCGAGCCGGTCGCCATGTCGGGCCGCGCCTGGGAGCGCGCGCGCGAGATGGCGTTCAACGAGGAGCGCGCCCAGGCGACGCGCGACTTTCTGGTGGACAAGGTCCTGCCGGAGCTGAAGCCGGCGCTGCTCGGCATCCTCGAAGAAGTGGAGGACATGGTAGACGACGGCTTCCGCCGCGCCGAGAAGGCCATCAAGTCGCTCTAGCCCGAGGTATTCGGCATACGGCAACAGAGAAGCGGCACCGGAGAGGTGCCGCTTCTCTGTTCTCCGGGTCAGCTCGGCCAGCGCGGCCGCAGTTACGTGCCGCTCTTGGCCGCCGGGACCGGGGCCGCCTCCTGGTCGAGCGGCTTTAGCTCGTTGACGACTTTCGTCACGCCCGGCGTGGTCTCCGCCACGTCCACGATCGCCGCCGCGTCGCGCGCCGTGCGCGGCCGCCCGCGCAGGTACATCACGCCGTCCACCGTCGTCACGTCCACCCGCAGGTCGTCGATGTCGCGTTCCTGGATGCGGGCGCGGGCCACGCGCGTCAGGCGATCGTCCTCCAGCAGACCGTCATACCGCCGCGCGGCGTCCGCGCTGCCCGCGCGACCCAGGCTGTCCGCGCCCGCACCGCCTAGCCAGCGGCTCAGGCCGCAGGCGGCCAGCCGCGAGCCGCGCGGCCCCGCGGCGTAGCCAAGCGCCCAGCCGCCTAGCACCCCCAGTACAAATCCCACAAGCCACTTCACGTCGCGCCTCCTCGCGTGCCATTCCCCTCTTACACTATTAGCACGACGGTCGCGGCGCTGACCACCGGCCCAGGCCACCGAGCGGCCTGGACGCGCGTGGCACAGAACTTGCTAATAGGTGACCCGGCACAAATCTTGCTGTCCCGGCGCAGCCGATCCGCGGCGCGCGCCGCAGAGAGGCCCCCTGATGGAATTAGACCTCAGCCAGGACACCAGTCTCGTCCAGACTGTCAAAGTCTCGCCGCGCCTGGTCGCCGCGAACTACATCCTGGAGCTGTCGTCGCTCGAGCTGCAGCAGGCGATCAGCGAGGAGCTAAACGAGAACCCGGCGCTGGAGCTGGTCGAGGTCGCCACCTGCCCCGCGTGCGGCACCGAGCTGCAGGGCAGCATCTGCCCGCGCTGCCTGCAGCGGCAGAAGGGCGACGACGTCATGCCGCGCAGCAGCGACGTGAACTATGAGGAGAACCTGCCGCCGGCCCAGGCGGCCGGCGACGACGAGTTCGACCCGCTGACCCAGGTCGCGTCCGAGCAGACGCTGGCGGAGCTACTGCTGTCCGAGCTGGGCACCCTGCTCGACGAGGAGGACATGCCGATCGCCGAGTACCTGGTCGGCAGCCTCGACGACAAGGGCTATCTCTCGTGTACCGTGGACGAGGCGGCCTACGAGCTAGAGGTGGACGTGCGCCGCGTCCGCCACGTCCTCTCGGTGCTGCAGACCCTGGAGCCGATCGGCGTCGGCGCGCGCAACCTGCGCGAGTGCTTGCTGCTGCAGCTCGACTACCTGGCGCGGAACGGCATCGAGCAGCCCTACGCCCGCGAGATCATCGACGAGCACTTGTTCGACCTGGGCGAGCACAAGTTCGGCAAGATCGCCCACGAGCTGCACATCTCGACCGACGCCGTGGCCGCCGTCTGGAACTTCGTGAAGGCCAAGCTCAACCCCCATCCGGGCCACGGCTTCTCGGCCACCAACGACCGCGATCGCGACACGCGCTCGATGTACATCCTCCCCGACGTCATCATCAGCCGCAAGGAGGACGAGTTCGAGATCGACGTGGTCGAGTCGCGGCGCTTTTTCCTGCGCATCAACCCGATGTACGCGCAGCTCGGCAATCCGGGCGACGGCGCGGCGGCGCTGAACACCGACGACCGCAAGCACGTCCAGCAGTACGTGAGCCGCGCCAAGCTGTTCATCGCCAACATCAACCAGCGCCGCCAGACGCTCCACAACATCTCGCGCTGCCTGGTAAATCGCCAGCGCGCCTTCCTGTGCGAGGGGGTGCGGCATCTGGTGCCGCTGAGCCGTGCTGCCATCGCCGAGGAGCTGGGCATCCACGAGTCCACCGTGAGCCGCGCGACGGCCGGCAAGTACGTCATGCTGCCCACGGGCGAGGTGATCCCGTTCAGCCACTTCTTCACCCCGTCGCTCAGCATCAAGGATGTCATCAAGGAGTTCGTCGAGCGGGAGAACCGGCCGCTGACAGATGCGGAGATCGCCGACCGCTTGCGCGAGAATGGCATCAACATCGCGCGCCGCACCGTCGCCAAGTACCGCATGCAGCTCAACATCCTCCCCTCCTCGCTGCGCTAGCCGCACCCGACCTGGCCTGCCGCCAGGTCCACTGAGCGCCCGCCACGCGGCTGGCGCCCGGCGCCGTGCTGGCGCGCGCCCCGCGCGATAGCCTATGGTAAAAAAGGGTGCCGGTGGGCCGCGGTGTGGCGGTTGGCGGCCTCGCGGCGCGCCCCCCCAGCATGCGGAAGGTGCCCTGTGGAGAAAGTCATACTTGCCTACTCTGGCGGCCTGGACACCTCGGTCGCCATCCCCTGGCTGCACGAGCACTACAACATGGACGTTATCGCCGTGACCGCCGACGTCGGCAACGAGCGCGACTTCACGGCGATCCGCGAGAAGGCGCTGCGCACGGGCGCCTCCACGGCCTACGTGGTGGACGCCAAAGACCTGTTCGTGCGCCACTTCGTCTTCCCCGCGCTGCAGGCGGGCGCCATCTACGGCGACGCCTATCCGCTCGCCACCGCGCTGGCGCGGCCGCTCATCGCCAAGATCCTCGTGGACTACGCGCGGCAGGAGGGTGCGACCGCCGTGGCGCACGGCTGCACCGGCAAGGGCAACGACCAGGTGCGCTTCGACGTCTCGGTGGGCGCGCTGGCCCCCGACCTGAAGGTCATCGCGCCCGTGCGCGAGTGGCGCTGGAGCCGCGAGGAGGAGATCAGGTACGCCGCCGACCACGGCATCCCCGTCCCCATCACGGCCAGCAGCCCCTACAGCATCGACGAGAACCTGTGGGGCCGCAGCATCGAGGCGGGCGTGCTGGAAGACCCCTGGACCGAGCCGCCCGACGACGTGTGGCAATGGACGACCGACCCCGCCCGCGCGCCCGACACGCCCGCCTACGTCGAGATCGAGTTCGAGCGCGGCATCCCCGTCGGCCTGGACGGCGAGCGCCTGGATGGGGTGCGGCTCATCGAGCGGCTGAACCAGCTCGCCGGCGCGCACGGCGTGGGCCGGCTCGACCAAGTCGAGGACCGGCTGGTTGGCATCAAGTCGCGCGAGGTGTACGAGGCGCCGGCGGCCGTCGTGCTGCACGCGGCGCACGCGGCGCTGGAGCAGCTCACGCTCAGCAAGGACCAGGCGCTCTTCAAGAGGGATGTCGCCAGGCAGCTCGCGGCGCTGATCTACAACGGCCTGTGGTTCTCGGCGCACCACCAGGATCTCGCGGCCTACGTCGCTAGCTCGCAGCGCTTCGTGAGCGGCACCGTCCAGGTGCGGCTGTACAAGGGTGCCTGCCGCGTGACCGGCCGCAAGTCGCCGAACTCGCTGTACGACGCGGCGCTCGCCACCTACGAGAAGGGCGACACCTTCTCGCACGAGGCGGCGGTGGGGTTCATCGAGCTGTGGGGGCTGCCGCTCCGCACGCAGGCTGCCGCGCAGCTCCTCACCAGCGGCGCCGACGCGCTCGGCCTGCCCGGCGGCGGTGACGCCACGTCCCCGGGGGACGGGCCGGACGCCCCTGGCCCGCGCCCCCCCACGCCCGGCCCCCAATGAAGCTCTGGGGCGGCCGCTTCGCGAAGGGCGCGAGCGCCAGCGCCGAGGCGTTCGGCGCGTCGCTGCCGTTCGACGTGCGCCTGTACGCCGAGGACATCCTGGGCAGCCTGGCCCATTGCCGCATGCTGGCGCGCCAGGGCATCCTGCCGGCCGACGCCGCGCGGCGGATCGTCGCGGGGCTGGGCGAGGTATACGCGGAGCTGGCGGCCGGCGAGGTGGCGCTCGACCCGGCCTGGGAGGACATCCACACGCTCGTCGAGGGCCGGCTGGCCGCGCGCCTCGGCGACGACGCCGGCCGCCTGCACACCGCGCGCAGCCGCAACGACCAGGTGGCGCTCGACCTGCGCCTGTTCGCGCGCGCCGCGGTCGTCGAACAGGTCGCGGCGCTGGTGGCGCTGCAAGAGGCGCTGCTCGACCGCGCCCGCGCCTACCCCGACGCGGTGATGCCCGGCTACACGCACCTCCAGCGCGCCCAGCCGGTCCTGCTCGCCCACCACCTGCTGGCGCACGCCGCCCGCGCCGAGCGCGACGTGGCGCGGCTCCGCGACGCCTACGCCCGCGTCAACGTGCTGCCGCTCGGCGCTGGCGCCCTCGCCGGCGTGCCCTACCCCATCGACCGCGAGTACGTAGCGGCCCTGCTCGGCTTCGACGCCGTCGCCGGCAATAGCCTGGATGCCGTCTCCGACCGGGATTTCGCCGTCGAGACGGCCGCCGCGCTGGCGCTCGTGCAGGCGCACCTGTCGCAGCTTGGCGAGGAGTGGGTGCTGTGGTCGAGCGCCGAGTTTGGCTTCGCGGAGATCGATGAGGGCTACGCCACCGGCAGCTCGATCATGCCGCAGAAGCGCAACCCCGACATGGCGGAGCTGATCCGCGGCAAGGCTGGCCGCGTGAACGGCGACCTGGTGGCGCTCCTCACCGTGCTGAAGGGCCTGCCGCTCGCCTACAACAAGGACCTACAGGAGGACAAAGAGGCGTTCTTCGACGCCGTGGACACGGTGCAGGGCTGCACGCGCATCGCCGCCGAGATGATGGCCACGACGCGCTTCCGCACCGAGCGCATGCGCGCGGCCGCGAGCGCCGACTTCAGCACGGCCACCGACCTGGCCGACCACCTGGCCCAGCGCGGCGTCCCCTTCCGCACGGCGCACCGCGTGGTGGGCGAGCTGGTGCGCTACTGCCAGGCCGAGGGCCGTGAGCTGCCCGACCTGACGCTCGACGAGCTGCGCCGCTTCCACGCCGCGTTCGAGTCCGACGCGGTCGGCATCAGGGCCGCGGACTCGGCCGCCGCCCGCCGCTCGCTGGGCGGCACGGCGCCCGAGCGAGTGCAGGAAGGGCTGGCGCGAGCCGCCGCCGCCGCCCAGGCCGCGGCCGCCTGGGCCGCTGCCCGCCGCGCCGCCCACCCGACCGTGCAGACCTTATTGGACGCCCCATGGGACTGAGCAGCGCAATCCGCTGCCAGGTCGTCGAGACGCCCGCGGACTGGATGTGGGCGAGCGCCATTCGCTTCGCCGTGTTCGTGAACGAGCAGCGCGTGCCCTTCGACGAGGAGCTGGACGAGCACGACCGCGACGCCTTCCACGTTCTGACGTGGCTCGGGGACCGGCCGGTGGGGACGGGGCGGCTCGTGACCGAGGGCGACACTGGACGCATCGGCCGCATGGCCGTGCTGCCGGCGGCGCGCGGCGCGGGCGTGGGCAGCGCGGTGCTGCGGGCGCTCCTGGCAGAGGCCGAGCGCCGCGGGCTGCGATCCGTCCACCTAGCGGCGCAGCTCCACGCCCGCCCGTTCTACGCCCGCTTCGGCTTCGTCGCCGGCGGCCCGCACTTCCTCGACGCCGGCATCTGGCACCAGCGAATGGAAAGGATGGTGATACCGTGGGACACCCCCACGCCCCCGCCCTGACGGGGCACCAGCGGACGGAGGGGAGCGGTGCGCGCAAGGCGCCGCTGGTGCCCCCGCCCTGACGGGTCGCTAGGGCATGACGAGGCCGCCGTTGACGTGCAGGGTCTGGCCGGTGATGTAGCGGGCGCGGTCGCTGGCGAGGAAGAGCACGGCGTCCGCGATGTCCTCCGGCTCGCCGCAGCGGCCGAGCGGAATCCCCCGGCCGCGCTCGGCCCACGCCTCGGGCGTGTAGTGGCCGCGCACGCGCTCGGTGCCGGTTGGCCCCGGCCCCACCGCGTTCACCGTGATCCCGTACGGCGCCAGCTCCAGCGCCATCGCCTTCGTCAGCCCGATGATGCCCGCCTTCGCCGCCGAATAGTGCGCCCGCACGCCCGAGCCGGTCACGCCATAGTTCGACGTGACGTTGACGATGCGGCCGGCCCGCTGCTCGACCATCAGGCGCGCGACAGGCCGCGAGCAGAGATACGCGGCCTTCAGGTTCAGGTCCACGACCCGGTCCCACTCGTCCTCTTCGAGGTCCAGGAAGTGGCTGGTGAGCGAGCCGCCGGCGTTGTTCAGCAGAATGTCCACGCCGCCCCAGGCCGCGCGGACGCGCTCGACCAGCGCCTCGACCTCCGCGCGCCGCGTCACGTCCACGGGCACGGCGAGGCCGCGGCCGCCCGCCTGCTCAATGGCCGCCACCGTGGCGGCAGCGGCTGCCTCGTCGCGGTCCGCCACCGCCACCGCCGCGCCCTCGCCGGCCAGTCGCAGCGCCGAGGCGCGGCCGATGCCGTTGCCGCCCCCCGTGACGATCGCGCGCTTCCCCTCTAGCTCCACGGCTCCCCCTCATCGTGCGCTCGCGCCTGGCGAGCAACGTGCTGCTGTCGCCTCCGCATGCTACCGGAGGCGGTGCCGTGGGGCCAGTCCGCGCGTGAGGCTAGTCGGCCGCCCACTCCAGGAGCTGCTCCGGCAGCGCGGGGATCGGCTGATTGAAGTCAATGCCGCAGATCGAGCCAGCCCGCTCCTTGAACCACACGTCGTAGGGATCGGTGGACGCCGCCCAGATCTGGAAGGCCTTCTGCGGGTCGGCCGACTCCAGCACGACGATCACCATCTCGCCTGCCGGCGTGGCCTGCAGAAACCACCACTCGCGGGTGGTGCCCTGCCGGCGCCAGGCCGCGGCCGCCTCCTGGCGCCGCTCCATCACTTCCTGGGCGAAGCGCCGCCCGTCTTCCGCTTTGCCGGGGAGCACCGGGAACGCCACGGCTGCCATTGCCATCGTCTGCCTCTCGCGCGCAGATCGCCGGCCCCGCCCCCGCGCGCGCGGCGTCCGGGACCGGCGTCACCCAGCATACGCCATCGCGCCCCGCTTGGATCATTAATGGGCCGGCGGGCGGTAGGCTACTTCAGCAGGCGCTTGAGGGCGTCGTAGGCGGGGCGGGGCGAGCCGTCGGGGCCGGTGATGGCCCAGTAGGTCTGCTCCTGGTCGGGCTTCCAGGCCGGGTCGGCGAGCGTCCAGACGATCACCGGGCCGAGCCAGGGCTTCCAGTGCTCCTGCGCGTACTTCACGGCCCGCGCCAGGTAGTCGGCTTTCTCGGCCTCGCTCACGGCGTGCCAGCGGTACGGCGAGTCGGGCCGCGGGTCGCTCGTCCAGCCCATCTCGAGGATGGCGATCTGGCGGTTCCCGTCGCCGTTCTGCTCCATGATCTGGCGCAGGTCCTCGACGTGGCGGAACGAGTAGGCCCGCCGCAGCTCCTCCGGGCTGGGATCGTGGTTGGTCAGCTCTGGGTCGCGCGCCACCTCACCCGGGTCCATCTCCGGCGGCGCCTTGAAGCCCGCCGCGTGGACGCCCAGCAGGTCGAACTCGCCCTTCGCGCCCGCCGCGTACATCTCTTGGAGGTAGACCGTATCGGCGCGGGCACGGTCGCTCAGGTCGGTCGTGGGCGACAGGCCGCCCGAGATGATGAGCGCGTCCGGGTCGCCCTTCTTCACGGCGAGATTGGCGATGTGCAGCAGCTTCACGTATTCCACTGCGCTCGGCGGCTGGTTGCCCCACTCACGCGCCAGGTTCGGCTCGTTCCAGATCTCGTAGGCGGCGATGCGCCCCTTGTAGCGCTTGCTGAGCGCGTACAGGAAGTCGCCCCAGTCGGCCAGCCGGTCGGGCGGGCCGACCTCCGGGAAGACGCGGTCGGTGCGCGCCCAAGCCGGCTGCATGCCCACGCGCGCGATAAGCTTGAGGTTCGCTCGCTGCACCGCGGCCACGATGCGGTCTGGCTCGTTCCACTCGAAGCGGCCCTTCAGGTCGCCCTCGACGTAGGCCCAGGGGAAGTTGACCTTCACCCAGGTGAAGCCGGCGTCGCGCGCGAGCCCGAGGTCGCGGTCGGTCGTCTCGGGGTAGCCCCAGAGGTGCGCCTGCACCCCTACCCCGGTGGGGGCGGCGGAAGAGGCCTTCAGGAACGGCAGGCTGCAGCCCAGGGTGGCGAGCGCGACGCCGAGCAACAGCAGGGCCGGAGCGGTGCGGCGGCGGAGTGGCCTGGTCGTCACGACGTTGCCCCAACGCGAGATGCACCGGGTAGTCTAGCCGGTCGGCGGCGCGGCGCGCCGCGATTTCCGCAGGAGCGGGGCGCTCAGCGGGCTCACCCGGATGAGGTGCGGAGCGCACGAGGTCACCCCCACGTCCCATCCGGGGCCAGGTGCTCAGGGGAGCGTGCCGTTCTGACGCGCCGTCTTCAGCGCGTCGAAGGCCGGGCGCGGGCTGCCGTCCGGGTTGGTGATCGACCACCAGTACTCTTCGTTGTCGCGCGTCCAGCCCGGCGCCGCCAGGTTCCAGAGGTTCATCACCCCGATCCAGGGCGACCACTTGTCGCGCGCCCACTTGAAGGCGTCCACGATGTACTGCGCCTTCTGCTGCTCCGTCACGCGGTGCCAGGCGTACGCGGGATGCACTTCGTCCGAGGTCCAGCCGAACTCGAGCAGCCAGACCTGCTTGGCGTCGTCGCCGTTGCGCACCATCACGTCGCGCAACTGCTCGACGCGGCGGAAGCTGAAGCTCGGGTGGCCGCCGTAGCTGGGGTCCGCGGCTACGTCGTCCGGGCTCATCGAGGGCGGCGCCTTGTAGCCGGCGCCGTGCGCGCCGAGCACGTCGAACCACTGCGCCGCGCCCGCGTCGTACAGCCACTGCAGGTACACGTCGTCAGGCCGCGCGTCGTCGTTCTGCGTGCCCGTCGGCGTCAGCCCGGCGGTGACGATGGTCATCTGCGGGTCCACACTCTTCGCCGCCTGGTAGGCGAGCTGGAGCAGCCGCACGTAGTCGCTCGCCTGCTGCTCGTTGATCGGCTTGTTGCCCCACTCACGCGCCAGGTTCGGCTCGTTCCAGACCTCGATCGCGTGCACGCGGCCGATCGGCGAGCCGGTGCCGTAGCGCGTCGTGAAGGCGCGGATGAAGTCGGCGTAGTCCTCGAAGCGATCGGGCGCGCACTCGTTGCCGCGGCCGTCCCAGCCCCGGCAGGCCCACGTCGGCGGGAAGTCAATGCGCGCGAGCACTTTGATGCCCGCCGCGGTGGAGGCGGAGACGACGCGGTCGGCCTCGCGCCAGTCGAAGATGCCCTTGCCCGCCCCCTCGATCTCGCGCCACTGGAAGAGCGTCTTCTGCCAGCCGAAATTCAGCTCGCGGAGCTTACCCAGGTCGCGCTGGGTAGTGTTGGCCTCGCCCCAAATGAAGACGTTCATACCGTACTCGGGGCTGTTCGCCTGATACGCGCCCAGCCGGACGTAGCGCCCGGGCGTGCCCGAGGTGGCGCCCAGCGCGTCAGGCGGTGCCAGCAGCGACGGATCGGCGCCGCTGGCCGTGGTCGTGCCGGTCGCGGTAGGGTCGCCTAGTCCCGGAGGCAGCGACACCGTGCCCGGTGCAACGGGGGCGCCCAG
>Ga0070741_10011877_pt1 | contig 15929 bp, 12 predicted proteins | sample Coa_R1_4_FD_66440 | JGI IMG/M metagenome (GOLD analysis project Ga0070741, IMG submission 66440) | Surface soil microbial communities from Centralia Pennsylvania, which are recovering from an underground coalmine fire - Coalmine... | ecosystem: Environmental > Terrestrial > Soil > Unclassified ...
TCAGGGCTCTGCCTGGATGTGACCGGTGCGTCCACCGCCAACGGCGCCCTGGTCGAACTGTGGGCCTGCAACGGCGGCAGCAACCAGCAATGGACCCTCGGCGGGTGATCGGAAGATGAGGGCATCAGCAGCCCTCTGATGTAAGGATGCGGCCCGGCGCGCTGTGAAGCGCGCCGGGCCGCGACCGCAGAGGGGTGGCTGTTTCAGGGCCCTATCCGGCGGTCAGCTGCTGCATCGCACGCCGTTGAGCGCGTACCAGCTGGGCTGGGTCGCGGTGCCCGAGTCGGAGGCGTTGAATCCGAACGGGAGGGTGGCGCCGGCGGGGATGGTCTTGTCGTAGCTCACGGGCTGCGCGGTGACGGTTTGGCCACTCTGGCTGTGCGTTGCGTTCCAGCTCACGAGGACCCGCTGCTGGGACGGCAGGCCAAAGGTGATCTTCCACGAGCTGACCGCGGCAGGGCCCGTATTCGTGATCTTGACGTTCGCGGTGTAGCCGCCGGGCCAGGCCACGAAGCTGGAGGCCACGGTGCAGGAAGCGGTGGGAGCGGCGCTGGAGCCGGACAGCTTCAGGACCGTGATGGAGTAAGGGGGCAGGGCCAACGCGTGCGCGTCGGTCCCGCTGATCGTCTGGAGCTTCTTGGTCGCCTCACTGAACTGCTGCGCGGAGGTGACGCTGCCCGCGGTGAACCCGTCGTAGGTGACGGCGACCGGCTCGCTGCTCTGGGCGCTGTGGTTGACCAGCATGAGGTTCACGCCGGTGGAGGTCTTGACCGCGTACGAGGTGACCGTGGCGTCGGAGCTGGTGGTGCCGATCATCTGGGCGCCGGCCGGGGCGAATGCGCCTACTGCCTGCAGGCCGTAGTACGCGGGGAACGGGGTGTTCGCGGCGGGCTCGCAGACGCTACCGGTGCAGCCGCCGGCGGAGAGCACGCCTCCGTCGCCGAAGTCGGTGGCGCCGTCGGGCAGGGTGCTGGTGGTCGAGGGGCCGTTGTGCAGGTCCCACCAGTCGATGTTGGTCACGCCGTTCTGCAGGAACGTCATGTACGAGTCCGCGGCGTACAGCGCGGCAGGGGCGGAGTCGGACTCGAAGCTCGCGTTCGTCTCGGTGATCATGATCTGGATGTTCGGCGCGTTGCTGCCCGCGTACTGGTTGATCTCCGCGCGCGTGTGGCTGATGACCGACGCTATGTTCTGATACTGGGTGAGCAGCTGCGACTCGCTCTTGGAGGTCGGGTAGTCGTGAACGATCACGAAGTCCAGGTTCGCGCCGTCCCGCTTGAGGACCGTGGTGTTCCAGTCGGCGGTGTCGCCGTACTGCGAGGCCACCAGCCCGTCCGGCCAGCTGTTGTAGGTGGTGAGCACGGCGCCGACCTTGATGCTCGGGTCGGCGGCCTTCATCTGGGTGATGTAGTCCGCGATGTTGTTCGCGTAGGTCGTGGCGCCCTTGGGCTTCTCCTCGTGCTCCCACGCGGCGCCGTAGGTTCCGTCGCCGGGGATCTCGTTGCCCAGTTCCCAGTACTTGACCCCGTAGTGCTTGGTGACGTTCGCGTACTTCACCCAGGCCGCGGCCTCGGCGGCCGTGCCGGAGCCGTAGTTGACCGTGATGATTGGGCTCGCTCCGGTCTTGTGCGCGATGCCCATGAAGTCGTCGAAGTCGTTGTTCGGGTTGGCGTAGCCAAGGCCGTCTACCGTGGTGTTGGTCTGCCAGCGGTAGGCGTCGGCCGTGGAACCGCCGGGATAGCGCAGGGCGGTGATGCCGGCGGCGGCGATCGCGCTCGTGCTCGCGCTGTCGTTAAGGTGGCCGTCGAAGGTCGCGGTGTTCAGGCCGTTGGCGTAGTTCGAGACAGTGCCCAGGTTCTTGGACATGTTGACGTCGATGGCGATTGTGTTGCTCGCCTTCGCGCCCTGGGCGAGCAGGAAGCCGCCCGCGGTCAGGGCCAGCATGGCGGGTATACCGGCGGTCACGGCGAAACGGCGACGGGATATGCGGGGCATGGGTTCAGCGGAGCCTTCCGTCCGGATGATGATCCTCGCGCTTGGACGCGCACCGCCTAGTCCGCCGCACGGCAGGAAAAGGTTGCCGCACACCGCGGAATCGTCCGCCGCCGCCACTACCACCACCGCAGCCGCCGCCGAGCGGCGCGTTGCGGCCCGCGGTCTAGATGTGCCCGGCGAGGGCGCGCGCCGCGGGGAGGATGTCGTTGTCCGGGGAAAGCACTTGGATGGCGACCTGGTCCGCGCCGGCCGCGAGGTGTGCGCGCAGCTCGGTGGAGATCGCCTCGACGTCGCCGTGCACCGCCAGCGCGTCGATGAGCCGGTCGCTGCCGGGGAATTCCAGGTCCTCGTCGCTGAAGCCGATCCGCCTGAGGTTGGCGACGTAGTTGGACATGCGCAGATACATGCCGACGCGCGAGCGGCCGACCTCGCGGGCGCGCTTGGCATCGACCTCAAGCACGATCTTCTGCTCGGCCACGAGCAGCGTGGCGGGGCCGAGCAGCTCTCGCGCGCCACGCGTGTACTGCGGCGTGATGAGGTACGGCAGCGCCCCGGCCGTGCGGGTACGGGCCAGCTCCAGCACGCGCGGCCCGAGAGCGGCCAGCGCGCGCTGCGCTGCGGGCACGCCGTGCTCGTCCAGCTGGTCGAGGTAATCCACCAGCGCCTCGTACGGCCTGCGGTACTCCGAGGTGGCCTCGGGATGTCCCGCGCCGATGCCGAGCACGAACCGGCCCGGGTACTTCTCCTCCAACCGGTGGAAGGACTCTGCCACCGGCCCGGGCGCCGACGCCCAGATGTTGACGATGCTGGTGCCGACGGTCAGCCGTTCAGTCGCGTCCAGGAGCGGATCGACCATGTCCAGCTTCGCGCCGGGAGAGGCGCCGAGCCAGAGCGTCCCGTAGCCGATCCGCTCCAGCTCGCTCGCGGCTTGCGGTGTCAGGTGCGTGTACGGCGCCCAGATCCCGACCCTGCCCACATCCTCAGTCGTCATGCTCGCGGCAACCCTCGCTACCGCCCGGGCTATTCCCACGAGCCGGCCGCGCCCGGCGCAAGTGCTGCGCTCTGCGGCTCAGCCGGAGGAGACCCAGTAGCTGTTGACCTGGAAGTTCATGCCGCCGCTCGACGAGGTGATCTCCCAGCCGAACTGGACGTTGCCCAGCGTCACGTTGCCGATCCAGTGCTCGCTGTTCTCCAGCCATCGCAGCACGCTGAGGATGTCGACGCTTCCGGAGGTGGAGCGGCCGGTGTTGAGGAACGAGTAGACGTTGTTGGAGCCGTTCCAGCCCTTGTAGACGTTCCAGTTGAAGCCGCCGACGCTCACGTTGGTCACGTACGAGCCGATGGGGCCGATCGGGCCGGTCTGGTTGAGCCAGAGCATGATCTCGTTCGCGTTGCCCGAGTCCCAGATGTCGTACGCGGTCTCGAAGGCCCCGGAGGATGGCACCGAGACGTTGTAGCCGGAGGTCACCCAATTCAGGGAGTTGATCGGCACGCCGACCCACTTGGTCACGTTCGGGTAGGACTTGATGCCCCCGGTGTTCGGCTGGTTCGACCACACTCCCCAGTTGCTGTAGGAGTTGGCCCAGATGCTCTGCGGGCCGGCTCCGCTGCCCCAGACGTCGTTGTAGAGGGTGTAGCCGCCGTTGCTCCACGACGCCCACTGGTCGCTGGAACCCCAGGTGGCGGCCTGCGCGGGGCCGGCGGCCAGCGCGAGCGTGGCGCCCGCGGTGGCGAGCGCGGCGAGCGGCCGGGTGATCTTGTGCTTGCGTGCGGCGGTCGTGAGAGCGCGCGTGACATGACGCATAGGTGGGTGTCCTCTCCGTTGAGGGCCAGCGAGTCGAAGCGCTTCGAATCATCAGCCGACAAGCGGTAGGCGTCAAGGCATTCACGACGGGAAATGGGTAAAAGATCCGTCATCGAAATCCGCAATTGCTTCGACTGGTTTCGATAGGCGGTGCAGATGAGAACGTTTAATCGTTCTCGGGGAGTAAAGGACGCGCATACATTCGCAGTCGTCGAAGCGCTTCGACTCGAACGCTTAGACGCGGCGCGAGAACTGCGCACAACGGCTCGGTGTGGCGGGCTCAGCCGTCGGCGGCGGGGAGTCCGGGAAGGGTTCGGCACAGCCGGGAGAGGCTGCCGCTCGCGCTCAGCACCGTGCCGTCGGGTCGCACGACGGGCTGCACGTGCGCGGCCGGCGCGCAGCCAGCGGTGCAGATCGCCGTCGGGCTGGGCGGTGATGAGGACCGCGCCGAAGTCGTGGATCGCGCTTCGCTCGGTCTGCGACGGGGAAATCGTCGTGACGACGGCGAAGCGCCCGCGGACCACGCCTGGAAGCTCGCGGGCGCCCTCGACGGAAGCCTGCCGAAGAGCGTGCTCGACTCCTACACTTCGAGAGCAGGGAGCAGCTGTACCAGGCGGCGGTAGAAGCCGCCCTCGAGGCCCACGGCGCGCTGCTCGATGAACTGACCGCGGGCCTGGACGACCCGGCGCACGTATTCGCGCAGAGCTTTCGCCTGACCGGCCGGATGCACCGCAGGCAACCCGACCTCAGCAAGGTCCTGCTGCACTACGGGCTCGCCCTGACCACCTCGGATCAGGGGCTCGCACCCCGCGCCCGCCGCGACATCGAGGCCGCCGTCCACGGCGGCCGGTTCACCGTGTGCGACCCCGAACTCGCGCTCGTGACGGTCGCCGGCGCCGCCCTGAGCCTCGGCTGGCTGCTGCACGCTCAGCCCGAGCGCGACGATGCCGAGACCACCGACCAAGTGACGGAAGACCTGCTGCGCATGCTCGGGCTCGCCGCCGCCGAAGCACACGAGATCTGCGCACGGCCGCTACCGGCCCTGCACGACATCGCCGGCCCTGCTGAGGACTCAGCGTTCTGACGCGCAACACCTGATCAAGAGAACGTTGCGTGACGCGAGTGACGAAACTTTCTCGCTCCCTGTCCGCAAGGTTCATCGCGATCGGCCGGTGGCATGGCCCTGCACCTGCGTAGTCGGATGATGGCGCGAGCGCTGGGCTACGGCGGATCAGCTGGTTGCTTGACCGGTGCAGAGCGCCCTCGGACCATGCCAGTGCTCGTAGAGACGTGTCGACACGGACCGGTGTTACCTCGTCCGCTGCAGGCGGGGCGCCAGAAAGCGATGGATCGTATGCACCTGCCGGCTTTCCGCGACCGCAGATCGGCGCAGCGATTGCGACGCTGCGCGGCGGCCGCCGCGACGGCGCTCGTGGCCGCGGCGCTCCCGATGGCATCGGGACCGGCCGCCCGCGCGGCGACCGCGACGGTTCACGTCACGGTCAACGCGAACGAGGGTCTTGGGACGGTGCCCAGTACCGCGTATGGCGCGAACCAAGCGGTCTGGGACGGCAACATGAACACCCCGGCGAGCGCAAGCCTGCTGAAACAGGCGAACGTGGGCATGATGCGCTACCCCGGCGGCTCGTACGGGGACGGATTCCACTGGCAGACCGGCACCGTGTCCGGCGGCGGCTTCGTCGCGCCGGGCACCGACTTCGACTCCTTCATGGGCACCGTCAAGTCGGTCGGCGCGCAGACGATCCTGATCGCCAACTACGGCTCCGGCACGCCGCAGGAGGCGGCAGGCTGGGTGCAGTACGCGAACATCACCAAGGGCTACCACGACCAGTACTGGGAGATCGGCAACGAGGTCTACGGCAACGGGTACTACGGCGCGGACTGGGAGCTGGACAACCACGCGAGTAAGAGCCCTGCGACATACGCGAACAACGTCGTGCAGTACGTGCAGGCGATGAAGGCGGTGGACCCGACGATCAAGATCGGCGTCGTGCTCACCCTGCCGGACAGCTGGCCGGACGGCATGGTGGCGTCCGGCGACAGCAAGGACTGGAACCAGACCGTGCTGCCGATCGTCGGCCCGTACGTCGACTTCGCGATCGTGCACTACTACCCGAACCACACCACCGCGGCCGACGTGCTGCAGCAGACCAAGCTGCTGCCCGCCGAGCTGGCGCTGCTGCGCGAGCAGATCAACCAGTACGCCGGGGCGAACGGCCCGAACATCGGCATCGCGGTGACCGAGACCGCTTCCAACTTCCAGTCGGCCACCCAGCCCGGCGCGCTGTTCAACGCGGACCTGTTCTTCACCGCGCTGGAGAACGGCGCCTTCACGGTGGACTACTGGGACACCCGCAACGGCACGGACTGCAGCAACATCACCACCGCGCCCGACGGAGCGAAGGACCCCGGGGACGGCGGAATGCTGTCCAGCGGCGCTTCCTGCGAGCCACCGCTGAACACGCCGTTCCCCGCCTACTACGCGCTGCAAATGCTCAGCAACGTCGCCCAACCTGGCGACACACTGGTCAACTCCGGCTCGGATAATCCGCTGGTCTCGGTGCACGCGGCCCGCAACGCGAACGGCGACCTGAGCGTCGAGCTGGTCAATCAAGACCCGAACAACGCCTACTCCGTCAACCTGAACTACGCGGGATGGACGCCGAGCACCGCCACACCGACCGTCTACACCTACGGCGATGAGGCGACCTCGATCACCAGCGCGCAACAGGGCACGGCCGGCACCCAGGTCGTCCCGCCCTACTCGATCGTGACGCTCAAGCTCACCCCGTCCGCCACCAACCCGGTCGACAGCACCCTGACCGCGCCCGGCAGCCCGGCCGCCGCCAACGTCAGCGCGGACGGCGCGACGATCTCCTGGCAGCCGTCGGCCGGCGCCGCGGTGGCCCGCTACGAGGTCTACGAGCAGTTCGGCACCAACAGCGTGCTGCTCGGCGAGTCGACCTCGACCTCGTTCACCGCGCACAACCTGCAGCCGGGCACCTCCTACACGCTCAACGTGCTCGCCACCGACCAGAAGGGATACCTGTCGGCGCCGTCCGCACCGGTAACTTTCATCACCGGCACACCGCAGCACAGCACCTGCGCGGTGAGCTATTCGCTGAGCACCGACTGGGAGAGCGGCTTCGTCGCCAACATCTCGGTCACCGACAGCGGGCCCGACCCGATCACCGGCTGGACGCTCGCGTTCAGCTTCCCGGCCACCACCGAATCCGTCTCCGGCAGCACGTGGAACGCCACTTTCGCGGAGAACGGCCAGAACGTCGTGGTCACTCCGCAGAACTGGAACGCGAACCTCGCCGCGAACAGCGGCAACACCGTCGGCTTCGGATTCGTCGGCAACCAGAGCGGCGCGAACCCGCCGCCGACCTCCTTCACCCTCAACGGCACCGTCTGCACGACCACCTACCTGTCCTGAGACACGCCCCGGATCCGTGAGAGCCTTTGGCCGGGAGGCGCGTGCGCGCCTCCCGGCCAGCCTGGCGAGACGGTGAAAGTGGGGGAGCGGCGTGGCGGACGACCGTTCGGAGGACTGGGCGGCGGCAGCGGACCAGCCTGACGGCGACGCGCCGGCCGGTCCGGTGACCATCGCCTACATCGCCGAATCAGCCGGAGTCTCGGTTCCCACGGTGTCCAAGGTGCTCAACGGGAAGAAGGGCGTCTCCAGCGACACCCGAGCGCGCGTCGAGGAGCTGATCAACCGGTACGGGTATCGCAAGCCGCCCAATCGCAGCAACGTCCTCGAGCTCGTGTTCCGCGAGCTGAGGAGCATGTGGGCGGTGGAGATCATCCGCGGCGTCGAGCAGGTGGCCCGCAAGAACCGCGTCGGCGTGATGGTTTCCGAGTTCGGCCTGCACGACTCGGCCGGAACGCTGATCGACGACACGGTCGCGCGCCGCCCGAAATGCGTGCTCTCGGTGGCGCAGCTGTCCGACGCGGAGCGCGAACAGCTGCGGGCCAAGGGCATCCCGTTCGTCGTGTTCGATCCGACCTCGGAGCTGCCCGACGACGTTCCCTATGTCGGCGCGACCAATTGGCGCGGCGGCCGCTCCGCCGTGCAGCACCTGGTCGGCCTCGGACACCGGCGCATCGCCATGATCAGCGGCCCGGAGGATGTGCTGTGCTGCCGGGCGCGGCAGGCCGGCTACGAGAGCGCGATGAAGTCAGCCGGGCTGCCGGTCGACCGCGATCAGGTCGTCGTCGCGCAGTTGACGCGTGAGGACGGCTGCGCCGCGGCGCGCGAGCTGCTGGCACGTCCCGAGCGGCCGACCGCGATCTTCGCGTCCAACGATCTGCAGGCGCTCGGCGTCTACCAGGCCGCGCGGCAGGCCGGGCTGCGCATCCCGCAGGACTTGAGTGTGGTCGGCTTCGACGATCTGCCGGTCGTGGCCTGGGCGGACCCGCCGCTGACGACGGTTCACCAACCGCTGACGGAGATGGCGGCGGCGGCCACCGAACTGGCCCTCGCCCTCGGCCATGGCGAAGACCCACCGCGGATCGGCGTGGAGATCGCCACCACGTTGACGGTCCGTGAAAGCACCGCACCGCCCAAGGACTGACCCCCGGCACGCCGACCAGGTATTCGCAGATCTCTGCGATACTTTAGGGTTACCTGCGTGCCGTCGAGCAAGTTGCGATCCAACATACCGACAGTTGCTCTCGCAGGGGGCGGCGAACCGGGCGCATGAAACCAGCGTCATCTGTAGAATATTGTTCGCAGCGTCGCAGTGTTCGAGTCTGTCGATCGCAACACCCGGAGCACAGGCACAATCTGGCCGGTCGTAACTCCTGAGCTGGGCAGCCGTCGCGTGCGGTCGCGTGAGAACTCCACAGTTCGCCCGCTCATGGGCACTATGGCCGACGCAGGAGCTTCTTGACAGGTCGTGGAGCGCCGGGCAGCGTCTGCATTCCGAAACACCTCGGACCCACTTTCGCACCCTCGTTGGGATGCCGTGGTGTTAGCGCTAACAATCAACCCATCGCGCTCAACGCAGAGCAGGGAGACGGTATGAAAGCAAGCGCATGGAGCGGCGGCCGCAGGCTCGGCAGTATCGGGGCCGTGGTCACGGTCATACTCGGCGCGCTCGCCGGCACCGCGGCCACGAGCGGTGCGGCGCACGCCGCGTCGCAGGGTCCGTGCGACATCTACGCGGCCGGCGGCACCCCCTGTGTGGCTGCCCACTCGACGACGCGTGCGCTGTACGCGGCGTACAGCGGTTCGCTCTATCAGGTGCGGCGCTCCTCCGACGGCGCGACGACGAACATCGGCGTGCTGTCCGCAGGCGGGGTCGCCAACGCGGCCGCGCAGGACTCGTTCTGCGCCGGAACGAGCTGTGTGATCACGGTGATCTACGACCAGTCCGGCCGGGGCAACAACCTCACCCCGGCGCCCGCGGGCGGGTACGTACACACCCCTGACAATCCGGCAAACGCCACCGCGGCGCCGATCACCGTCGGCGGGCAGAAGGCCTACGGCGTCTTCACCTCTCCCGGCATCGGGTACCGCGACGATGCCACCAACGGCGTCGCGACCGGCGACAACCCCGAAGGCGAATACGACGTCGTGGACGGCACGCACTACAACAACGGATGCTGCTTCGACTACGGCAACGCCGAGACCAGCAACAACGACGACGGCAACGGCACCATGGAGGCGATCTACTTCGGCAACGCCTCGTACTGGGACCGGGGCGCAGGCAACGGCCCGTGGATCATGGCCGACCTGGAGAACGGCCTGTTCTCCGGCTCCAACGTCAACAGCGTCAACTCGGGCGACCCGACGATCAGCTACCGGTTCACCACCGCGATCATCAAGGGCGAGTCGAACCAGTGGGCGATCCGCGGTGGCAACGCCCAGTCGGGCAGCCTGTCCACCTTCTACAGCGGACCGCGCCCGCCCGGCTACAACCCGATGCACAAGGAGGGCGCGATCCTGCTGGGCATCGGCGGTGACAACAGCAACGGCGCGGCAGGGACCTTCTACGAGGGCGCGATGACGTCCGGCTATCCGTCCGACGCGACTGAGAGCGCGGTGCAGGCCAACATCAACGCCGCCGGGTACAGCGCGGGCAGCGGCGGTGGGACGACCACCGGTGCGTTGCACGCGGACGGCGCGAGCAAGTGCCTTGACGATCCGAACGGCAGCACGACCGGCGGCACGCAGATGCAGATCTACGGCTGCAACGGTCAGGCGAACCAGACCTGGACCCGCACCTCCTCGAACCAGCTGACCGTCACCAACAACGGCACCACGGACTGCCTGGACGCCAACGGCCAGGGCACCAGCAACGGCACGAAGGTGATCATCTGGCCCTGCAACGGCCAGAGCAACCAGCAGTGGCAGTTCAACGCCAACGGCACCATCACCGGCGCGCAGTCAGGGCTCTGCCTCGACGTGACCGGGGCGTCCACCGCCGACGGCGCGCTGGTCGAACTGTGGACCTGCAACGGCGGCAGCAACCAGCAGTGGAACCTCGGATAACAGCAGAGAAGGGCAAGCGAACATGAGCGTTCACAGGCACCGGTTGCAACGTGGCGCCGGCGTCCTCGTCTCCCTGGTACTGCTCCTCGGCGCACTGGCCGCCCAGGTCTCGCATCCAGGCGCGGCCCGGGCCGCCACGACCCAGTTCCACGGAGTGAACTGGGCGGACCCCAACGACAACTTCATCACCGGACCGAACATCCCGGTCGGGCTGTCCACCGCGGACAACTACGCCACCACCTACACGAAGTCGACCGCGATCCTCAAGGGCTTCCAGGCCCTCGGCGCAAACACCGTGCGCCTCGGCATGAACGCGGCGACCACCTCCGGGACGTGGTGGGGCAGCTACACCGCGGCCCTCGACGCGGCCACCGCGCTCGGCATGAACGTGATCATCGCGCCGTGGCTGCAGGGCGGGACCGTCAGCGACACCACGTCCTTCTATCAGATGTGGGACACGGTCATCGCCAAGTACGGCGGCAGCAGCAACGTGTACTTCGACATCATGAACGAGCCGTACGCGATGAACGCCACGCAGCTGACCAACTTCGAAGCCGGCTGGCTGGCGCGCTATCCCAGCGTTCCGCGCGGCCGGGTCATCGTGCCCGGCCTGTACTCCGACCAGAATCTGTGCGCGGTGGGCGCGGACTCGCGCCTGTCCGGCACGCTGCTGTCGATCCACATCTACAGCATGTTCGGGGACTCACACACCACCGAGGCGGCGTGGGTCAGCGACTTCCAGAGCAACCTGTGCGGCTACGCGAGCCGCGCCGTGGTCACCGAGTTCGGCGTCCCGATGAACACCGGCGTCAACTACGACGGCCCGAAGGACGGCACGAACAACATCTCCTACCTCTACGCCATCACCGACACGGTACGCAGCATGGGCATCGGCTCGGTGCTGTGGACCGGCGTCAAGCAGGCCAGCCAGACCACCGGGCCCGGCCCGTGCGACAACGCCTCCTGCGCGATCACGACGCTGAACGGCAGCGGCACCAACCTCTCCCTCGCGCTCAACAACCAGTCCGGGCTCGACCGGCTGCAATGGGGCTGGGGGATCGGCAACAACCCCGGCGGCGGCAGCGGAGGCGGCGGCGGCACCAGCGGCGTGTTGCGCGGCGCGGGATCAAACCGGTGCCTCGATGTCCCCGGCCAGGCCACGACCAACGGCACCCTGCTGGACATCTGGGACTGCAACGGCGGCGCGAACCAGCAGTGGACGTACTTGTCCAACGGCGAGCTGCAGGTCTACGGCAGCAAGTGCCTTGACGTGCCGGGCCATGCGACAACCGCGGGCACCCGCGTGGAGATCTGGGACTGCAACGGCGGCACGAACCAGCAGTGGAACCTCAACTCCGACGGCACGGTGGTCGGGCGCGAATCGGGACTGTGCCTGGACGTGAGCGGCGGCGGTACGGCCAACGGCACGGCCGTGGAGATCTGGACCTGCAACGGCCAAAGCAACCAGAAGTGGTCGCGGCAGTAGCGAGGCCAGCACTGAACTAGACCAGCGCTGCACCAGGCGGCGCCGGCCTAGTTCAGCGCTCGTCTATGCCGACGCTGTCAAAGCATCGTGACCAGCATGATCCCGGTCGCGAGGCTCATCACCGCATCACACACCAGACCCGCTCGCGGGGCCGGCGGTAGTACGTCGCCGTCGGCCCCGCGAGCGAAGGACCGCCGGTCGCCGCGCAAACCTTCGCCATGCGTCGACACCGCGGCGGCGGCCGGGATGCGGCTCATGACGAGGATTGCGTAGCCGAAGAGAACGGTGGCGAGCAGGGGCGCAACCGTTACCGGATGCGTTCCCTGCGAAGCACTTGGCATGGCCATCTTCATGCCGTCTCGCGCGGCTGTCGGTGCGTTGTACATGTACAGCATCGCCCCGGCCGAGAGCACGTGGCCGCCATAGTGCCACGCATCATGCGAGCAGCCGTGTCGGCTAAGTGAGCCGACGATGATATGCAACACAGACCAGGCAGCGAGAACAGCGAACACGGCCATCCACACTGTGGCGCCTACGAAGCTGAGGTTTGAGACGAGCATGGAGGCCATGCCTACACCCATGACCACGTGAGTCACATCGACGGCGTGCTCGACGCGGCGGCCGCGCAGTGCAGCGTCGATCAGCCGGCCCGCGCAGTACGCCGCCGTCGCCAGCGCGACGGCGGCCAGCGAGCCGTCCACGTACGCGCGACCGAGCATGTCAATACCCTTCCGCTCGCGGACGGCTTCCGGACCGGGGCCAGGGGAAGGGCTACGCCGCCGCCACGGTCGACTCGTCGCGTGCGGGGGAGAGCAGCTCAGCGAACCGGACCAGGCGTCGGCCCTGGTAGCGGGCGCACTCGAGGACGGTCTCATCGGGCATGGTGGACGGGAACCCGGCGGGCCACGAGGTTCCGTAGGGGTTTCCGCCGGCGGCGTAGACGACGTCGTCGGTGTATCCAAGCGGCACGATGACCGAGCCCCAGTGGTAGAAGACGTTATTGAGCGAAAGGATCGTGGCTTCCTGTCCGCCGTGCTGCTCTGCCGAGGAGACGAAGGCGGTCACCGGCTTGTCCGCGAGTTTGCCTTCGTGCCAAAGGCTGCTTGCCGAGTCAATGAACTGCTTGAGCTGCGCGGCCGGGGCGCCGTAGCGCGTGGGCGTGCCGAACGCGTAACCGTCGGCCCACTCAAGGTCGTCGAGGCTGGCGACCGGTATCCGGTCCTCGGTTTCGCTGTGGTGCTGCGCCCAGGCCGGGTTCGAGGCGACGGCCTCAGGCGGGGCGAGCTCGGCGACGCGGCGCAGCCGGACCTCAGCGCCCGCGGAGTCGGCCCCGTCGCGGACCGCCTCGGCGAGGCGGTGGACCGATCCGGTGGAGCTGTAGTAGGTGACGAGGATGCGGACGGGCATGCGGAACTCCGATTCAGGCTTGGGAGACTCGGGAAGGGTCGCGGTAGGCGGGATGCGGGTCAGAGCACGACGGTGACGGTCTTGAGCGAGGTGTTCGCCTCGATGCCGGCCTGGCCCAGCTCGCGGCCGTGCCCGCTGAGCTTCGCGCCGCCCCAGGGAAGGCGCGGGTCGAGCGGGGACCAGCCGTTCACCGCGACCGCGCCGGCGTTCACCCGCCGGGCCAGGGTGTGGGCGCGCGAGAGGTCGGCGGTCCACAGCGTCGCGGCGAGTGCGTAGTCGCTGTCGTTGGCCAACGCGACCGCCTCGTCGTCATCCTCGAACGCGATGATCGTGCCGACCGGACCGAAGATCTCTTCGCGGGCGATGGTCATGGTGTTCGAGGCGTCGGCGAACAAGGTGGGCTGCACGAAGTATCCCGGCCGGTCCGGCTGCGCTCCGCCCGTGACGAGCCGCGCGCCCTCTTCGCAGCCGAGACGGATATAACGCAGGACTCTTTCAAGTTGCCGAGCGTTGATGAGCGCGCCCATGGTCGTGTCCGAGTCGAACGGATCGCCCGGCACCACGGCGGCCGCGCGCTCCGCGAGCCGCTCCACGAACTCGTCGTATACGGCGCGGGCTACGAGGATCCGGCTGCCCGCGGCGCACACCTCGCCCTGGTTGGCGAAGATCCCGAGCGCCACGCCGTTCGCAGCTGCGTCAGGGTCGGCGTCGGCGAAAACGATCTGCGGGCTCTTACCGCCCAGCTCCAGGGTTGTCGGGCGAAACCCCTTCGCCGCCGCGATCGCGACCCGGTACCCGGTCTCCGGGCTGCCCGTGAACGAGATCTTGTCAATACCTGGATGTTCGACGAGGCGCTGCCCGGTGACCGGGCCGCGTCCGGGCAGGACGTTGAACGCGCCGGCGGGGAACCCGGCCTCGGCGGCAAGCTGCGCGAGCAGCAGCGAGGTGAGCGGGGCGTCCTCCGGCGGCTTGAGGATCACCGGACAGCCGGCGGCGAGGGCGGGCGCGATCTTCCAGGCGCCGATCATCGTGGGTGAGTTCCACGGCGTGATCGCGGCGACCACGCCGATCGGCTGCCGCAGGGTGTAGCTGAGCGTGGCGCGGCCCTGATAGCCCGAGGTCGGGATGGACTGCCCGGTCAGCTTGTCGGCCCAGCCCGCGTAATGCCGCAGCGTGGCGACCGTTTGCGGCAGGTCGATCACGCGCGGCTCGATGCCGGGCTTGCCGACGTCGAGCGATTCGAGATCGGCGAAGGCGTCCGCGCGGTCCTGGATCAGCTGCGCGAACGCGTGGAGCAGCTCCCCGCGCGCGGCGCCGTCCATCCGACCCCATTCGCCTTCGTCGAGGGCGCGACGCGCGGACGCGACCGCGCGGTCCACCGTGTCGCCGTCGGCTTCCACCACGGTGGTGAGAACCTTCTCCGTGACGGGGTCGATGACATCGAAGCTCTGGGACGAGGGGCCGGACTCGAACCGCCCGGCCACGAAAGGCGTGGTGGGGAGGTCCCGCGCCAGATTCTCTGCGACTGAACGCTGCGGCATGTTCGATTACCGTTCCTTCTGGACGATAGACGTACACTACGTCTTGAGTCGCGTCGCGGTCAATCGGCGCGCGCGGGCCGGACGAACGGCGTGTCGCGCGTGTGCTAAACCATGACTGCGGCGAACGCCAACCGCTCGGCCACGAAGGGCACCACGCGATGACCGCGACAAATGGAGAGACGTCCCAGACGCTCGACCGAGGCCTCGCCGTGCTGTGGCTGCTTGCCGCGCACGGCGACGGATTGACGGCGGGGGAGTTGGCCGAGCGGCTTTCCACTGCTCGGGCCGTCGTCTACCGGCTGCTGCGCACACTCGAGTCGCACCGCCTGATCGGTCGCGCCGGCACTCGCTACGTACTGGGCTTCGGCATCGCCGAGCTGGCCAGCCACCTGCGCCCCAGATTGCAGGCGACCGTCCTGCCGATCCTGCGGCAGTTGAGCGAGCAGACGAGCAGCACGGCGCTGCTCAGCGTCGCGGACGGCGACCAGGCTCTGGTCCTGCTCACCGAGGAACCGCCGCAAAGCACGTTCCACCTGGCCTTGCGCCAGGGCGCCCGGCACCCGCTCAACGTCGGGGCCGACGGTGTCGCGATCCTCGCCGGACGTCCGCCCGCCGCGGACGATTCGAAGGATGTGGACAAGGCTCGCCGCGCGGGCTACGCGCTCAGCGTTGGAGCCCTCCAGCCCGGCGCGATCGGGGTCGCCGCGCCCATCGCGACCTCGGATTGGGCGACGGCGAGCATCGGCGTAGTGCAACTCGGCGTCGAGCTGGCCGATCCGGCGATTCCCGACCTGGTCATGTCTGCGGCAGCCGACGCCACGCGCCGACTGTCCGGAGACCACAGCGCGGAGTCCGCCAGACAGGCGTAGGCGCAGAAGACTGACCCACGGGTGCACCGCCGGACTTGGCGGTGCACCCGTCTCGCATTGCAGCGACGCAACCGGGTGCCAACGGTGCCGACGCGTCTCATGACCAGACCGAATTTTCGCGTGCACTGCCAGACCTGACGATGCACCCGTTCGCGCGTCGAATGCCGAACGCAGGACGCCTTCTCGCAACCAATTGTTGTCGGGGCCTTCCCCAACTCCGTGAGTCCGTCTACCCTTACCGATAAGCGTACTCCATGTACGATAACCGCACTCACGGAGCGGGTTTTGATCGACGAAGCTGTCA
>Ga0070741_10011878_pt1 | contig 15929 bp, 16 predicted proteins | sample Coa_R1_4_FD_66440 | JGI IMG/M metagenome (GOLD analysis project Ga0070741, IMG submission 66440) | Surface soil microbial communities from Centralia Pennsylvania, which are recovering from an underground coalmine fire - Coalmine... | ecosystem: Environmental > Terrestrial > Soil > Unclassified ...
TGATGGGTGAACTCGAAAGCCCCTTCCTCGCCTTCGAATCGGGAAAAAGCGCAGAATTTACATGTGGTAGCACAAACATTGGTGTAATCGATGTGTCGATTGATATTGTAGAAGGTTTCGTTGCCGTTCTTTCTTTCACGGACCAAGTTGGCCATGGCGCCCAAAACATAGAGGTCATTGGTGTTATAAAGACGCAAGGCGTCCTCATCGGTGATACGGACGCCTTGTTCGACTTTCTCATAAATATCTTTGATGGGCGATTGGTTCAAAAGACGTTTCAAAGCCAAAGAGTGACTCCTACGACCGCGAAATAAAGGACGGAGATCCAACCATTCATCTTCATCATGGAAGGGGAAAGCGTGAAATGAGTGTTGGTCCCCTCGGATTCCAGCTTATAGGCTTTTTGGTGCTGGTAAAGCAAAACGGCTGCGATGAGACCGATGCCTACATAATAAACAACGGAAAAACCCACTTGAACCCCGAAACCAGCGAGAAATCCTAACATACAGGCATGGAAGAATCGAGAGGCTTTGAGACTGTTGGGCAAACCCCACCGCACCACCCACGAATGGAGGCCCTCTTTTTTGTCAAAAGCCTCATCCTGCGTGGAATACAAAATATCGAACCCCGCCAAAAAACATATGACCGCCATCATCAACCAGAGAGGTTCTATCGCGAAAACACCTGTAGCCGCAATCCAAGCCCCGACCGGGGCGATTCCCAGGGCTAACCCAAGGAATAAATGGGAAGTCCAAGTGAATCGCTTGGTATAGGAGTAAAAAAGGATGATGACAAGTGCGAGCGGAGAGAGTTTGGCGGCCAAAGGATTCAACTGGGTCGTGGCTAAGACAAAACTTAAGGCGCAGACCCAAATGATCAGCCGAACTTGCCAGGTCTTGATTCTTCCCGCCGGAATGTCCCGATTTTGGGTCCTCGGATTTTTAGCGTCGATGTCTGCGTCCACCAAACGGTTGTAGGCCATGGCGGTGGTCCGGGCCAAAACCATGCAAAGAATGACCCATAGAAGCACATGGAGAGAAGGTTTCCCTTGGGTGGCCGTCAACAGGCTTGCCAAAGCGAACGGCAAAGCGAAAACCGAATGGGGCAAAACGACTAAATTGGAGATGGTTTTAATTTTTTTGAGCATTAATCGGCGATCGGGGTATTTTTCTTTTCGTCCATCTCAACCTCACGCCACCGTTTGGAAACTTCGGCCTGAATACCCGCGTGGTCGTAGACCCGGGCGATGACCGTATCCACCAGATCCTCGATGGTTTTGGGATTGCCGTAAAAGCTGGGAGTGGCCGGAATGATATGGACGCCGGCCAGGGTGAGCAGTTCCATGTTCTTGATCTGGATAAGCGAAAGAGGGGTTTCCCGAGGCACCAATATGAGTTTTCGCCGTTCCTTCAAGAACACTTCGCCGGAACGGGTGATAAGGTTTTCCGCGATCCCGTGGGCTAATTTGCCCAGGGTCGTGGTTGAACAAGGTATGACCACCATCGCCTCGAATTTGTTCGAACCGCTGGCCGAGGGGGCCGTTAGGTCCTGCTCGTCCCATTCCTTGACATGGGGGGGAAGGTTGAGCCCGCCCTCATGAGAAGCAACGATCCTGGCGGACCCGGAAACGACCGCGTGAACTTCCCAATCATCATAGGGAAAATGCTGGAAGAACCTACGGGCATAGAGGGTGCCCGAAGCTCCTGTAACTGCCACTAGAATTTTTTTCATATCCCACCCACCCTCGAGACCAGTTCACTTCTTCTTGTAAACGTTCAAACCGACCTTTTCTTCTCGCTCGGGAACCGAAATATTACCTTCGGTGGAAGCCACAATGGTGGTCTTGCCAGAGGAAGAGGGACCATACTCTTTGGATAGATCGACCTTGATGGTCAGGATGTTCCCTTCCACCTTCATTTCGACGTTTTTCATTTTCTCACCCCCAGCACACTGACCGCCACCCCCATGGTCTTGCTTTCCGATGATACATCCTTGAATCCACATTTTTCCATGAGCTGTTTGAATTCATTCAATGAAGCGAAATTCTTGGCCGATCTCTGAAGATAATCATAAGCTTCTTTGTTATTGGAAACCGCCCCTCCCCGGAGAGGAACGATGGTTCCGACGTAAAAAGCGTGTGCTAATCGTGTTAAAAACCCGGTGGGTTTGAAGAACTCGAGGATCACGGCTTTCCCCCCCGGTTTTAATACCCGGGCGACTTCTTTCAAACCCGTTTCCAACGAGTCCAAATTCCGGACCCCAAACCCGCAAACGACCGTATCGAAGGCCATATCATGAAAAGGAAGTTTGAGCGCGTCAGCCTCCAAAAAATCAATTCCCTGTTGGCTTCCCGCCTTATCCCGTGCGATCCTCAACATGGGTTTCGCGAAATCCGCCATGATGATCTTAGCCGTCGGCACTCGCGCCTTGACCGCCAGGGCAAAATCCCCAGTTCCCGCGCAAAGGTCCAAAACCATCTTAGGTTCGAACCCGTCATTCAAAAGCTGTTTCACCGAATCTTGGCGCCATTGAATGTCCTTATTAAAGGACAGTAAATGATTGGCCTTGTCATAAGTAGGCGCGATATCGGCGAACATAGCTTGGATCTTTTCGCTCATGGGCTCCTCTGGGATGAATGGATTTAATGCAAACCGAACAGCATTTATACCTAATTTTAAGCCTCTTAGGCCATTAAAATGAGTCCGTTCTTCTGGAAGTACGCACAAAAAAACCCGCGCTTCTTTAAGAAACGCGGGCCGCTTGATCGATTAAAGGTGCTAGTCGAGAACAACCGCCTTTTCCGCCATGGTTCCCTCTACCTGGTATCCCGATTCCATCCAGGCATGCAATCCACCCGGAAAATCCTCGGCTTCAAATCCGTTCTCGTGCAAAAGTTTTGCCGCCAATGCGGCCTTGTGGGAATGGTTGTTCGCGCAATAAGTGATGAAAAATTTATCCCTACCGTGCAGGTCTTCCACGGTCCTTACAAAAGCCTGGTGGTCATCACCTAAATGGACGTTGTAGGAACCTTTGATACGAAGTTTTTGATGTTCCGCTTCCGGAAGGATGTTCAACACCACAACATCCTCCTCTTTCATTTCCTGAAAAACTTCCTCCTTGGTCATGGACATCGCGCACCTCCTCGAACGATAAATCTTTCGATTTAGTCTAGGAGCGCGGAAAAGACAAAGTAAAGTGGCCTATGCTAAATGAAGGTAACTTTCGGAAGGATCGAGACTTTTGAGATCGGAAAAGGGTTAACCTGCCAGCTATTGGGCAAGCCCGTTTTTTTTCAATATCGGCAGGATTTTTTCCTCGATCCGAGGGTCCATCACCAGCTCCTCGGGCCATTCACGGTCGAAACCTTCCTCTTTCCATTTCTTCGTGGCATCAATCCCGATCTTGCCGCCCCATCCCCACATAGGAGAAGTATGGTCTAGGACATCGAGAGGGCCTTCGGTAATGAGAACGTCCCTTTTGGCGTCCATACAATTCCCGACCCGCCAAAGCACCTGTCCATAGTCATGGACGTTAGTATCATTATCAACGATCACCAAGATCTTGTTCAGCATCATTTGGCCCAAGCCCCAAAGGGCGAACATGACCTTGCGGGCATGTTGGGGATACTGTTTATCGATGGAAACAATGGCGAGATTGTGGAAAATACCCTCCACCGGCAGGTCCATATCCACGACCTCGGGCAAGACCTTTTTCATCAAAGGCAAGAACAGCCTTTCGGTGGCTTTACCCAGATAGCCGTCCTCCATAGGCGGTTTACCCACGATGGTGGTCGGATAAACGGGGTTCTTTCGCCGCGTAATACAAGTAACGTGAAAAACCGGGTATTGATCGGCCAAACTGTAATAACCTGTATGGTCGCCGAAGGGACCTTCGAGTTTCCTTTCCCCCGGCTCCACATACCCTTCCAAGACAAAATCGGCGTCGGCATGGACCATGAGATCAACCGTCTTGCACTTGACCAATTCCACCGGTTTCTTTCTCAAGAAACCCGCGAACAATAGTTCATCGATCCCCTCGGGCAACGGAGCTGTGGCCGAATAGGTCAAAGCCGGATCACCGCCTAAAGCCACGGCCACTTCCAGACGCTTTCCCATCTTCTCCGCTTTACGGTAATGCCCAGCTCCTCCATGGTGGACTTGCCAATGCATTCCCGTGGATTTCCCGTCATAAACCTGCATCCGATACATACCGATATTGCGCAGTCCCGTTTCGGGGTCTTGGGTATAAACCAAGGGAAAGGTAATGAAGCGCCCTCCGTCTTGAGGCCAGCACTTCAAAACCGGCAAAGTCGTAAGATCGGGATTATTTTCCACCACTTCCTGGCAAGGACCTTTACTGACTTCGGTCGGCGGGAACTTCGCGATATCGGCCAACCTGGGCAGAAATTTCAGTTTTTCAACCAAACCTTTGGGGGGTTTCAAGTCCAAGAGTTCCTTGATGGCTTCGGCGTGTTCCTCAAGGTTTTCGACCCCCAGCGCCCAGCTCATTCGTTGGTAGGACCCGAAAGCGTTGATCAAAAGTGGAAAGGCGCTCCCCTTGGGTTTTTCAAAGAGAAGGGCTTTCCCGCCCTGGGGTGATTTGGCGACTTTATCGGCGATCGCCGTAATCTCAAGGATGGGATCGACCTCCTCCTTGATGCGGACCAACTCGCCTTTTTTTTCAAGAAATTCGACAAATTCCTGCAGGGATGTATAGGGCATGACTTTCCTTAAAGCTCGGTTGAAAGAGGGGCTATTTTACGCTCCAGCACTTGCCGTCTCATAGTCCCTTTTTATTTTGTGGCCCATCCAAAAGGCCCCTATGGCCGCCAATAAGCCACCTAGGGCGGGGGCCCAAAGCCACTTTAAAGCTGGTTCCAGAAAAAGGTTGAACCAAGCCATATAACTGACCGCCCAGCCCGCGGTCATCAAAAACCGGGCCGCCCGCTCCCCGCGGTGAATGGCCATCCAACCGGTCGCATAGCCGGCCATGGAAAAGCTGACCCCGAAAAGATGAAGGTAGGAGGTGTGCTTGATGTACATCTCCGCTTTATCCCCCATTCCCATCATCATCGCCAGCCAATCAAAACACCAAAGCAAAAGCCACAAGACCGCGATCAGGGCGAACCCATGGGAAAGGAACATCAAGTTTCCATTTCCCTTTATAAGCTGATCCGGCCGCACGGACAAAAGGAAGATCCCGACCAAGACCGCGAAGCCAAAGAGAATGGAGACGCTGACCCAAGAGGAAGGATTTTGCCTCAAGGAACTGGCTAAGGGTTCCTCGAAAAAGACTCCGAGTGTCAGCAATACCCCCAATGCCCCGATCCGATAGGCCAAGAAAGGAAAGCTCATTCTTGCTCCTCCCTTTTGCGGAATTTTTTGATGGGCGGAAAGCTTTTGGGATAAAAAACTTTGATCATAAATAAACCTGACGGTGGGAGTGTCGGTCCGGCTTTCTTACGATCCTTGGAACGGAGGATCGCAGGAATATCATCCGCTTTGAATTTTCCGGACCCGACATAAACCAGGGTACCGCTCAAAATCCGGATCATCTGATGCAGGAACGACTCGCCGAGAAAATCCAGGACGACATCCGAACCTTTTCTCTTGATCCGTATCTTGAATAAGGTCCTTTTAGGGTTTGCCCGCTTGCCCAAGGTGCCCCGGAAAGCGGTAAAGTCGTGGGTACCAAGTAGATGTTTTGCGGCTTTTTTCATTTCGCCGACATCTAATGGCAGGCGAACATGGTGATAGGTGTGGCGGTCGAACACGGTGTAGTCCTGGCTGTTTCGGATGACATAGCGGTATAACTTCGCTTGGGCGTGATAAGTCGCGTGGAAATGCGGGGGAACTTCCTGTGCCTTTACGATACGGATATCATGGGGCAAAAGTTGGTTCAAGACCCTGGCGATGTGATCAACAGCTAACTTGGAATTCGTGTGGAAATTCGCGGTTTGACCCAGGGCATGAACTCCCGCATCGGTCCTTCCTGCGACCAAGAGGTCCACGGGATGTCCGCAGATAAGTTTCAAACGTTCTTCTATCGTTCCCTGGATGGTCGGTGATTCGGGTTGTTTTTGCCAGCCTGAAAATTGGGTGCCATCGTATTCGACGGTCAATCGGATGTTTCGGAAACTCATGCCTTAAGAACGTCCCTTGGTGGGCCCTTCGTGGGATTGCTCGGCCTGGTTCAGTAAACGAAGGCCATCCAAGGCTTCTTTTTGCTGGGGATTAAGGTTCAAGGATTGGTGGTAGGCGGAATCGGCGTTGGTGTAATCGTTCATCATACGGAAGGCGTCCCCCATCTTTGCCAAAACATAAGGATTCCGGGAGTCCCGTTTGAGGGTTTCCTGATAGTTGTTGATCGCGGCCGAATAGTCTCCCATCGAAAGATAGGTCTCTCCCAACATCATATAGATTCGGACCAAAGTTTGGGGCTGGCGGTAATGGAGGGCGTTGTTGAAGCTCCAAAGGGCCAAGTCGGGCATTTTGTTCATATAGGCGAAATAGCCCGTAAAGTCGTGGCCGATCCCGTAGGAGTCCTTCATGACGTCCGTATACTCATCCCAATAACCCCGGGTCGGTTCGTCCATATTACGCAAACGATAAGTGTCCCAAAGCAGGTTCAAACGATCGGAGGTAAAAGCATAGTTCAGGTTCTTCGTATTGACCATCCTCCACAAAAAGCCTTCAGGGAGGGCTTGGTTTTTTTCCCTCATCCAAGGCGCCGTGAAAATATTGGTGAAGTAAAAGGAGCGATCTTTGGCATGCTGTTCGATCATATCCTGCACCACGGTTTCGGGCCGGATATCCTCCCGTCCATAGGTGTCCGAACGAAGGGGAACGGAAAGGAACGGCCAGCGTTGGAATAGGGGATCACGGTACCAATCGTAGGGGATCAGTTGCATGGTAAAGGTAACGACTTTGGGCCTCTTTCCTTCCACGAACTGAAGATACCAAAGGGGGAGAATATCGATATCGCCGTTGCAGAGAATGACCCCGTCATCATTGACGGTTTTGAGCATATTCATGCCTTCATCGTAGGAACTCACGTAACGGCTTTGATCGTTCGCGTGATAATTGAGGATTAATGGCATCAAGGCAAAGCTCAGGCAAAAAGCGCAGGTATAAAGGGGTGTTCGACGATCGGGCCATTCCTGGGCGATCCATTCACAGATGCCCGCCACTCCAGCCGCGGCGAAAAAGGCCATGATCAAAAAGATCGTCGAAAAGAAGTTGTCCAAGGTCCATTGATAGCCTTCCAGGGGTTTGCAATACATCCATACCCCCATCAGGATCCCGCCAGCCATCAGGGCCAATCCCGGAGGGGTTGTCTTTTGGCGCTTCAGGAGCCAATAGAGCCCCCAAAGGGTCAAGAGGATGATGAGCACGGTGAAGACCGGGCCAAATTGGTCCTGAGCGTGGAACCAAAAGCGTTTGACATTTCGGGTATAGGAGGCCCAGAAATCCTTGTCGCCGATATCCTGGTAGCCCTTACGCATGATGGTTCCCCATAAACGCTCCAGATTATCTGGGTTCCACCAGTTGACGAGAGGGTGCAAGACAGCCCGGAGAGGTAAAAAAAGATAGACCGAGAGGGGCAAAAGTCCCATGGCGGCAGAACGGACCAAGTTGACCCAACCAAAGATGCGGGCCAAGATGACCGAGACCACGAAAACGATGGGCAAGCCAATGAGCATTTCCACCGGGATTAGAAAATGGAACAGGGCAAGGGATAGGGCCACCAACATCACCATGCCCAAAGCCGTGAAGATAAGGAAGAACAAACCCAGGAACCTTACAGCGATCCCGACAAAAACGACCGTCACGGCTATAAAAAGGGCCGCTATCACCATGGTCATGGCAAGGATGAAAGCGTCCGAAGGAGAGGAAGTGATGGCCCACCGCACCAAGAAGGTCAGCGCGAAAAAGACTCCCAACCCGATCGAAAAGGCCGGATGGATTACCCACCGGTAAAGGTCGTCCAACACGACCTTTTTCTGGTTATTGAGGATGATCCAAAGATAGCCCGGGAAGAACGCCGCCTGATCGTGCCAATGGTGGGTAAGACCCATTCCGAAAAGGAAAGCGAACAGGAAAAAAGATTTATTGAACCAACCGTTTTCCCGCATCTTGAACAAAACAAAAAGGATAGACGTATAGACCAAGGTATTGAGGGTGTAGACCCCTCCCTTGGCGCCCCCCGCTTGGAACCAATGCTGGTAGGAAAAGGCGAAAATCAGGGCCCCAAAAAGGGCCGGTATTTCCCATATCCAATCCCCAAATTTCGCTTCCGGGGCCTCCGTTGCGGCCACGGCTTTGGGTGTTTCGAACAAACCTTTAAACAACATCTTCAAGGAAAAATAGATCATGACGACCGAAAGGCTGGAAGTGACCATGGAGGCAAAAGTCACCCTCAGCATGGGCTTTCCAATGGGGAGAAGACAATTCAATCTTCCCCAAAGGGTATGAAGGGGATAACCTGGCGAATGGCTGATGGTCAACAAGTCACTGACCATGATCGTCTCGCCGGAGTCGTTGATATTGAAAGTCGCGCAATGGGTCAGCAGGTAGATCTCAAAAACGAAAAATAAAAGGAATACGGGGATCAACATAAGTTGTTGTGTTCCTGATAACGGAAATAAGGGGCGCCCGAAAGCGCCCCTGGTCTTTTTGCGTCTTTTCGGTTAAGCGTTGGCTTTCGCGGCCGCGAGCGCTTTATCGTAATCCGGATGGTTGGTGGCTTCTTTCACATATTCCGCGTGCTTGATTTTGCCATCTTTTCCAACCACAAAGAGGGCCCGAGCTTCCAAGCGAAGTTCCTTAATGTGGGTCCCATAAGCATCCCCAAAGGACATCTCGCGATGATCCGAGAGGGTTTGGATCTTGATGTTTTCAGCCCCGCAGAAACGGCTTTGAGCGAAGGGCAAGTCCGCCGAAATGGTCAAAACTTCCACGCTGGGGGGAAGGTTGGCCACTTCGTTGTTGAACCGGTGGGTTTGCGCCGCGCAAACACCCGTATCCAAGGATGGTGCCACCGAAAGGATCAAGGTTTTACCCTTATAGTTGTCCAAAGACACTTCCTGAAGGCTATTGGTCAAAACCTTGAAATTCGGCGCGTTATCCCCCACCTTGATCTCGGGCCCGATTAGGGTCAATGGCCCACCCTTGAATGTAATGACGCCTTTACGTTCTTGCATGTGTCTCTCCTCATTTAAAAAATTTTAAACATGGCCCTTATGGACCAAATACTCCGCGACCAACATGCCACCCTTGGCGGCCCCCATCTTCGTATTGTGAGAAACCAGCATATATTTGATCCCGTTCGGCAAAGCGTGGTCGACCCGAACCCTTCCCACGGAAGTCACCATTCCCCCTTCCCGATCCCGATCCAAACGAGGTTGGGGCCGATAAGGGTCATCCGAAACTTCGATCAAACGAGGGGGACAAGATGGGAATTTCAGAGCGACAAATTCCTTCCCGTAGTGCCGCATCACTTCGATCACTTCATCCACATTGGCATGTTTTTTCAAGGATACATAAACCGCCTCCGTATGGGCTTCCATCACCGGTACCCGTGTACAGGTGGCGGAAACCGGAAAGGGAGCAGGCGCGATAGTCTCCCCCACAATGGCCCCCAGGATCTTTTGCGTTTCCTTTTCCACCTTCTCTTCTTCTTTAGGGATATATGGGATGACATTATCCATGATGTCCATTCCGGCGACTCCTGGGGAACGGCCCGCTCCTGATAACGCCTGCATGGAAGTCATGATGACCTGTAATATCCCGAAGGCGTCATGCAGGGGTTTGAGGGTCATGGCTAACCCGGTCGTGGTGCAATTGGGGACGGGAGTGACAAAGCCCTTCCAACCCCTGTTCTTTTTTTGAACGGCGATCAATCGATCATGATCCAAATTCACCCCGGGAATGAAAATAGGAACGTCAGGTTCGTAGCGAAAAGCCGATGCCGTGGAAACGACCGGGGTTGTTTTGGCGTAACGGGGTTCCAGGTCTTTGGCCGCATCCGATTCCACGGCGGTAAAGATAAGATCCACTTTGGTGGCATCCAGTTTGGAGGCATCCTCCACTTGGAGCTTGGCGAAAGCGGGATCCAAGGGTTCCTGGCAATACCAGCGAAAGGCTCCCGATGCATCGGTGATGGCATCTTTATAGGTTTTACCGGCGGATCTTTCGGACGCGGCCAATGCCACAACCTCAAACAAGGGGTGCCCGGGCAGGGAAGCTAAAAACTGCTGGCCAGCCACACCCGTGGCGCCGATCACGGCAACTTTCTTCTTTTTCATAAGGATCCCTCGCAAAAATCTTTGAAAATAGGAATTTGGGAATGAAAGAATAGCATATTTGAGGGGAGATTCAATGCCACAAAGGAATTCCACCGGTTTTAGGGGTTCAAATTTTCAATCCTAGGGAATTTCCGTCTTACCGCTCGCTTCATAGCTTTTTTTACCGACCGTCACCGAAATGAAGCAAAGGTAATTCCCCGGGGGCATAAGACGGCTTTGATCGTCCTTCCCGTCCCACGTGATCTCATGGGTCCCGGCCGTCAAATATTCGGAGCTATCCCTTTTATTGAAATTGAAGTCCCGGACCAATCGAAAACCACTGGTATAGATCCTTAAAAAAGCTTCGTCGGCGGGAATGGTCGTACCCCAGCCAAAATGAATCTGGTTCTGGGCATCCGGCTTGGATGAAACTGAAAATCGAAAAACACCGGGGGTTGAGGTGGCCGTGGCCGTGACGGTTGGGGTTTTGGTCTGGGTTTTGGTGGGGGTCGATGAAACGGTCATTGTCGGTGTCGGCGTCAAGGAAGGCGACAATGTCCCGGTCGGGCTGTTAGTGGGAGTGGAACTGATTGTCGGGGTGGATGTCGAAGTCGAGGTCGGAACCGAAGTGGGGGAGGACGTGGGCGTCAAGGATGGCAAGAGAGTTCCGGTCGGAGTGAATGTCACTGTAGGGGTCAAAAGAAGTAACAAATTCAAAACCGGAGTAAAGGTAGCGGATGACGCTTGAACGATTGTCGGGGATTGAGGCGCGGACGGACGCCCAAATCCTTGAGTTTGGGCTTGAAGGGATAAAGTGGTCCCTAAGAACAGGATAACCGCTGCATAACTCTCGAATTTTAATTTCATCTTCATCATTTTATTTCCCGTGTGACCGCGTCCCCCATTTCCCTGCAGGTTACCACTTTCTCACCCTTTTGGGCCAAATCAGCCGTCCGAAGTCCCGAATCCAGCACCTGTTCGACCGCTTTTTCCACCGCATCCGCCTCTTTTAGGAGCTTGAAACTGTATTGGAGCATCATGGCAACGGAAAGGATCATAGCCAGTGGATTGGCTTTTCCGGTTCCGGCGATGTCGGGAGCCGACCCATGGGAAGGTTCGAAAAGCCCTACCTTTCCGCCTAGGGAGGCGGAGGGCAGCATTCCCAGGGAACCCGTCAGCATGGAGGCTTCATCCGAAAGAATATCGCCGAACATGTTGGTGGTGACCATGACATCAAAGGATTTGGGTTTGAGGATGAGTTGCATCGCCGCGTTATCAACGATCTGGTGTTCAAAAGCCACGCCAGAATATTTCTTGGAAACTTCCTCGGCCACGTCGTGCCAGAGGCGGGAGGATTCCAAGACGTTGAACTTATCCACGCTGGTCACTTTTTTTCGCCTGAGTTTCGCCAATTCAAAAGCCAAACCCACGATGCGCTCCACTTCGGGCGTGCGGTAAATTTCAGTATTGACCCCATAACGGTCTTTCCCTTCCCCGAAGATCCCGCGGGGTTCCCCAAAGTAGATACCCGAGATAAGCTCCCGAACGATCAACATATCCACCCCATCGATGACCTCCGCTTTCAATGTGGAAGCTTGCTTCAGGGCGTTAAAAAGCTTCACGGGACGAAGGTTGGCGTAAAGGTCCAAACCCTTTCGTAGGCCAAGGATTCCAGCTTCGGGCCGTTTTTTATTTTCCAGTTTGTCCCATTTGGGCCCCCCCATAGGAGCTTTCAACACCGCTTGAGCCCCCTGGCAGGCTTTTAAGGTATGTTCGGGAAGTGGAGTATCGAATTTGTCGATGGCGATCCCGCCGGCGTCTTGGGCCTCATATTCGAACTTATGGCCGAAAACTTCCCCGACTCGGTTCAGGATCTTCTTGGATTCTTCGCAGATTTCCGGACCGATTCCGTCACCCGCCAGTACAACAATGTGAAAATTCATTTAGGTCCCCTGTAAATAAAAGAGGCCGGGGAAATCCCCGGCCTCAATGTTCTCAAGTCTTAAAGTTTCAACCCTTTCATGGCCTCAAAGGCGGCTTTAACGCTCTTTTTGTTATGCTTTAAAAGAAGTTTATTAACGCCGTTCAAGTAGGCCTTAGCGGAAGCCTCGATAACATCGGTCGAAACCCCGCGTCCATGAGCCTCGTCCCCATTGGTCGTGACCGTAACTGTAACCTCCCCTTGGGCGTCACGGCCCTGAGTAAGGGCTTTCAAAGCGTAATTTTCGAGTTTACCCTTGAAGCCCGTGGCCCGATCGATGGCGTTGAAAACAGCGTCGACTGGGCCATCGCCCGTGGCCGCTTCTTCGGTCTCCACTTCACCCTTTTTAAGTTTCAAAGTAGCCGTCGGAAGGGTTGTGGTCCCCGCCGAAGTATGAAGATAGGTCATCTGATAGACCTCTTGGGATGCGGCTATCTTCTCCTCGATCAAGGCCTCGATATCCTCGTCGTAAACGCTTTTTTTCTTATCCGCAAGTTCCTTGAACTTCACGAAAAGCAGGTCAATAGCTTCGGGATTAAGGTCATAGCCCAGGTCCTCCAAACGTTTCTTGAAAGCGTGGCGCCCGGAATGCTTTCCCATGACCAACCGGCTTTCAGGAACCCCGATCTCTTGTGGGGTCATGATCTCATAGGTCTGCCGGTACTTGAGCATTCCGTCCTGGTGGATGCCGCTCTCATGGGCGAAAGCATTATTTCCCACAATGGCCTTGTTGGGCTGGATCATAAACCCCGTCAGACTTGAGACTAAACGGCTGGTCTTATAGATCTCCTCGGTATCGACCCCTGTCCGGAAGGGATAGAGATCGTTTCGGGTTTTCAAGACCATGACGATCTCTTCCAGACTGGCATTGCCCGCACGTTCTCCTATACCGTTGATTGTACATTCCACCTGCCGGGCCCCGCTGCGAATGGCCGAGAGGGAGTTGGCCACGGCCAGCCCCAAGTCATTGTGGCAATGCACCGAAATGATGGCCTTGTTGATGTTCGGAACACGATTCTTGAGGGTCGCGACCATATGGCCATATTCGGTCGGAATGGCGTAACCCACGGTATCAGGCACATTAACGGTGGTGGCGCCGCTTTTGATGGCGGCTTCAACCATCCGGCAGAGATAATCCAGGTCGGAGCGGGAAGCATCCTGGGCCGAGAACTCGACGTCATCGCTGAAACGCCTGGCGTACTTCACTGCGTCAACGGCTGCGGCGACCGCTTCCTCCTGGGTTTTGCGGAAGATGTATTTAAGATGGATCTCCGACGAAGAAATAAAAACGTGAATACGTTTCCTTTTGGCCGGTTTCAAGGCCTTGGCGCAGACGTCGATATCCTTTCGCATGGCCCGGCAGAGTCCTGCGACAATCGTTTTTTTCATGTTTTTGGATATCTTCTGGACCGCCTCAAAATCACCTGGCGAAGCCGCAGGAAACCCCGCCTCGATGATATCAACCCCCAGTTTTTCCAGCTGACCGGCTACCTTCATTTTCTCTTCAGTATTCAGGCTGGCCCCAGGGGCCTGTTCTCCGTCCCGCAGCGTTGTATCGAAAATATAAACTCGTTCTTTTTTATGATCCTCAGGTTTCGGTTTCATGATTTTGTCCTTTTTTGCGATTGAATGGGCTGTTATGAAATAAGGGTTAAAGCTTCACGGGTTTGGGTATCTTGTTGTCCCTACTAAGTCGTCCAAAGCTCCTCTTCATAATGGATTTAAAAATGCCCCAAAATAAATAGGCCGTTAGCACGACAAAAGCGGTCAATTCGGCGGCTTTGACCAGCCAAAAAACGAGTAGAACGATAAAAGCCAACGTCAAAGGTTTGACCGACTCCAATTTGAACTTTTTCAAACTGGGATAAGCGATCGTCGAGATCATCATCAAGGCGATCACAACCGTCAAAGCGGGAATCCCATATTTTTCGACATAGGTGAGGTTTTCCTCATACCAACCCATGACTTTGTTCATGATGATCCCTTCCCCATACCATCCGGCCCATTGAGAAAAAAGGATATAACTGGCCAAAATCCCGGCGGCCGCGGGACTGGGCAGGCCCATAAAATGACTCTTCTCCTCCACCTGCGCTTGAACGTTGAAGCGGGCCAAACGGATGGCCGCGCAAACCACATAAAAAACTGTAATGGAAAGCCCGACGACATTCCAATAACGAAGAACCGACAAATAAATCAACAGCGCCGGGGCCATTCCAAAACTAACCAGGTCCGACAGGCTGTCGAATTCCATTCCGAATTTGCTGGTCGTTCCAGTGGCTCGCGCGATGAAACCATCGAAAAAGTCCATGAAAGCAGCGATCACGATGAATCTTGCGGGCCATACGAAAGGAGTGGTTTTGGTCTCGGCGGCCAAGGACAAGGTCAAGGAATCGTTGATGGCGTAAGCGATCGCCAAGATTCCCAGGACCATGTTTCCCGCGGTAAATAGATTGGGAAGCAGATAGATGGTTTTACGCAGGCGGCCGGATAGGGGTTTTTCGTTTTGAAAGTTATTAGTTCTGGCTTTTAACGCTGTCATTTTAAACTTCTCCTAAAACCGTCACCCCGGCTCTTACTTGATCGCCCAGCTTTACGGCCGATTTGAAATTTTGCGGCAGGAATAGGTCCACCCGTGAACCCAGCAGGATCCGGCCGATCCGCTTGCCTCGTTGAATAGTTTTACCCTTTTCGGGAATCGTCCTTATTCGGCGGCATAATAATCCAGCAATCTGTTTAATCACAATACGGCCCAAGTTTTCGCCCTTCCCACCGGCGCCTTTCAAATCGACTACCAAATGGGCTTGCTCATTGACCAGGTCCGCCTTGTCGTCATAAGCGGCCAAGAACTTACCCGGATAATAAACTTTTTTCACAACCTTCCCGTCAAAAGGCGCCCGCTGAACATGGTTGTTCAAGGGATTCATGAAAATGGCGATCTGAAGAGTCGTTTTTTTTAGATAAAACTTCTCCCGAACCTTTTTCACGATCACGACTTTCCCGTCCGCGGGACTTAAGACCTGCCGGGGTTTCAATCCCTTTGCCGGATGTCTCTCGAAGTCCCTAAAAAAATTAAGGATGAGGACCGCGACTACTAGGATCGCGATCCCCAAAGTCATCAACAACCAACTTCCCCAATGCCCGCCCGCCAAAAGAATGATCCATCCTGTTCCCAAAACGGGCAGGAACATGTTCCAAGTTTCCGGCATGAAGGGAAGTTTCATTTTATTTTTTCATCCAGCTAAACATGCTTCGAACCTGTTTCCCGACTTTTTCAACCAAGTGTTCCGAATCCAGCTTCAGAACCGAATTGTAAACCGGGCGATTGGCTTGATTTTCCAGGACGAATTCGCGGGCGAACATCCCCGTTTGTATCTCGCTCAGGATCCGACGCATCTCATTGCGGGTTTGTTCTGTCACGATACGGCGCCCGCGAGTGATGTCCCCGTATTTGGCCGTGGTCGAAATAGCGTCCCGCATGCCCGAAATGCCTTTTTCATAGATCAAATCGACGATGAGTTTCACCTCATGCAGACATTCGAAATAGGCCACCTCCGGTTGATAACCGGCAGCGATCAAAGTGTCAAAACCCGCGCGGATCAATTCCGACAATCCTCCGCAAAGGACCACCTGCTCGCCGAACAGGTCGGTTTCGGTCTCTTCCTT
>Ga0070741_10011879_pt1 | contig 15928 bp, 10 predicted proteins | sample Coa_R1_4_FD_66440 | JGI IMG/M metagenome (GOLD analysis project Ga0070741, IMG submission 66440) | Surface soil microbial communities from Centralia Pennsylvania, which are recovering from an underground coalmine fire - Coalmine... | ecosystem: Environmental > Terrestrial > Soil > Unclassified ...
GGCTTTTGCCCTCCTCGATGATCTGCACGGCGACGACATCGCCCTCCGGCCCGACGGCGGCGGCCGGATTTTCATCAGGGCGCAATCGTGTCGCAACCGCTTCATTGGCAAAGAAGCTGAGATTGCTGATCACCGCGACAGGCCGCTTCAGCCCGATGGTGTTGATCGAGTCGGTAACTGCATGAACGGCGTCATCTATCAGGCTGCGCAGCGCGGTATCCAGCTCTATGTAGTCGCGTAAGCTGACCGCGTAGACCTCCGGGATGCTGGAGCCGGGGATGATGTCGTGGAACTGATTGAGGAGAACGGTTTTCCAGGCCCGGTCGAGCAGAGCCAGGGGATAGTCCGCCAGTCCGTTCGGAGCGATGACGCTGAGGAACTCGGCGTCGCGCAGCGCGAACTCGCTCTTGCGATTGAAATATTTGTTGGCGGCCTGCGTGGTATAGGTTCCGCGATGCAGTTCCAGATAGAGTTCTCCCACCCACACCGGCAGGTCTTTCGCGGCCTCCCGCGCCTTCTGGAAGAAGTCCGCCGCCTTCTCGATGGTCACCGTCGGCATCCCCTCGACATCGGCGAGGCGGCGCGCGTTCTCCAGCATCTCGACCGTCGGGCCGCCGCCCCCGTCGCCATAGCCGAAGAGATAGAGCGAGCGCGTGGCGCGGTCGTGTTCGCGAAAGTTTTTGACGCTATAGGCCAGTTCTTGCGGCGTCATCGCGCCGTTGTAGGTATCGGCGGGCGGGAAGTGGGTAAAGACGCGCGTGCCGTCAATGCCCTGCCAGAGAAACGTGTGGTGCGGGAACGTGTTGATCTGGTTCCAGCTTATTTTTTGCGTGAGAAAAACGTCTATGCCCGCCTTCTTGAGAATCTGCGGCAGCGCGGCGGAGTAGCCGAACACGTCCGGCAGCCACAGGTCTTGCGTCTCGATGCCGAACTCCTCCCGGAAGAACCGCTTGCCGTGCAGAATCTGCCGCACCAGGCTCTCGCCGCTGGCGAGGTTGCAGTCGGCCTCGACCCACATACTGCCGGTCACTTCCCACTGCCCGCTCTGTATCTGCGCTTTGATACGCTCGTAAAGCTTCGGACTCAACTGCTTGACCCACTCGTACTGCGCGGCCTGCGAGCAGACGAATTTGTACTCCGGGTATTGCTCCATGTAGCGTGTGGCGGTCGCGAAGGTGTGGAGACATTTGAACTGGGTTCGTTCCAGGGGCCAGAGCCAGGCCGTATCTATGTGCGCGTGGCCGACGGCGCTGATGCGGTGCGCGGAAGGAACGGCGGGCCTTTGATAGGTCTCGGCGAGACGCTGCCGGGCGGCGGCAAGGCTGGCGGGATCGTTCTCGTCGTAGAGATTGACGACCGCGTTGAGCGCGGCGAGCAACTGGCCGTAGCGCGGGCTGTCGGGCGGCTGCTCCTGCATCACGCCGAACGCGACGTTCACATCGAGATAGAGGCCGATGCGTTCCTCATCATAGACGGCGAGATCGGCGAACCGGAACGTGAAGGGCGTCGGGGACGGCTCCTGCGGCCTGCCATGCACGCTCACATTCGGATTCATGCCCGTCGCCTGCACGGTCAGCGTGACTGGTTCGCCGCCATTCGCCCGCTCGAACAGCAGGAACTCGCGATGGTTCTCATCTATGCCCTGCAGCGGATCGTCGCCGTCCCAGAGGAGGGATTCGGCTCCCGTGTCTATGCGCGCGACGACTTTCTTCCCCTTCCACTCCGGCGGCACGACGCCTGTAAAGCGGAACCAGGCGTCCGACCAGACCGGCCCCCAGGCGTAACCCGGCTCTACCGGCGTGTAGGCATAGTTCGCAGCCTCGGCGGGCGCGATCCGCATCTCCCGGTAGTCGCGCCGCCTGCCCTGCGGACGGTAGACGGCGGCCTGCAACGGAACCCGTGCCTGCCAGAGGCGAGGCCGCAGCGTCTCGGCCAGGAAACTCGCGATACGCCCGCGCGTCAGGTCGGCATGTTTGTGCATCTCCGGTCAGGCATCCTCTCGTCGGGGTGAGTGTCGGATCGTGTTCTGCCGCCTAATGTTCCCCCTCTCGGAAGCCGGTTCCTGCCTGGAGAGATCTGCCCAAAATTTCGGAACGTTTTGTTTCCTGAAACTCTGGCGACGATAGAGTCATCAGAATCGGTGGCGAAGCGAACCATTTATGAGGCAAATATGCTATAATTTAGCTGTCTGGTCGCTAGGAAGCGACTGCGCGACACCTTCCTCGCTTGCCGGCAAGCCACCGATGCCTCGCCTGCCCAATGACCGCGCGAAGCCGTCTTTCCCGCGTTTCCAGGAGAGTGCAACACCGATGCTGATGCTGCGCCACGTTCATAAACCTGTCTCTGCCTGGCGGCGCATCTCTGTCTCTTCCGTTTTCGCTCTGTGCCTGTCGCTCCTGCTGATAGGAACCTGTCCGCCGGGGCGGGCGGAAGGCGGCGACCCCTATGCGCGCCGTCCCCTGCAAGCCGTCCATTGCGCCGAGAACATCCAACCGCCGACGATAGACGGCGACCTCTCCGACCCGGCCTGGCAGCGCGCCGCCAAAGCCTCCGTCTTTCTGGACAGCCAGACGCATAAGCCGGCCCCCGATCAGACGGAAGCCTATCTGATGTACGATAAGACGTACATCTATGTGGCCTTCTACTGCAAAGACAGCCAGCCGGACGGAATCGTGGCGCGCGAGACGGTGCGCGACGCCCAACTCTTCAACGACGACACGGTAGAGTTCCGGCTCGACCCCTTCCTCACCTATAAGTGGGAGGATCATGCCTCCTTCCAGGTCAACCCGCTCGGCACGCGGCGCACCCGCATGGGCGGCGGACGGGCGGGCAAGCTGGAGTGGCAGGGAGACTGGGACGCTGCGACCCGGCGCGTTTCCGACGGCTGGACGGCGGAGATGCGAATCCCCTGGGCCATCCTCTCCTATCCGCGCGGGCGCGGTCAGAAGTTGATGGGCCTGAACTTCCGGCGCGAACAGCAGCGCACCAAGATCAGCTCGATGTGGAGCGATCTCGGCCCCGGCTTCTTCAACGAGCGCGAAGGGATATGGCAGGGCGTGGAAGCGCCGGAACAGACCTGGAAGCCCCGTTTCTCCGCGCTGCCCTATCTGCTGCCGACCGGCCAGATGTCCGGCGGACACAGCCAGTTCCGCGCCGGACTCGACCTGCGCTATCAGCCGACCCCGGAACTGACCTCCGTTGCCACCATCAACCCGGACTTCGCCAGCGTGGAGGGCGCGGTCGAGAGCGTCGGGTTCTCCCGCAGCGAACGCTTCGTTCCGGACAAGCGCCCCTTCTTCCTCGAAGGCCGCGACTACCTGGAACTCGGCGAGTTCTACAGCATCGGCAGCTATTTCGACTCGGCGCGCATTACGCAGGTGGATACCGGCCTGAAACTCTACGGCAAAATGACACCGAAGACGACGCTGGGGATGCTGGGAACCATTGCCGTCGGACATCAGGCCAATTTCGTCACGCAGATACGCCGCGAACTCAGCCCGACGGCAGGCGCTAACCTGATGCTGCTGCAAAGGCTCGCGCCAGGCGAGGATAACACGGTGGGCGTCTTCTCGGCCAATGCACGCAAGGGCAAATGGTCGCTGAACGGAGAGGTGTCGCAGTCGGCGGGGCCGGGGGCGGGCGGTATGGCCTGGAGTACCGCCGTAAACCTGGAAGACAAGAACCTGTTCACGACCCTGCGCTACCGGCGCGTGGGGGCGAGCTACCTGGATCGCCTGGGCTATGTGCCGTTCACCGACTATGAAGGCTGGTCCAGCTACACGGACTGGTCTATGGAGTGGCGGCACGGCTACCTGCGCAGCTTCGATATGTCCCTCAACCCGACCTTCGACAACCATCTGGACGGCAGGCCGTTCCGCCGCCAGATCCATTGGAGCATGGGGGTCGAGACGCGAGACGACTATCGCTTCGGCATCAATATCGGGGGCGGTAAATTCGACCAGGACACCGACTTCACCTATGGATTCAATATCGGCGGCAACGTCTCTAACCGGTTCCGCCAATGGAGCCTCTTCTTCACGACGGGACAACTTGCCAGCAAGCCCTATACGGCGTTCGGCCCCGGCCTCAGCGTGCGCCTCTTCAAGAAGTTCGACCTGGCGTTAAGCACCTTTCTGGAGAACTATGATGGCGGCGTCAACCAGCAGCATATTCTGACCTTCAACTACGAACTCAGCCCCTATCGCGCCTGGGGCGGACGCCTGGTCGTCGAAAACGCCGGGACGAACTTCTTCCTCTCTTACCATAACGCCGGGCGCGGCGGAATGGACACCTATTTTATCCTCGGCGACCCCAACGCGCAGCGATTCTCTCGCCGTGTCATGGTCAAATTCGTCTTCGCCCTTTGATTTTGCCCCCCCGCACCGCCACTAGCGGAGCGAGTGGTTCAAACCGCTTTCAGGGCGCGCGCGGCGATGTCCCGGCGGTAATAGATGCCGTCGAATTGGATGCAACGCAGTCCGGCGTAGGCGCGGTCGGCGGCGGCCTGCAGGTCCGGCCCCAGGCCGGTGACGGCCAACACGCGCCCGCCGTCCGTGACGACCTGCGCATTCTCGACGCGCGTACCCGCATGAAACACCAGGCAGCCCTCCGACTGCGCCGCCTCGTCCAGTCCCGTAATGACCTTGCCGGTCTCGTAGTCGCCGGGATAGCCGCCGGAAGCCGCCACGACGGCGACAGAGGCTCCCTCGCGCCAGCGCACCTCCACGTCTTCCAGGCAGCAGTCCGTCACCGCATGAAGCAGGGGAACCAGATCGCTCTCCAGCATCGGCAGCACGGCCTGCGTCTCCGGGTCGCCCAGACGGCAGTTGAACTCGATGGTCTTCAGGCCGCTCTCCGTCACCATGATCCCGGCGTAGAGGACGCCGCGATAGGGAATGCCCAGGTCGCGGATGGCGGCGATGGCGGGCTTGAGTATCTGCTCGACAGCCTGCTGCGCCGTATCGGGCGGAATGACAGGAACCGGGCAGTACGCGCCCATGCCGCCGGTGTTCGGGCCGAGATCGTTCTCGAAGATGCGCTTGTGATCTTGCGAGGGAATCAGTGGCACAACGGACTCGCCATCCGTGATCGCCATGATGGAGGCTTCCTCCCCCACCAGGCACTCTTCGATGACGACGTTCTCGCCCGCCGCGCCGAAGACCCGTTCGCCCATGATGCGCTCCAGCGCGGCCATCGCCTCTGCTTCGCTGTTGGCGACGACGACTCCCTTGCCCGCCGCCAGGCCGTCGGCCTTGATGACGATACGCGCCTCCGGGCCGCGCTGCCCGTAGTAGTCGCGCACGCGCGCCTGCGCCACGGAGAGCGAGTCGCAGATCCAGAACTCGGCGGTGGGAATGCCGGAGGTCTGCATCAGCTTTTTGGCGAAGACCTTGCTCCCCTCGATGCGCGCCGGGTCGGTGGAGGGGCCGAAGATGGGCAGCCCGCGCGCCTCAAATTTATCCACGATGCCCGCGATCAGCGGCGCTTCCGGCCCCACGATGGTCAGGTCTATCTGGTTCTGTTCCGCAAAATCGGCCAGGCCGTAGAGGTTGGTCGGCTTGAGTGGAACGCACTCCGCCAGCTTCGCGATGCCCGCGTTGCCGGGCGCGCAATAGATTTTCTGCACCAGCGGACTCTGGGCGATCTTCCACACCAGGGCGTGTTCCCGCCCGCCGCCTCCGATCACCAGAACGCGCATACTCGCTCCTTTTAGCTGTCCTACGGCGGAGCGCCTGCCCCGCCGTATCTACTCGCCATCGTCGCCGATATGGGCGCGATCCAGATTCTCGAAGCGCGCATAGTGCTTCATAAACCCGACGATAACGCGCCCGGTCGGGCCGTTGCGCTGCTTGGCGACAATGATCTCGGCCTCTTCGATCTGCTCCTCGCCCCGCTCCTGTCGCTGCTGTTGCTGCTCTTCCTCGTCGGCGCTGACGGCCTCTTTCATCTTGTAGTAGGCGTCGCGGTAGATGAACATGACGACATCGGCCTCCGCCTCTATGCTACCTGATTCGCGCAAATCTGACAACATTGGTCTTTTATCCGGCCTGGATTCCACTGCACGGGACAACTGTGACAATGCAATGACAGGCACTTTCAGTTCGCGTGCCAGGTTTTTGCAGGCGCGGGCGATTTCGGAGATCTCCTGGTTGCGGTTCTCCGTGCGCTTATGGGAGCGCATCAGTTGCAGGTAGTCTATGAGAATGACGCCGAGACCATGTTCGGCCTGCAAGCGGCGGCACTTGGCGCGCATCTCCATCGCGGAGACATCGGGCGTGTCGTCAATGTAGATGGGCGCTTCCGCTAATCGGCTGATGGCGTCCCCCACGCGCCGCCAGTCTTCGTCCTGCAAAAAGCCGTTGCGCAGGCGATGCGCGTCCACCTTGCCCTCCGAACAGATCATACGGGTGACAAGCTGCTCTTTGGACATCTCCAGGCTGAAGATCGCGGCAGGCAGCCCTTCTTGCAGCGCGATATACTGCGCTATCTGAACGGAGAGGGCCGTATTGTGAACGCAGATGTCTTGCGCTACAAAGTTGGATCCGTCGGGAACGGTCAGATCGTAGACCTGCTGCTCGCCGATTGGCTCGATGCAGACGATCTCATCCCAGTAGATGTCCGGGCTGGCGATGCGGCTCAACGTCGGGTCTTCCAGAATCCGGGCATATCCCGCCAGGCGATGGCGCGGCACGCCGCGCTGCGTATGCGGATTATAGCCGTTCGCAGGCACTTTTTCCCCGCTTCTGCGCGCCAACTCGGTAAGAGATAGATCGCGCTGTAAGGCCGCTTCCTTCACCTTTTCCCACGTCTGGCGCGGCGCATGGCCGCTATTGGTTCGCCGCACCTTCCACTCGCCTGTAAAGCGTGTCGCTTTCTCGCCTGTCCAGCCGATCTGCTCCTGATATGCAGCAACCGACTCCGGCTCGGTAATCTCGACACGCCAGCAGCGCAGACCCTTCTGCCACAGCTTCGCGACGATGCCGAACCGCGTGAGAGCGTGCTGCACATCCTCGGCAAGTTGCCGGGAAGCCACCGCAAACTCGATGCGAGGATAGCCCCACATCGCATAGATGGTTCCGTCACAACTCATCAAAGTCCGCAGGAACTCGGCCAGATAACGGCGACTCCACTGCCAGACACAAGAGGGGAACGATTTCTCCGCCGCGAGTTTCCCCCACAGCCCCAGTTCGCGCAGCCACTGAGTCACGGGATTGGGAGAAGACGTCCAGATTTTACGTTCCGCACGCACGACTTTATAGGTAATGTCTTCCTGCCGCACGAAACATTCGGGAAACTGCTCGGCGATGATGGTCTGGAAATCAGCAATGAGAACGGGGTCGGTATTTGTGAACTCTGGACAACTATCCGTCAATCCGCCTTCGGCGATATAGTAGGCCAGCAGGCGCACTCGCGACAGGGGCCAGTTCTCGTCTGTGCCGAAGGCGGGAACGGCGCGCGGCACGGCGATCTTATCGCCCAGAGAAAGGTCGTGCAGCGGCGTCCAGCCGTGTATCGTGAGGAAAGGATGGTGTCCGGTGACTTCGACGAAGCGCCCGGTGCGTGTCCGCACGCGATAGCAGGGTTTGACGCCGCTATCTATCCAGTCCGAGACGGTGGTCGGGCGCAGTTTCCCCGTCTCCGACAGCCCAAAGACGAACGGCAGACGACGCTGTACACACTCCTCGATAGTCAGGCGTTCTCCAGTGAGGGGATCGTCAATCCGCGTGCGTGCAGTGAGACATTTTCCCATGGAAGGCCTGGCCGCGATAATGATGAGGTCGGAGGGTTGCAGGCCAGACGTCATGTAGTTGAGATCATCGAAAGGCGTCTGGCGTCCGGTCGTCTGGCCCTTGTTTTCGTAGCGTTTTTCCAGCCGGTCGAGTTCGGCATCGAGGAGCGGGCGCAGATGGTAAAAGAACTGCCCCATGCGCCGCTGCCCGACGTTGAAAATGAGGCGTTCGGCGCGGTCTACGACGTCATCAATCGCCTCGTACTCGGCGTGCGCCAGACCTTGAATCTGCGTTCCAGCGTCCAGCAGGCGGCGCAAAATCGCCTTCTCTTCGACCAGCTTCGCGTAGTACTCCACATTGGCGGCGGTCGCAGGCGCTTCCATCAGGTTCAGCAGGTAGGGCAGCCCGCCGACATTCTCCAGATGGCCTTTGGACTGAAGCTCATCGGGCAGCGTAATGGGGTCTACCGGCTCATCGCGTTCGGCCAGGGCCAGCATCGCCTCGAAGATGAAGCGGTGGGCGTCGCGATAGAAGTCTTCCGGTTTGAGGATCTCCGCCGCCTTTTCGATGGCGGCGCGTTCCAGGAGCATGGAACCCAGGACGGCCTGCTCGGCCTCCAGGTTCTGCGGTGGAATGCGATCATACGGCACAAGGCGATCCAGCGCCACAGCGATCCCCTCCGGTGGGTAGAAGGTATTGCAGAAGTGCGGAGAAAACCCACCCCCCGTCCCCCTCCCTAAAAGGAGGGGGAGCAACGGTGCAGGTGTACATTCGTCCTAGAACGGGCCTGTCAGTCCAGTGAAGGCCGACCGGCAAGGTAGAGATTCTTAAACGGTCTCCCCTCCCCGAAGCGGGAGGGGATGGGGGAGGGGTAACGCACTCAGGCTTCGGCGTCTGGCGCGGCGTCGAGATCGGAGGAAGGCGTCTCCTCCGCTGCTGCGATGGCAGGTTCCGATCGGGCAGCGGCAGCCTGCGCCGCCGCTTCTTCGGCGGCTTTTGCCGCGGCGGCCTCTTTTGCGGCTTTCTCCTCGGCAGCGATGCGGGCGCGCTCCCGCGCCTCCAACTGCTCCGGAGTCACCACATCTATGGTGAAGGGAACGATCACATCGGGGTGCAGCTTCGCGGTCAGGTCGTAGACACCGGTGAGCTTGATCGGGTCTATCAGGCTGATCTTGCGCTTGTCCACTTCGATACCGATCTCTTTCTGGATGGCCTCGGCGACATCGGCCTCCGTGATGGAACCGAACAGGCGCGTGGATTTCGGGCTGGCTTTTGCCAGAATCTGGAACGTCTTGTCGCGCAGTTTCTCCGCGTTCTGCTGCGCGCTCGTCAACTGCTGCGCGCCTTTGGCGATCTCGCGGGCGATGCGGTTCTCGTGCTGCTTCATGGCCGCGCCTTTGGCAACGACCGCAAGCTGGCGCGGGAACAGATAGTTACGCGCATAGCCGTCGGCGACGCTGACGATCTCGCCGTCTTTGCCGACTTTCGGCACGTCCCTGGTTAGAATGACCTTCATAATCTTGGTTTCTCCTGAAATGGCCCCTCTTTCTGACCTACCCCCCGGCCCCCTCCCTAAAGGGAAGGGGAGACTATAGCGCAAGCCTGTGCCTCTTTTTGTCCTTCTGAGCGCAGCGAAGAATCTCAAGGCAGAGACCCCTCGTTTCACTCAGGGTGACCAGAGTCAGACCCTTCGCTGCGCTCAGGGTGACAAGGAGACGTACTGGCCTGTACCTTCGCTCCCCTTCCCTTTAGGGAGGGGGCCGGGGGGTAGGTCAGAAAGAGAGCCTTATGTCTAATGCCGGAACTGGACGCCGATCACGGGAACGGGACGGCGGAACAGACCCTCGGCCCCAATCCAAATCGAAGCGTCACTATTTACCCCAAAAAGTCCCCGGACGTCAAGACGCGGACGATTCGTATCCCACAGATCGGCGCGAAAACCGACGCCGGGAGCCGCCTGCCAGTCCAGCCCCGCGCCTAATTTGGAGGCGTAGAGGCCGTAGCGCGCCGTCAGGGTATCGGTCAGCCGATCCCCCATCTGTAGATTCAGGCGCGTATCCTGGCCCAGGTCGTACAGCCCCAGGTCCAGCAGGCCGCGCGCGCCCAGGCCGAAGCGGGTACTCAGGTCCACGCGCAGGCGGGACGGATCGAACTGTTCCGAAACATCGGCGGTGATCTCCGGCTTCGGAATGCGTGGACGATGGACTTTGCCGCCCGGCCCCACGACGTTGCCGAGCAGCGTATTAACCTTCTCCACGACCTGCTGTCCCTGCTCCGTCGTGGCGCGCAGTTTCGCGACGGTCACTTTCAGATCGCCCTGCACCTGCGGGTCGCCCGTCAACTGATGGATGTCGGAGGCGATCTGGTTGAAGCGGGCCAGCGTCGTGCGGGCCAGTTCGACTGTCTCCTGAAGCGACTGCTGCAGGCGCGGGTCGGTCACCTGCTCGGTCAGCTTCGCGACGACCGTGTTGGCCTCGTCCACCGTATTTCCGATCTTCGTCAGCAGATCGAGCAGATTGTTGCTCAGCTTATCCAGCTTGCCCCGGCTGCTGGCGACCAGGCCGCGCAGGTCTTTGCTCAGTTGCTTCGAGGTCACGCGGGCGTCGGCGGTCACCGCGCGCAGATTGTCCACCGATTCCAGAAGCTGGGCTTTCAGGCGCGGATCGCCGATGAACCCCCTGGCTGTCTTGATGGTGTCGTTGGTCGAAGCCAGCAGCGTGTTGGTCTGATCCAGAATGCGGTCTATCTTCACATAGGCTTTGTCGAATTTGGCGTTGAGTTCATCGAACGAGGTATTGAACTTGGTGACGATCTGCTGCAGTTCGGGGCTGAGAGCTTCCAGCGGCCCCGCCGAGGGCGATCCTTCCTGAAGGGAACTGTTCTCCTGGGCGATGAACGTGCGCTCGGCGCTCGGATAGACCTCGACCTGCGGGTTGGTGATAAGCAGGCCGGAGACGATGACGAATTTCGAGTGTTGCGGAATGCTGTACTCCTTCTTGATCGCCAGCGTGACGACCGGCTTGAACGGGCGCACGTCGGTATTGAGTTCGATGCTCTTGACTTCGCCGATAGCGACGCCCTGCATTCGCACGACGCTCTGGCGCAGCAGGCCGCGCGTATCGTCGAAGCGTACGCGCACGAGATAGGTGTTGGGATTGAGATGCGCCAGCGCCAGATAGAGGGCGGCGAACACCAGCAGGGCTACCAGCACGAGACTGCCGACTTTCGCGACCGCTTTTCCTTCCATGCCAGATTGGCCCTTTCCATGGGATGGGCAAAGCAGAATCCGCCTCGGACTCAGTCTGCCCCTCATCCTTGCTCCTGTTTACGTTCCGGGTGGATAAAGTTCTGCACGATGGGGTCCGGCGACGCCTGCACCTTTTCGGGCGTATCATGGATGACGATCTCGCCCTGGTGCAGCATGGCGACCCGGTCGGAGATACGGAAAATGGACGGCAGATGGTGCGAGACCACGACCGACGTGACCTGCATCCGTTCGCGCGTATCCATGATCAGTTCGTCTATCGCGTTGGCCGTCACGGGATCGAGGCCGCTCGTCGGCTCGTCGTAGAACACGAGTGACGGCTCCATCGCCAGCGCGCGGGCCAGGCCCACGCGCTTCTGCATCCCGCCGGAGAGTTCGGAGGGCAGCCGCTTCTCGACCCCCTCAAGCTGCACCTGCGCCAGCAGCTTGCGCACCAGTTCGTCAAGGTCTTTCCGCTTGACACGCTTGCGGTGGCGCACCACGCCGAAGACGATATTATCATAGATGGTGAGCGAGTCGAACAGCGCGGCGTACTGAAACACCAGCCCCATCTTGAGCCGCACCTCATCCAGTTCCGATTCGGAAAGCTGCGCGATGTCCACGTCGCCGACGAGTATCTGGCCGGACGTGGGCTTGATCAGGCCCGTCAGCAGCTTGAGCAGGGTCGTCTTGCCGCTGCCCGACATGCCCATGATCGAAACGATCTCCCCGGCTGCTATCTCCAGATTGATGTCCGTGAGGATACGCTTCTGAGGCACTTCATAGCTCAGGTTGCGGACGGTGATGGCATTCATGGACGGCTATCGGCTCGTGACCTGCTGGGTCAAAATCTGGGCCAGGAAGAAATCGGCGACAAAGATCAGCACGACGCACAGCACGACGGAGTTCGTCGTCGAGCGGCCCACGCCGGTCGCGCCGCCGGTCGTACTCAACCCCTGCTGGCACGAGACGATGCCGACGATCAGCGCGAAACAGACGGCTTTGATCAGCCCGCGAATCAGGTCTACGGCCTGCGTGTATTTTAAGACGGAATCCACGAACAGCGCCGGAGGAATGCCCTTGATTCCGGCGAAGATATACCCGCCGAACAGCCCGGCGATGTCGGCCAGCACGATCAGCAGGGGCAGCATCAGGACGGCGGCCAGCACGCGCGGCAGCACCAGATAGCGGATCGGAGAGACGGCCATCGCGCGTAAGGCATCTACCTGTTCGGTGACGACCATCGAGCCGATCTCGGCGGCAATGGCGGCTCCGGCGCGCGAGGCGAAGGCCACGCCGCCTAGCACCGGGCCGAGTTCGTTCAGAAAAGCGTAGCCCAGCGTGCCGCCGACCGCCTCGATAAATCCGATCTGGAGCGAAAACGTGGCGGTATAGAAGGCGAAGACGGCCCCGGTCGCCGAGGTGATGGTCAGGACGATCCAGACAGAGTCGGCTCCGACGAGCGCCATCTGGCGGATCAGGTCGCGCAGGTCCACGCCGCCTCGAAAGAGCGTGCCGAGGGCTTGCAGGGAAAGCTGCGTGGTCTCCCCCAGAAACACCAGCACGGCATAGAAGCCGTTGACGATGGCGCTGCGCTCTTCCTGGCTTTGCGGTGGCGTCCTCTTATCGCGCGCCGGTTGTGGTTTCGCCGCCTCCTGTGCCATGCGTGTTAGTATACTGTCCCCCGCCCCTCTTGTCAACGTGCGCGCCTGCCTGCCCAACGCTTGCGGTTCTGGCGCGTCTTTTAGGGTAGTGGCCCTCACCCCCGTCCCCTCTCCCACACTGCGGGAGAGGGGTGACGAGAGCGCCAGTTTTGTCTTCCCTCTCCGCTTTGGCATGAGGAGGAAGGAACAGACAAGCCTACAATACGGATACTCCCTCTTCTCCCACAGTGTTGGGAGAAGGGGGCCGGGGGGATGAGGGCCAAAAAGGAGGAGACCAAACCATGTCCGAAGAGCAAGCGACGACAGAAGCGCAGGCCGCCGCGCCTGTGAAGGGACACATCAAGCAGATGGGTATACTGGACCTGAGATCGGCCAAAGCGCCGGAAGACCTGGCCGGGATCACCCAGATAGAGCAGGTGGGCGTCGTGCTGATACCCGAACATCTGACGACCGCGCTGGCAAACATTCCGATGAAAGAGGTGGGCAGCATCGCCGCGATCCCGCAGGGGGACAATGTGCAGTTGCAGTTGGGACAGGTGCGCCTGTCCGGGGAGGCTCTGGCCGCCGGCGATTCGGAGACGATCCTGATCCTGGTCGGGCAGACATTCATCACCTCGCCGGTCAAGCAAGTGGGCTATAAGAGCGTGCGAGTCATGGGGCAGCTTTTCGCGCCGCGCGGCAGCGAGGCGGCTTTGAGCGCGAAAGTGAGCGTCGAGGGACAGAACTTCTTCCTTCCCGAAGGCGCGCGTCTGTTTATGGGCGAGGACACCCTGAACAAGCAGTTTCTGGAACTTCTGCCCCAGCCGACGCCGCTCATCGTCATGGGCCAGCTTACATTTACCGATGATATTCCGGTCGAACTGCTCCAGAGCAAAGTGCCGGAGATCGTGCTGATGGGCCAGATATGCGCGCCCCAGGCGCTCATTCCTCTCTTACAGGTGATCACCGTGGAGAAGATGGGAACGATTTCGACGTGTGAGGGGGAAAACGGCGAAAAAGCGGAGAAATGAACGACGGCTGCGACGCAAATGAGCGGGATTGCGAGGTCGCGCTCTTTAACGCCCTCTATCGGGAACACTACCGCAGCCTCTACGCCTATCTGCTCGGCCACACCGCCGAGGGAGAGACGGCGGCAGACCTGCTGCAAGAGACGTTCGTGCGCGTCTGGCGCAACCGGGCGCAGGTGCGGCAGGTTCCCCCGGAGCGGCGGCGGTTCTGGCTGTTTGCGGTGGCGCGCAATATCGCCGCCGACTATCATCGCAGGCGGGCCGTCCGCCAGCGCCATGAGGCCGCGCTGCCGGAGACCGAGCGGGCCGGAGACCTCGCCGCCGACCCGGCGCGGACGGTGGAGGCGCGGGAGACGGCTTCGGCGGTGGATGCGGCCATCGCGCGCCTGCCGGAGACGCTGCGCACCGTCCTGACCTTGCATCTTGTCGGCGAGATGACCAGCGTGGAGATCGGCGCGGCGCTCAAGAAATCGCCGGGGACGGTGCGTTATCAGCTTGCCGAAGCGCGCAAGCGGATCGCGCGAGAGCTGGGCCTGCAAAACAGCGCCGGGGGAGGAGACGAGGAATCGTGAGGAGAGAAAAAGCGCAGACGGCCCTTGATAGGGCGCTGGATCAGTGGGCGGAACGGCACGCTTTGTCGCCCGTGCGCGCGGAGGCCATCCGTTTGGCGGCGCTGGCGGCGGAGGAACCGCAGAAAGCCCTCTCGTATGAGTGGTGGCTGCGGCTTTTTGACCTAACCCCCCGTCCCCCTTCCCTGGCCGCTCGTACCTCGCTAGGGAAGGGGGTGACCTACGTCGGTACGTTCGATTGGAGGCTCGTCTTTCCGGTAGGCAGGAACAGCCCGCTCTATTCCTCTCTTGTGTAAAGCATGAGGGAAGAAAGACCAGATACAACGGTGAAAGCTATCGTCACCCCCTTCCCTAGCGAGGTACGAGCGGCCAGGGAAGGGGGACGGGGGGTTAGGTCATCCGAGCCAGCAGATGCGCGAGGTGGCGCGTGCCGAGCGTGAAGTCGTTCAGGCGGATATGCTCGTTGGGAGCGTGAACGCGGACGCCGGGATACTCGATGCCAGGACTGGTGATGGGCAGGCCGAGCCGCCCGGAGAACCACCACATCGGCCCGGAGCCGCCGACGATGGGAATGATAGCGGCAGGCTTGCCGTAGACCTCTTGCGCCGTCTCCGCCGCCAGCCGCACGAGCGGATGGTCGGGGTCTACGCGGGCGGGACGCTGCCCGCCGACGTAGCGTATCTGGATGTCGGAGAAGCCCTGCGCGTCCAGGTAGGCGCGCAGGGCGCGATGCACTTCCTCCGGGTCTTGATCCGGCACGAGGCGAAAATCCATCTTGGCCCGCGCTTCGGAGGGCAGGACGGTCTTGGCTCCCGCGCCCTGCCAGCCGCTCTCCAGGCCGCAGAGGGTCAGCGTCGGCTCGAAGACCGCGCGGCGCTTGAACTCCAGCCCGGTCGTCTGCGCGCCGCCGAGAAAGCCCTTCGTCTCCAGGCCGAACTCCCGCCGCAGGTACTCCTCGTCGCTCGGCAGGGCGTCGAGCAGTTGCAGGTCGCGCAGGCTGGCGGGCCGGGCCGCATCGTAGTGGCCGGGGAGCAAGATGCGCTCGTTGGGGTCTTTGAGCCGCGATATGGCCCAGACGAGCCGCCAGGCCGCGTTGGGCAGCACGGAGCCGCCGACGCCGGAGTGCGCGTCGTAGGCGATGGTCTGCACGGAGAGTTCGAAATAGGCGATGCCGCGCATCCCGCAGTAGAGCGACGGGTTGCCCTGCTCGTTGACGCCGCCCTCTTCCCAGATGCAGGCGTCCGCCGCCAGCAGGTCGCGATGCGTCTCGACGAACGCGCCCAGGTGCGGGCTGCCGACCTCTTCTTCGCCCTCCGCCAGGAACTTGATGTGGAACGGATACCCGCCGCCGTGCGCTGCCCGCAGGGCGTCCAGGGCCAGCAGGCGGGAGACGATATGGCCCTTATCGTCGGCAGCGCCCCGCGCGAACGCCTTGCCGTCGCGCAGGGTCAGCGTGAACGGATCGCTCTCCCACAGTTCCAGCGGCTCGGCGGGCTGCACGTCGTAGTGGTTGTAGAAGAGGACGGTGGGCGCGTCGGCACGGTCGGCAGCGGCCTCGCCGAAGACGACGGGCGGGCCGCCTTCTGTCGGCAGCAGGCGCGCTTCCAGGCCGCGCGCCCGCATCCTCTCGGCCACGAGTTCCGCGCAGGGTTCCAGCGCCTCGCCTTTGGCAGAGACGCTTGGCAGGGCGCACAGCCGCGCCAGTTCCTCCAGC
>Ga0070741_10011880_pt1 | contig 15922 bp, 15 predicted proteins | sample Coa_R1_4_FD_66440 | JGI IMG/M metagenome (GOLD analysis project Ga0070741, IMG submission 66440) | Surface soil microbial communities from Centralia Pennsylvania, which are recovering from an underground coalmine fire - Coalmine... | ecosystem: Environmental > Terrestrial > Soil > Unclassified ...
GACTCGCTCATCCCCTACATGCACTCGCGCGGCGTGGCCTACATGGTCGACAACTGCTCGACCACCGCCCGCCTGGGCACCCGCAAGTGGGGCCCCCGCTTCGAGTCGACGATCACCCAGATCGTGCTGCCGCTGCTCGACGGCACCGGCGGCCGCGACGAGGCCCTGCTCGAGAAGTTCCGCGGCCACCCCGTGCACGAGGTGCTGGCCGAGGTCGGTCAGTACCGGCCGCCAGTCGACATCTCGGTGTCGTAGCGTTCGGCGTGTGAGCCACGCCGACGTCCAGCTCTTCTACCGGATCGCGGTGGCGGCCGGGCTGTCGTTCGTGCTCGGGTGGGAACGCGAGCTCCGCGGCGCTCCCGCCGGTGACCGCACCTACTCCTTGGTCGGTGTCGCCGCCGCCGCGGTCACGGCGGTCACGATCCATTCGTCGCCCCAGGCCGTCGCCGGCGTGCTCACGGGTATCGGGTTCGTGGGCGGCGCGTTGGTCTTTCGCGAGCCGACCGGCTCCATCAAGGGCGTCACGTCGGCAGCCACGATCTTCGCCGTGTCCGGCATCGGGATCGTGGCGGGCGCCGGACACCTGCTGCTCGCGGTCCTCGTCACCGGTTTCATCCTGGCGGTTCTCGAACTGCGGCACATCCCGATGCTCCGCCTGCTCGATGCCCGTCGCTACGCCACCGAGAAGATGAACGACCTCGACGACAAGGACTAGGCGCCGGCGTAGGTCTGCACGAACACGACGCGCTCGCCGGCATCGGCCCGCGCCAGGGCGGCGGCGAACGCCTTGGCCGTGTAGGTCGGCTCGACCGACAGGCTGTACGACTCCGCTCGCCGAGTGGCATCCGCCCCTGCTGACGTGGGGTGGCCGTAACCGGGGCCGAACCAGCGCCCGTCGATCTCCACCGGGCGCGCGGCGCGGCACGACGCGTATCCGCCGAGGGCCAGCAGCCCGAGCGTGCCCGCCTGCATCCCACCGAGGACGGCGGTGTTGGTGACGCTGCGGTCGGCCACTCGCACGCCGACGACGCGGGTGTCGTGCCACCCCGCCATGGCGAGCCCGATGGTGAGGCCGACGGCCGTGCCGCCCGACCCCAGCGCGGCCACCACCGTGTCGGGCGGCGGCCCGTCGGCCCACGCCGCCGCCAGCTCGAGGCCGGCCGACACGTACCCGAGCGTGCCGAGCGGCGTCGACGCGCCGGGCCACAGCAGGTACGGACGGAACGGCGCCAGCGCCGCCATCCGCTGCGCCAGCACCAGCGGCATCAGGTAGCGGTGCGGGGTGAGCCGGATACGCACGCCCTGATCGCGCAGGTGGGCCTGGGTGCGGCGGACGTCGTCGGTTATCGGCTGCGGGTAGAGGATGGCCTCCACCTCGAGGTCGAGCTGCCGGGCGTAGACCGCCGTGGCGACCACGTGGTGCGAGCCGATGCCGCCCGCCGTCACCAGCAACGCCCCCCGCCGCGCCGCGATCGGCAGGAGGAACTCGAGCTTGCGCACCTTGTTGCCGCCGTACACCGACGAGGTGAGGTCGTCGCGCTTGACCCACAACCGCTCGTCGACCTGGTCGAGCGGTGTGGGCAGGCCGTCAGCCAGGGGCGTGAACGGCACCAGGTCGCGCAGGCGCTCGAGGCGGTCGAACAGCGCCCTTCCCCCGAGCATCGCCGTCCCCCCAGAAGCGGCCCGTTCTGTCACCATCGCCCCGGGTTCATGCGGTGGTCGGGGTCGAGCAGGCCGCGCACGCGCGTCCACAGCTCGGTGAACCCCGGGTGGGCGCGAGCAAGGATGCGGCGGGCGGCGTCGGCAGACGCCTTGTAGGGCACGTAGCCGTGGTCGAGCACCAGGTCGGCAGTCTGGCCCATCACGGCGCGCACGCGGTCGACCTCGGTGGGATCGCCCTTGTCGAAGCAGACGACGAACCGCAACACGTAGAAGTGGCCGCCGTTCATCGGACGGGCGACGAGGAACGGCGGGAACCCGTGCTCCTCGAGCAGCTGCAAGCCCTTCTCGGCGCCCTCCAACCAGCGGCCGCCGGGCCCGTACGCGCCCACCCACGTGAGCCCGCCACCGGGGTAGTCGAGCAGGAAGTCGAGCGTGGTCGGCAGCTCGGCGAGCTTGGCGTAGCGCGGCACCAGGCGCACCAGGTCCTCCACCGCGAAGATGCTCTCGACTTCGGCCTCCCCCAGCAGGCGGCGCGCCATCGCCGTACGGGCGTCGAGCTCCATCTCCGACGCGCCGGTGACGTCGATGAACAGGAACGCCAGCGGCTCGTCCTCGGCGCGCGCCAGATCGTGCGTGGCGCCGAACAGCATCTTGGCCGCCGGCCACGTCATCAGCCCGACGTCGTCGAACGAGCCCGTGCGCGCCAGCGCGGTCATGGCGGCGTGCGCGTGGGCGAGGTCGTAGGCGAAGGCGAACCAACGGGCCCGGTACGGCGGCTTCGGTTGCAGCTGGAGGGCGGCGCTCGTCACCACGCCCGTCGTGCCCTGCGTCGACACGAACAACCCGGTGAGGTCGGGCAACGGGGCGCGGCCGAACCAGCTGTCGACGACGGCCCCGGCGCCCGTGCGCACGACCGTCCCGTCGGGCAGAACGGCCTCGACGCCGTTGATCCACTGGCCCATGGCGCCGTGGCGCAGCGACAGGTTGTTGAGACCGTCGAGCAGGGCGTTGGCGAGCACCGACGTGAACGGTGGCGCGAACGGATAGCTGTAGACGAGCTCCGGCGCCTCGGCGTCGAGGTGCGCTTTGAGCTGGCCGAACGTGACACCCGGCTCGACAACCACGTACATGGCGTCGTGGTTGACCTCGACGATGCGGTCCATGAGCGTGAGGTCCAGCACGATGCCGCCGTTGCGGGGGATGGCGAGCCCGGCCACGTTGTAGCCCGCCACCACCGGCGTCACCGGCACCCCGTGGGCGTGAGCCAGGCCCATCACCGCCACCACCTCGTCGGCCGACCGCGGCTGCACCACGATGTCGGCCTGACCGCGCGGCGCCTCGGTGATGTCGTTGAGGTACCGGGCCACGTTGGTGTCGACCCGGGCGTCGCCGAAGATCTCCTTGAGGGCGACGGTCAGGTCATTCACGGTCATCTCAGTGGGGGCGGATGCGGATGTTGCCCAGCTCACTGAGGACCGACCCGGTGGCGAGGCGCAGCAGCGGCTCGACCTCACCCTCGAGGACCATGCGGGCGTCGCCGGCGATGCCGTTCTCCATGGCGACGCTCCCCCGGCCCACGCGCACCGTCGCGGTGGTGCGTCCGGCCTGCACGCCGACGGCGATCTCGACGGGCAGGTTGAGCAGGGCGAGGCGCAGGGCGGCGTTGCCGAGGTACGAGCGCACGGCCGCCGCCAGCATGTGACAGAGCAGGTTGGCCTCGCCGCCGGGCGGCATGCCGATCTCGGGCAGCGGCGGCGCCACCCGCTCGACGGCGCGCATGCCGGCGGCCAAGCCGAGCAGGGGCAGCGCCAGCGGTACGGCGGCGCCGATGACCACGACCTCCTGCGCGATGCCGAACAGGTCGAACGGGCGCTTGCGCGTCAGGCGGGCGAGAAGGCCGTCGACGGTGTTGCCGACGAGGTTCGACACCTCGATCTGCACCACCGTGGCCCGCACGGCCTGCACCGCTTCGGGCGTGAGGACCTCGAGCAGCGGCGCCGGGTCGACGGGGTGGCCGGCCTCGGCGCACGCCCGGGCGTAGGTGAGCACCGCCTCGTCGGCCTTGGCCCGGTCGAGGTCGCCGAGGAAGTCCTGCCATGCACCGTGGATCCAGGCGCAGTACCGGCAGCCGTTGACCTCGGTGACGGCCAGGATGATCTTCTCCCTGCTGCGCGGGTCGAGCACGGTGGGCTGGGTGTACGACGCGAGCAGCCCGGGCAGCGTGCGGGCCAGCTCCCCGATCCACGGCAGCAGGCCGAGCGGTGTCGCCGTCCGACGGGGGAAGGGGTCGCGCTGGTCCATCGGACCAGCGTATTGAGGTGAGGCTGCCTCAGGCGACTATGCCCTGTGGCTTACGCGACCTTGCGGTACTTGCGCACGGCCAGGAAGACGAACACGACGAGGATGCCGCCGATCCAGGCCAGCGCCTTCAGCGTGAGCGTGGTGGTGCTGGGGTGGGGGATGCTGGCCGGGACCTTCACCATCAATGCCCGCGCCGCGTCGACCACGGCCGTGACGGGCTGGTTGCGGGCGAACGCCCGCAGGGGGCCTGGCATCGTCGCCACAGGGACGAACGCGCCCGACGCGAACGTGAGCGGGAACAGGATGGGAAACGCCATCACCTGCGCGGTCTCGGGGTTGGGCGCACTGAGACCCACCAGGGCGAACACCCACGCCAGCGCGTAGGAGAAGAGGAGCAACACCAGGCCCGCGAGCAGGAACTCGGGAAGCCCGTTGCCGATGCGGAACCCGACGGCGTAGCCGACACCGGTCATGAGCAGAAGCACGAATACGTTGCGTACGAGATCGGCGGTCGTGCGGCCCGCCAATACCGCCGACCGCGCCATGGGCAGCGAGCGGAAGCGCTCGATGAGGCCCTTCGACAGGTCTTCGGACAGGCCGATGGCGGTGCCCATGGAGCCGAACGCCATCGTCTGCACGAAGATCCCCGCCATCATGAAGTTGACGTAGGGCACGCCGGGGATGCGGATGGCGCCGCCGAAGACGTAGCGGAACAGCAGCACGAACATCACCGGCTGGAGGGTCGAGAAGAACAACGCCTCCGGGATGCGCGTGATGGCGATGAGGTTGCGCCACGTGATGGTGAGGGCGTCGAGGAGCGCGAACGACACCCGGTTGCCGGGCCGCGCTGCGGTCGTCTTCGCTCCGACGGTCGCGGTCGCCGTCGTCATGCCACATCCTCCTCGGCCTTGTGGCCGGTGAGGGCCAGGAACACGTCGTCGAGACTCGACTCGCGCAGGTTGAACGTGGTCGGCGTCGCCTTGGCCACGTCGAGCGCCCGCAACAGCTCGATAACCTGCTTGGCCCCCTGCCGCAGCGTGAGCTCGACGGTGGTGTCGTCCACCTTGGGGACCGTGTCGGCCGCCTTGGCCAGCGCTCGCACCGCTCGCTTGGTGGCGGCCTGACTGGCGAACGAGACGGTCAGCACGGTGCTGCCGATGTCGGCCTTGAGATCGGCCGGGCTGCCCGTCGCGATGACGGTGCCGTGGTCGACGACCGCGATCGTGCTGGCGAGGCGGTCGGCCTCCTCCAGGTACTGCGTCGTCAGCAGCACGGTGGTGCCGTCGGCCTGCAGCTCGCGGATCACCGCCCACAATTCGTTGCGGCTGCCCACGTCGAGACCGGTCGTGGGCTCGTCGAGGAACAGCACGGGCGGGCGGTGCACGAGCGCGGCCGCCAGGTCGAGGCGCCGGCGCATGCCGCCGGAATATGTCTTCACGGGCCGGGTGGCGGCGTCGGTGAGGTCGAAACGCTCGAGCAACTCGTCGGCACGCGGGTTGATGACGGCCTTGTCGAGATGGGTGAGGCGCCCGACCATGCGCAGGTTCTCGCGGCCGGTGAGATTCTCGTCGACCGCCGCGTACTGGCCCGCCAGCCCGATCAGCGTGCGCACGACGTCCTCCTCCTTGCACACGTCGTGGCCGAGCACGCGGGCCTCACCGCCGTCGGGACGCAGGATGGTCGTGAAGACCCGGACGGCCGTCGTCTTTCCTGCACCGTTCGGCCCGAGCAGTCCGAAGATGGTGCCCTCGGGCACGTCGAGATCGAGCCCGTCGAGGGCCCGCACGTTCCCGAACCGCTTCTGCAATCCCTTCGCGTAGATGGCGCTGTCGCTCACGGGGCCGACGCTACTCATCCCCGTCTAACGTCCACCAAATGGCGACCGCCGCGGTCAACGGCACGGAGCTGTTCTACGAGGACCTCGGTGGCAGCGGGCCGGTGTGCCTGCTGCTGCACGGCGGCCTGGGCTTCGACCACACCCACTTCCGGCCCGACTTCGATGCGCTCGCGCCGCGCCAACGCGTCGTCTACTACGACCACCGCGGCAATGGCCGGTCGGGCCGGCCACCGCTCGAAACCCTGACGATGGAGCAGTTGGCTGACGACGCCGCCGGCCTCCTCGACCACCTGGGGGTGCAGCGGGCGCGGGTCATCGGCCACTCCTACGGCGGGTTCATCGCCCAGGAGTTCGCGCTGCGCCACCCCGACCGGCTGGAAGCGTTGGTGTTGATCGACACCACACCCGGTCAGCTGGGTGAGGGCGAGGAGGAGGACACGCGCGGTCTGGCGCCACCGCCCGAGTTCCTCGCGGCCATGTCGACGCCGCCGGCGAACGACGACGAGTTCGCGGCCATGGGTCCCAAGATCATGCCCTTCTACTTCCACCGGCCCGAGAAGGTCGACATCGCCGGCCACATGGCCCGCACCATCTATTCGGTCGACGCCATGATGCAGTCGATGATGGTGCTCGCCGGTTGGAGCTCGGTCGACCGTTTGCATCAGATCAGTGCGCCGACGCTCGCCCTGTTCGGCCGGCGGGACGTCATCACGTCGTGGCCCCAGGGCGAGCGCATTGCCTCGCGCGTCCCGGGGGCGACACTGCACGTGTTCGAGGAGAGCGGTCACTTCCCGTGGCTCGAGGAGCACGACGAGTTCTTCGCCGTGCTCACCCGGTGGATCGATGATCTCGGTTGACGAGTTCCGCGCCGCCGCCCGGGAGTGGCTCGCCGGCGATGCCGGGCACGGCCCCGCAGACTGGGGCGCCATCCTGCCGCCGCGGCTCGACGCCGAGGGGCGGGCGTGGCAGCGGCGGCTGTTCGAGGCCGGCTTCGCGGGCATCGACTGGCCCGAGGAGTACGGCGGTCGAGGCCTGACCGCCGACCACGCGTCGGCGTGGATGGAGGAGGCCGCCAGCGCGGGCGTGCCGGCGGTGCTGAACATGGTGGGCCTGGTGCTCACCGCCCGGGCCCTGCTCGCCTACGGCACCGACGAGCAGAAGTCGACGCACCTGCCCCCCACGGTGCGGGGCGAGCGGGTGTGGTGCCAGCTGTTCTCCGAGCCGGGCGCCGGCAGCGACCTGGGCTCGCTGGCCACGCGCGCCGTGGCCGACGGCGACACGTTCGTCGTGTCGGGCCAGAAGGTGTGGTCGAGCGGGGCCCGCATCAGTGAGTGGGGCATCCTGCTGGCGCGCACGGCGTCGCTCGAGGAAGCACCGAAGCACCGCGGGATCTCGATGTTGCTGCTCGACATGTCGCTGCCCGGTGTCGATGTGCGCCCACTGCGGCAGATGACGGGCGAGGCCGACTTCGACGAGGTGTTCATGGACGAGGTGCGCGTACCGGCGTCGTGTCTCGTCGGCCCGCTGCACGGCGGGTGGGGCGTGGCCATGTCGACGCTCACCAACGAGCGCGGGTTCATCGCCGCGTCAGCCGCGTCGTTGGCCCGCCGCCTCGACGAGGTGTCGCTGCCGACGGACGACCCCGTGCGTCGCGACCGTGTGACCGCCATCCTGGCCGAGGGCCGCGCCCTCGAGTTCCTGGCTCGGCGTCAGGGACCGGTCGCGTCGACCGCCAGCTCGCTCGTCAAGCTGGGCCTGGCTGAGCTGATGCTTCCGCTCGCTTCGGCCACCGGCGATCTCGACGCAATCCTGCGCGCCCCCGGCGCCCGCCTCGGCGGCGGCACCAGCGAGGTGCAGCGCAACATCATCGGCGAGCTGGTCCTCGGCCTTCCGAAGGAACCAAAGGCGCCCGCTTGACCGCGCCGGGCAGACTGTCCGGATGCTCGATCTGACCGCCGAAGAGCTGCTCACCACCACCCGCGCCGTCCGCAAGCGCCTCGACCTCCAGCGCCCCGTCGAACGCGAGGTGATCGAGCGCTGCGTGGTCCTCGCCCAGCAGGCGCCGACCGGCTCCAACCGGCAGCCGTGGCAGTTCGTGTTCGTGGACGAGCCGGAGAAGAAGCGGGCCCTGGCCGACCTGTACGCCCGCCACTTCGACCTGTACGCGTCGATGCCGCCGCCCGAGTACGGAGAAGGCGACACGCGCACGGCACGCCACCTGGCCGTGCGCGAGTCCGCGTTCTACCTGCGTGACCACTTCCACGAGGTGCCGGTCCTGCTCATCCCCGTGATCGAGGGGCGTCTCGACGAACACAACGCGCCGACGTGGATGCAGGCCGGCGTGTGGGGTTCGCTGCTACCCGCGGTGTGGAGCTTCATGCTGGCGGCGCGCCTGCACGGCCTCGGCACGGCGTGGACGACGCTGCACCTGCCGAGCGAGAAGGAGGCGGCCGAGATCCTCGGCATCCCCTACGACCGCTTCATGCAGGCGGGCCTGATGCCGGTCGCCTACACCAAGGGCACCGACTTCAAGCCTGCGTCGCGGATCCCGGCGTCCGACCTCATCCACTGGAACCAGTGGTAGTGGTAGGGCTGTTGCCGTGACGGCCGCCGACCTGCGCAAGGCGGAGAAGCGGCTGCTGAAGTACGCCCTCTCCTTTCCCGAGGCCTACGAGGATCACCCCTGGGGCGAGAACGTCGCCAAGGTCAACAAGAAGGTGTTCGTCTTCCTCGGGACGCCCAGCGACGATCGGGTCGCGGTGTGCGCCAAGCTCCCGCAGTCGGCCGACTTCGCCCTCACGTTCCCCTTCACCGAGGTCGCCGGCTACGGCCTGGGCAAGGCGGGCTGGGTGCTCGCCCAGTTCGGCCCCGACGACGAGATCCCCGTGGACATGCTCGAGGACTGGATCGACGAGTCGTACCGGGCGGTCGCACCGAAGAAGCTCGTCAAGCTGCTCGACGAGTGAGCGAACCGACGACCTCGGCGACTAGACGAGCCAGTCGTCGGTGGGGCGGCCCAGCCACACGCGGCCCGTCTTCAGCACGTGGTCGTCGGAGAAGAAGATGTGGTGGCTTCCCGCGTGGATGTCGCGCCAGCATCGTTGCAGGGGGCTGTCGTCGTAGAGCGCGCCTCCGCCGGCCATGGCGAACACCGTGTTGGTCACGTCGAGGCCGACCCGCATGGCGTTGTGGGCACCCATGCGCAGGCCGGCCCGCTGTGCAGGGCTGAGGCCGTCGCCGCGCAGGGCGGTGTCCCACGCATCTCCGATGACGTCGAAGATGTAGGCCCGAGCGGCGCGCAGCGATGCCTCGGCTCGCACGATGGCGATGGCGCCGGCATCGGTATCCGCCAGCGCCACCCCGCCACCCCGGCTCTTGGTCGACGCGAGCGTCGTGAACTCGTCGAGGGCGCGACGCGCCACACCCATCGGGAAGCCGGCCATGAGCGTCGACAGAATCCCGAAGAACGACCAGCGGAACAGGGTGCCGTCGTGGGGCGCAGGGCGGAAGACGGGATTGGTCGTGCGTTCCTCGGGCACGAGCGCTTCGGTCGAGGTGACATCGTTGCTGGCCGTGCCGCGCAAGCCCGCCACGTGCCACGTATCGAGGATCTCGCTGTCGGCCGCGGGGATGAACACGAACCGCCAGTCGGGCATCTGCTCGCTGAGCATCCGCGGCTTGTCGCCGTCGAACACGAGGACGCCCTGACAGAACCAGCTGGCGTGAGGCGAGCCGCTGTTGAACGGCCACCTCCCGGTCACCCGGAACGCGGTGTCGCCGTCCGGCACGGCACGGCCGATAGGGGCGAAGAGCCCGGCCATGCCGCTGTCGGGCTCGGTCGACAGCAGCTCTTTCGCTACCCCCGGATCCAGCCATGACGTGAAGAACGACGTGTTGAGGATGAACGACGTCCACCCCGTCGAACCGTCGGCCGCCGCCAGCGTCTCGACCACCTGGAAAGCGGTGAACGGGTCGACCTCGCGCCCGCCGAGCGTTGCCGGCACGTACAACCTGAAGAACCCGGCCGCCCCCAACAGGGCGGCCAGGTCCTCGGGCACGCAGCGCGCCGCCTCGGTCTCGGCCGCTCGCTCGGAGATGAGCGGAGCCAGCCTGCGGGCGTCGTCCAACACTGCGGTGCTCGTCATGTGGTCAGTCTCCTCCGCCCGACCGCCAGTGACAACGCGTCAGGCTGACCGGAGGTAGCGCGTCTCGTAGGCCTGGGCGAGGTCGTAGAGCGCCTTGCCGCCATCGCCGGTGTACGACGACCCGTGCATCACGGCGAGCGTGGTCGGGTTGAGGTCGCCGAGCTGCCGCATGACATCAGCGGTGTGAGGGGCGAGAGACGACGAGTGGAAGATGTCCTCGGCGTCGACGGCCGGGCCGACGATGTCGTCGCTGATCAACGCGGCGGCGTTGCCGAGGTGCGAGAACAGGTCACCGCACAGCAGCGTCCCGGTCGTCTCTTCGAACAGCACCTGCGCCTCCCACCCGTGGGGGACGTGCGGCGTGCTGATCTGACGGACCCGCTTGCCGCCCAGGTCGATGACCTCGCCCTCGTCCAGCGGGCGCGGAGGACGGTCGCACATGTCGTCGAGCGACACCATGCACCCGAGGGCGCCGTGGGCCACCTGTGCATCGGGTGCGGCCGCCAGCCACATGTTCATGGCCCCGCATTCGTCCGACTCGACGTGGCCGAACGTGATCCACCGCAGCGACTCGACGGGGACGATCTTGGCGACCGCCTCGGCGACCAGGGGGAACATGGCCCGGGGGCCGGTGTGGAACAGCAGCGGCTCGTCCGCCTTGATCAGGAACTGGTTGAAGGTGAAGCCGGCCGGGGGTGCCACCTCGGGCACGAACGTCGAGAGGCGGTAGATCCCGTCGGCGATCTCGTTGACATTGGTGGTGGGGATGGTGGGTTCCATGCTCCCATGGCGTTCAGCGGGCGCCAGTTCCGTTCAATCAGGACTGAACACTCCACAAAACCGCGTCGTCGGGATGCGGGTCGTAGGCGCAGTAGAGCCCTGTACGCACGCGGCGGTCGAGGACGGCGCCGGGCTCGGGCAGGGCCTCGGCCAGCTTGGCGATGGCCGACCGCACCGCCCGGGTGACGTTGAGCCGGGCCTTCTCGGCGACGGCGCCCACGGGCCGGTCCCGGCCGCCCATGCCGAAGGCCCGAGCCAGCTCCTGGAGCACGCTGTCGAGCTCCGCCTGCAGCGCCGCCGCCTTCTCGTCGTTCTCGAGCGCCAGCGCCTCCTCGATCTCGTCCCGCAGGTCGCTGACCCGGCGCCGGTAGGCGTCACGGGCGGAGCGGTCGAGGGCGGGCCCGCTGTCGCCGATGCGACGACGGAGGTCAACCGGGCCGTCAGGGGCCAGGGTCTCGACCTGGTCGACCAGGTCGACGACGTGACGCTCGATGCCGGGGTGCGCGACCAGCTCAGCCACGTACTGCAGGCCCTTGGTGTGGCGCAGCCGCACCTTGGTGTCCCCGCAGCCGGCGGTCCACCAGGCGCCGTCGCGCCACAGCGACGCGACGCGGCAGCCGGCGGGCGGCGCGGCCACGGTGGCGGCGCCTCCGGTGCCGAGCCGGCGCAGGAGGTCGTGGTCGGCCGGTGGCAGCTCGATGTCCGCCCGGGTGAGCACGGCCCCCGCCGCTTTGGCGGCCACGGCCGCCGCCGCGCCCTCACCGAGCTGCTCCTGGAAACGGGCCAGGTCGACGTAGAGGCGCGCCCGCGCCAGTGGCAGGTCGGCGTCGGCCCGGTCGAGCTCGGCCAGCGTCGTGTCGACGATCGTCACTGCCTCGTCGACTTGTCCCTCGGCAGCACGGACGAGCGCACGCAGCCGCGCCGCGTCGGCGGTGATGGCGGCATACGGCGCCCCCGCGACCCTTCGGTCGAGCTCGGCCGACGCCTCGGCGGCGGCGGCGACGTCGTCGCGCAGCAGCTCGGCCTCGACGAGGACGCCGAGGAGCATGGCGGCGCGCAGCCGGTCGTCGCCCATGAGACGCAGTCCGCGCAGTGCCGCGGCCCGGCCCAGTTCGGCATCGCCGCGCGCCAGGTGCAGCCGCGCCATCGGTACGAGCGCCTGGATGTGGTCGTCGCGACCGAGCAGCAGCGCCTCGGCCTCCGCCAGGCGACCCTGCAGGACGCGCAGCTCGGCCAGGGCGATGGGTGGGTGCCACACCATCGTCGGCATGATCTGCTCGAGGGTGGCGAGCGCCCTCTCGAGGACGTCTTCGGCTTCGCGCCACCGGCCCAGTTGACTCAGCAACACGCCCTGCACGCTGTCGCAGTGGCTGCTGAGGACGGCCTGCACACCCGGCGCATCGCCGATGAGTCCCTTCTGGCGGAGCAGCGGGCTCCAGGCCTCGAACCGTCCGACGTCGGCGGTGTAGTAGCAGGCGGTGAAGAACGAGCACACCGCAGACGGGTGCGGCTCGGCCTCCTCGGCGCTCCCGCAGATGAGCGCCATCCCTTCGTCCATCATCGCCATGCCCTCGTCGTGACGACCGGCCTGCACCATCGCCAGGCCGCCGTCGGCCAGCGCCTTGGCCTCGAGGGCCACGTCGCCGAACTGCCGGGCCCGGTCGAGGGCCAGCTGCGCCCGCTCGAGGAGCACGGCCGGGTCGTCGACGTCGCAGCCCATGGGCGCCAGCGCCACGTAGCCCTGCTCGAGGCACGGCGGTTCGTTCTCCAGCAGGCGGATAGCGCGCGTGAACCACGGCGTGGCCGCCACCCGATTGGCCATCATGTTGCCGAACACCATGCCGAGGCGGGCGCACGCCAGCGCCTCCTGCTTCACGTCGCCGGCGGCCGCGAACCCGCGCGCGGCACTCGAGAAGTGCACGATGGCACCCTCGAGATCGAACTGCGCGAACGCAGCCCACGCTGCGGCCAGCGCCTCGTCCGGCCTCACAACGTCTGCCGCCATGGTTCTCATACTTCCACGGGCGCTGCCCTAGTAGCGCAGGTCGGCGAGCACGCCGACGATCCGTACGGTCGTATCGACGAGCGCGCCGTAGGGCGCGTAGGGGTCGAAGGCCATGCCCGCCAGTCTGGCCCGGCGATGCGACAGAGTGGACGGTGATGGATGCGACGGTGGTGTCGGTGAACGTCGGTGTGCCGCGTACGACCGAGTGGCACGGGCGTCAGGTCACGTCGGGCATCTGGAAGTCGCCGGTGGCGGGTCGGGTGGCGGTGCGGGGCGTGAACCTCGAGGGCGACGACCAGGCCGACCGGCGGGTGCACGGCGGCGACGGCAAGGCGGTGTACGCCTACGCGGTCGAGGACTACGCGTGGTGGACGGATCAGCTCGCGCTCGACGCGCCAATGGCCCCGGCCACGTTCGGCGAGAACCTGACCACGTCGGGGCTGGCGCTGGCGGCGTGCCGGGTGGGTGACCAGTGGCAGATCGCCGACACCGTGCTGGAGGTGGTGCAGCCCCGGTTCCCGTGCTTCAAGCTCGGCATGCGCATGGGCGACGCCGCCTTCAAGGACCGGTTCGCGGCTGCCGGCCGGCCGGGGACGTACCTGCGCATCGTCGCGCCCGGCACCGTGGGCGCCGGCGACGCCATCACCGTGGCACCCACGCCGTACCCCGACGCCCCGACGATCGCCGCCCTGTTCGCCGGGTGACGGATTGGTGAGACGGACCCTGCGGGGATCAAACTGGAGCTTGTGAAAAGACGCACAACCAGCCTCGGGTTGTCCGTCACCGCCGCCGGCGCCGTCGCTGCCATCGTCCTCGCTCGCCGCTCGCGTGGCTCGGTGCGGACCGCCCGCAATCTCGAAACGGCGCGCATGGGCGCGCGCGTCGGCGCCGGGTGGGCCGCCCATCAGGCCCGCCGTGTGTTCGTCACCGCCGAGCGCCGCGAGGCCTTGGACGCGGAGTACGAGCTGAAGTCGGCCGAGGAGGTGGCGGCCGCCCTCGGCAACATGAAGGGCGTGATGATGAAGTTCGGCCAGATGCTGAGCTACGTCGACGAGAACGTGCCCGAGCCGGTGCGTGACGCGCTGGCCGGGCTCCAGCAGGACGCGCCCCCGATGGCGGCCGAGCTGGCCGCGTCCGTGATCGAGCGGGAGCTGGGCGCGCCGCCCGAGAAGGTGTTCGCCGAGTGGGACCCGGTGCCGATCGCGGCGGCGTCGATCGGCCAGGTGCACCGCGCCATCACCCACGACGACGTCGCGGTGGCGGTCAAGGTGCAGTACCCGGGTGTCGACGAGGCGATCAAGGCCGACCTCGACAACTACGACTTCTTCGCATCGCTGGCGGCGATGTTGTTCCCGGGCGCCGAGATCGGGCCCTTTCTCGACGAGATCCGCGAACGGATCAACGAGGAGCTCGACTACCGCCTCGAGGCGGCCAACCAGCAGCTGTTCTACGACTACTACGAGGGCCACCCGTTCATCCGCATCCCGCGCGTGATCCACGAGTTGTCGACCGAGCGCGTCCTCACCACCGAGCTGCACACGGGGGCGCGGTTCGCCGAGCTCGACTCGTGGTCGCAGGAGGAACGCGACCTGGCCGGCGAGACCATCGACCGGTTCGTCTTCCGCAGCCTCTACCGGCTGCACGCGTTCAATGGCGATCCGCATCCGGGCAACTACCTCTTCCATGGCGGCGGCGTGGTCACGTTCCTCGACTTCGGGCTGGTGAAGCGGTTCACGCCAGCGGAGATGGACATGTTCGAGCGGATGGCCGAGGCGATCGTCGTGAAGCGCGACGGGCGCGCCTACCGCGCCCTGCTGCAGGAGGCGGGCGTGCTCAAGCCGGGCGCGGCGTTCGACGACGACGAGCTCATCGACTACTTCGGCTACTACTACGACCCGGTCATGGAGGACGGCGAGTACACCTTCACCACCGCGTACGCGTCCGAGGCGATGAAGAAGATCCTGCCGATCGGGCCCGAGGCGTCGGAGCAGATCCGCAAGTTCGGCAACCTGCCGCCGTCGTTCGCCATCCTGCAGCGCATCAACCTGGGCATGACCGCGGTGATGGCGCACCTCGGCGCCACCGGCAACTTCCGCCGCATCAGCGAGGAGATGTGGGTGTTCACCAGCGGGCCGCCGTCTACGGAGATGGGCGAGAAGGAAGCGGCGTGGCTGGCGGGCCGAGCCGGTTGAAGCTGCGCCGGCTGCTGTTGGTGGGCGGCGCGGTGGCCGTGGGCGTCGCCGTCCGGCGCATGCGGCGCTCGACGCGCGCCCGGCGCAACGTCGAGATGGCGCGGGTGTCGTCGCGGCTCGGCATGTCGGTGGCGACCACGCGGGCGCGGCAGGTGTTCGCCTCGGCCGAGCGCAAGGAGCAGCTGCAGGCGGAGCTGGAGCTGAAGACGGGCCAGCAGGTGGCGGAGGCGCTCGGGAACATGAAGGGCGCCATGATGAAGATCGGCCAGCTGGCGAGCTTCCTCGACGACGGGCTGCCCGAGCCGATCCGCGAGGCGCTGGCGTCGCTGCAGCAGGACGCGCCGCCGATGTCGGCCGCCCTGGCGGCGGGTGTCATCGAGGAAGAGCTGGGGGCGCCGCCGTCGAAGCTGTTTGCCGAGTGGGACCCGGTGCCGATCGCGGCCGCGTCCATCGGCCAGGTGCACCGGGCCATGACCCACGACGGCGTGGCGGTGGCGGTCAAGGTGCAGTACCCGGGCGTCGACGAGGCCATCAAGGCGGATCTCGACAACAGCGACCTGCTGTTTGGGATCATCGGCATGGTGATGCCGGGGTTCGACCCCAAGCCGCTGGTCGAGGAGATCCGCGAGCGGGTGAGTGAGGAGCTCGACTACCGCATCGAGGCCGAAAACCAGACGCTCTTCGTCGAGCACTACCGCGACCACCCGTTCATCCACATCCCGACCGTCGTGCCCGCGCTGTCGGCCCGCCGGGTGCTCACCACCGAGCTGGCCGACGGCGTGCGATTCGCCGAGGTCGAGAAGACGTGGTCGCAGCAGGAGCGCAACCTCGCCGGCGAGGCGATCTACCGGTTCGTGTTCCGCTCGATCTACGACATGCTCACTTTCAACGGCGACCCCCACCCCGGCAACTACCTGTTCAGGCCGGGCGGGCGGGTGACGTTCCTCGACTTCGGGCTGATCAAGCGGTTCACGGCCGACGAGGTGGCCAACTCCGAGCA
>Ga0070741_10011882_pt1 | contig 15920 bp, 14 predicted proteins | sample Coa_R1_4_FD_66440 | JGI IMG/M metagenome (GOLD analysis project Ga0070741, IMG submission 66440) | Surface soil microbial communities from Centralia Pennsylvania, which are recovering from an underground coalmine fire - Coalmine... | ecosystem: Environmental > Terrestrial > Soil > Unclassified ...
CGAGAGGATCAACGCCGGCATCCCGGCGTTCGAGGCCGCGCTCGAGGCCAAGCACGTGAAGTACGAGATGTTCACGTATCCCGGCACGCAGCACGGCTTCAACAACGACACCACGCCGCGCTACGACAAGCAGGCCGCGACGCTCGCCTGGAAGCGCACCATGGACTTCTTCAACGCGAACCTGCGCCGCTGACGCCGTCAGCCCGGCGACGCGCTCTCGAAGTCTTCCAGCCAGTACTCCTGCTCGCCCCGCTTGCCCGCGGCGCGCCGGTCCTTCTCCAGCGCGCGCAGCTGGACCCTGCGGATCTTCCCGGAGATCGTCTTCGGCAGCTCGGCGAACTCCAGCCGGCGGATGCGCTTGTACGGCGCCAGCCGCGCTTTGGTGAAGAAGAGGATCTCGCGCGCCAGCTCGGCGGACGGCTGGAACTCGGGCTTGAGCACCACGAAGCACTTCGCGACCGAGAACCGGAGCGGGTCAGGGCTGGGGATGATCGCCGCCTCGGCCACCGCGGGGTGCTCGATGAGCGCGCTCTCCAGCTCGAAGGGGCTGATGCGGTAATCGGAGGACTTGAAGACGTCGTCCCCGCGGCCCACGTACGTGTAGTACCCGTCCTTGTCCCGGACGGCTTCGTCGCCGGTGCGATAGAACCCGCCCGCGGTCGCCGCCTGGGTGCGGCCCGGATCGTCGAGGTACCCGGCCATCAACCCCAGCGGCCGCGGATCGAGCCGCAGCGCGATCTCGCCCTCGTCCGCCTCCTTGCCGTTCGCGTCGAGCAGCGCGACCTGGTACCCCGGAAGCGCGCGGCCCATCGAGCCGAGCTTGATCGGCTGTCCCGGGCTGTTCCCGATCTGCGCGGTCGTTTCGGTCTGCCCGTAACCGTCGCGAATGGTGATGCCCCACGCCCGCTGCACCTTCTCGATCACCTCCGGATTCAGCGGCTCGCCGGCGCTCAGGAGCTCGCGCAGCGCCGCCGGCCGGGCGCCCTGGTCCTCGAGCACGAGCATCCGCCAGACCGTGGGCGGGCAGCAGAGCGTCGCCACCGACTTCTCCCGCAAGAGGCCGATGGTGCGCGCCGCATTGAAGCGCGGCGCGTCATGGACCAGGATCGACGCGCCCGCATTCCAGGGAGCGAAGAAGCTGCTCCAGGCGTGCTTGGCCCACCCTGGAGAGCTGATGTTCTCGTGCACGTCTCCTTCGCGCATCCCGATCCAGTACATGGTGGAGAGGTGCCCGACGGGATAGCTCTGCTGCGTGTGCAGCACCAGCTTCGGACGCGCGGTGGTGCCGGAGGTGAAGTAGAGGAGCAGCGGATCGTCGGGCGCCGTCGGCTCGCGCGAGGGCAGCTCGTTCTTGCCGCCGCGCGCTTCGTCGAACGCGGTCCACCCGGGCTCGCTGCCGCCGACCACCAGACGCGTCCTGAGCACGTCGAAACCGGCCAGCTTGCCGGCGACGCTCGCTTCCGCGACCGCATGGCGGACGTTCCCGCGGGAAATCCGGTCGGCGAGGTCGTCGCGGGTGAGCTGCGTGGTCGCGGGGATGATGACCGCGCCGAGCTTCATGGCGCCCAGCATCAGCTCCCACAGGGGCAGCGTGTTGGGCAGCATGACCAGGACGCGATCGCCCTTCTCCACGCCGCGCTGGTGGAGCCAGTTGGCCACGCGCGTGCTGCGCTCCGACAGCTCAGCGAACGTCGCGGAGACCTCGCGGGGTTTGTCGCCGCCGTCGTGAACGATCCGCAGCGCCGTGCGCGTGTTGCCGCGGGCGTATTCGTCGAACCAGTCGATGGCCCAGTTGAACCGCGGCAGACGCGGCCAGGCAAACTGCTTGACCGCGGCCTCGTAGTCGGTCCGGTGACGCAACAGGAGCTCGCGTACCTGGGAAAAGGCCTGTGTCGCGTTCATGGCGTCCTCCGCGCCAGGGTGGAGGACGCACCCTCGCGCCGCTCTCGCCCGCGCGCAAGGCGCGGGTTGTCGCAACCGTGCTTTTCCGGCCGCGCTGTGTCGAGCGAGGCTTCGCCTGCTAACCTCGCGGCATGTTCATCGGGCACTTTGCTCTCGCGCTGGCCGCCAAACCCGTCTCACCGCGGACGTCGCTGGGAACGCTCTTCGCGGCCACGCAGCTCGCCGACCTGGTCTGGCCGATCCTCCTCCTGCTCGGCGTGGAGACGGTGCGTGTGGACCCGGGGAACACCGCGTTCACGCCGCTCGATTTCGCCAGTTATCCCTGGACCCACAGCCTCCTGATGGCGCTCGTCTGGGCGGCAGCTTTCGCGCTCGCTTATTTCGCACGGACGAGGCTCGCCCGGGGCGCCTGGGTGATCGGGGTGCTGGTCTTCTCGCACTGGGCGCTCGACTTCGTCACCCATCGTGCCGATCTGCCGCTCGCTCCAGGCGCTGCGAAGGTAGGGCTGGGTCTCTGGAGCTCCGTTCTGGCGACGGTCCTCGTCGAAGGCGCCCTGTTCGCGGCGGGGGTCCTGGTGTACGTGAAAAAGACGCGCCCGCGCGATCGCACCGGCCGGCTGGCTTTCTGGGCGCTGGTCGTCTTCCTGATCGCCGTCTACGTCTCGAACATCCTGGGCCCGCCCCCACCAGGTGCGCGCGCCGTCAGCATCGTCACCTTGTCCATGTGGCTCTTCGTCCCCTGGGGAGTGTGGATCGACCGGCACCGCGAGCCCGTCAGTCCCGCTCCGCTGGTTTGATCAGCGCGATCGTCATCGGCGCTGCGCGTCGCGCTCGCGCGCAAATGCCACGAACCAGTCCAGCGAAGCGGGGTTCCCCATCGCGTCGCGGTTCGCGGATCGTTCGGGGGGCTGTCCGAGGAGGATCTTCTTCACCGGCAACTCCATCTTCTTGCCCGAGAGCGTCCGCGGCACCTCCGGGATGGCGAACACCTCGTCGGGGACGTGGCGGGGAGAGATCTTCACGCGGATGGCCTCGAACAACCGCCGGCGCAGATCCGGGGGAACGGTCGTCCCCCCTTCGCGGAGGACGACGAACAGCGGGAGGAACGACTCGCGCCCGAGGTACTCGAGATCGACCACCAGCGAGTCCGTCACTTCCGGGAACTCCTCCACCACGCGGTAGATCTCGCTCGTCCCCATGCGGATGCCATGCCGGTTGATGGTCGCATCGGAGCGGCCGTAGATGATCGCGGTGACCGCTTCGGCGCGAGGGATGAGCCGCAGCCAGTCGCCGTGGCGCCAGAGCCCGGGCCAGGTGTCGAAATAGCTCTCCCGGTACCGATTGCCCTCGGCGTCTCCCCAGAAGTAGAGCGGCATCGAGGGGAGCGGCTCGGCGATCACCAGCTCTCCGACCTCGTCGAGGACCTCGCCGCCGTCCTCGCCGAGCGCCCGGACGTCGACTCCGAGGGCTCGGCACTGCATCTCGCCGGCGTAGACCGGCAGGATGGGACAGGAGGTGAGAAACGCCGCGGCCGCTTCCGTGCCGCCCGAGATGGACGCGAGGAGCACGTCCGGGTGCACGCGATCGTAGACCCACCGGCAGGCTTCGGCGGGCAGCGGCGAGCCCGTCGATCCGACGGCGCGCAATGCCGACAGGTCGTGATCGTCGCGCGGCGAGATCCCGGCTTTCATGCAGGCGGACAGGTACGCGGGGCTGGTTCCGAGGAAGGTGGCGCCGTTCCGGGCGGCAAAGCCGAACAACGCTCCTGGCGCCGGATGTCCGGGATGGCCGTCGAGCTGCAGGATCGTGCAACCAGCGGCGAGCGCCGTCACCCACACGTTCCACATGATCCAATTGGTCGAGGAGAACCAGACGAAGCGGTCGCCTTCGCCGACGTCGAAATGCAATGCGCACGCTTTGAGGTGTTCCAGGATCGCGCCGCCGTGGCCGTGCACGATCGCCTTCGGCATTCCCGTCGTCCCGGACGAGTAGACGACCCAGAGCGGGTGCGAGAACGGAACCGGTGTGAAGCCCGGCGGCGCCGGCTTCGCGATCGCCTCCTGGAACGGGATGGTGCGCGTCCGCGCAGGCAGATCGACCGACGCGCCGGGATCGAGATGGGGCACGAACACGACGGTCTCGATCGACGGCAGCCCGCGGACGATCTCGCGGACGGCCTCGCGGCGGTCGAACGCCTTCCCTGCGTAGGAGTACCCGTCCACCGCAAGGAGCACCTTGGGCTCGATCTGGCGAAAGCGATCGAGCACGCCGGGAGGACCCATGTCGGGCGCCGCGCTCGACCAGATCGCTCCGAGGCTGGCGGTCGCGAGCAGGCCGACGGCCGACTCGGGCACGTTGGGCAGGTACGCCGCGACGCGGTCGCCCGCGCGGACGCCGGCGTGCGCGAGCGTCGCCGCCAGAGCGCCCACCTGCGCGCCGAGCGCGCCCCAGGACAACTCCAGGCGTGGCCGCGACTCCGATTCGAAGACCAGCGCGGTGCGCGGCATCCACTCCGGCTCGAGCGCGCGCCAGAGCAACTGCTCGGCGTAATTCACCGTCGCGCCTTCGAACCACCGCGCGCCGGGCATCACCCGCCTGTCGAGCACGCGTTCGCAGGGCCGATGCGATCGAACTCCGCAGAAGTCCCAGATCGAGGCCCAGAACGCTTCCAGCTCGTCGACGGACCAGCGCCAGAGCGCGTCGTACCGATCGAAGCGGAGCCCGCGCTCCTGCTCGAGCCAGCGCCGGTAACGCGTGATCCCGGCGGATTCGATCCGGGCCGCGGTCGGCGTCCAGAGACGCGCCGGCGTGACGTCGTTCAAGTTCGCCTCCTGCATGGTCGGTCCGCGGACCGCGGCTACCTGTAGACTCTCGCTTCCGCGGCGATCTTCGCCGGATCGAAGCGATTGATCTCGTCGATCAGTTCATTCGTGACCACGTCCTGGGCAGGGACTTTCGCTTCGATGACCTTCCATTTCACGAGGAAGTCCTCGTACGCATCGAAGTCCTTGACGGAGCTTTCGCCCCACCGCTTGACGCCGCCGGCTTCGAGCTTCCAGTGCTCCGCGCGCGCAAGCAACGTCTTGACGTCGTCGCGCAGCGCCTGTTGGTCGCTCTTTCCCGTCGGCTTCGTCTGCGGATAGACCTCGTACAGGATCTTCACCGCCGCCTCGGGGTTCGCCATCGCGAACACGGTGCCCATCGCGTATCCCCGGGTGAGCGCCACCGCCTGCGCGCGATTCTTCTCCAGCGTCTCTTCGAGAGCGAAGAACCCGTTCGAGGGAAAGCGTGCGACAGGGCCCGAATCGAGCAGGCGCAAGGGAACTCCCGCGCTGTCGATCAGCGCGTACTGCGTGTCGTACAGCGAAAGCGCCGCCACCTGCTCGCTCCGGACCAGCGCCGCGGCTTGCGCTGCCTCGCCGACGACCACGATCTGCGCGTCCTTCTCGGGGTCGAGGCCGTTCATCGCCAAGAGGCCGCGGGCGACCGGCACGCCGCCGGAGCCCATCGATGCCACGCCGATCTTCTTGCCCTTGAGATCCTTCACCGACCGCACCGGGCTGTCCTTCGGCACGGCGATGCCATAGATGTTGCCCTGGTAGGCCGTGTAGAAGATCTTCGCCTTCACCCCCTGCCGCAACGCCGCGGGCAGCGGCTCGATCGACGGAAGCGAGTAGGGCAGATCGCCGGTCGCCACCAGCTTCGTGCAGTCGGTCGATCCGGGCACGGGAACGAGCTGCACCTTGATCCCGGCCGGCGCGTACCAGCCCATCCTGGTCGCGATCGCGAACGGCGCGGCCGCGGAGGTGATGGTCTTTGCGCAGAAGCCAACCTTCACCGTCGTTTCCGCCGCTGGGGCGCCTGCTGCGAGAAGGGCGGCCGCCGTCAGCGGCAGCATCGCGATCCGGGTCTTCTTCATAGGCCACCTTTCAGGGAAGCGGCGTTCGATTCTGCCTTCTGCGAGGGGTCCCAGAACAGCACGCGCCGTCGCGCGAAGACCAGCGCCATGTTCAGCAGCAGCCCCATCAGGGCCAGGATGAAGAGCACCGCGAACTCTCCGGCCACGTCCATGCTGAAGTTCCTGCTCTGGATGAGCATGCCGAGGCCCGCTTCGGCGCCGACGAATTCCGCGACGATGGCGCCGACCAGCGAGAAGACCATCGCCACCTCCAGCCCGGCCATGATGAACGGCAACGCCGAGGGGAGACGCAGCATGCGAAAGATCTGCAGCTCGGTCGCGTCGAGGGATCGCATCAGGTCGATCCGGTCTTCGTCCGCCGAACGGAGGCCGGCGATCGTATTCACCAGCAGGGGAAAGAAGGCGATCAGCGCGGCGCTCACGACTTTCGAGGTGAGGCCGAGCCCGAACCAGACCACCACCAGCGGCGCCAGCGCCACTTTCGGCATCGACTGGAACATCACGATGTACGGGTAGAGGAAGTACTCGGTGCGGCGGCTCGCGGCGATCCCCGTGCCCACCACGAAAGCGACGAGCGAGCCGAGCGCGAACCCGAGCAGCGTCTCCGCCCCCGTGACCCAGAGGTGCTGGAGATAGATGCCGCTGACGGCGCCGCGGTAGAGCGCGGCCCCGATCTCGGTCGGACGCGGCAGGATGAAAGCCGGGACGCGCAGCGCGCGCACCGCGCCTTCCCAGGCGGCGAGAGAGGCCACGAGGAGAAGCGCGCGCAAGAGCGCATTGCGCAATCCATTCACCCCTCGATGCCGCCTCTCGATCGGAAATGCGCGCGGATCCGCCGGACGATCTCGCCGAACTCCGGGGCCCCCATGACGTCGAGCGGCCGCGGGCGCGGGATGGGGACGGGCAGCTCTTCGGTGATCCGGCCGGGCCGTGGCGTCATGATCAGGACGCGGTCGGCGAGAAAGACGGCCTCGGCGATGGAGTGTGTGATGAAGACCACCGTTTCCCGGTGCGCCAGCCAGATTCGCTGCAGCTCGACGTTCAGGCCCTCGCGCGTCATGGCATCGAGCGCGCCGAACGGCTCGTCCATGAGCAGCATCGCGGGGTTGTGGATCAGGCTGCGGGTGATCGCGACGCGCTGTTGCATGCCTCCGGAGAGCTCCCAGGGGTACCGGCGCTCGAACCCGCTCAGGCCGACGAGCGCGAGCAGATCGAGAGCGCGGGAACGGTTCTTCTCGCGCCCGAGCCGCTGCACGTCGATGGGCAGGAGGACGTTGTCCAGCACGGTTCGCCAGGGGAACAGGACCGGAGACTGGAAGACGACCCCGATGTCGCGCCGCGGTCCGTCGATCGGCGCGTTGCGCAGCCTGACCTCGCCGCGCGTGGTGGGAAGCAGGCCGGCGAGGATCTTCAGGAGGGTCGACTTGCCACAGCCCGACGGGCCGACGATGGCGACGAACTCCCCTTCGCCCACGGTGAAGTCGATGTCGTCGAGGGCGAGGACCGTGCCGCGCGGTGTCCCGTACTCCTTGCGCAGGCCCCTGACGGCGATCGCTTCTGCCGGCTGCGCCATGGCGCCTCCCGCGAAAGAGTATCACCCTCTATGAAGGCATCACCGCGGCTGCGGGTCCTGCGGCCGACCGCTCCAGGTCGGCGAGGCGCTTGCGCCGGGGCTCCGCCGTCACCAGATGCCCGACGGAGACGACGAGCGCCACCGCGAGGCAGAGCAGCCAGAGAGTGCGGGAGCCGTATCTCTGGATCGCCTCGCCCGCGACGAGCGGCGCGATGGTGAAGGCGACGCCCCAGCACATCGAGAATGCCCCCTGGTAACGGCCTCGCAGCTCAAGCGGGGCGAGATTCGCCACCATCGTCGAGGCGACGGGGAAGCCGACGACCTCGCCCACGGTCCAGAACGCAGTGCCGACGCTGTAGACCAGGAGGCTGCCGCCCATCGCGTTGATGCCGTAGCCGACGCCGAACAGGGCCGCCGAAAGCGCCAGCAGCGAGGCGGGGTCGAACCGATGCAGCCGCATCGAGAGGATGGGCTGCAGGAACACCACTCCGGCGCAGTTCACCGCCATCAAAAAGGCATATGCGGAAGGCCCGAGCCCGTGGGCAGACATGTCGATCGGCAACGCGAGCTGCCACTGGACGAACACCGTCAGGGCGGCAAGGTGAAGGATCAGGAAGGAGGCAAACGGTCCGTCGCCGAACACCTTCAGGAGCCCGCGAATGGCCGGCTCGTGCACGACGTGCTTCGGGCGCGTCTCCGGAACGCGGAAGAACACGATGGCGGCGGCGGCGATGGACGTCCCGCCGTCCGCGAGGAAGAGCGCGACGAAGCTCCGCTCCGCGACCAGGCCGCCGATGACCAGGCCGACCGAGAGGGCGAAATTGACCGCCCAGTACACGAGACCGTACGCGCGGGCCCGGTCGGCGGGCGAAACCACGTCGGCGACGGCCGCGCTCATCGCGGGCCGGTACATGTCGCCGGTGGCGGCGGCGAGGAAGGTGAACATCGCGAGCAACGCCGGGGCGCGCGCGAACGCAAGCGCGCCGACGGACGCGGCACCGCAGAGGAGTCCCGCGATCATGGTGGCGCGCCGGCCGATGCGGTCGGCGAGCAGGCCGCCCAGCGGGCCGGCGACGGTGAAGCCGATGCCGTAGAGCGCGAGGATCCGCCCTGCCTCCGCCGGCGGCATGCCCCGATCGCGAACGAGGTAGAGCGAAAGGAACGCGATCACGAAGCTGGCGAGGCGATTGACGATCAGGCCCCACCACATCGTCCAGAAGACGCCGGGAAGCCCGCCTGCGACGGCGGCGAATCGCTGGGCGATGGCAGCGCGCACGGCACATCTCTACACGCGATGTCCGGCCGCTCGCTACCGGCGCCCGGACGCAGCGGGCAGCCCTGCGACCCGCGATCACTCCAGCGAAGAGAGCGGATTGCCCTCGATGGTTGCCACTTTCGTGGCGCCGCCTTCGAGAAGGAGCGCCGCGGCGATCGAGAGTCCCACCGCGACGATCGCTGCCACGCCGCACATGAGCCGGAGCGAAGATGAAAAGGCGTGGCGCGCTGCGCCGGCCAGCGCCGCGTTCGCCGGAAAAGGGAGGCCTTGTGCGATCTGCAAGGCCGTCCCCAGCGCGTCGCGCGCGGCAGGCACCAGGTCCGCGCCGCCCGCTTGCGCCATTTCATGCCGGTACGCCACCGCGCCGATGCTGCCGAGAACGGCGATCCCCAGCGCCCCGCCCAGCTCCGAGCCGGTCTCCGACAGCGCCGCGGCGGCGCCCGCGCGCCCCGACGGGGCGCTGCCGATGATCAAGTCATTCGCCAGCGTGAAGACCGGCGCGAGACCGAGCGCCTCGACGACCTCTCCGGCGATGAACAGGGCGAGGCTCGAATCGGCCCTGAGCTGGGCGAGCAGGGTGAACCCCGCGGCCGCGAGGAACAGCCCGGAGGCGATCACCCATGCGGGACGCACGCGGCGCGCGACGGGCGCCGTGAAGAGCGAACCCACGATGAAGGCGCCGGCGAACGGCACCGTACACAGGCCCGCGTGCCAGGGCGAGAGCCGGAGCACCAGCTGCAGGTATTGCGAGGTGAAGACGAAGACGCCGAGCGTGACGAAGCTGGTCAACGCGTAGATCGCAAGCGCGGCGGTGAAGGCGGGTCTGCGGAACACCTGAAGATCGATCAGCGGATGTGCCAGCCTCGCCTGCCGCCGCACGAAGAGGATCGCAGCGCCGGCGCCGAGGAGGATCGAGAGCGCCGCCGCGGACGTGCTGCCCGCTGCGGCCACCCGCTTGAGGCCGTAGATGATGCCGAGGATGCCCAGGAGCGACAGGGCAGAGCTGATCAAGTCGACGCGTCCGGGAGCGGGATCGCGGAACTCGGGGAGCAGCACGGGCCCGAGAACGAGGAGCACGAGCATCAGGGGCACGCCGACCAGGAACACGGATCCCCACCAGAAGTGTTCGAGCAGGGCGCCCCCGACCAGCGGGCCGATGGCGGTGCCGGCGGAGAAGCTCGCGACCCAGACGCCTACGGCCACCCTTCGCTGCGCCGGATTCTGGAACATGTTGCGGATCAGCGAGAGCGTCGAAGGCGCGAGCGTCGCTCCCGCCACTCCCAGGATGGCGCGGGCAGCGATCAGCATCGCGACGCTGGTCGCGAACGCGGCGATTACCGAAGAGACGCCGAAGGCGGCGGCGCCCAGCAGGAGCAGCCGCCGCCGTCCGATGCGATCGCCGAGCGTGCCCATCGGGATGAGCGAGCCTGCGAGCACGAAGCCGTAGATGTCGATGATCCAGAGAAGCTGCGTGCTGCTGGGCCGCAGGTCCGCAATGAGCGACGGCACCGCGAGGTTCAGCACGGTCAGGTCCATGGAGTACAGCACGCAGGGAATCGCGAGGACGCCGAGGCCAATCCACTCGCGCCGGGAGGCCTCCGGGACATCGCCGCGGCGAATTCTGACGATGCCCGGAGCGCGCATGATCAGATGAACGAGCCGGTCACCGGCTCTTCGCGGGTCATGGTGAAGTCGCCGGCGGGAGCACCTGCGGGGAGGTCCACCACCGTCCCTGAGAGCGTATTTCCGCTCAGGCGCCCGAGGAAGCGCAGACGCCCGGTGTCGAAGCGGATCTCGTCTCCGCGGACCTCCACGTCCTCGAGAGTCATGCTGCGCCCCTGCTGCAACGACCGCCATGTTCCCCGGTACGTGCTGCCCGCCGTTTCGATCTCCAGGAAGAGAGGGCGCTCCCATCCGTCGCGTACGACCATGCCGTTCCAATGCCCGCTGGCAACATCTCTGCTCTCCATCGTCAGCCTGCCCATGCCGGCGCAGCCCGTCATCGCCATCAGGATCGCAACCAGCCTTCCCGTCTTCATGCTGACCTCCTTTGTGAAGCTTCCGAAGAAGCCGAGAGCGTTTCATTCGGCCGGCGCCTTCTCTCCTCCAGCGCGCGGTCGACGGAGAGCGGAGTCGATCCGGCGAGCGCCAGGGTCGCGACGGCCGCCAGGTACAGAAGATTCAGCTCGTACCCCACGGGCCCGAACCGTGCGCCGTCGCTGGTGAGCGCCAGTAGCCGGATCGACGAGAACCCGTACCGGAGATGAACGCCGAACATGGCCACCGCCATGATCGCGGCGAACGCGAAGCTCAGCGGGAGGACCAGCGCACCGGACATCATCAGGATTCCGCCCGCAAACTCGACGATCGACGTCGCCCATGCCGTCAACAGCGGCGCAGGGAATCCGAGGGCGGCGACGATCGGCGCAAATCCCGCAGGACCTCGGGCCAGCTTTGCATATCCGTGGGCGGCGAAGCCGAACCCGACCATCACCCGAAGCGGCAGAAGCGCCCAGCGATCGTGGCGCATCCACCCGCGTCGCACCCTCCTCTGCAGTCCGGTCATGCGCGGTCTCCAGTCACGTCGTGCGGCCACCGCTTCATGCGCGAAAGAGAGAGGTCCGGTTACAACCCGCAGCGGTTCGCGCCCGCCGTAACCGGATAGGACTACGAACCGTAGATGCCGATGGAGGCGGATTGGGTCTCGATCGACATCTCTCCGAGCTGATGCGAAGGGCGCAGGACGGCGATCGGCGCGCGTACGAGGCCTTGCTCACGGAAGTGACCGGGCTGGTGCGGGCGTTCGCGCGCGCACGCCTCCCCCACGCCGACGGCGTCGAGGACGTAGCGCAGGAGACGCTTCTCGCCATCCATCGCGACCGCCACGCCTGGGATGCCGGCCGCCCGTTCCTTCCCTGGATGTACGCGATCGCCAGGAACCGGCTGCTCGATCTGGTCGCGAAGCGGCGGCGGCAGCAGTTGAACGAGGTCGGCTCCGATCGGCTGTTGGAGGAGGTGGCGTCGTCAGCGCCCGGCGCGGACCGCGAACCGGCAAACCGCTTCCTCCGCCGGGCGTTGGCGATGCTCTCGACGAGGCAGCGCGAGATCATCCAGATGCTCAAGTTCGACGAGCTGTCGGTCGCGGACATCTCCCTGAAGACGGGAATGTCGAGATCGTCCGTGAAGATCACCGCGCATCGCGGCTACAAGGCGCTGCGCAAGCTGGTCGGGGAGCCTGGTTCATGAGAACTGACGATCTGATCCGGTCGCTCGCGGCCGACCTGCGAAGGGTGCAGCCGCTCCGCGCGGTGGAGCAGAGGACCATGCTCTGGGCGGCGTTTTCCCTCCTCAGCGTCCTTCTCGGGACGCTGGCGCGTGGCACACGCCCGGATCTCGCCTCGAAGCTTCGCGACCCTGTCTATCTCGTCGAAACCGCGCTGCTGCTCGCGACCTTCCTCCTCGCGGGGCGCAGCGCCTTCCAGCTCAGCGTGCCCGGAGCCGAGCGGAGCGCGCGCGGGCGGGTCCTCTCGATCGTCGGATTCCTGCTCTGGGGCGCCGTCGTCGCCTCGGATGCTTCGGCTCCCTCGCCTCCTTCGCTGAACGGCGCGTCCTGCATCCCGACGATCCTGGGCCTCGCCCTCGTGCCCGGACTCACGGTCCTGCTCCTGCTCCGGAAAGCGGCGCCGCTCAGACCCGGATGGACTGCGGGCGTCGCGCTGCTGTCGGCGGCCTCGCTGGCGGTGCTCGCAAGCGTGCTGGTTTGCGCCCGCGAAGACCGCCTCCATCTGCTTCTCTGGCATTTCGCGCCGGTGGTCCTGGTGGTGGTCATCGGCAGCGGTCTCGGCAGACGCCTTCTCCGTCGTGCGCCCATCGCGCTTCCCTGGCCCGGCGAATCACGGCGCACGAAGGCCGGCCCGTCCCTCGAAAGGGACGGGTCGTCCCTTTGGATTGCTCGCCGACGTTGATCGTGGATAGGTTGCACCACTTTCCCGGCGGGTCCAGATGAATGGCTCCGTTCTCACGGCAACTGCCTCGACCCGGACGCAACCCGCTCCGGTCCATTCCTTGCCGGGGGCGGCGCGACGCGGGCTGCGCGACGCCGCGGTGGTGATCGCCATCTGGGCGCTGGTCGCGGTCCTCGCGGCGGGGTTCTCGACGCTGAACCGGATCTACTCGGCTCAACCGAGCGACTGGGAGCGCATGCTCGCGCTCAGCCTCTTCGGGTTCGAGCTCAACGCCGGCAGCACCCTGGTCTTCCTCTGGGTAGTGCGCAGGTGGCCGCTCGGCGCGGGGCGCTGGAGATACGCGCCCCTGTATCTCGCCGCCCTGCTCGTGCTGGTGGCGATCAAATACGCCATCTATCTCCCTGCCCGGCAGTGGTGGTTCCCGGTGCCGGCGCTGCAGATCAAGCAGCACCTGATCGAGAGCCTCTTCTACGACGGGTTCATGCTCGCGATGGTCGTGGGAGTGATCCACGCCGTCGAATACCAGAGGTCCCTGCGCGAAGGGCAGATGCGCGCCGCGCAGCTGGAAAGCCACCTCACCAAGGCGAGACTCGAGATCCTTCGCAACGAGCTGCAGCCGCACTTCCTGTTCAACGCGCTGCATTCCATCTCCACGCTGATGCACCGCAACGTCGAAGCCGCCGACGAGATGCTGGCCCAGCTCGCCGACCTGCTGCGCCTCAGCCTGGAGCGGAAGAACGTCCAGGAAGCTTCCTTGCGCGAGGAGCTGTCGGTGCTCGAGCCCTATCTCAACATCCTGCGCATTCGCTTCGGCGATCGGCTCTCCATCGGCGTCAACGTCGATCCGGCGCTGCTCGACGCCACGGTCCCGCTCTTCATCCTCCAGCCGCTGGTGGAGAACGCCATCCGCCACGGCATCGACAGGCGGGCAGGCGCAGGCCGCATCGACATCCGGGCGCACGCCGCCGGAGAGCTCATCGAGATCAGCGTCGCCGACGACGGGGCGGGGCTCTCCGAGAACGGGATCCGTGAGGGCATCGGGTTGTCGAACATCCGGCTGCGGCTCGAGCAGCTGTACGGAAGCCGCGGCGCGATCGCGCTGAAAGGCAATCCGGAATCGGGTACGGAGGTAGTCGTCAGGATTCCGCGCGAGACGATGCGCGGGAGGAATGGATGACTCGCATCCGCGCGGTGATCGCCGACGACGAGCCGCTCGCGCGGGAGCGGATCAGGACCCTTCTCGCCTCCTTTCCCGAGGTGGCCGTGGTGGGCGAGGCGCGCGACGGGAACGAGGCGGCGGCAAGCGTCCGCGAGCTGCGGCCCTCGCTGCTGTTCCTCGACGTGCAGATGCCTGAATGCGACGGGTTCGGCGTTCTGGAGAAGCTTCCCCCCGAGGCGACTCCGGCGGTGATCTTCGTCACTGCGTACGACGCGTTCGCGCTCCGCGCATTCGAGGTGCACGCCGTCGACTACCTCCTCAAGCCGTTCACGCGCGCGCGCTTCACCGAGGCCATGGCGCACGTGCTGAAGAAGCTGGCGCAGCCCGCGCGCGGCGGCATCGAGCCGGACGTCCTCGCGCTGCTGGAAACCGTCCGGGCCGAGCGGCGCACGAAGGAGCGCGTCGCCATCCGCACCGGCGAAGCGGTGTACTTCGTCCGCATCGCCGACATCGAGTGGCTGGAGGCGGCGGGAAACTACGTGAAGATCCACGCCGGCGGCCAGGAGCACCTCTTGCGGGACACGCTCCGGAGCTTCGAGGAGCGCCTCGATCCCGATCGCTTCCTCCGCGTGCACCGGTCGGCGATCGTCAACGTCGACTCCATCCAGCGCCTCGAGCCCTGGTTTCACGGGGAATACGCGGTGGTCCTCCGCGACGGAACGAAGCTGATGTCGAGCCGCACCTACAGCGAGCGTCTGCGGAAGATCATCGAGTAGCGGCCGCGCCGGCCGGGTGATCCCCGCAGAAGTCCGTTTCGTCCCAATCCGGTTGCCGCTTTTTCCGCCTGGGCGATTCTGCGCCCGGAGGCCGGCGATGAACTGCATGCATCTCACTGTCCTTTTTCTCTCGCTCTCGGCTTGCCACGAAGCGCCGCCCGCGCGGCTCCCCGGCGTGTGGGTGGGAACGCTGGATGTGGCGGGCGAGCCGAGGCTCGTGCGCGCGGAGTTCGCGCGTTCCCGCTCGGGATTGACGGGCACGCTCGAGCTCGAGGGCTCGGGAAAGATGAATCTCGTCCAGGCGAGCGAGAGCGACGGGAGCGTCGGGTTCGAGATGAGGCGGGGAGACGAGGAGCTCATCTTCGTCGGCACGTGGCGCGCGGGGGCCATCGTCGGCCGCGCTCACCATGACGGCGAGCAGGTCCCCGTTGCGCTCCAGCGGATGCCGGAGATCTCGCCCGAGCGAGGGAACCCTCACCGTCGTCCGGCGTCAGGGAAGCCGGCGATGAAGGATGGGCGGTCCGGCCCGGCTGCGCATCAGCCTGGCGCCGGGTTCGGCCCCCCGACGAGCGGAAACTCCACCCAGAACGTCGAGCCTCTGCGCGGATCGGACGAGACGCCGACCCGGCCGCGACGCGATTCGACGATCCGCTTCACCGTCGCGAGACCGAGGCCGATCCCCGGCTGCGGATTCCCGCCGCCGCGAACGTACGGCTCGAAGATCGTCTTTTCCATGCCGGACGGGATTCCGGGCCCCGAGTCCTGCACCACCACGCGAACCCTTCCCGACGTCACGGTCGCCCATGCCGACACGAGCTTCTTCGGGCCGTCGCCGACGTACTTGATCGCGTTCCGCAGCAGGTTCTGCAGCACCACCAGGACGGCCGCCTCGGAGCACGCGATCTTCACCGCGGGTACCGGCTCGAGCGTGAGCGCGACGCCCCGCTGGCTCGCGGCAGGGAGCAGCTCCTCGCGGAGCGCCTCGATCACGCGCGGCAGATCCGCGGACTCGTGAGGAACGGGCTTGGCTCCGGCCTGCGCGAAGCGCAGGAGCTCGTCGACGATCGCGCCGACCCGATCGAGGCTTTCCCGGATGACCCGGACCGCGCCCTCGGCCTGCGGATCGCCCTCGAGCTTGCGGGCGAGGAAATGCACGCCGACGGAGACCGGCCCGAGCGGACTGACGACGTCGTGTGCGACGCGCCCGGCGAACTGCTCCAGCTCCTGGGCGCGCTCGCGCTCGAAGCGGCGGACCTGTTCGCTGGTCCGCTGGTGCCGCCGCACGAGCAGCGCCGCGCCCAGACCCGCGGCCGTGGCGAGGAGCGCCCAGACCAGGTTCAGATCGTTCGC
>Ga0070741_10011883_pt1 | contig 15916 bp, 12 predicted proteins | sample Coa_R1_4_FD_66440 | JGI IMG/M metagenome (GOLD analysis project Ga0070741, IMG submission 66440) | Surface soil microbial communities from Centralia Pennsylvania, which are recovering from an underground coalmine fire - Coalmine... | ecosystem: Environmental > Terrestrial > Soil > Unclassified ...
ACGGCAGCCGGTGCGCGGCCTCGAAGGCGAACTCGGCGAACAGTTCCACTATCTGAGTCCCAGGACCTTGTGCGTTTGCACGGAGAGTCGCCACTGCGGGTGGCCGAGACAATATGCGATCGCCTGTTGCGTATTGTCGTCACGGTTTGGGCCATCCATCGGTTGCAGAAAAAAATGCTTGAACCGTAAGTGCGCAAATCGCTCCGGCTCGGCTCCCTCTTGAGGATAGACGAGCTTTAGCTCATCACCCTGCGTCAATAGGAAGGGTGCATTGGCTTTTGGCGAGACACAGATCCAATCGATCCCATCCGGTGGGATTCGCGTCCCATTCGTCTCTATCGCCAATTCGCATCCGGCTGCATGGAAGGCCGCCACCAATGCGGCGTCTAACTGCAGCAACGGTTCGCCACCGGTACAGACCACAAATGGGCGCGCAGCGGACGGCCAATGCGAGACGACGGTCTTCACCAAATCCAATGGGGACGCAAACGATCCGCCGTCCGGTCCGGCACCCACGAAGTCTGTATCGCAAAAGTGACATATGGCCGACGCGCGATCGGATTCGCGCCCGGTCCAGAGATTACATCCGGCGAAGCGACAGAATATCGCGGGGCGGCCGGTATTCGCTCCCTCACCCTGGAGCGTATAAAAAATCTCGTGCACCGTATAGGTCATAGTGCCGGATCCGCGATGCCGACCTCCGCGAACCCTCGCATTCGCAGCTGGCACGCATCGCAACGCCCACAGGATGTGCCGTCAGGAGCAGGATCATAGCAGCTCGTCGTCATCGAATAATCGACACCGAGCGACAGCCCCAGCTCAATGATCTCGCGCTTCGTGAGATCGATGAGCGGCGTACGAATGTGGACCCGAGAGCGACCCTCGACCGCGGCCCGAGTCGCCAGATTCGCGAGCCGCTCGAACGCGGCGATGTATTCAGGCCGGCAGTCCGGATAGCCGGAGCTATCCATGTGGTTCACGCCGATAAAAATCTCGCTCGCGCCACTGACCTCCGCGTACGCGAGCGCGAACGAAAGAAAGATCGTATTGCGAGCCGGCACGTACGTGACCGGGATCTCGGCGCCGATGTCCCGATCCTTTGGCACGGCGATGTCGTCCGTCAGTGCCGACCCACCAAAGGTCCGGAGATCGATGTCGACGATCTCATGCCGCGCGACGCCGTAGTGCGCGGCGATGCGCCGTGCGGCGTCGATCTCGTGGGCGTGGCGCTGGCCGTAGCGAAACGTCAGCGCGTGAACCGCGTACCCGTCACGGGTCGCGATCGCGAGTGCTGTCGTCGAGTCCAGGCCGCCGGACAGGAGCACGACGGCCGGAATCTCTCTCACCGTCGCCATGCGCCAAAGTTAATCGACTGGCCGAACGTAACGCCGCGGCTGTCGCCTCGCTGAACATGACGGCGCCGGCATCGTTCAAGTGATACCCGTCCAGCTGATCCGCCGGCGGCAGATCGCGGTTCGAGACTGGTATGAGTACGGGCACCCCCGCGCGCTTGCCCGCCGCGATCATCATCGGCTCGATCGCCGCGTCGTCGACCGCGCGCGTTGGCATCAAGAGGAAGGCGAACCCGACACCGCGCACCGCGCATGCCGAATCGAGACTCGCGAGCCGCGACGCCGCGATGTCGACGTCCGTTATCGAGTCGGGCCGGAGCGGCGCGCCATCGAAGAAATCGTGCGACATGGCCGCGTAGCCGGGCACGATCAACTTTCGAGAATCCTGCCGCAGTTGATCGCGCAGCGCGAAGAACGCCGAGAAGTGTTGCAGCAGCAGGTTGCTGGCGGCGGTCAGGCCCACGTGGGCGTGCATCGTGTAGCGCTCGAGGTTCGCGGCGGTCCACACCATGCGCGTGGTTCGCGCGATGGGTGGCCGGTCCATGACCAGCTGCGCCGGGCTGAAGCCCAGCACGATGAGGGTGGGCCGGCTGCCGCGATCGAGCAGCGACGGCACGCCGTACAGCCAATCCTGGTACCCGGACCCGACGATCGCCTCCTTCTTCACCTCATAGCCGGGCCCGAGCGCCGAGTCGAGCTCCTTCTCGTCGATCCCGTGCAGCACCAGCGAGTTCCCGACGATGAGCACCGTGTGCGGGGTGCTCGTGGTCGAGGCCAGATGAATCGCGTCCTTCGTCTCGACGCGCACGGTGGTGTTGGCCCCGACGTGGCCGAACATCCAAAGCGACGCGGCCTCGAGGCCGACGGCCAGCAGGCCGCAGACGGTCAGGATCCAGCGCAGGTGTCGCGACATACTAGAACTGGAAATAGATGAACGCGGAGGACTCGCCCTGGCTCAGCATGGCCACGGCAATGACCGCCGCGGTGGCCGCGGCGACTTGCCAGCGATAGCGGCCGGTTTGCAGCAAGTACTCCTCTCCCGAGTGCTCCAGCCGCAGATCGATCAAGAACAACGGGATGGTAAAAATGGCGAGATAGGAAAGCGCGGCGACATACGTCGGGCGCCAGCCCCAGTGCGCGAATTGTCCGAGATAGCTCCACGCGGCGCCGATCGAGGTAGCGCGGAAGAGAATCCAGCCGAAGCAGACGAAATGAAAGATGAGAATGCGGCGGACCCAGGTGCCGGTTGCCGTCTTCACGCCTTCGCGGGCGAGTCCCAAAGCGCGTTCGATGGCGAGCCCGACGCCGTGCAGCGCACCCCAGAGCACGAACGTCCAGTTGGCGCCGTGCCACAGACCGCCGAGCAGCATCGTCGTGAAGAGATTGCGATAGGTCGCGCGCTCGCCGTGTCGACTGCCGCCCAGCGGGATGTACAGATAATCACGAAGCCAGGTACTCAGGCTGATATGCCAGCGGCGCCAAAAATCTTGCAAGCTCGTGGCGAGGTACGGCTGCCGGAAATTCACCATGAAGTGAAATCCCAGCACTTGAGCGCTTCCGCGAGCGATATCACTGTAGCCCGAGAAATCGCCGTAGATCTGCCACGCAAACGCGTACATCCCGATGAAGGCGGCAATAGCGGTCGACCCCATTCGCCCGGCGAATGCCGCGTTGGCCAGGGCGCCGCAGCTATCGGCGATCACACACTTCCGAAACAACCCGGACAGAATGAGCATGACGCCATCATAGATGCGCGTCTGATCCACGACCCGCGGCTCCTGCACCTGCGGCAACAGGTGCGAGGGTCGCTGAATCGGCCCCGCGATGAGGTGCGGGAAGAACGAGATGAAGAGCCCGTAGTCGACGAACGACGTCGCGGCGGCCACGCGGCCGTAGTACACGTCGACGATGTAAGCAACTTCCTGGAACGTGTAGAACGAGATGGCGGGCGGCAGGATGATGCTGAACATCGCGTGCGGAATCGAGTGCAGCCCGAGCGACGCCGCGAACCGCACGGCCGAATCCACGAAGAAATTGAAGTACTTGAAGAAGCCCAGGATCGAGAAGTTGATCACCAGGGAGGCGACGAGCAGCGACTTGCGCTTGGCCGGTGCCGTGCTCGTGCTGATCGCGCGCGCGATGTAATAATCCAGCAACGTCGACGCGATCATGACCAACAGGAAGCGCCAATCCCACCAGCCGTAAAAGAAGTAGCTCGCGGCGAGCAGGAAGCGGTTCTGCGTCTCGTGTCGCATGCGCCAATAGGCGAGTACGACCAGGACGAGGAATACCAGGTATACGGCGCTATCGAACAGCACGGGCTACCAGGCTTAGCAAAGACTGTGCGCGTTGCTCAGCGCGGCAGGGAAACGGAGGAGGTGTGCCAGCCGCGCTCGCCGTCGGACCGCAACGTAATGCTCGGACGCGCCAGCGGACCCAGGTCGAGCGTCGACGCTTCGGCGATGTCGGCCACATCGGCACGGACATCCGCTAAGGCAGCCCACGGTGGCAGCGGATGGCCTTCGTCGCCGCATGCCCAATTTGTGAGAAGGATCACAAAGAGGTCGTGGGTCGGGTCGATCCAGATCGATGTGCCGGTGTAGCCGGTGTGGCCGTACGCGGTCTCATCCATGATCTGCCCACAGCTGGCGCCGCCGCAGGTATCCCAGCCGAGTGCGCGATGGCCGGCCGCGCGTCGCGTGAAGAGCGCCACGGTGGGCTCGTGCACGATCCGCACGCCGTCGAGCCGGCCGCCGTTCAGCATCATTCTGGCGAAGATCGAGAGGTCGTTCGCCGTACTGAACAGCCCGGCGTGGCCAGCGACGCCGCCGAGGGCCGCGGCGTTGCGGTCGTGTACTCGGCCCAGCGGCGCTTCCGTTAACGCGAGGCGGTTATCCCATGAACGTGGGGGCCGAAATCGCGTCGATTTCATACCAAGTTTCTGAAAAACATGTTCCGACACGAAGGCATCGAGCCTCTCGTGCGAGATCGCTTCGACCACGAAGCCGAGGATGTCGGCGCCGAGGTCGGAGTATAAGTAGTGGTCGCCCGGCGCGTACTCGAGCGGGGTCTTGAGCACCGCGCGCTTTGGATTCGGCACGCGCCATAGTTCGCGGCCGGCCGGTAACCCTGACCGATGTGTGAGGAGATCGCGCACGGTCACGTGTGCCCGTTTGCCGATAGTCCACTTTGGCAAATATCGCGACACCGGTGCATCGAGCCGAATGCGCCCCTGATCATAGAGAATCATGACCGCGGTCGTGGTCGCGATCACCTTGGTCAGCGACGCGAGATCGTACACGGTCTTGCTGGGATCGACCGTCGTATGTGTCTCGTCGGCGCACCCGCGCGCGCCGTAGCCGCGAAGCCACACGGTGCCATCGTGCCGCCCGATCGCCACCGATGCCCCGGGGAATCCGCCGGCGTTCACGCCGCGCTGGATCACGTAGTCCACCGTGAAGAGCCGCTCGGCGTCCAGCGTCGCGCTATCCGACGCGAGCGGCGCGGGCATCGTGTCGGTCCGCGCTACCAGCAGAAAAGCCAACCAGGCGATCACTTCACCATGACGAACCGGGAAGCCCGTTCGTCATGGGGCGCGTTGGCCCGACTGCTGCCTGGGCTGCGCCTCACGGGCCAACGCGGCGCCACGGGCCAGGCCGGCCAGCATCGCGCGCGTTTCCGTCAGCGTGGCCGGCAGCGAGAAGCCGCCGCCGCGATCGTCCGCGAAAAAGAAGCGATAGTGGGCTTGGCCACCATAGATGCGGCGCCCGAACGAGATCGCGCGGCCGCTCTTGGATTCTTGGACCACCGGGGGCGGTGCATCTTTTCTGGGCTTTCTCGGCGGCAGCCAGTCGCGCACCTCGCCGACGAAATCATCTATGGCGCCGGCGTCCAACTGCATCGTCGCCGTTTGCGTGGCGTTGCCGGCGCCCACGTACACCATGCCGCCGTAGCGGGCGCGCACGATGAATACGCCATCGCCAATCGCTAGATTCGCGGCCATCCATTGGCTGGCGGTGTCCGGCTTTTGGGCGGCCGTATCTGGTTTGCTCGGCGCCGTCGCGATTGCCGTGGTGCTATCGGCCCTATGATGCAAGCCGGCCCATGCCGCGGTCGTATCGGCATATGCGGCGGGCGCCGTAGGCGCCGCACTAGTTGTTGGCGGTGGTGCATGGTGACCGCAACCGGCCACCAGTGCGAGCAATGCACAAACGCCGACTCTCATTTCGGCTGCTGCTGCGTCAAACAATGGAGCGTGCCAAATCCCCATACCAAATCCACGGCGTGGATGCCCACGACCTCGCGATCAGGAAACAACTCGGCCAGTGTGTTCAACGCGACCCGGTCGGCGGGATCATTGAACGTCGGCACCAAGACTTTGGTATTCGCGATGTAAAAGTTGGCGTATGACGCCGGCAGACGCTGCCCATCCATGACCACCGGTCGCGGAAACGGCAGCCGAACGATGCGCAGCACGTCGTCGTTGCCGCCGGCAAGCTCCAGCCGGCGCAAATTGTCGACCGATGCCTCGTAATTCGCGTCGGCCGGATCCGACTCGAACGCCAACACGATGGTATCGGGACCGACGAACCGAGCCACGTCGTCCACGTGCCCGTGCGTATCGTCCCCCACGCACGACGCCCCGAGCCAGAGCGTTTGCCGGGCGCCGAGGTACTGGCGGAAGACGTCCTCGTACCCCTCGCGGGAGAGGCCAGGATTCCGGACCTGGACGTCCGAGAGCAGGCACTCCTCGGTCACGAGGATGACCCCCTCGCCATTCACGTCGAGTGCCCCGCCTTCCATGACGACGGGCCCGCCGGTATCCGGTCGCCGGGGCTCGATCAACGGGCGCCCGGTGATCCCAGCCACGGCCACCGGCACTTTCGCGTCCAGCGCATAGTTATCGTACTTCGCCCACGCGTTGAAGTGCCATCGAATGAGGCCTTGGTCGACGCCGGTCGGCGCCGAGTCGCGGAGCCAGGAGCGGTCGGTCGCTACCGGGTGCGTGCGATACGCCGCGCGGGCTACGCCGTGCGCCGTCAGCGCCTCGACCGCGTCCGCCTCGACCTCGGCGCTCGCGCACAGGATCTCCACGCGCTCCGATGCCGCGAGCGCGCGGACGATCTCGGCATAATCCCACCGGATCGCGTCGAACTTTCCGGGCCAGTCCGGTTCGTGGTGGGGCCACGCGATCCACGTTGCCTCGTGCGGCTCCCACTCGGCGGGCATGCGCATCATCCAATAAAACGATGGCCGATTTGCGCGTACGCATCGACGCGACGGTCGCGCAGGAACGGCCAGTTACGGCGTGTCTCTTCGATGATCTTGGGATCGCACTCCGCCACCAGCACTTCCGGTCCCGTGCCGGCTTGCGCGATCACGCGGCCGAATGGGTCGGCGATGAACGAGTGGCCCCAGAACTCGATGCCGTTCGTTCCTGGCTCGGGCTCGTGGCCCACGCGGTTCACGGCCGCGACGAATACGCCATTCGCTATCGCATGGCTTCGTTGAATCGTCTGCCACGCGCTGAGCTGCGCTTGGCCTACTGCTGCCTTCTCCGCCGGATGCCAGCCGATCGCCGTCGGGTAGAACAGGATCTCGGCTCCCATCAGCGACGTGATTCTCGCGCCTTCCGGGAACCACTGGTCCCAGCAGATCAGCGTGCCGATCTTTGCTTGCTTTGTCGGCCAGACTTTGAACGTGTCGCCGGGCGTGAAATAGTATTTTTCGTAGTATTGCGGATCGTCTGGGATGTGCAGCTTTCTGTACACGCCGAGTAACGAACCATCCGCATCGATGACCGCCGCCGAGTTTCTATAGACACCCGCGGCCTCGCGCTCGAAGATCGGTACGATGAGAACGATCGCCAGCGATTTCGCCAACGATTGCATCGCGGTGACAGTAGGACCCGGGATGGGTTCGGCGAGATCAAATCGCTCGGCTTTCGTCGACTGCGCGAAGTACGGCGCATCAAACAACTCTTGCAAGCAAACGATCTGGGCGCCCTTCGAGGCAGCCTCGCGAATCTTGTCTTGAGCGTCGCGGACGTTGGCGGCGATGTCGTCAGTGACGGCGGCCTGGATCAGGCCGACTTTAAAGGGTGGCATAACTGAGAAATTTAGTGGCGACAGTGGCGTAGCGACCTGGTGCCTGTTATCGGCTGCGAATCATCTCCGGAAAGTTTCTCCGTTTGGCGCGCATACAAAGGAGTCGTTGAACAACGGAAATTTAGACGATCAGTTAGACGATGAGGCCGAACGCGACGTCCATCACGTTCGTACCAGAGTAGCCGGTACGGAGCAACACCCCCGCTGCATCCAGCGCGCGATATGAATCGTGTGCGGCCAGCGCCGCGGCCGGGTTGATGCCCGCGTCGGTGATCGCGGTCCACGTCAGACCATCGACGATCGCGCCAGCGGCGTCAGTCGGTCCGTCGCGCCCGTCGGTCCCGGCGGCGAGCAAGGTGATGCCGGATGCCGTCTCGCCGGCATCGTTCAACGATCGCGCGGCCGCCAGCGCGAGCTCCTGGCTACGACCACCGAGCGGAGCGGGCCCAGGCGTGCCTTGCACGGTCGCTTTGCCGAGCGTGACCGTCGTCTCGCCGCCCCAGAGGACACAGCGCGTCCGCCGCTCGCCGCGCGCGAGCTTTTTTCGCGCGAGCAGCTCGCTCGCGAGCCGCACGCCCATGATGGCCGCTTCGCCGGCGAGTGGCTTGGCGACGATGGTAACCTCGTCGATGCCGAGCTCGCGAGCGGCGGTAGCGGCGGCTTCGACCGCGTGAGTGTTGCTGACAATGACCCGCGTGTTGACGCGAGCGAATGCCGGCTCGCCGGGCTTCGGTGTGTCCGGAACCTCGCCGCACGCGATGCGCTCGAGATGGAGTCGAACGGACGGCTCGAAGACCATCCATTTGCCCGACCGCTCGAGCCGAGCGATGAGCTCACTCGTGACGATCGGATCGCCGACGAACGGTCCCGACGAAATCGCGGGCAGGTCATCGCCCGGCACATCCGACACGAGTAAGCAATCGATTCGGCGATTGGGTAGCGCGATGGCGATGCGCCCCGCGCTCCACCGCGTGAAGCGCTTCCGCACGGCATTCACGGTCGCGATGTCGGCGCCCGAGGCCAACAGGGCCTCGTAGAGCTTGGCGAGATCGATGTGCTCTTCGAGATCAGGGAGCAGCGCGGCGAGTAGCGCGCTGGCTCCGCCCGAGACCAGCGCCAACACACGGTCCGAGGGCCCGACGCGCGATATGGCGTCGCCGATCGCGGCGGCGGCTGCCAGCGATCCAGCCCCCGGTATCGGATGATCGCCGACCACGACGGGCAAGCTCGACGGAGCCGCCTCGGGGGCCACAATGACGCCGCCGGCCGGCGCGCGGCCCAGCGCGGCAATGGCGCCATTGGCCATAGCCACGGCGGCTTTGCCCAGTGCGATGATATGAACGGGCTCGGAGCCCAAGGCTAGGCCACCGACGGCCTCGCGAGTGGCTATCTCGGGGTTCGCCCCGTTGACGGCCGCCTGATAGAGTCGACGGAGTATCTCACGGGACGGCGGGAGCACTCCTCAGTGTAGTGCTAGCCGGCAGTGTTTGCACCCAGTCAGTCTGACCGACCGAGAGCGGACTCGGCAGTGACGCCCCCCCAGTCCATCTAGTCTGGATGTGAAGGGCCTTTCACCTCGGACCGAACCTCCCGTGACCGGCAGTCAGAGCCATCCACGTCACCCTTCCTACGCTGCGGTCACCACACCGGCCAGTACGCCCGGTGTGTGCACCCGGTGCGGCGCGACGCTCATCCCGTCGAGCACATCGTGCATGCGTTGCGGGGCGACCGTCACGGGGCCCGGGGCGGCTGAGCATGCCGAGCGGATCCGGCTGAGGCTTCAGGAGTCGGTCGGGGATGCGTATCGGCTGATCGAGGTGCTGGGGCGCGGCGGCATGGGTATCGTCTTCCGCGCCCATGAGACGGCGCTGGATCGCGAGGTCGCGCTCAAGGTCCTGGCGCTGGATCCGATCCTTTCGCCCGAGGCCTACGCGCGGTTCGAGCGCGAGGCCAAGCTCGCGGCCCGGCTCGACCACCCGCACATCGTGCCGATCTTCGCGGTCGGCCAGCGCAATACCGTCGCGTTCTATACGATGCGGCTCGTGCGCGGTGGCACGCTCGAGGATGTCCTGGCCGGCCACAACGCGCTCGATGTCGAGCACGGGTTCGAGATCCTGCGCGATGTCGCTCGCGCCCTCGACTACGCGCATGCGCAGGGCGTGATCCATCGCGACATCAAGCCCGCGAACGTGCTGATCGGCGACAGCGGCCACGCGATGGTCTCCGACTTCGGTATCGCCAAAGCGCTTGGCTCCGGCGACGCGCCGGTCGGATCCGGCACCGGCATCATCGGCTCGCCCGGCTACATGTCGCCCGAGCAGTGGCGCGGCGAGGATATCGACGCCCGCGCGGACCAGTACGCGCTTGGCGTCATGGCGTTCGAGATGCTCACCGGGCACCGGCCGTTCGAGACGGTGAAGGTGCAGGATCTCTTGAAGCTGCATATGTCGGCCGACGTGCCGAAGGCGTCGTCGCTGCGCGGTGGCATCGAGTCGCATACGGACGCCGCGATCCAGCGCGCGATGTCGAAGATCGCCTCGGATCGGTTCCCATCGGCCAGCGCGTTCGTCGACGCCATGTCCGGCCGGCGCCCCGTCGGTCGGGCGTCCGTTACGGCCGCGCAGATCATTGCGGTGCCACCGCTGCCGCCTAAGCGCAACCACGGCGTGTTGATCGCGGCCGCGTTGTTCTTGCTCGCGGTCGCCGGTGTGGCCGCGGTATTCGGACTCTCGCGGAATGGCCCGACGGAGCAGGAGATCAAGACCGAGATCGCGCACCCGCACCACCACCGCGCTCAGCCCGCGGTGGTCCCCGACTCTATTCCGGCGCCCGTCGACACCACATTCGACTTGGACGCAACGAATACTCCAGTGCATCGCCGCCCGGTCGCTCTTGACCCTTCGCTGGGCGGGGGGATTGTCAGCCGCAACTCTGACGATCCGGGATACATTCGGATCGAGGCTCGCGGTGGGGCCGCGAAAGTTCGACTCGATGGCCGCACGCTCGGATTCACACCGCTGGTAGTCCGCGTCGATGCCGGCCCGCATTACGTGTCCCTCGAGAGCTCGGGCGATGCCTTCATGCCCGACCGTTTGACCGTCCAGGCAGTCGCCAACGACACGGTGAGCGCTGTCTTTACAGCGGCGGGACCCGCCGATACGGCCGCCCGGTCGCCCTGACTGACGAGTAGCTAGCCAGCCCCGAGATGTGATAGCGACCATCGCGGAGTCGGCTCCTCAAATCGGCGACGAACAAGCGGATCGACCGATTCAAAAACGCCTCCCCAGCTTCCGATAACTTGAAGCGGGCTCGGCTATTCCGTCGGGCCGCTCGTTAACGGCAAACCAGGCGAAAGCTTGGGACGCAAAGCTTTGGAGGCTAAGGCGATACGCGCTCAGCGCGACGCTACGCCAGTCCGGCCGCCGAACGGTCAGGTGGAGGCAGTTAAGCATGCGCGGAATCCTCGTGCCATGCCTGTTGTTGTTATCGGCGTGTGTGAGTCCCACGATGGACGACCCGGCGACGACCCCGACGGACAGTACCAAAAAGTCACCGCCGCCGACGGACACGACCAAGAAGACGCCGCCGCCGGCTGATACCAGTCACCCCGTCACGCCCACGGCGACCGCGGCTCTCGGCCCGACCGCCCAGGTCATCAAGGGCTGGGGCATGTACCCGACCGGCGGCGCGGGCCTCTACGGCCGCCAGCAGGTCTCGAATGCGATCTACGCGAGCGGGATCACGTTCACGCGCGTCGCGTTCGTGCCGCAGCTCTATGTGAGCGGCTCGACCGTCAGTGACATCGTGCTCGATCCGACGCAGATCGCGATTCTGATTCAGGCGCTCCAGAATAGCGAAGCCTACGGCGTCTCGAGCTACATCGCGTCCGTGTGGTCACCGCCGGCATCGATGAAGACGAACAATTCGCTCAATGGCGGTTCGTTGAGCACCAGCGCCGAGGCGGCTTATGTCGCCTATCTCACGAAGATCGTGCTGACCCTCCACTCGGCCGGCATGCCGCTGCCGATGGCGGTCAGCATTCAGAATGAGCCGGAGCATCCCGCGACGTATTCGAGCGACGTCTATACCGTCGCGCAGTGGCAGCGCGTCATCACCGCGGCGCGCGCGTCGTTCGACGCGAATGGACTGTCCTCGGTGACGCTCTTCGGTCCGGAGACCGGCACGTTCTCCGGCGCGATCTGGTCCGATCCATACGCGAAGACGCCTGGGTATCTCGGCGGCGGCGGATTCCCCTCGCTCGCGACGTCGGCACTCGACAACGCCGTCGGGGCCTATGCCTTCCACGCCTACGGCGAGTGTGAGCTGGTTCGCGTCGGCGCCGGCATGAAAGCCTACCCTAAAGACGCGTGGATGACCGAGTTCTCGGCGCCTCAGGGGACGACGGAGCTCGATTGGACGATCGATACCTATCGCGCGTTGGCCGCGCATTTTGTCGTGCTACCGTTCAACTATTGGGCGTGGTGGCTTGGGTGGGCATCCTCGTCTACGCCGCCGAGCGGCGGTGAGTTGCTCACCGGGAGTACGTCGCCGATTTACTCCAAGCGTTACTGGGCGCTCAAGCAGCTATGGACCACCGTGCGGCCCGGGTGGTACGTCACGCCTATGACGACGACTGACCCCGACCTTCAGATTGGCATCGGGAATCAGGATCCGTGCACGGTGCGAGTGGATCTGCTCGCGTTCACCAGTCCCGATCACTCGACTGTCGCCGTGCTTATGACTAACACGACGACTTCGAATAAGGTCATCGCGGTGGGCGGCTTACCCGGCACATCCGTCATCGCCTATCGCTCTGATGCATCGAACGACATGGCGGCACAGGCCGCCGTGCCCATTAAGAGCGGCACGGCGAACATCGTTTTACCACCTGCGACCGCGATACTAGCCGTTGCGCACTAATTGACGGAGCACATAGGGAAGAATGCCGCCGTTTTTGTAGTACTGCATTTCTTCCGGTGTGTCTATACGAACTACAACAGCAAAGGCCTGGCTACCAGCTTTGACGGTCAGCCGGGCCTTTGGCTTGAGATTGTTATCGAGACCCTCGATAGCGTATGTCTCGAAGCCGGTCAGGTTGAGGGTCTTGCGCGTAGCGCCGTCAGCGAATTCCAATGGCAAAACGCCCATGCCAACAAGATTCGATCGATGAATACGCTCAAACGACTCGGCGATCACGGCGCGCACGCCGAGCAACAACGTGCCCTTAGCGGCCCAATCGCGGGAAGACCCGGTGCCGTATTCTTTGCCAGCGATGACGATCAACGGCGTCCCAGATTTCTGGTACGCGACGGAGGCGTCGTAGATAGAGAGCGGCTGCCCCTCAGGCGATGTACGAGTGACGCCGCCTTCGGTACCAGGCACGAGCTCGTTCTTGAGCCGAATATTCGCGAAGGTGCCGCGAACCATGACCTCGTGGTTGCCGCGCCGAGCCCCGTAGGAGTTAAAGTCGGCCTTAGGCACGCCGTGATCGAGTAACCAGCGGCCGGCGGGCCCACTTGCCTGGATGGTACCAGCAGGCGAGATGTGATCCGTGGTGATCGAATCGCCGAGCAGCGCCAGCACGCGTGCGCCGGTGATCGGCGTGATGCCCGGCGGCGTGGCGGTCATGCCAACGAAGTAGGGCGGATGCTTCACGTAGGTCGAGGCGTCGTCCCACGCATAACGCTCCCCCGTGGGAACGGCCAAAGCCCGCCACCGCTCGTCGCCCGTAAAGACGTCCGCATACTGCTCGCGGAACATGTCGGCCTTGACCGAGCGCAGAATTTCGGCCTCGACGTCCTTTGGCGCGGGCCAGATGTCGCGCAAGAACACCGGGCCGTTGGTCCCGACGCCGATCGGCTCGGAACTGAAGTCGATGTCCATGCGCCCGGCGAGCGCATACGCCACGACGAGCGGCGGCGATGCGAGGTAGTTGAATCGCGTCAGCGGATTGACGCGGCCCTCGAAGTTGCGATTGCCGGAGAGCACGGCCGCGACGACGAGTTGGTGCTCTTCGACGACGTCGGCGATCGGCTGGGGCAGCGGGCCGGAGTTGCCAATGCAGGTCGTGCAGCCGTAGCCCACGAGATTGAACCCGAGCTTCTCGAGCGGCTGCATCACGCCGGCTTTGTTGAAGTACTCGGTGACAACCTTCGAGCCGGGCGCGAGGCTGGTCTTCACCCACGGCTTGGTCGACAGGCCCGCCTGGACGGCGTTCCGTGCCAACATCCCCGCGGCGAGCATCACGCTGGGATTCGAGGTGTTCGTACAGCTCGTGATCGCCGCGATCACGACCGAGCCATCGCGCAGTTCGAACTGGCGGCCGTTCAGCTCGCACATGGCTTCACCGTGCTGCGGCTGGCCGCCGCCTTCATTGTCCTCCGCCGCCACCGCGCGTTCAGTACCCGCGGCTACCGGCTTTGGACGCGAAGCCGTATCAGCCGCCAGCGCCTCGCGGAACATTTTCTTTGACTGCGAGAGCGGTACGCGATCTTGCGGACGCTTTGGACCCGCCAGGCTCGGCTCGACGGTGCTCAGATCCAACGCCAGCGTGTCCGAGAATACCGGCTCTGGCGTCGCATCGGTTCTGAACAAGCCCTGCTCTTTGGTATAGGCTTCGACGAGTTTGACCTGCGCTTCATCCCGTCCCGTCAGGCGCATATAGGCGAGGGTCTCGGCGTCGACCGGGAAAAATCCCATCGTCGCGCCATACTCCGGCGCCATGTTGGCGATCGTCGCACGGTCCGCGAGGGAAAGACTCGACAGCCCGGCACCATAAAATTCGACGAATTTTCCAACGACTTTCTTCTGCCGCAGCATCTGTGTGACGGTCAACACGAGATCGGTGGCTGTGGCACCAGGCGGCAACTTGCCGTGCAGCTTGAACCCGACGACCTCAGGGATCAGCATCGATAAAGGCTGGCCGAGCATGGCCGCCTCTGCTTCAATGCCGCCCACGCCCCAGCCGAGGACACCCAGACCATTGACCATCGTCGTATGCGAGTCCGTTCCGACGAGCGAATCCGGGTATGCGAGGTCATCCATCGAGAAGACCACGCGCGACAGATACTCGAGATTGACCTGATGGCAGATGCCAGTCTCGGGGGGAACGACTTTGAAATTGTTGAACGCGGTCTGCCCCCAACGCAAAAACGCGTATCGTTCTTTGTTGCGCTCGTACTCGAGGCCAGCGTTGATCAGAAACGCGGCGTCTGAACCGTATTCGTCGACCTGCACCGAATGGTCGATGACGAGATCCACGGGCTGAAGCGGGTTGATCTTGGTCGGCGACCCGCCCAGTGTCGCGATCGCATCCCGCATGGCCGCGAGATCCACCACGGCCGGCACGCCGGTGAAATCTTGCAACAACACGCGACTCGGCCGGAACGCGATCTCGCGCTCCTGCTTCGACGTGACATCCCACTTGGCGAGGGCCTCGATATCCGGTCGCTTGACGAACGCGCCGTCCTCGTTCCTCAGGAGGTTTTCGAGGAGAATGCGGAGGCTGACCGGGAGGGTGGCGCCTCCGACGGCGTCCAGCCGATAGATCACGTACGACCGCCCGCCGACGCTGAGCGTCGAGCGGCTACCGAAAGAGTTCGGATGTGGCATTTCAGGGGTCCACTACGGCGGTGGAGAACGGAGCCACTGCGCGAGAGACTCTACGCAGGCTACCCGTAATCTAGCATCTTGTACGCCATGACCCCACTGGATCCCGCGGCGCTGGCCGCGGACCTCGTTCGGCTGGAATCGACCAGCGGGAATGAAGGTGAGATTGTGTCCTACGTCGACGACTTATTGTCTGACCGAGGATGGCGAGTCACCCGTATTCCCGTCTCTCCAGGCCGCGATGACGTTCTGGCCACGAGCGCCGCGGCGCCGCTCGTGACGCTCAGCACGCACCTCGACACCGTGCCACCATTTATTCCACCGCGATTCGCGGGTGGACGTTTGTTCGGCCGCGGCGCGTGTGATGCGAAAGGGATCGCGGCCGCCATGTGTTGCGCGGCCGAGCGACTCAGAGAGCGCGATGTGCCGGTAGCGCTCTTGTTCGTGGTCGGCGAAGAGACGATCCATGACGGCGCGACGGCCGCCAACAAGGTGCCGACGACGAGCCGGGTACTGATCAACGGAGAGCCAACGGAAAGCACGCTAGCCCTCGGCACGAAGGGCGCCTTGCGCCTCGCCATTCGCACCGCCGGCCGCGCGGCCCACTCCGCATACCCACATCTCGGCCACTCGGCCACACGCGATCTGGTCCATCTGCTCGCTGAGCTGGATGCACTGTCATTGCCGCACGATGAAATGCTCGGCGACACCACGATCAATATTGGCTCTTTGTCCGGAGGCGTCGCGGACAATGTCGTTGCGCCTTGGGCCGAAGCGCGACTCATGGCGCGCCTGGTCACGCCGAGTGCCGAGGTCGAGAAGATACTGACGGCATGGGTCGCCGGTCGC
>Ga0070741_10011884_pt1 | contig 15916 bp, 12 predicted proteins | sample Coa_R1_4_FD_66440 | JGI IMG/M metagenome (GOLD analysis project Ga0070741, IMG submission 66440) | Surface soil microbial communities from Centralia Pennsylvania, which are recovering from an underground coalmine fire - Coalmine... | ecosystem: Environmental > Terrestrial > Soil > Unclassified ...
AGACGGTTGTTCAAAATTAGCCGAAGGGTCGAAGTATTCGCCGCGCCCACCTCCAGCAGACGTGCCTGCGCGAGAAAGCCGATCCTCGGATTCGAATCGAAGATTTTGTGCCACGATGCACTGAAAGTCACCAGCACCAGCCAGACAAGCGGCACTAACGTCACTGCGGCGTATTTCACCCGATGCATCTTGATGATGATGGTGGTCGCGACGCACAGTGCCACGGTAGCCAGAAGTTGATTGGCGATTCCAAATAGAGGCCAGAGCGAGTTGATGCCGCCCAAAGGGTCTTTGACTCCTTGCCACAGGAAATATCCCCACGCACCTACGATCAGTGCGCTTGTCGCAACGATCGATGGGTACCAACTCGTTCTGCCCAGCGGTCTGTAAATGTGCCCAAGGGCGTCTTGGATCATGAAGCGCGCCACGCGCGTTCCTGCATCAAGAATTGTCAGGATGAACAGTGCCTCAAACATCACCGCGAAGTGATACCACAATGCCATCACTCGTGATCCGCCGAGGCTTTGCGAGAAGATATGCGCCATCCCGACCGCAAATGCGGGTGCTCCGCCAGTGCGGTTGAATAACGTCTGTTCTCCGACAGCCGCCGCCAGGGATTGCATCTCCGAAGACGTCACTGGAAATCCCCAATTCGAAATGGTGGTAGTGGCAGCTGCGGCGCTTTGACCCACAATCCCGGCGGGGCTGTTAATGGCGAAATAAATGCCGGGATGCAGGACGCACGCGGCAGTGATCGCCATGATTGCAACCGCCGACTCCGCCAGCATGGCTCCGTAACCGACGAGCCGCGTTTCGCTCTCCCGAGCGATCAGCTTTGGCGTTGTGCCACTGGATATCAAGGAATGGAATCCACTGATCGCCCCGCAAGCAATCGTGATAAATGCAAACGGAAATATCTTTCCTGCGAATATAGGGCCCGTTCCGTCCACAAATCGCGTGAATGCCGGCATATGCAGCGTCGGATGCAAGGCGACCATGCCGACCGCCAGCAGACCGATGGTTCCCAGCTTCACGAAAGTGCTCAAGTAATCGCGCGGCGCGAGCAGCAGCCAGACGGGAACAACTGAAGCCGCAAAGGCATACACAATAATTGAGACGACCAGCGTCGTCGCGCGCAAGCTGAACAGGTGCGCTAACGTTGGCGTCTGCGAGACCCATTGGCCACCCCAGATCGCCAGCAATACTAGAACAAATCCCAGGCCAGAAACCTCTAACACTTTGCCCGGGCGGATCCGCCTAAGGTAAACACCCATCAGCAGGGCGATGGGAATTGTCATCGCGATCGTAAACGTGCCCCAGGGGCTATCCTTCAACGCATTCACAACAACCAGTGCCACGACGGCCAAAAGGATAATCAAAATAATGATCACTGCTGTATACGCAACCACTCCGCCGATCGCTCCCGTTTCTTCCTTCGCCATTTCGGTCAGAGACTTGCCGTCACGCCGAACAGAAAACAACAGGATCACGAAATCCTGCACGCAACCCGCGAACACTGCGCCAGCTAAAACCCAGAGGACTCCAGGAAGATATCCGAATTGCGCAGCGAGCACGGGGCCGACTAAGGGACCGGGTCCCGCTATTGCGGCGAAGTGGTGACCGAACACCACCCATTTATTGGTGACCAGGAAATCGCGCCCGTTCTCCAGTCGCTCCGCCGGCGTTGCGCGCAGCGCGTCGAGTGCGAGGATTTTTGCGGCGATGAAGCTGGCGTAGAAGCGGTATCCCAGGGCATAGCAGCAGGTCGCAGCCGTAACTAGCCAGAGTGCGTTGATCGGTTCGGCGCGACGGAGTGCCACGACCCCGACTGCCAAAGCACCGACTACAGAAACTGATCCCCAGAGAAGAAATCTCAAGACCTTCTTCATTCAGTGGAGCATTGTGGCGAATCTAAAGAAGAAGCGCAATCCCGATCTGTCCTGATCATCGACAATCTGAATCAACTCGATCTATGCGGATTCCGGCTACGGCGGGAACACGAGCAGGTAGACTGTTCGCTAAAGGATGCCGTTCCTCAACCAAGCTCGGATGGTCTCGCTGTATGGCTCGATCGCACCATGGTTGCTTCCCATCATCGAAATAGTCCTGGTGCTCGGGGCGGTTTGGATCAGCTTTCATCCGAAACGTCCCAGCCCGCCGGCACTTCTCCGAGTCGAGGCTTTCTTTCGTCGAATTTCTCATCGACGCGTGCTGTCGGTGTGGTTCGTATTTTTTCTGACGGTTTCCATACGAGTTGCGCTGATCCCCATTCTGGGCATACCCCAGCCGGCATGGAACGACGAGTACAGTCATTTGCTGGCCGCCAATACTTTTGCTATCGGACGTGTGACGAATCCGACTCATCCGATGTGGGTGCACTTCGAAAGCTTTCAGATCATTCAACATCCCACCTACATGTCCATGTATGCACCGGGACAAGCCGTGGTCATGGCAGCGGGCATCAAGCTCGGACATCCCTGGATTGGCATCCTGCTTATGGCGGGGTTTATGTGTGCCGGGCTTTGCTGGATGCTCCAGGGGTGGTTTTTGCCGACTTGGGCGCTGTTCGGCGCCCTGCTGGCGGTGCTGCGCTTTTCTACCTTCAGCTATTGGATGAATAGCTATTGGTGCCCGACGCTCGCTGCCACGGGAGGAATGCTCGTTCTTGGCGCTCTACCGAGGTTGCGCGCTCACCCACGGTTTCCAGATGGAGCCTTGGTGGGGCTTGGTCTGGTCATGATGGCGAATACTCGGCCGTACGAGGGCTTGGTGTTCAGCATCGCCGTCGCCATTGGACTTCTGTTCTGGCTGAGGCGTAGGCGTGTCCCTCCGTGGCGGCAATTGGCTCGAAAACTTGTCCTGCCTGCCGCCTGTATCCTGATCCTCGCCGGTTCTGGAATGGGCTACTTCTACTGGCGGGTCACCGGCAGCCCAGTTCGCATGACCTACAAGGTCAACCGCGATACTTACGCCGTCGTTCCCTATTTCATCTTCTTCTCCAAGCGGGCTGTTCCTGAATATCACCATGCCGTCATGCGCGATTATTATGCGGGATGGGAAGTCGCCCAGTACGACGAAGCTCGCACTCTGCGCGGGTTCATCCATCGCAGCCTTAGCAAGATCGGGCAACTGTGGCGATTTTTCGTAAATCCTGCATTCTCTTTGCCGTTGGTCGTGCTTCCCTGGATTTTTCGAGACAAACGCGTGCGCCTTGCTCTGGTGGCCTGTGGGATTTTCGCTCTGGGTTGTCTGATTGAGACTTGGACCTTCGCCCACTACGTCGCCCCTGCCACCGGTCTGTTTTATGTTCTCTTCGTACAATGTCTGCGGCGCTTAAACCTGTGGCGTCGCCGTGAATCCCGCACAGGTGAACTTCTGGTCCGAAGCATAGCGATTGTTTGCGTTAGCATGATCATCCTTCGTTTAGCAGGTATCGTCGCGCACGCACCGTTGGAGCCACCGTGGCCCGTGGGAAATCTTGATCGGGTCACTGTCATCGACAAACTCGACAAAGTACCTGGCAATCATTTGGTGATTGTGCAATATGGCCCCAATCACAATGTGGATCGCGACTGGATTTACAACGCGCCGGACATCGATCGATCCCGAATTGTGTGGGCTCGAGACATGGGCACGCAGGAAAATCAGGAACTACTTCGGTATTTTAAGGATCGTCACGTATGGCTCATGTCCGGTGATGATTCGCCCCCGACCCTAGAGCCGTACCCGGCAAACTGATGTCAATCTTCCTATCACCACGGGGTGCCGGCTTCGGATCGTGGCTCACTGCGCGGCGACTACGTGCTCAGGGCCTTGCTCTTGCGCTGGTGCTCTGGGGCGTGTACGCGTGGGTGATTTCGTGCCCGGGCCTTCGAGATCGCAACGGAAATCTCAAGGGGACGGACTTCCTGCACTTCTACACCCTGGGCTCACTTGCCCTTCATCAACGCGGGGCATCGTTGTACGACATGACTGCGCAGGCAAGTCTGGCCGCACAGAGAGTTCCATCCGCAGCTGGTATTCGATATCTCCCCCTGTATCCGCCACAAGTCTCGTTATTATTTGCCCCCTTCGCGCGCCTCACTTACCTGGAAGCCCTCGCTCTATGGTGGGTACTTTCTCTTCTCATCTATGCTGCATGTAGCTATTGCGTCTGGCGTCTCTGTCCAAATTTGACTGAACACGGCAGCACGATTTTGCTGCTAGCCGCCGCCTTCCCCGGTTTTTTCAATCTCATCGTTTGGGGACAGACGTCAGCCCTCGCACTCGCATCCTTCACGGTCGCTATTTTGTGTTTTCGCAGAAAAGCGAATTTTTGGGCCGGAGTATCTCTTGGATTGCTGGTCTTCAAGCCGCAGCTCGCGATAGTCGCCGCTATCTTGCTGTTGTCTTCATCGGCGTGGCAGGCAACGGTAGGGGCAATATTCAGCGCCGTTGCTGAACTTTCGACCGGAGTTTTGTATTACGGTGAGCAGCCATTCCTCACATGGATTCGTGCGTTATGGCACGTTCGCGAGACAGCCAATGCGTTGGAGCCCCGGCCCTATCAAACGCACTGTCTGCGGACGTTCTGGTCGATGCTGATTCCCTGGAAGTCGATCTCCATTCCGCTGTATGTAATTACGGCCGCTCTCGTGGTCGTCTGGACACTCCAGGTTTGGAATCGCTCGCAGTCATGGAGGCTTCGATCTTCCTCACTGCTCTTTGCGACAATGCTCGTGGCGCCCCATCTCACCGTCTATGATTTGGTTGTCCTTGCCCCAGCATTTGTACTTCTTGCAGATTGGCTTCTTTCCGAAGGGAATGCCACGATCGCATCGAATATCGGAATTCTTCTTTATCTCGCCTACGTCCTTCCCTTAGTTGGCTTTCTGTCCCAGTGGACGCATGTGCAGTTATCGGTCTTAGCGATGATGGCTCTCGCTTACAGAATCCGAAATGCGGCGCTGTTAGAGGGCCCACTGAAGAATCCGGGAGCGGCAGGGAAGGTCAGCCTCGTCCAGGTTTGAGCTACTGCCCGCGGTCACCGAACAAGAATGTAAGGGCGTCTGGAAATCGCTTGGCCCAAGCTGATTCGTGATGCGTTGCTCCTTCCTCAACGACCAGCCGGAACCGATTCTCATTCAACCCGCTGCGCCGAAAAATGGAGGCCAGTTCGCGCACGTCGTCAACCATGCTGCGGTCTTTGTCTTCCCTGCCTGCCTCCGCCGTTCCCGTGCCAAGGAACACACGCTCGGGCCATTGCTGGACCTGCCGCCTTTCACGCATCATCTGCCGATTCGAAGCCCAGAGGGAGGGGCTTTCCAGTAGTAAGCGCCCAATCAAACCAGGCTGCACAGCCGCGGTGTACAGCGAAATCAGAGCACCAAGAGAAGACCCGCCGAGGCCTGTGTTTTCGGGTCCGGTTGCCACCCGGTAGTTTCGCTCGATGAACGGCATGACTTCCCTGGTGAGAAAGTTGGGGTAGTTGCGACCCTGAACACGTAACATCATGGGCTGCAATGAGCGATGCGGCATATATTCGCGGAACCGATCCTTCCCACCATTGTCGATGCCAACGAAGATCATTGGCGGAACCGCGCCTTCCCGGATCAGACGGTCTGCCGTTTCGTCGACCTGCCATTCCACTCCGGTAAAAGAAATCGCAGGCTCAAAAAGATTCTGGCCGTCGTTCAAATAGAACACCGGGTAACGGCGCTGGGAATTTTCGCCTTGATCGTAGCCGGGCGGAAGCCAGACCCGAAGAAAGCGGGTGTTCTTGAAGATTCGGCTCTGAAATTCGTGCAGTCGCAAGTCCCCAGTGGCTGCCTCCACACGGATTACTCCTGCCGCGACGGGGGGTATTGCCGCTTCAGATTTCTGGAGTTCTTCCATTCAGGCGAAATAGATTCCTAGGATAATCGACAGATCGGTCATGCGGCGCGACTTTTGACCTTCACCGCAACGGATAGCACGCTGATCAGGAAGATCACTACGAGCGATCCGACGCATAAGATGCACCATGTGGTCAGCACGTATGCCTCGACATAACTCAAGTACAGGGCGAACCCGAGTCCCGCGAGCGATGCCATTACCAGACGGCTCGGAGTATCTGGCCGCGATCTCCAGAGTGTGGACAGAACGAACAGCACCGCGTAACCAGCCACGCCAATGCCAGCAACTGGGATCCCCTGGATTTCCGAGTATTCGCTGCGGTTCACAATGTCGCAGCTGAACTTCTGGCTGAAGTCGCAGAAGTTGGTGGCCGACTTCACATAGTGCCGTTGCAAGGAAACGCCCGAGAGGATGACGCCGATCACCGAGAGAACCGCAACAAGTATCAACAGGACCGATTTCCCAGGCGCTGGGGCTCTCACGGCAAGCTGCACCCGGTTTTGCCGCTCAAGGCGTCGAGCGACAGTACGCCTTCCTTGGGTGGCTCGTTTCCGAACTGCCAGGCAGGAAAAAGCTTTACGCCAGCCGCTTTACAGGCTGGAGCCAACTCTCCTGGCTTATCTTTGAAAGCGCATTCCACGTAGTCAATTTTTCGAAATGATGCGCCAAACATTTCTTTCTGATCCGCGCAGTGAGGGCACCAATAAAGCCCGTACATCTTCGTCCCTTTATTAGTGAGGCATTGGGCAAAGGAATCGTATTTATGGTCCTTGTAATAGCGGCCGCCGAAAAAGGCACCGGCAAAGAAAATCAGTATGACCCCGTAGACGAGCCCCTTCCCTGCCTTGCTCTGTTTAACCTCTTCGCGCTCACGCTTCTTCTTTCGCCGCTCCTCAGACATGACTTTTCTTATATCACGGGTTTCAGGCAACCACGGTCAGCGCGCCCGGAAGCACATCTAGTTCCTCGCAATGTAGCGATAAAACCTCGCCATCGACCATGACATCGACTGGACGATCGAGTTTGAATTCCACACGCTTCACACCTTTCCGCTCGGCCAGAGGATGTTCAATGTGCGTGCCGTCATAGAGCCCAGGAAGGTTGCGGATCAGTCCCAGCCTGCCGATTGGTCCCCACCGGACATACTCGATCAAGCCATCATTGACCTCAGCGTTAGGAGCGATCATCATCGTGCCCCCAGTGAATTTGCTATTGTTGAATGTGATGAAGAGGCACCGCCGGTCATCGAAATTATCTTGAGACTCTACTCGCAGGGGAAACGGACGCCGGTTGAAGCGGGCCAGAGTTAAGAAGATGGATGTGAAATATCCAAGTTCTCCCCAATGTGCAAATCGCCTCGCCCGCAAAGTAGCGACATCGGCGGAGAAGCCCAAACTGAGCAAATTAATGTAGTAGATCGTGCCGGCGCGATGCCGAAGCCGCAAAACATCGCAGGTGCGAGCACGGTCCGCGAGAATCGATTCGAGTGCGTACTCAACGCCTTTGTTGCTGAAGTCGCGCAGGAAGGAATTGCCGGTGCCGAGCGGAAGAAATCCCAAGCGCGCTGGTTCCTTGCCGATCGATTCGGGGAAAAGTCCGTTGACTACTTCGTAGGAAGTGCCATCTCCGCCAACCGCGATGAAGTTGCGGATGCCGCGTCCATAAGCTTCGCGGGTGATTCGAGTAGCGTCACCCGATGCGGACGTGTTCGCAATTTCAACATCAATGCCGCCGCCCCGCAGACGGTCGAGTGCCGGCCCAAGGAGTTTGTAGCTCTTCCCTCCTCCGGCAGCGGGATTCACGATTGCGAGATAGCTTCGCCCCAAGTAGAAGTCCGTTTTCGATCACACCTGCGATACGGCCGAACGTTCCACAGACTTGCTGACCTCTTCCGCCAGCACCTGCCGCTTGATCTTCATCGAGGCCGTTCGCGGAAAGTCCTTATCCCAGACGAGATATCCACCGACTCGCTTGAAGTCGGGCAGCTTGCGATTGCGCGCCGCGACGTCTTCCAGCAAGGCAGGTTCCAATTTCTGATTCTGCTCCAGCCGCAGAACCAATACGAGCGACTCCTTGCCGAGTTCCTTCTTCGGCCAGATATAGTTCGCAGCGAAGATCGCGTATTCCTTGACCGCCAAGCCGTCGAAAACGGTTTCGATGTCTTCCGGATAGATATTCTTCCCACCCTCGGTGACGATCATGTTCTTCTTGCGGCCGAAGAGTTGCAGATGGCCGTGGGTTTCGAAACGTCCGAGATCCCCGGTGAGAAGCCAGCCGTCGACAATCGTTTCCAGTGTAAGTTCCGGATCATCGAGATAATGCGACATTATGGTCTTACTTTGCGCCGCTACTTCGCCGACGCCGTCCGCATCTGGATTCAGAATTCGAATTTCGACTCCCGGTAGTGGCTTTCCGACAGTATCCGCGCGAAAAGGCTTGAGATCGTTCAGCGTGAGGGCAGTGCCGGCTTCGGTCAGCCCGTACCCGTTCACAACCGGGACCCCAAGGTCATAGAAGAACTGCATCGTCGACGGCTCCATGAATGCCCCGCCCGTGATGAGCGCCAGCAACTCCCCACCGAAGCCCTGGTGAATGTTGGGCAGCAGCATGCGGCTCAGCTTGACATTCGGACGGCGCCGAGTGAGTGCCCGGTTGAAGGAAATCATGGTATTCAGGATCCCGCGCTTCCATCCCGGCAATTCGTCGAACTTGGCGCGCAGCCCTTTTTCCAAGTTCTTCACGATCATCGGAACCAGTGCGACGTACGTAATCCGATACCGCACGAAGGCATCGCGCACGAACTCGGGACGCAGCGTCCGCAGGTGGACAACACAAGCGCCGCATACGAATGGCCCGATAAACCCGACCATGAAATCGATCGCGTGATTTGTCGGCAGAATGCTCAGATAACGCACTCCGGGCCAGAACGGATACCAGGCCGTCAGAGACCTGCACTGCTCGAGATAGTTCTCGTGGGTCAGAACGCAGCCCTTTGGACGGCCACCGGTTCCAGACGAATAAACGATGCAGGCAATGTCGTCCTTCTGACGCACGACGAAATCGGGCGCGCCCTTGCGTTTGAAATCTTCCCAGCGGAATGCACCAGCAAGATCGGCCCCGAGCGGGGCTTCCGTTACTAATACGATCTTTGTGCCAATTTTCTGGAATTCAGGCGCCTGCATAATTGCGCGCCAGAGATGATATTCGACGATCAGAACCTTGGCTTTGGAATGCGCTAGCAACTGAAGATGCTCAGCAGCGGTCAGCTTGTAGTCGAGTGGAACGATAACGCCGCCGCAATAAAAGATGGCATAGGCCGAAATGAGCCATTTGGACTGATTGGTCATGATGATCGCGGCGCGATCGTTGGGATCGAAGTCGGCGTCTTCGAGCGCCCTCGCGAGCGGCAACGCCATTTCCTTGAAGTCGGAATAGGTCAGGCGCAGTTTTTCGCGGTCGCGATCCGCCTCGATCAAACACACTTCGGATGAGAAGCGATCTAGGGCGTCGCGAAGGGCCGCTCCGAGGCAAGTGTATTGACGAAGATCGAGCATGAAGAGAACGCTGATTTTAGATTGTCGCTTGCAGATTGGACAACTGAACGAATCCTTGGCCCTGACATTCCTCGGCGATCAACAGCCAGAACGGGTCGTCGCGTCCTCACAAACGGGCTTGAATCTTGCCGGCCAGCGTGCGGAAATCGGTCACACCCTGCAATTCGTAGTCGGGCAGCTCCACGTGAAAATGGTTTTCTAGTTTCGTCAGTAAGTCGAGCGTTTGCAGGCTGTCGATCCCGAGCGCTTTGAAGAAGTCGTCGTCGGGAGAAAGCTTTTCGCGCGGCACTTTAAAGTGCGCGGAGGCAAGATTCAAGATCTCATCCAAAGTCTTTTCAGCAGTGGGCATAAGCTGTCATTTTAATGCAGATTCAATTATGGCAAGTATGGCTGGGCGTCTTTGGACTCGACGAATCTCTTCAGTCCTGCCTGAACCGCTGGCCGGGAAAACAGTTCGCAGAAAATGTCGATCTCGTGCTGAAGCTCTTCGCGGGGAATTGGTTTGATAAATTGCTTTGCGGCTGCCGACGTGCCGCGGTCGAATTTGGCGATCTGCGCGGCGGTGGCTCGGGCGGCTCGCAAAGCCTCCCCCTCCGCGACGACCTGGCTTACAAGTCCGACCTGCTGTGCTTTCGTGGCGTTGAAGCTGCGGCCGGTGAGTAAGAGATCTCGTATGATGGCGTTACCGATGTCGCGCTTGAGACGCGGGATTCCGCCGAAACCAGGAATGAGTCCCAGGCGCAATTCAGGAAAGGCGAAGCGCGCCGTCTTGTCGGCGATGATGAGGTCGCAGGCCAAGGCCAATTCGAAACCACCGCCGAAGACGACGCCGTTGACCGCAGCGATGGTCGTCAGCGGGGATGCATCAATCACATTCAATGCCTGATGGATACGGCCCAGAAATTCTCGTACACCTTTCGCTGCCTCTGCTTTTTCCAGTGCCTGCGAACGCTCGTAGAGCTCTCGAAGATCCGCGCCGGCACAGAAACCGCACTGCAAGTCGCTGTAAATCAAAACAGCATGCGCTGATTGGTCGAGGCTTTGTAGATACCTTGAGAAAGCTTCCAGGTCATCGAGAGACTTGGAGCCTATCTCGTTGCATGGACTTCGGTGGAGGTGTAGCTCGACAAGCCCTTGCTTGAACTCCCAGGACATAGTTTCGCCGGCATGATTTGGAGTGCTCATGCGGTCTTCACCGTCCGGTACATTTCGTCGATTTCGTTTTTCATCCGCGCAGCAATCAAATCGCGTTTGAGTTTGCCGTTGGCGGTAAGCATTCCATTGTCGATCGAAAAAACCTCTTGAGCGATGTGGAAGGCACGCACTTGTTTGTAATGCGGCAATTGAGGGTTTGCCGCATCCAACGCAGCTTGTACATCTTTCTTGGTGACGGCGCCGGTGACGAGTGCCGTCAGATATCCGCGCCCGTTTCCGATGATCACCACCTGCTGTGCGTTTGGCAGGTGCCTGGCAATTTCTTCCTCGACGATTTCGGGCGCGATTTTGTGGCCCGATCCGAGCACGATGAGATTCTTGATTCGACCAACGATCTTCCAAGTGCCAGTTTCGTCAAGTTCGCCCTGATCGCCGGTATGAAACCATCCGTCGCGCAGGACTTGGGCGGTCTGCTGTGGGCGATTCCAATAGCCGGGAAAAACGTTTGGCCCGCGAACAACGATTTCTTCGCTTTCGGCGAGCCTCATCTCGATGCCTGGGATTGTCGGCCCGACGTGACCTGGCACAGGATTTTTCGGGTCGTCCATCGTGAGAATGCCGGTCGTCTCAGTCAGACCGTACACCTGAAGCACAGGGATACCGAGCATCCCGAAATAATCCTGCGTTTCGGGCGTCAGAGGAGCCGAGCCGCAGATCAGGGCTTTCAGATTTTCGCCAACCATTTTCTTGCGGACCGTCGGAAACACAAGCTTGTTGGCCAACCACAACCAGACAGAGCTGGCGCCCTTCTTCGTGTTCCAGTCCGACTTGGCTCGCGAGTAGATGGCCTGTCCAATGCCGCCTTTCTTGGCCACCTGCTCGTCGACTCCGCGACGCATGCGCTCCAGCAATTGCGGCACGTTGAGGAAGTAATGCGGCGCCACGGCGGGCATATCGTTGGGAATCTTGGTGAGATCCGTATTAAGAGTCACGAGGCTTCCTCGCAGCATGAACGTGAGGACAGCGATCCACGAGGCGCAAAAGCTGAACGGCAAGTAATGGAAGACGCGGTCCTGTCCGGTGCTCCCGCTCATCAATTCATCGAGACGCGCCGAGGTGCGACCCAGCATGAATCCGACATTCGCTGCCGTGAGCACCACACCCTTCGCTTCACCCGAAGTCCCTGATGTGTAGATGATTGTGACCGGATCCTCGTCGCGGACCTGGGGACGATCAAGGCTGATGCCGTCGACACCTGCAAAAATTTCATCAAATAGGATAGGCGGAGGAGCATCCGTCCACGCTTGCTGAATTCCGGCCCGCAGGCCAACATCGCCGCAGCAAACCAGCGACGGCGTGCTGTCTTTCATGATCGCGACCAGCTCTGCTGGAGCCTGGCGGAAATAGAGTGGCACAACGATCAAGCCTTCGGCCATGGCAGCCAGATCCAAAGCGATCCAGCGGATGCTATTGGCGGCGAGAATTCCGCAACGGTCGCCCTTTTTCAATCCTTTGGAGGCCAGGTAAGTACGGGCTTTCGCAACCAACTCGAGCAACTCTGGGCCAGTGATGCCAGTGATCTGGCCCTCGTGGATCTCCTGCAATACGGTGTTACCGGGAGCGGACTTAAGTTGCGCAAAGATGTCGCCGACGAATGGCATATGACTGTCTCTGGGACTGGAGAAACTAACTATATGCAGCAATCAACTGTTTCAGCGACTCGTTCATCGGCGGCAAATAGTCTTCCCAACTCCACTCGCCGGTACGCGTTGGAAAGTCCGGATAGCGCCGCTGCACTTCTTCTTCAAAGAACACGCCCATCTGCGCCATGACTTTCAAATTCTTCACCACAGTACGCGCGATCCCGTCCGCTATGCGCTCGCCCTCAGTCGCCAGCACATTGAGCGCCGCTAGCAACTTTGGTTCGAGATCGGGATCATCCACAGTCGTCAGCAGCTCGGGATGTCCGCGCTCGCGCATCAGGTTGCGGATTCGTTCATCCATGGTGATGCCCGCCGACGGCACCAGCGCTGGCATGGAAGTCACGATGCCGTGATAGCGCGAGGAAGCCATCATGTGGCAACACCGCAGGATGCTGACGAGTTCGTACATGTTGTACTGGTCCGATGTAAGAACCGGCACGCCGCCAAGCTTCTCGGAGATTCGATTCGCCGGGCGTGCATCCAGCCGCTCGGTAGCCACCATGATCACGAACACTTTGTGCTGCTGTCGAAACGCATCGACCGCATTCGCAATCGAAGTCAAATAATGTTGATAGGCTCGATCGGCAGCAGGCCCGGAATTATGGAAGTAGACCGTGCGGTAGTGGCTCTCTTTGTAGGCGCCCGTCAGACTGCGTAAAGCATACTTCGCGACTGACGCGCGCACCGGCCATTCGAACGGATTGATGGGACAAACGACGAGCACGGGAGTGTGGCCATCCCAGCCAACCTGCCGCAGAATGCGCTGGCCATATTCGGCAGGGAGAGGTTCAAACGTCCACGCGGTGTCGGTGCCGAGTTGAGTTGGAACGCCCATGCCGCTTAGGATCTTTCGCGATTCTTCGTTCCGCGTGATCACCAGCGACTGCTTGCAGTAGCGAGCGCACATCTTCGCGACCAGCGGATCCATGTGCCCTGCCTCGGCGCCATAGCCGACCGAAAGTTTATTCTCGACTGCCGCGATGCCCAGCGATCCAATCATCATCGTCGTCAGGGCATTGGCAAACTTACTCTTGAACATGGAGCCTTCGCAAGCCACTACACCGTGATGCTTGGGAACTTCATCGAACAGGAAAGGCGGAAAGATGTCTGGAAGATGGACCTGGGTCGTGCCCTCGAAATATCCTTTCGAGCGCTCGAAATTCTGGCTCATGACGCTGAAATCAACTCGTTCTCCGCCCAGAATGTGCCGGATCTGACGCAGCATCTCCTCGACTCGCACATCCGATCCCATGTTTCGCGTGCCGTTGTATCCGGCAAACAGCAGTTTCAGTTTTTCTCGCGGTTGCCACGGCTTGTTTCCGCCCATCATCCAGCGGACTTTCGCTCGCTCGATGTTGCTGCTCACCCAGGCTTCGAGGACGAAATCCATCATGCGGCGTTCCCTCCTCGACTTGAGGGCCACGGCTGGTATTTGTATTCGAAATTGTTTTCGCGGCTGAACTTCAGCAGTGGGTAACTGTATTGAGAGAACGGTATTGGTCTGCGTCCGAGCTCCGATGTTACTCGCGCATTATCGAACACGGTATTCCACACCAGATAAGGCATGAACACCTTCATCAGCGAAGCCCCGCGGCCCACCGGTCCCTTCCGATTCGAGAGGAACTTCACCGATTCGCTGAACGGACGCTCCGCAAATGGCACGAATACAGGCTTCCGCTTCTGCTGCGCGGAAGCCAGTGCAGCCGTCAGTTCCCGAAATGTTTGGGAATCGACTCCGGAGGAGAGGTGATACGTGTCGTGTCTCGGCTGATCCTTCTGATGCAGCGTTGCGATGGCATCCGCGACAAAATCGACATTCACGATATCAATCTTGTCCGTCGGTCGGAACGGAAGCACGGGCAATCCCGCAAGGAAGACGAATGCGCGAACCATATCGAATTGCGTAGTCTCGGCATGACGGCTGTCTCCCAGCACAATGCTCGGCCGGAAGACTATCTTTGGAGTGTCCGGAAGCAACACGCGCGTCATATGCTCGCAAAACTTCTTCGTGCGTGCATACGGATCGTAGTCGGAGCGGTCCCAGTCGATCGAGTTATCCTCGGTGACCACTTCATTGCTGCGCTTCCCTGCCACAGCAACGGTGCTCACCTCGCTGAATCGACGCAGGCCGTGATAATGCTCTGCATGGCGGGCGAGGGTCAGGACTTCAAGCGTTCCCCGCAAGTTCACATTCAAACAGCTTTTTTCGGATTTCCGATTGAGCGACGCCGCACAATGAATGACAGAGTCGGTCGTATGCACAAGACGGTCATATTCGTCCCGGCTCAAGCCAAAACCAGACGACGTCAGGTCGCCGCAGAAAATACGGACCTTGGTCTGCAGGTACTCGTAGAAGCCAGGAAATTGCAGGTGCAGCTGCAGCGATTTCCACAGCCGAAGCTGCGCCTCCTGCGGATCGCGTGCCCGCACCAGCAGGTTCAGGGAAGCACCGTGGCCCTGCAGAAGGTTGGCGGCGACGTGTGCGCCGATGTACCCGGTCGATCCGGTCAGGAATATCGCCACGTTGCTCCGTCAGTCCCGGTTCTCACGGCGTCTCCGTTCGAAGGCGCGAGTTGAAACGTCCGGGGAGGCCGTACCTCCAGCGGACGGCCTTCAATTAAGGGATAGGTCCAGCGTCGCAGCGCTGGAATGTGAATGTTGATCCAGTACTCCCACCAGTCGAGCAATCGCGTGGTGTACCCGAACTCTTCGCGCTCTTCCGGAACCAGCGCGTAGGAAAGCTTCTCAATGTTTTCCGCTGTGAAGTCGTGCTCGTTCAATAGAATAAATGGCTCAAATAACTCGATGAGCTTCTCAACCCGCTCCAGATTTCGTTCAGCCTTCACCAGCGGCGCTTTCTTCAGAGGTAACGGCGACATGATCCGCTGAATGGATTTTACGATTGCTTTCTGCGCCGGAGCTGACATCCGGTTATAGCGCTCCTTCGACACAGGAATCGCATCGAACCGCAGCCGTAGCCATGCTTCCAACCCCTCCTGCGCCCTGTAGTGCTTCCGATGTGCGAGCGATGTCAGTTCGATGGACCGTCCCATGTCACACGGATTCGTCACAGAAGTCGCGAGCTGGTAAAGCGGGTCGTGACGCCGCTCCATAACGGCCGCGCCGACCAATGTCATTCCTGCGCAAACCGAATCCACCGGAATGATGTCGAGCCGCTTACGCTCATTTGACGGTAATTGCCGAAAATAAGTCCCAAGCAAGTACGAAAGAGACGCTGAAGTATTGATACCTTCATTCCATCCCAGAAATGGCTTTGCTACCGACGTCTCCACGATGGCCGGCCGCACAACCGCGATCGGCAGACCGGCGCCGTACTTTACGATAAGGGACTCGGCCAGGCTCTTGGTCAGCGTGTAAGTGTTTGGCCAGCCCAGCTCCTTTGCTCGCCGTGTGCCAGCTTCGGTGAGATACGTCTTCAACCAGCGGACCCGGCCTTTGCGCACCTGATTCTCCAGGGCCGCTCCCTGAAGATCTTTCGCAGCGTGCTCCTTCGAACGAGCCTGCATGCGCAATCCGGAAGTGATCTCTTCGCTCTCGGCTCGAACCTCCGCTTGCTTCACGAGGTCTTGCAATGCGCGCCACTCTCGCTCGGCGTCGAACCCGGATATA
>Ga0070741_10011885_pt1 | contig 15914 bp, 10 predicted proteins | sample Coa_R1_4_FD_66440 | JGI IMG/M metagenome (GOLD analysis project Ga0070741, IMG submission 66440) | Surface soil microbial communities from Centralia Pennsylvania, which are recovering from an underground coalmine fire - Coalmine... | ecosystem: Environmental > Terrestrial > Soil > Unclassified ...
CCGCTGGAGTTCAGAAGCTTTGGCGTCCAGTTCCTGCACCGGCAAGCGCGCGGCCTGGATTTCGAGCGACAATTCCAGGCGCAGATCAGCCATTTGCTGCCGGGCGCCGCGAAGCACCGAAGCTAGAAGGACCTGGTTTTTCTCGCGGTGCAAAAAACGCTGGAGCTCCTTCTCGAATGCCGGCAGCCCGCTTGATTCGAGCAAGGCCGAATCTGCGCGCAGCTTCGCTTCGAGCGCCAGCCGCGCCGAGACCGCAAAAATCCGGTCCTCTTGCGCGGCTTCGCGGGTGAAGGCCAACACTTCGGCCAGCTCTCGCGGTTCCATTTGGTCGGCTTTGTTCAACACCAGGAACAGGCGTCCCGAACGCTCTTTGAGTTCCTTCAGAAACTGCAACTCTACCTCGCCGAGAGGCGGCTCGGGCGAAGTGACAAAAATCGCGCCATCGATGCGCGGCAGAAAGTCGCACGTGACCTGGGTATTGTGCTTGTAAACGCTTCCGATTCCCGGCGTATCGATCAGAACCAGGCCCTCGCGCAGGAAATCATTCGGGCACGCTATCTCTGCCCAACTCACGCGCCTGAAATTTTTAGGATTGCCCCGTTCGGTGACGAACTCCGCGAGTTGCTCGGTGCGGATGGGCAGGCGGGCGCCCGATTCCAGGACGATCTCAGCCTGAATTTCCGGCCCATAGTGGAGCATCGTTACCGCCGAGGTCAGAGGCAGCACCGCGGCCGGCAAAAGCTCGCGTCCCAGAAGCGCGTTGAGCAGCGTTGTTTTGCCTCGCTTGAACTGCCCAGCCACCACCAGGTGAAACCGGCTGCGCTCCAGCCGTGAACAGAGTTCACCGGCCGACCGGGAAATGGAATCGGCATGGAACCGCTCTGATAATCTCCGGAGGTCGGCCAGCAGAGAGCGGAGCGTCTCGCGTTCGCTTTGGGCGGCAGTCATCCGGATTCCTCCACGGCCGCCGAAGGCGCCTCAGCTACAAGGGCTTCTACGGGTTCCCGGCCCGGCAGCAGGTGCTTCGGCAGGAAGTACGCGTTGGCCACCATGGTAGGTATGACCGCGCTGCCGATCACGGCCGCGACGAGATACGAATACTGGGCTTGGGTGATGACCCCGTGGTTGAGCCCGAACAATGCCGAAATCGTACCGAAGGTGAGCCCGGTGGACATCATCAGCGAATAATAAAGGACTTCTCGGGTCGCGTAGCGGAATCGGCGAATCGCGGGCGCCAAGCCGGCGATCTTCGAGAGCATTTTGGCGAAGAAGAGCGCCACAAAAGCGAGGGGCGCCGCCACCAGAGCCGGAACAGACACAAACGACCCGGCGCGGATAAAGTAGAAGGGCGTCAGCAAGCCGAAAGTAAGCGTTCGCAAACGGCGGACCAAAATATGGTCCCGCCCTACGGCGCCCGCCAGCACCATGCCGATCATATACGCGGGCAAAACCGCTTCGCTGCCGGCCCATACGGCAAGTCCTCCCGTAAGAAACAGGAAGAACAGAATGAACTTGGCTTCCAGCTCGGAGACCCGCCCTCCATACCGCTCGAAGAACCAGGGGGTTGCGAACGGGAGAACGACGAATAGGACAAAACTGGCCGCCAGGAAAATCACCGTCCGCCCGGTGAACGGCGCGAAGATCAGCCCGAGTGCGATCACCGTTCCGAGGTCATTGATGAAGCACGATGCCAGAATGGCTTTTCCGAAATTCGTCCGGTTGAATCCGAGCTCCAGCATCACTGCGTAGACTACGGCCACCGACGTGGTCGAAAGCGCGATGCCGGTGAGCAAGCTCGCTCTTCCGGACCATCCTAGGAAGAAGTAAGAAACGGCGCTGCACCCGAGGAACGGACCCAAGAAGCCAACCAGTCCAACGGTTCCGGCTTCTTTCCACCGCGCGCGAAAAGTGGACGGATCCAGTTCGGCGCCGGCCAGAAACGTCAAGACAATGGCGCCGGTTCCTGCCAGAAACGTGATCCACGCTGATTTCACGCCCAGCGCCTCTGCTCCCGCCAGAGCGCCTATCAACAACTGGGCGACAGTTCCAACGACGATTTCGGAAAGCGCGGTGGAGACCCGAAACCATATCGCCAGCAAGGTGGCTACCAGAGCCAACCCGAGCCACAGGGCAGCCACAAACCAGACCTGCTCCATGTCCGATCTCCATTCCTATTGATTTTTCCAGGGAACCGCTGTCGAAGCGTCTTTCAGGAGGGCGACCCCCACAGCGATTCCACTGTAGGAGTCATTGGCCGGGACGCGCCGGCGATTGCGCGGACTCCACCGCTATCTTTAAGCATACAGAAAACGCCTTCAGGATTCAACAGCGTGAGCGGACGCGCAAAAGCACCCTCAGTGCAAAGTCGAGAATCCGGTCTTTCGCGGGCAGAGCCATCCGGCGGGCGATTTCCTGTTCAATCTCCAACCGGGCATCCGCGAAGAGGCGTTGGAGGCAGGATTCGAGGTCCTCGCGAAATGTCCAATCCGCCGCAGGCAGCACCTCCAGCAGGCGCCGCGCCATCTGGCGCCGCTGCTCTCCGGCAGCCCCCGGCTCCAGAATCGTTGCCGCGCGGATCACAATCTCCGGGTCGGCGTCGTTTAGCAGAGGGAACAGCGCCTTCCGGTCCTCATCCCCCATCCCCATCTCTCCGAGGATGTTCAATGCGCTTCTGCGCCGGCGTACGCTGGAGGGCGATTCCTCCCCCATGCTGGGCCGCGGTATCAACGCTGAGGCAATCAACGAGGGCCGGGCGGCTGCGCCCATATTTCGAAGAGCCGCCTCGGCGGCTTCGCGGCATAGGTCGTCCTCGAGAGCCCGTTGCAGGTAGGGAATCGATTCCATACGGCCGAATCTGCCCAGACCATCTACGACGCCCGCCAGCAGCTTCCTCTCGGAAACCATGCTCAATGCCAGGAAGGCTTCGACGTCTTGCCACTCCGCCAGGGCCCGCGCCGCCGCGTTCTCGACGGCCTCTTCGCCCAGGCGAACCACGGGATCGGAAACTTTGTCCTCCCGAAGCAGATACTCTATGAGCACGTCTTTCGCACCCAGGGCGGCAAGCGCCTCGACAGCCCATCGCCGCGGCTGATAGACGCTCACCGGAGCGCTCTGCAAAAGAAACTCCCGAAGCGGGCCCACCGCCTTCCACCCGAGCGAGATGAGACGGATGACGGCTTGTTCCCCATCGCGAAGCGAATGGAGTTCTTCGATAAGCTGCTGGATTTCCGCGTCAGGCATGATTTCTGAGAACCAGCGCGGCTCCGAGCAGCATCAGGAGCGCCGCGGCCCCGAAGGCGGCCGCTGGGGATACCGCCGTCCATAATGTGCCTACCAGGGCGCTGGCGGCGAGATCGCCCACTCCATTCACGGTGCCCATAACCCCGTACCCTACGCCTCGCAGCCCGCTCGGAACAAGATCCGCCGGAATCGCTCCCTCCAAAGCGTCCTCCATGGCGATGTAAAAGCCTGCCGCTGCAAAGACAGCGGCGAGAGCCCCGGAACGCGACGCATGGAAAACGAACAGCGCGGATGTAGCCATTGCTGTACAGGCGCCCAGCAGATATCCAGCGGCCAGAAGCTTCGTTTTCGAAATCCGGTCCGCGAGAAAGCCGATCGGAAAGGAGGCTCCGGCATAGAAAAGGTTCCGAATGACATAGAGGCCCGCTGCCCACTGTGCGGCGGCCACGGGACCTCGTTCCGGAGCCAGCAATTGTGTCGCTGCCAGGATCAGAAGCGTGTGCGAAAAATCGCCGAGGCCAAACACGCCCACCCCTGTCAGAAACCGCCTGTAGGGGTATGGCAGGTTGCTCAAGGCGCCCCAAAACCGAAGCCCCTTCTGCCCTCGACTCTTGTTTTCTCGGACCAGCCCGGCAAAGGCGGCGACAGAGGCGAGACCCGGAACGAGGGAAAAAAGGAAGATGATTCGGAACGGGCCGGACGCTGAGGAGGCAGGCAGCAGGGATAAACAGCCCACCCCGATCAGCGGACCGATAACAGCGCCCAGAGTGTCGCCGGCTCGGTGCAGGCCGAAGGCCTTGCCGCGCGCATCCGGAGAGACGGAATCGGAAAGCATCGCGTCCCGCAGCGGAGCGCGGATTCCGCGCCCTATCCAGGCGATCAGTCTGCCGAGGAGAATCAGCGGCCACGACACTGCGGCGGCGAACAGCGCCAGGGCCGTACCAGTCAAGAAGTAGCCGGCAGTGACCATTGCTTTCCGGCTCCCAATCCGGTCCGAGTACCAACCTGCTCCCAGCTTCACAAAGCTCGCGGCCGCGTCCGAGCCGCCCTCAATCCATCCGAGCACCCCGGCCGGCACGCCGATGACGCCCAGAAAACCTGGCAGTACGGCGGTCACCATTTCGTGTCCAGCGTCGGAGAAGAAGCTGGTCACGCTCATGCCTGCCACATTCCGGTTCAGCCACGCCGGCCGGCGTTGCCGGGCAGCTCTCAGATTTTGGGGTTCGCCTGAAAGGATCTTGGCGCCGGATGGATGGAGTTCACTGCCCACCTTGTTCCTCCTTGTAGGAGTCATCTGCCCCGGGAGGGGCGTTTTAAAGGGTGAACTCCAACACCTGTATTTCGATTATGCCGCCCGCGCGGCCGTTCGTCAATCACGAGCCCAGACCGTTGACACTCCGGCGCTGCACAACGGAAAATAAACGTAGGTGTTGGAGTTCACCGATTAACCGCCCTGTAAAAGGGAAGATAACTCCTACCCAGCTAGCTTGCTCCTGGATACGAGACGGTGAACTCCCTCAACGCAGCCCAGAAGCGGCACCTCCTCTCCGAGCTGAAGCACGCCGATACTCTGCTCTCCGACATCGAAGCTGTGCTGGCGGCTTCCGCTTCGAAGGCGGCGTTTCCAAAGTACAAGCAGGATCTCTCGCCCCGGCAGATCAAAGTAATCCAGGACTATATCGCCCGCCTCCGCACCCAAATGCTCCGTGCGGCAGAAGGGTTTGACCTCGACCGCTCCGAGCCTGCTTTCGGATCGCTGCACTCGATTCGAACGATTCTGACATTCATCGATATCGCTTTCGAGGAATTGCGGCCGAAATATATGCGCGGGTATGGGGCCGTGCCGGAGTCGGCCGCGCCCGAACTCAACGGGCTGGCCGACGAGCTCCAGGGGATCGCCTCGAGGCTGGACGCGTATCTGGCCGCTGGTCTCGGCCAGGACATCCCCGCGCGTTTGGAGCGGCTGGCTCAGGCCGGGACGGATACTAGCCTGCTCTCGCGTCTGGAGCAGGTGATCTCCGATCACGGGCTTGTGGAGTTTCGTCCAGCCCTCTCGATCATTTTGGAGCGGCTCGAGAACAACGCCTTGGAGATCGCCCTGTTCGGCCGGGTCAGCTCCGGCAAGTCTTCTCTGTTGAACCGAATTCTCGGCGTGGACGTGCTGCCGGTGGGCGTCAACCCGATTACCGCCGTGCCGACCCGGATCGTGTACGGGCCGGCGGCGGTTTTGACAGTCTGGTTTGCCGACCGGCGGCCGGAACGATGCGACATCTCGCGGCTGGCCGAGTTCGCCGCCGAGCAGCATAACCCGGCAAACGCTCGCCATGTGACGAAGATCGTCGTCGAGCTCCCGGCGTCCGGTTTATGTGAGGGCGTGACCTTCGTGGATACGCCGGGCCTGGGATCCCTGGCCGCCGCCGGAGCGTTGGAGACGCGCGCCTACTTGCCGCGATGCGACCTCGGTGTGGTGCTGGTGGACGCCGGCTCGACGCTCACCCAGGAAGATATTGGTACGATCCATGCCCTCTATGAGGCAGGTATTCCTGCGTCCGTGTTGCTGAGCAAGGCGGATCTGCTAGGCCCCGGCGATCTATCGCAGGCCGAACAGTATATCGCCGCTCACATCGCATCCGAGCTCGGGTTCAATCTCCGTATTCATCCGGTCAGCGTTATAGGAGAGCACGCCGCTCTTCTAGACCGTTGGGTGGAACAAGAGATCCGGCCGCTTTACAGCCGCCGTCGGGAACTGGCGGCGGAATCAGTCCGGCGGAAGCTGGGGGCTTTACGGGAAGCGGTCGAAGCCGCTCTGCGAGCGAGATTGCAGCGGGCTGGCCGTTCTTCCGCGGCCGGGGCCGAGGTTGCGAAGAAGATCGAGTCCCGCCTGCGGCGAGCCGCCGGCAAACTGCAACAGACGCGCAAGACATGCGAAAAGCTGGCCGGCGAAGCGGCCAGCCTCGCCAACAGTGTCGTCGCAAGAGCCGCTGTTCATGCGCTCCGCACTGCCGGCATCGACGCGCCGGCGGCCGTCGGTGCGGCGCTGGACGAAGTGACTGGCGAGATAACCAAGGAAATCCGGCAGGCGTTGGAAACCCTGGCTAAAGAGCTCGCGGGAGCTTTGGAATCCACCGCGGCCGATCTGGGGTCCCCGGGCTGGGCCGAGGAGGGCTTGGACACGATCATTCGTGAAATGCCGCGGCCGGATCTGGGCCAAATCCACCTTGACCTTCGTGTTTCGGTCTTATCGAAATTCGCCAAAAACTGGGAGATCCGCCGGATGCAATCGAGAATACGCAATCAGATCGGCTCTACGATCGACGCTGCGCTCGACGCGTACAGCCGCTTACTCGAAAGCTGGTCCCGTAAAACCATAGCCGAGATGCAGCGGCGCTTCGACGCGCAGGCGGATTCCTATCGTGCCGAGGCCGGCCGCATCGCCGGCGCGGAGGAGGCTTCTGCCCAAGATCCCGAGGCGATCCGCCGGAGCCTCGAATCGATACAGGCCCCGGTCGCCGCCGGCCACCGGGAGTAGCAAAATGTACGCCACAGCTCGAACGCCTACCAACACGCGCTGGTACCGTTTTGTGTACGAGTTTCAATCAGCGGCGGAAGCGCCGGTGGAACTCGTGGAGGTGCTCCAACGGAGATCCGGCTGGTCGCACGCGGTGTTCTTCCCCAGAATGGAGGCGCACTCCGGCCAGCCCGTTTCGCCGCCCTCGGTTTGCGTCCTGCATGAGGATCGCTTGTGCCTCTACCGCATCGGAGATAACTGGGACGTCGCCTGCCAAGATATTCCGCTGCCGTCGATTGACCGGATCGTGCTCCAGCTCTATTTACTCGCCTGCTCGATCGAGATTTTCTGGCCGGGAGGCAGTGCGCGCCTCCGCTTTCCTGCGTATGGGGCGGAGCCGGTCGTTGCGCTCTCGAGGCGGCTGACCGGCCCGGATTGGGAGAAGACAGTGATGCGGGAACCGGTTCTGGGGTACGGAGTCGAGATCAGCTGGCGGCGGCCCGGATCGTTGCCGAAGAGCTGAAGTCGGCCTGAAAGGGCCGCTTGCCCGCTTGACCTGCGACTTTGTGCGGGCTGCCCGGGCGGCAATCAGCTACACCCGCTCGTGCTTCCGCAGTTGGCGCACTTATAGCAGCTTCCGTTGCGCGTCATGATCGAGCCGCATTCGGAACACGTTGGGGCGTCCTCGACAGTAGGCGCCGGGCGGAAGGGGAGTTTCTGCTGCGGCTCCGGCTCAGTCGGGAATAGTTCCGAAGCGCTCGCTACTTCCTCCGCTTCGACAGCCTGGTTGCCGTACTGGGGGCCGAGAAACTTCAGCCCGAGCCAGCGGAAGATATAATCCATCACCGACTTCGCGTAACGGATCTCAGGATTGTTCGTATAGCCGCTCGGCTCGAAACGTACGTGGACAAACTTGTCGCACAGCACCTTGATTGGCACGCCATATTGCAACGCCATCGAGACGGCCGTCGCGAAGCTGTCCATCAGGCCCGAGATGGTGGAGCCTTCCTTGGCCATGCGGATGAAGATCTCGCCCGGGGCGCCGTCTTCATACATGCCGACCGTGATGTAGCCTTCGTGGCCGGCGATGGAGAATTTGTGGGTGATGGATTTGCGCTCGTCAGGCAGTTTCGTCCTGGTGGGCCGGTAGACGATTTTCTCGGTCACGACCGTCTGAACCGCGGGCGCCGCGGCAGCCCCCTTCCCGACTTCCTTCTTATCATGTTTTGAGGCGCTCAGTGGCTGGACCCGCTTCGAGTTGTCGCGGTAGATGGCCACTGCCTTCAACCCCAGCTTCCAGCTCTGGATGTAGGCGTCCATAATGTCTTCCACCGTGCACTCCTCGGGGACATTGATGGTCTTGGAAATGGCGCCTGAAATAAAGGGCTGCACCGCCGCCATCATCTTGATGTGCCCCATGTGGTGAATGGAGCGCACGCCGTTCTGCGGCCGGAAGCTGCAATCGAAAACCGGCAAGTGCTCGGATTTCAGATGCGGCGCTCCCTCGATCGTGCCCGTGGCGTCGATGTACGAAACGATGTCGCTGACCTGTTCCGGCGAATAGCCCAGCTTCAGGAGCGCAGAGGGCACCGTGTTGTTGACGATCTTGATCACGCCGCCGCCGACGAGCTTCTTGTATTTCACCAGCGCCAAATCGGGCTCGATGCCGGTGGTGTCGCAATCCATCATGAAGCCGATGGTGCCGGTCGGAGCGATTACAGTAACCTGCGCGTTGCGGTAGCCGGCCCGGCGCCCCAGCTCGAGAGCCTCGTCCCAGCAAGCCTGCGCCGCCGTAGCCAGCGGTTCGCTGATATTCCTCCGGTCGATGCGGCTTACCGCGTCCCGGTGCATGCGGATCACGTCGAGAAACGGCTCGCGGTTGGCCTCATAGCCCGGAAACGGCCCTATGCCGCCGGCGTAAGCCTCGGCGATCCGCGCGCTGGTTAAATACGCCTGGCCGCACATCACGGCGGTGATCGCCGCCGCCGTGTCCCGCCCCTGATCGCTGTCGTAAGCGAGACCCATGGACATCAACAGAGCGCCCAAGTTGGCATAACCAAGACCTAGAGGCCGGAAGGTGTGGGAATTTTCCGCGATTTTGGCGGTCGGATAGCTCGCGTTATCCACGATGATCTCCTGCGCCAGAATCATCGTGTCCACGGCGCGGCGGAACGCCTCGACGTCGAACTGGCCCGCGGCGGTCATGAACTTCATTAGGTTCAGTGAGGAAAGATTGCAGGCCGAGTCGTCGAGAAACATGTACTCCGAGCAGGGATTCGACGCATTGATCCGTCCGCTGTTCTTGCAGGGGTTCCACCGGTTGATCGTGGTGTCGAACTGCATGCCGGGGTCGCCGCACTGGTGCGTGGCTTCGGCGATCTGGCGCAGCAAATCGCGCGCCTTGTAACGGTCTTTGGGCTGGCCGGAAACGACCGAGCGCGTCCACCAATCGCCGTCGTTGATGGCGGCCAGCATAAAATCGTCTGTTGCGCGCACGGAGTTATTGGCATTCTGGAAAAAGATGGAGCTGTAGGCGTCCCCGTCAATGGAGGCGTCGTAGCCGGCCTCGACCAGCGTCCAGGCCTTGCGCTCTTCCTTCGCCTTGCACCAGATGAAATCCTCGATATCGGGATGATCGGCGTTGAGGATTACCATTTTGGCCGCGCGGCGCGTCTTGCCCCCCGACTTGATGACGCCGGCGAAGGCGTCGAATCCCTTCATGAACGAAAGCGGCCCCGAGGCGCGGCCCCCACCCGAAAGCACGGCGTCTTCCTCGCGCAGCGTGGAAAGGTTCGATCCGGTGCCGGATCCCCATTTGAAGAGCATGCCTTCGGTCTTGGCGAGATCGAGGATCGATTCCAGGGTGTCTTTCACCGAGACGATAAAGCACGCCGAGCACTGCGGCCGCTGGCCTTCCTTTTCGAGCGCCACCACCCGGCCCTGCTGGGCATCCCAGGCCCAGCCGTAGCCGCGCGCTTCCCGGACGCCGACGTTGAACCAGACCGGCGAGTTGAAGCAAGCCTTCTGGTGCAGCATCAGATGCGCCAGCTCATCGCGGAAATTCTCGCCGTCCTGGCGCGTCGCGAAGTAGCCGCCCGCCAATCCCCACTCCGTGATCGTGTCCACCACGCGATGGACGAGCTGCTTGACGCTGGTTTCTCTTTCCGGAGTGCCCAGCTTGCCGTGGAAATATTTGCTGGCGACGATGTTAGTCGCCGTCTGCGACCAGAACCGGGGCGTCTCGACGTCCCGCTGCTCGAAGATCACTGCCCCTTTGTCATTACCGATAGAGGCTGTGCGGCGCTCCCACTCGATCTCATCATAAGGAGATCGGCCTTCGGCCAGATGAGAAGTGAAATAGCGGGGGAAAACCACACCCTGCTTTTGCCGCTGAGCGGTGGTTGTCCCACCAGCCGCGTCCGCCAGTTTCGAGCTTGGATCCACGGTGACTTGTTCCATCAGATGTCTCTCCCGGTCATGAAATCGAGCCTTCGCAGCGTGCGGAGGACATCATACAATATCTTGGGGTCTTGTCAAGAATTATAATAACATATTGTACAACGATTTGCGCTGGCGAGGAAGATTCGCCCGCCTTTCCGGCCGGATCAGACGACCATCCTGTTCGACAATTCCTGGTGGATGGAGAAGGATCATAGTGGTTTTTCGGCCTGCCAGCCGCACGTGGATAACGCCATGAGGGCGTTGAACCGAATCCTGCCTGTGCTCTTCACCGCAGGCCACGGGGGGCCGGGCAGGTACAGCCAGGGCCTGACGATTTGCTTCACGGGCTCGGTGGGCTTTAGACTATCGCCGTAGTGTAGATGGGGACCGAACGCGGCGTAGCGACCGGTTTTCCGTGCTTCACAAAAAAGACGGCCCTAGAGGGGGTACGTGCGCCTCTGGGCTTCCTACACTCTTAAAAAAGAACCCGGCCGGCGGTAGTTAAGTCAGAGCATCCGGTACTGTCCCAAGTATCTCGTCCAGAGCCGCGATCAAGCGGCTAATTTGTTTTTGTTCAATGACATACGGTGGCAGGAAACGCAACACCGTGTCGTGGGTGGCGTTGATCAGAAACCCCCGTTCCATGGCTTCGAGGACCAGAGTCTTGCCCGGGACAGCCAGATCGAGGCCCAGCATCAACCCCTCTCCGCGCACGTCCCGCACAATTTTGTGCTTCTCCGCGAGCATCCGAAGGCGCTCGCGGAAGTAGCGGCCGTTTTCGCGGATGGCCGGGAGCAGGCCATCGAGTATGTCCAGGAACTCGAGCGCCACACGGCAAATCAGCGCGCCGCCGCCGAAAGTGCTCCCGTGCATTCCGGACCCTATAGCCGCGGCGGCCCGTTCGCTGGCCACAATGGCCCCGATCGGAAAGCCGCAGCCGAGCGGCTTCGCCGTTACCAGCACGTCGGGAGTGATTGCCGCCTCGGCCGGACGGCCCTGGTTCCAAAGCTGAAACGCGAAATACGCGCCGGTGCGGCCCAAGCCGCATTGGATCTCGTCAAAGATCAGCAGGGCATTGTAACGCCGGGCGAGACTCGCTGCGTGCTGGGCAAACTCGCGGCTGAGCGCCACGATGCCGCCCTCGCCGAGAATTGGCTCAAGCACGATGGCCGCTGTGTTCTCGCCCACGGCCTGCTCGAGCGCCTCCGAATCGTTCGGCGGAACAAAGCGAACGCCCGGAAGCAGCGGCTCGAAATCCTGCCGGTATTTGGTCTGCCCAGTCACCGAAAGCGCGCCCAGTGTGCGGCCGTGAAACGAGTTTTCCAGGGAAACGACCTCGTGCTTCCGCGAATTCTGTTTCCCGCCGAAGGCGCGGGCGATTTTTAAAGCCCCCTCGATCGCCTCCGTTCCCGAATTGCAAAAGAACGTGCGCTGCAATCCGGTGATTTCCGCCAGCCGCTTCGCCAGAGGTCCTTGGTACCGGTGATAGTAAAGATTCGAGCAGTGCACGAGCTTTCCGACTTGCTCGCGAACGGCCTTCACAATGCGCGGATGCGCGTGGCCCAGGGCGTTGACGCCGATGCCGGAGATGAAATCCAAGTACCGGCGGCCCTTCTCGTCGCGAACGACAGCGCCCTTGCCCCATTCAATGACCAGCGGGTAGCGGGCGTAGCTCTGGAGAACGTATTGCTTTTCCAGATCGATCGTATTCTCGGCCGCCGTGTTCGTCTCTGTCGCGCTCGTCGCCATGAAAAGTATGATAGCAAGGCGCGGTGCGCCGGCGAATCCTCAGGGGCGCGCGATTGCCGCACATCCTCAAAACAAGGATCGCCGCGGGAGGTTCCAGCAACAGGCCCGGACGAGGAAAGGCGCGGCGCCGTGTTACTCTTCTTCCTCGAAGTTCTTGCCGAAAGATCGCCTTTAGGAGGAGCGCTCTATGTTGCGACTCGGCCTTCTTGCTTTTGCCGGAGCCGGCTTGTTGTTCGGGCAGCCATCACCGGGGCGGGAACTGAAAGGTGTGATTTACTGGCCAGCGGCCGAACTCAAGAGATTTTCCGCTGCGTTGAAAGCCAAGGAGCCGGCCGTTCACGCAGACCGCCGGTCGATGAATGCGTTTGACTACTTGGGCCATCGCGGCAATTACACTGTTCTCGAAGGGCGGCGCGATGAAAGCAGCGTCCCCGAGGTTCACGCCGGAGCCGATGACATTTTTCTGATTCAGGATGGCGAGGCTACGATGCTCTATGGCGGCGTGGTCGAGGGGGCTGCGCGCGTCCAGAAGGGCGCCATGCGCGGGGCCAGATTAGCCGGAGCGCAGTCGATTCGCATGAATCCGGGCGACGTATTGATCGTTCCGGGCGACGTTCCCCACCAGATGATCGTCGAGAAAGGCAAATGGATCACATTTTTCACCATAAAGATTGAGAGCCGCCAGCCCGGGAGGCCCGCGGCCGGGAGCCGGCTCCAGCCGGCCTCGCCGAAACAAAAGCCGTGATCTGCCGATCGCTGCGCCTTACCTCCCGGACTCCGCGCTGCCCGCCTACGCTACAATTAAAATGTGTTTTTTCGCGATCGTTTCAACGTCACCCAGCGGGATCTCGAGCGTTATCTGAGCGAAGCGCTCTCGCGCGGCGGCGAGTACGCCGACCTGTACTTCGAGTACATTGCAACTTGTTCTTTAAGCCTTGACGAATCGCTCGTCAAAAGCGCGGCGCAAGGTGTTTCGGCGGGCTGCGGCGTCCGTGTGCTGAGCGGAGAGAAAACCGGATATGCCTACACCGACGATTTGAGCCCGGAGAAGATATTGCAAGCCGCGCGTGTGGCTGCGCAAATCGCCGCGGCGCCTTCCAGAGCGCAATCTTTTGGCATCAGCGAACAGGCCGCGGTCCACGATCTGTATCCGGTGCTTTCCACTGACGAAGAACTGGCGGCCAAGCTGGATCTCCTCCACAGGGCGGATCGGGCGGCGCGACGCTTTGATCCGCGCGTGTTCCAGGTGCGCGCCGGTTACGCCGACGAACGCCGCCACGTGCTGATCGCGACATCCGCGGGACGCGTCGCGGAAGATTTCCAGCCGCTAACGCGCTTGAGCGTTGTCGCGCTGGCCAAACAGGGTGCGAGCGTCCAGCGCGGCACGGACGGCGGCGGCGGGCGCGTTTCGCTCGATTTTTTCGAGAAGATCCGCACGCCGGAGCAGTTCGCGCGGGAGGCGGCTCGTCAGGCGGTAGTCCAACTGGAAGCGCTCGATGCGCCGGCTGGCGAAATGACCGTGGTGCTCGGACCGGGCTGGCCGGGGATCCTGCTGCATGAAGCGGTCGGCCATGGCCTCGAAGCGGATTTCAACCGCAAGCAGGTTTCCGCCTTTGCGGGCCTGATGGGACGGCAGGTGGCCAGCCGCCTGTGCACCGTAGTCGATGACGGCACGATTCCGGGGCGGCGGGGGTCTCTGAATGTGGATGACGAAGGCAATCCGACCAATCGCACGGTTTTGATCGAAAAAGGGATTCTGAAAGGCTACTTGCAAGACACCCTTTCCAGCCGGCTCCTGGGCTCCGCGCCCACGGGCAATGGGCGCCGGGAAAGCTATCGCCACATGCCGATGCCGCGCATGACGAATACCTTCATGTTGCCGGGCGAAGACGCTCCGGAAGACATCATCCGCTCCGTGCCGCGAGGGCTTTACTGCGCTACCTTCGGCGGCGGCCAGGTGGACATCACCAGCGGCAAATTTGTTTTTTCGGCTTCGGAAAGCTATTGGATCGAGGACGGCAAAATCACGCGCCCTGTCCGCAACGCCACACTGATTGGCAACGGCCCGGACGTGATGACCAAAGTCACCAGGGTGGGGCACGATCTCAAGCTCGACCAGGGCATCGGCACTTGCGGCAAAGAGGGGCAGAGCGTTCCCGTAGGCGTAGGAATACCAACCATCCGGATCGACCGGCTCACTGTGGGCGGGGTCGGATGAGAAAACGAGTACGAAAGTCGAGCTGGCCGGCGGCCGTTTCCCCCGGCCCCCTTTCGGATCTGGCGATTTCGGCGCAGAAGCGATCATCCTTCAATGATTGAATTGGCCAACGATGTGGTCTCACGCGCTATTCGCCGCGGCGCCGCGGACGCGGAATGCACGGTTGTCGAGGGGGAAGAGTTTTCCGCCAGCGTGCGTTTGGGCGAGGTAGAGACGGTAAAGGAAGCCGGATCGAAGCGTATCGGCCTCCGCGTTCTGGTTGGGCGGCGCAGCGGCTCCTCCTATACGTCCGATTTCTCCCGTAGCGGCATCGAAACGCTGGTGGACTCGGCGATTGCTCTGGCTCGGATCACGTCGGAAGACCCTTGCGCCGGGTTGCCGGACGCTGCGGAACTGGGAGCGAGCGGCTGCGATTCGGGTTTGTATTACGACGACGTTGTAGGCCTCGCTGCCCTGGAGAAAATTGATTTGGCGCGGCGCGCCGAGCGGGCGGCGCTCGAGACTGACTCCCGCATCGGGAACTCCGAAGGGGGCGGCTTCGAAAGCTCTTGGAGCCGGCGCGCCTTCGCCAACTCGCGGGGTTTTCAGGGCGAATACCGGCGCAGTTCCTGCTCTCTTTACGCCGTGCCTGTGGCGCGGGACGCGGGTCAAATGGAGCGCGACTATTGGTACAGCCTATCACGCAGCCTGGCCCGGCTGGACCCGCCCGAAATGGTCGGACGCATTGCCGCCGAGCGGGCCCTGCGCCGCTTGGGCGCTGTCAAGATCGAGACCAAGCGGGTTCCCGTCGTGTTTGAGCCGCGAACAGCCAGAACCCTGCTGGATAACCTGTTCGAGGCGGTTAGCGGCGATTCCATTTACCGCCAGGCTTCCTTTTTAGCCGGCAAACTGGGCGAGACCGTGGCCGCTCCCGGCGTGACCGTGGTGGATGATGGAACTATGCCCGGCGGTTTTGGGACGTCCCCGTTTGACGACGAGGGAGCGCCAACGCGCCGGACCGTTGTGATTCGCGGCGGCGTGCTCGAAAATTACTTGCTGAATACGTACACCGCCCGCAAGCTGGGCATGAAAACCACCGGGAATGCCGCGCGCAGCCTTGCCGGAAATCCCGGCATCGGCCGGGGGAATTTTTACTTGGAACCGGGCGTTTATCGCCCCGAGGAAATTATTGCCTCCATCGACGAAGGATTTCTTGTGACCGAATTGATCGGCTTCGGTGTCAATCTGGTTACCGGAGACTATTCGCGCGGCGCGAGCGGCCTGTGGATTCGGAAGGGCAAGCCGGCCTTCCCGGTGCATGAAGTGACCGTCGCGGGCAATCTCGGCCAAATGCTGCAAGATATCGAAATGGCCGGCTCGGATTTGGAATTTCGCGGCCCGGTGGCCGCGCCGACGATTAAAATTCGAGAGATGACGGTAGGTGGAAGATAGCTGTGGCGAGACGCGAGGCTCCGCCCGTTCCCGTCTTGGTCGCCGGCGCTTTGCTGCTGATATGCGGCACGATCGCCTTTTTCTGGTACCGCCAAGCCCAGAATCGCCCGCGGGAGGTCCCGGTCTTGACCCGTGAAGCCGCGCAATACCTCCCCAATCTCCAATTGGAAGACGTCCAGATGAGCGCTGCTGAGAATTACCTGAACCAGACCGCCACCACGATCACGGGCAAAATCACCAATACTGGGCCGCGCACGCTTCGGCTGGTCGAGGTCAACTGCGTTTTCAAGGACGCCGCCGGTCAACCGGTTCTTCGTGAGCGGGTGG
>Ga0070741_10011886_pt1 | contig 15913 bp, 11 predicted proteins | sample Coa_R1_4_FD_66440 | JGI IMG/M metagenome (GOLD analysis project Ga0070741, IMG submission 66440) | Surface soil microbial communities from Centralia Pennsylvania, which are recovering from an underground coalmine fire - Coalmine... | ecosystem: Environmental > Terrestrial > Soil > Unclassified ...
GTGATCGTGCTGTCCGGCGGCAATGTCGATGCGGATTTGTATGCGAAGCTGATTGCGAGTTGAGATTGAAAGGGCGGCGCATCGCTGCGCCGACCTGACGTTGATTGATGATTGTATTGCCAGGCTCAGCGGCGGCCGTGTCCGCCGAACCCGCCACCACCGCCCATGGCGAAGTGCGGACCGAAATTGCCGCCCGTCCGGGCGGGCGCGTTGGAGAAGCGCTTGAACGAACCGGAATCCGACGCCTGAACGTGCTCACGCGGCTTCGCCGGAAGATCGACGTGCTTGACCGTGTCGACCGTCTTGATCTCGTGATTCCCCATGACCTTGCCGTTGTTGCCGGCGGGCAGGGTCACGATCTTGCCAACGCCGTTGCTTGCACCGATGTCCTTGCCCGGCGCCGGCATGGTCACGACCTTGGATGGCCCCGACTGCACCGGCAGATGCACGCCGGCGTTAAACAGGTGCGTCGGCTGGTTCAGCGGCATCATCTTTGGCTGCGACTGCAGATGCAGCGCCGCCTGCGCATAGGGGCTATCGTTGTGGTGCTCGTAGAACGCCTTGTAGGCAAACGGGGAGTTCGCAAGCACCGCCTTGTGCCACTCCGTCGCCTCACGCAACTCCCACAACAGGTGGCGGATGCGCTCGCACAGCGGATCATACGGGAACATGGTGATGAACTCTTGGTAGTAGTCCGGCGAGCCCTCGGACACCACGAAGTCATAGACTTGACGTGCCGACCGCGACGGCAGGTTGGACGCCATCTGCACCACGGGGGCATTGACCGGCGCGCGGGTCGCGGCAACCGCGGTGTCGCCGAAGAAGGTGAAGTCGGATGTCAGCGACGAGCTTTCCCACGGCGTCTGCACGCCATCGGTGGTGTTGTTGACCTCGAGCCGGATGCGTTTGAACAGCGTTTCGATCGGCTGGTTCGGCTCGCGCGCAAGCCGCAGGAACGCGGAGGTGTACGGGCTGTGGCCGCCGGCGCCATCGAGCGCTTCGGCGCCCGGCGCGGTGGAATAGCCGACGATCGAGCCGGCTGGCGCGTCGACGATCGCAAGGCCGCGGCCGGCGTCGTCGATATTCGGGAACGGATTGTTGCGGCACGCGTCGAGCACGATAATGCGCAACCGGCTCGGAATCGCCTGCAGCGTCGCCATGATGTCGACGAGGCGGATCGCATTGGCGGCGAGATCGCCGGGGGTGGAGATCCTGGCATCGACCGGGATCAGGTAGTTCTCGCCTGCGAGCTGCACGCCGTGGCCGGCGTAATAGACCATCGCCACCGTGTTCGGTCCGCGCTCGGCGACCTTCGCCGAAAAATCTTGCACGACACGGATCATGTCGTTCTGCGAAAGATCGGTCGCCGCGATCACCTCGAAGCCGGCCGAGTTCAGAAACTGTGCCATCGATTGCGCGTCGTTGTCGGGATTGGGGAGGACCTGGGTACTCCGGTAATTCGAATTGCCGATCACGAGCGCGACCCGCTGCTCGGGCCCCGGCAGCGGCTGCGCCGGTTGTGTCACGGCCGCCGGCAGCGGCGTGAGCGGAGCTGGCGGGACCTGCGTCACCGCGGGCGGTGGCGGCTGGATGGACGTGATGGTCTCGGAACTTGACGCCTGCGCGCCAAAGTTGAAGCAAAGCAGGCCGGCGCACAACAGCAGCGATTTGAACCGGGACATGACGTCCTCCTCAAGGGCGAATCTCAACGCGAGATTTGTGATGTTGAGGCTAGGGTCAGGTTCACGCCCGGTGCGTGACGACAATCACGCAGGCGATTCTGTCGCAGGCCGATCACGTCTACGAGAAGAACGCGATCTTCTCGGCCTGCGTCATGCGCCGGATCGGCGCCAGCGGATCGTTGGCCGGGGCCTTCGGCCGCGTCACGAGGCCGGTGGCAAGGATGGTCGCGCCGAGCGATGGTTCAGGTTCTGGTGCGACGGCTGGCGCGGATTGCCGTGCGACGACAGGATCAGGCGAGCTCGCGACCGGCGAGGGTTCCTCGCGCGGGTCGATCACCTCGGCCCTGGGTGGTTCACACACTTGAACCTGCTCGGCGAGCTCTGCCGGTTCGGGTTCGGCGATGTGCGCCTCGGACACGGCGACGGCGAATTCCGCGTCGGCGTCGTCGAGATCGGGTGCGGCCATTTCGAGCGCGACCCGCTCCAGCATGGCCTCGTCGTAGGGCTCGGCTTCATCGGCCGGAGCCTCGAGGGGGTGGGCCATCGCCAATTCGGGCGTAGCCTCCGCAGGAGTCGCAGCTATCTCATCGGCGGCGGGAGTCGCCGGCGCAACTCCGGCGATGTCGGAGAAGGCCGTGATGCTCGCCTTGATCTTGTCGAGGGCCTCGCGCAGCGCGACACGCGGATCGGCCGCGGCGACCTTCGCGCAACCGGCTTCAATGGCACCGACCTGGGAATCCAGCAGGTCGCAAATGCGGCCGTCGGCGCCGATCTCGCGCCAGCGCCAGGAAATCTCCTTGATGATGCGCGCGCCCTTGCGGATGGGGGCGAGGCTCTCCTCGAGTCCGAGGCCATCGAGCGCAACGGAAGCCGCCTGCTCGGCCTCGCTCACGGCGCTCCCGATCGCGGCCAGTATTTCTGGGCGCCTGTCCTCGGGCGGCGGAGGCGGCGGGGCCTGGCGCTGTGCGGCCAGCGTCTCCTCGATCCGCGACACGGCATCCAGCACCATGCTCGTATCGGCATTGCGGTTGCGCCGGGCATATTCGTCGAGGAACCAGCGGCCGCGCGCGGTCTCCATGAACGCCTCGCGGATCGCCTCATAGTCCTCCTCGCTCGGCAGGCTTGCGCGAGCCGAGATCGGCGACAGGGCGAAGGCTTGGTTGGCCATGGCAGACTCAATTGCCGCGCAAATCACCGCGCGTTGCGATAACGATCAGCAGAAACCGGACCGAATCGCAATTGAATTGATGTCGGGCGAATCACAAATCCCCACCGCTTCCGCCGCCAGGCGATTCGCTCGCCCCTTGGCGCTGGTCTACAGCTGCGGCTTCGGGCTGGTCGGCACGCACCTGCCGTACTTCCCCGTCTGGCTGAAGGCGGTCGGCGTCGATGCGGGATGGATCGGCCTGATCACCGCCGTTCCCGCGGTGACGCGCTTCACCGTGCTGCCCCTGGTGACCGGCTTTGCCGAGCGGCGTCATGCGCTGCGCAGCGCCATCATGGTCACGGCATTTGCGACCGCGACCGGGCTTGCCATCGTCGGCACGCAACATCTGCCGCTCCTGATCCTGATCGCCTATGCGGCAACCTGCTGCCTGTGGACGCCGATGGTGCCGTTGATCGACGCCTACGCGCTGCGCGGTGTCACCCAATACGGTCTCAAATACGGGCCGTTGCGGTTGTGGGGCTCGGCGGCCTTCATCGTCACCGCGCTGGCCTGCGGTCAATTGCTCGATGTGATTTCGGCCAGACATCTGATCTGGCTCATCGTCGGCATGGCCTCGCTCGGCGCGCTGGTGAGCCTCACCCTGCAGCCGCTCGGCGCCGTCAAGATCGCGCCAACGGCGCATCATGGCGCGGGCCGGCTGCTGCGTGATCCCGGTTTCCTCGCCATCATCCTCACCTCGGCGCTGATCCAGAGCAGCCATCAGGCCTATTACATCTTCGCCTCCATCGCCTGGCAGCAGGAGGGTTTTGGCGGGCTCACCATCGCAAGCCTCTGGGTGCTCGGCGTGGTTGCCGAGATTGTGGTGTTTGCAATGTCGCCACGCTTCACGCTGCCGCCGGCAATCATGGTGGTGATCGCCGCCCTCGCTGCGGTGGCGCGCTGGGTGATCACGGCGCAAGCGCCGCCGATTGGAATCCTGGCGCTGGTGCAATTGATGCACGGCCTGACCTTCGGGCTGACGCAGGTCGGCACCATGGGGCTGATGGTGCATCACGTGCCGCCTCATATCATGGCGCGGGGACAGGGGTTCCTCGCGGGCTGTTCCGGGATCGTCGCAAGCTCCATCTCGATCCTGACAGGCGCGGTGTATGCCCGTTACGGACAAGGCGTTTATTACCTGATGGCTGCCCTCGCAGGCGCGGGCGCGCTGGTGATGTGGTCGGCCCGGAGCAGGTTGACCGCGCATCAGCCCCAGAGCGAAGCCTCCGGCGGATGAACCAGGCTGCCGTCATAACGCAGGCCGTTGTCGCGATCGCGCGCGAGCAGCAGCGGTCCGTCGAGATCGACCACACGCGCCATCGGCGCGACCAGCATCGCAGGCGCCATGGCGAGCGAGGTGGCAACCATGCAGCCGACCATGATGTCGAAGCCGAGCGCTTTCGCGGCATCCGCCATCGCCAACGCCTCGGTCAGGCCGCCGGTCTTGTCGAGCTTGATGTTGACGGCGTCGTAACGCCCGCGCAAGCCATCGAGCGACTTGCGGTCATGCGCGCTCTCGTCGGCGCAGACCTTCACCGGCCGGCGAATGCGCCCGAGCATGTCGTCCCAGCCGGCCGGCAACGGCTGCTCGACCAGGGTCACGCCGGCCTCCGCGCAAGCCACGAGGTTGCGCTCGAGGTTGGATGGCGTCCACGCCTCGTTGGCGTCGACGATCAATTCGGAATGGGGCGCAGCCTTGCGGACTGCGACGATGCGCGCGTCATCGCCGTCACCGCCGAGCTTGATCTTGAGCAGCGGCCGAAACGCGGCCTTCTCCGTCGCTTCCGTCATCGTCGCCGGCGAGCCCAGCGAGATCGTGTAGGCGGTGATGCACCGCTTTGGCGCGGGATGGCCGAGCAGATCCCAGGCGCGCTTCCCCGCGCGCTTGGCTTCGAGGTCGATGAACGCGCAATCCAGCGCGTTGCGGGCGGCGCCCGCGGGAAGCGCCGCCTGCAGCGCCTGCCGGTCGAGCCCGCCGGTCACGGCGTCGCCTGTTCCGAGCAACGCCTTCAGCGCGTCCTCCGGCGTCTCGCCATAGCGCGGGTAGGGTACGCATTCGCCGCGCCCCCGATGGGCGCCGTCGCTCAATTCGGCCACGAGGACCACGGCCTCGGTCTTGGCCCCCCGACTAATGGTGAAGGAACCGGCGATGGGAAAGCGCTCGATTCTCGCGGCAAGCGTTGGAGATTTGGCGGAAGTCATTTTAATATCAGGCGATTTTTGAACCCGGCGCTTGCCCGCAGCAACCAACTATGGCTGGCTGGGGGCGGTTTCGACAATGGGCTGTAGCGTGGGACGGTTGTTATCGGCAAACGCGGGGTGGAGCTCGCGGTGAACGGCGACCCGACTTTGGAGCGGATTGCGCACGGCAACGGGCTCGCGCTCTGTGCCGGGGGGCCGTGGATTGCGCGTTTTGCCACTTCGCTGGAGGCGATGGTGGCCGACGCGGAGAAGCTCGCCGGCAGCCGGCCCAATATCTTCATCGACGTCTCGCAGATTTCGCGGCTCGACACCTTCGGCGCCTGGCTGATCGAGCGGCTGCGCCGCAGCCTGACCCAGGGCGGCATCGAAGCCAAGATCGCGGGGCTCTCGTCGAACTATGCCACGCTGGTCGACGAAGTCCGCCGCGTGAAGGGCACGCCCGTTGCCGAGGCTTCGGCGGTGACCATCACCGGCATGCTCGACCAGGTCGGTCGCACTGTCGCGGGAATCGGCGGTACTTTCGTCGAGCTGATCGACATGCTCGGTGCGGTGCTGGCGGCGAGCGGGCGCGTGCTGATCCACCCGCGCAGTTTCCGCCTGACCTCGACCGTGCATCATCTGGAACAGGTGTGCTGGCGCGCGGTGCCGATCATCGTGCTGATCACCTTCCTGATCGGCTGCATCATCTCGCAACAGGGCATCTTCCATTTCCGCAGGTTCGGCGCCGACATATTCGTGGTCGACATGCTGGGCGTGCTGGTGCTGCGCGAGATCGGCGTACTCCTGGTAGCGATCATGGTCGCGGGACGCTCGGGCAGCGCCTACACCGCCGAGCTCGGCTCGATGAAGATGCGCGAGGAGATCGACGCGCTGCGCACCATGGGCTTCGATCCAATCGAGGTCTTGATCCTGCCGCGGATGCTGGCGCTCGTCATCGCGCTGCCGATCCTCGCCTTCCTGGGTGCGATGGCCGCACTCTATGGCGGCGGCCTCGTCGCCTGGCTCTATGGCGGCGTCGATCCCGAGGCGTTCCTGTTGCGGCTTCGCGATGCGATCTCGATCGACCACTTCACGGTCGGTATCATCAAGGCGCCTGTCATGGCGGCGGTAATCGGCATCGTCGCCTGCGTCGAGGGCCTTGCGGTGCAGGGCTCTGCCGAGTCGCTCGGCCAACACACCACTGCCTCGGTCGTGAAAGGCATCTTCTTCGTCATCGTGATGGACGGCGTGTTCGCCATCTTCTTTGCCGCGATCGGGATGTGACCATGGCGCTGCAGCCGCAAGCCGTCTCCGACGCCATCATCCGGGTTCGCGACATCACCGTGCAGTTCGGCTCTACGCGCGTGCTGGACGGACTCAATCTCGACGTCCGGCGCGGCGAGATCCTCGGCTTCGTCGGTCCCTCCGGCGCCGGCAAGTCGGTGCTGACGCGCACCATCATCGGGCTGGTACCGAAGGTCGCCGGCCGCATCGAGGTGTTCGGCGTCGATCTCGATGCCGCCGATAACGCGGCGCGACGCGCGGTGGAGCGGCGCTGGGGCATCCTGTTCCAGCAGGGTGCGCTGTTCTCCTCGCTGACCGTGCGTCAGAACATCCAGTTTCCGGTGCGCGAATATCTCAACGTCTCGCAGCGCCTGCTCGACGAGATCATGGTGGCGAAACTCGTGATGGTCGGCTTGCGGCCCGAGGTCGCCGACCGCTTTCCGTCGGAACTGTCGGGCGGCATGATCAAGCGCGTGGCGCTGGCGCGCGCGCTCGCGCTCGATCCGGAACTGGTGTTTTTGGACGAGCCGACCTCCGGGCTCGATCCGATCGGCGCGGGCGACTTCGACGAGCTGGTCAGGACGCTCCAGCGCACTTTGGGCCTGACCGTTTTCATGGTAACCCACGATCTCGACAGTCTTTATACCGCTTGCGACCGCATCGCCGTTTTGGGGAACGGCAAGATCATTGCCGCAGGATCGATCGCCGACATGAAGGCATCGCAGCATCCCTGGCTCAAGCAGTATTTCAACGGCAAGCGCGCCCGCGCTGTCGTGGGTTAGTTCGGAGTAACTGATGGAGACCCGCGCGAACTACGTGCTGATCGGCTCCTTCACCCTGGCGGTGATCGCGGCGGCGTTCGGCTTCGTGCTGTGGTTCCAGAGCCTGCACACCACCAAGGCGCGCGGACCCTTGCGCGTGATCTTCGAGGGCCCGGCGTCAGGCCTGCGCAATGGCGGCAGTGTCAATTTCAATGGTATCAGGATAGGGGAAGTCGTCTCGGTTAAGCTCGACAATCCGCGTCGCGTTGTCGCGCTCGCCATGGTCGAGAACACCGCGCCGCTTCGCAAGGACACTCTCGTCGGCCTGGAATTCCAGGGGCTGACCGGCGTTGCCGCGATCTCGCTGAAGGGCGGCGAGGAGGCAGCACCTCCGGTGCCGCTCGATGAAGACGGCATCCCCGTGCTGACCGCCGATCCGAACAGGCTGCAGGACGTGACGGAGGCGATCCGCGCGACCTTGCAGAACGTCAACAAGGTCGTCGCCGACAATCAGGAGTCGGTGAAGAACTCGCTGCATAATCTGGAGACCTTCACCAATTCGCTGGCGCGCAATTCCGAGCGCATCGATGCCATCATGGCGCGCGTCGACGGGGTGATGGGCAAGGCCGACAATCTGATGCTCGGCCTGAACTCGCTGGCCGGCGGCAAGGACGGCGGCGAGCTGTTCCTGACCGTGAAGTCGATCCGCGAGCTTGCCGAGGACTTCGACAAACGCTCGGGCGCGCTGATGTCCGACGGCCGCAAGACGCTGGGCGACATCAGCCGCGCGGTGAACAATTTCGATCGTAACCCGACGCGCGTAATCTTTGGCGCCAGCAACAGCGCGCAACAGCCCACGGCGGAGCAGCCTCAGGCACCACCGAGGGCACCGGCCGCGAGCGGCCAGAAGCGGCAGTGACGGGGCGAATAGGGAGTGGCGAATAGCGAATAGGGTGCCCTGAAACGGAAAACGGAGGCGCCAAGGCCTCCGTCTCCATTCGCTACTCGCTATTCGCCATTTCACCCAAGCCGTCCCGCCGCGTGCGCGAGCAGGGTGTAGACCAGGCCGGTTTCCGAAGTCAGGTGGTTGCGCAACGCCTGCGGCCCGCGATCCTCACGCGCCACCTCATCGAGCAGCCGCTCGAACTCGGTGATGTAGCGGTCGACCGTCTGCTTGAAGCCACGGTCAGCGCGGTACTTGCGCGCGACCTCGTCGAACGCCTTCTGGCCGGCGGGCGTGTACAGGCGCTTGCTGAATGCCTTGCTCTCGCCGCGCTGGTAGCGGTCCCACATCTCGGCCGCGAGGTTACGGTCCATCAGCCGGCCGATGTCGAGCGACAGCGACTCCAGGGGATTGCCGCCACCCTGTTGTGGCGGGCGGCCGCGCTGCGGCGGCGGTGGATTGCCGCCGGCGTCGGTGCGACTCAACAGGTCGGAGAGCCAGCCGTCGGAGTTGGCCGGGCTGACCGGAGGCGCCTCGGCGCGGCGCGCGGTCGGCATGCCCAGGTCCGGCGGCGGCAGGTTGGAGGCGCTGCTTGCATCGCGCATGCGCACGTCGCCGCGGCCGCCGGCGGCCGCCATCACAGGCTCCTCCTGCCGCTGCACGCTGCTGCGATTGGTCGCGACCACATCCAGCCCGCGCCCGTGGTGGGCCACGATCCGGTTGAGCTCGGCCAGCGCCTCGATCTGGTCGACGATCACCTTGCGCATCTGCGCGGTGCTCTCGGCGGCCTCTTGCGGCATTTCGAGCACGCCGCGGCGCAGCTCGTTGCGAGTGGCTTCGAGCTCGTGATGCATCTCGCCCGCCATCTGCTTCATGCTCGCCACGAGGTTGGCGAACCTCTCGGCGGACTGCTTGAACATCGCATCCGCCTCGTCGGTGGTCTGGCGGTAGATTTCGTGCATGGCCTCGACAGTCTGCTGGTGCTCCTGTTCGGACGCCGTACGGACCGCCTCGAACTGCCGGCTGATCGCGGCCGAGCCTGCGCCGGCGGTCTCGGCGACCACGCGCGCGATGTCGCGCGCGCGCTCTTCGGCGGCGGCCAGCGATTCATCCAGCAGGCTGGTGAAGCGCGACAGCCGCTGGTCGAGATCGGCGGTGCGCAGGTCGATGGTGGTGACCAGCGATTCCAGCGTCGCCTTGCGCTCGTTGACCGAGGCGGTGGTGGAGCGGTTGGCCTGCTCGACCATGCCGGCGGCTTCGACCAGCGTCTTGCCATGCGCCTCGAAGTGCGTGGACAGCGCGTTGAGGTCTTCCAGCGCTTTCGACGTCTTGTCGTTGAAGATACCGAGCTGGTCTTCCAGCGTCTGGGTCGCGGCGCCGTTGCGGGTGGTGACGTCGTTCATCGCCGAGACGAAGTCGGCCACGCGCGTCACCAGCGCGCGCTCGAGCGAGTTGAGATTGTCGTGGGCGCCGGTCAGCACTTCCTGCAACAGGATGTTGCCCTCGCGCAGCCGCTCGAACAGCGCAACCGTATCGGTCCGCAGGATCTTGCTGGTCTCCTGCATCTCGGTCACGGCCTGGATCGAAACCTGGCGCGATTGCTCGATCGCGGTCTTGGAGGCCTGCTCGAGGTCCTTCAGCGACTTGCTGATGGCGCCTGTTGCGAGTTCTCCGGCCGAGGTGATGGTGCGAGCGACGTCGGAGCCATTGCCCATCAGAGAATGCGAGAACGCCTGGCCACGGGTCTCGATCGACTTCAGCGCATCTGTCGTGACGCGGTCGATCTCGATCGTGAGCTGGTTGGTCTTGGCGCCGATCGCCTCGACCAGCGAGCCGCGCTTGCCGTCGATCATCTGCGACAGGCGATCGGTCTGCTGCTGCACGAAGCTGACCATCTCGTTGGTCTTGCCGCTCATCGCCGAATTGAAGCTCTGGCCGGCGGCCAGCACCGAGCGCTCGATGTCGGTCGAGGTCGATTTCACCTTCGCGGTGACTTCGTTGGAGGCGTTGATCAGCGCGTTCTGCGCATTGGCCGCGCTGACCTGGATGTTGTCGGTGGTGTTGCCGGTGACGGACGCGAGCGAGCGCTCGATCTCGGTCGAGATCGCCTTGATCTTGCTCGCGGCATCGCCCGCGGTCGACGCGAACGAGCTTTGCGCCTCGCGCGCGCTGTTGAGGATCGCGGCGGCGGTGTCCGCGCCCGCGGCCGACAGCGTGCGTTCGACGTCGGCGGCCAGATTCTTGACGTGGCCGGCGGCATCGGACGATGCCGTCACCAGCGTGGTCTGCGTCTCGCGCGCGCTGTTGAGGATCGCGGCAGCGGTGTCGGCGCCCACGGCCGAGAGCGTGCGCTCGACGTCGGCGGCGAGCGACTTGACATGATTGGCGGCATCTGAGGATGCCGTCACCAGCGTGCTCTGGGCTTCGCGCGCGCTGGTCACGATGGACTCGGCGGTTGCGGTGCCCGCGATCGACAGCGAACGCTCGATGTCGGTCGCGAGCGTCTTGACCTGGTTGGCAGTCTCGTTGGAGGCGTTCAGCAGCGTGCTCTGGGCTTCGCGCGCGCCTGCCGTGATGGCTTCGGCAGTCGCGGTGCCCGCGATCGACAGTGAACGCTGCACGTCGGCGGTGAGCGTCTTGACGTGGCTGGCGGCCTCCGAGGAGGCGTTGACCAGCGTGTTCTGGACATCGCGGGCGCCGGCCAGCACCGTGGCCGAGGTCGACGAACCCGCGGCGGTGAGCGTCCGCTCGATCTCGCCCGACAGCGTCTTGATCTGGTTGGCGGCATCGGTCGATGCCGTCACGAGCGTTGCCTGCGCATCGCGCGCGCTGGTGAGAATGGTGTTGGCAGCGCCCGTTCCAACGGCGGTGAGGGCACGTTCGACCTCCGAGGAGGTCAGCTTCAGCTGCGCGCCGACATCGGAGGAGACGCCGAGCAAGGCCTGCTGGGCGGCGCGGGCGCCGGTCTGGATGGTCTCGCTGGTATTGACCACGAGATTGGTGAGCGAGCGCTCGGCATCCTCGACATGCGATTTGATGCCGGCGGACAACAGCTCCGCGCGCGCCATGAGGTCGTCACTGGCCTGGCGGCCGCTGCTCTCGATACGGCCGGCCACCGCTTCGACGCGCGAGCCGAGCAGGTCCTCGAACTGGGTGACGCGGGTGTCGATGTCGTTGCCGATGGCACCGACCCTGGTCTCGATGCCCTGATGGATCTCCTGAAATCGCGCCGTGATGGTCTCGGCGAGATGCTCGCTGCGCCCGTTGATGGTCTCGGTGACGGCGGCGATGCGGCGGTCGACCGACTCGATCGCCTGTGCGGTGCCTTCGGTCAGCGAGGAGGTGAGGCGGGTGAGCCGCTGGTCGAGCGACTGGATCACCTGCGCCGCGTGATCGGTCATCGTGGACGACAGCGCGCCGATCCGCGTGTCGATGGTCTCGGTCACCGACTTCGCGCGGGTGTCGAAGGTGTCGTCGATCGATTTCAGCTTGCTGTCGAGCGAGGTGTCGAGATGCTCGACCCGGCTGCGCAGCGTGGTCTCGAACTGGGCGAGCCGCTGGTCGAGCGCGCCGGTGATCTCGCCACCGCTGGAGGTCAGGCGGGTGTCGAAATTGTCGACATAGCTCTTCAGCGACTCGGTGATGTCCTGGGTGCGCTGGCCGAGGCGCTCGACGATCTCGCCGCCGAAAGTTTTCACGGTGCGCTCGAACTCGGAAATGTGGCGCGTGATCAGCGCGCCCAGCGTGCCGGAGTCGCGTGCGAACTTCTCCGCGAGCTCGGCGCCCTGGTTCTTCACCAGCTCGTCGAAGGCGCTCATCTGCAGCGACAGCGTGTCGTGCGCGGTCTCGGTCTGGCCGACCACCTTGGCCACCAGCGAATTGACGGTGACATCGAGCGCGTCGCTCGCCTTGTCGCCGGAGGACAGGATACGGGTCGCGAGCCGGTTGCCGGCTTCGTCGATCTTGTTGACGAGGTCGCTGCTGCGCAGCTCGAGCTCGAGCAGCAGCGAGTCCGAAGAGTTCTTCAGGGAGTCGTGGACCTGCTCGGTGCGGTCGGAAATGCCATCCACGATGGTAGAGGAGCGCTGCTCGAACTCGCCCGTGATGCGATCGATGCGATCGTTCAGCATCTCGTGCACGCGATCGGCAAGGTCGACGAACTCGTCGTGCACGTGGCCCGTCTTGAAGTTCAGGCTGGTGGTCAGCCGCTCGGACGCGTCGAGCACGGCGCGGGTGGTTTCCGCACTCGCTTCCTCGAGGCGGTCGAGCAGGTCGCCGCCGCGCTCGCCGAGCGCGAGGATCATGTTGTCGCCGGCATTGGACAGCGCCGAGGTGATGTGGGCGCCGCGCTCTTCCAGTGCGCTGGTGATGCTCTTCGCGACCTCGTCGACACGGGAAGCGATCGCATCCGAGATCAGCGCGATATCGTGGCGCAGGTCGATCTGCACGCCGGAGATGGCGCTGCGCACCTGCTCGGCCTGCCCGACCAGGTTGTCGCGCTGATGCGCGATATCCTGCAGCAGCGCGCGGATACGCACTTCGTTGTCGGTATAGGCGCGTTCGAGCGCCGAGACCTCGTTGGCGACCAGCGTTTCCAGCTCGCCCGCGCGCGCGATCGCGCGCTCGATGCCGTCGCCCATCGCCGCAACCTCGCGGCGGATGGCCTGGCCGACCGTCACCATGGAATCGCTTGCAGACGTCTCGGGATCGGAGAAACGCATCGCGACCTGCGCCATCGACTGCGCGATCATGCGCAATTCCTGGCCGCGCCAGGCGAGGCTCGCGAGGAAATAGAACAGCAGCACCGGCGCGAAGAACAGCGCCGCAAGGCCGGCGATGACCAGCACGCCGCCCGGTCCCTGGCCGATCGCAGTCTGCAGCGAGGGCCAGAAGGTGGCCGCCAGAAGCGCGCAACCGATCAGCCAGACGGCGCCGAACAGCGTCGCCAGCGTGTAGACGCTGCGCGCGGGACGGCCCTTCTGGATCGCCTGCAGCATCTGACCGATGGTTTCGCGGTCGTCATTGGCGGCGCGGCGCGATGACACGCGCGGCTCCTCGAGCGGCTCGAACATCGGCCGCTCGGGCACGCTCGGGCGCATGTCGAAAGTGGGCTCGTCGAATGCTGGCGCCGGCGGCGGGGAAGGCGGCGCGGCCTCGCTGCGCGCGGATGCGCGAGCGCTGTCCGCATTGTTGTCGCCGCTGATATTCAGGGCTTCCTGAATGGCAGAAAGCGCCACTTCGGTCGGATCTTTGACCTTTTTGGGATTGTTCGCCATGTCAGCCTGAGCCCTCTACTTTTACGCGTCCCCATCGGGCCTTACGCGAGCGCCAGCCGCGCAAAACACCAGTCGGCATCATGCAATGCAGCCCAAGCGCGGCCATTTCGCCGCCCTGCCCGCCAATGCCGGAAAAACATCCTATTGGTTGAGCGATACGAATGAAATGGCCGCGATTAAGACAATCTTAATCATCGTTAATAGGAGACAGCCTTAAGGTATTAATGGTGCACAGGTTTCTTGCGGGAACCGGCGAATTGCGGCGACTCCTGGCCCAAAACAAGGCGAAGAGTGGGCAGGTACGTCAAACGTTCCGTTAACCATCTTTGTGTTTGGCTGGTCGAACCCGCGCGGTCTGCGACGGGAAGAACAGGACGCCGGCCTCGCCCGCATGCCGCTTCACGCACAATGGATCCAATGGATGCCATCTCCGCCGCTCGCCCCCGATGATGGCCCGATCGATCTTTCGCATCTGGCGCGCATGACGCTCGGCGATAGCGCCCTCGAGCGCCAGGTGCTCGGCATGTTCGCAAGCCAGGCCACGAGCCTGATCGCCAAGCTCGCGGCCTTGCCGGCCGAGGCGGGTGCATTGGCGCACACGTTGAAGGGTTCGGCGCGCGCCATCGGCGCGTTTCGTGTGGCCGAATGCGCCGAGGCGTTGGAGGTTGCGATCAGGCAGGGCGAGAATAGCGCAAAATGCCAGATCGAGCTCAAGTCGGCGGTGGCCGACGCGCGCGCCGCGATCGACGCGCTGCTGCAGCAGCCTTGAGGCCCATTCGGCCTGCCTCGGACATTGCCGGATTCCATGTGTCCAGCGCTAGCCTTGGCCGGGTCGACCCGTTATAGGACTGCCCGGACCCCCCTGATTTCTCCCCGCATTACGAGCGAACATGGCCAAGATTACCTTTGTCGACCACAACGGCGAATCCCGCACCATCGACGTCGAGAACGGCGCCACCGTCATGGAAGCAGCCATTCGCAATGCCGTTCCCGGCATCGAGGCCGAATGCGGCGGCGCCTGCGCCTGCGCAACCTGCCATGTCTATGTCGATGAGGCCTGGCGCGAGAAGGTCGGCTCACCCTCGCCGATGGAAGAGGACATGCTGGATTTCGGCTTCGACGTACGGCCGAACTCGCGGCTGTCGTGCCAGATCAAGGTCAGCGACGAGCTCGACGGTCTTGTCGTGTCGACGCCGGAGCGTCAGGCCTAAAATTTGGGTTGCGCGATTTCCACGCCGCGGCGCAGCCAGGGCTGAAACGCCGCGACGATTCCGGGCGTGAGCGGCATCGGCTTGTGGCTCACCGCATCGATGAGCACGCTGACCGATTTCGCCGATGCCACGCATTTGCCTTCCGAGAAAACCACCTGGTCGAAGGTTACCGAGGTGCGTCCGAATTTGACGAGCCCGAGTCCCATCTCGATCTTGCCCGGCCAGCGCAACTGGGCGCGGAAATGCATGTCGAGCCGCACCATCATCCAGGACAGGCCCGGCGGCATCAGGCCTCTGGCGTGATCCTTCATCAGCGTGACGCGGCCGGTCTCGAAATAGCTGGCGTAGACGGCATTGTTGACGTGCTGGTTCGGATCGAGGTCGGCGTAGCGCACGTTGTCGGCGATCCGATAGGGAAAATCTTCCAGGCGAGGCTCGGCGTCCGAACGTAACGGTGCATTCACGAGGCGGTCTCCAAAAAATCCTTCTCGTTACAACGCGTTTGAGGCGCTCCGGCAAGGGCCGACCGGCAGGGCTGGTCGCCATTTATGGGCTTTCCTCCGGCATCCGCCTTCGCTAGACAGTCGGGCGCCCGATTGCTCTTCTCCTGCCGGGCGTCCAATTGAAAAGAAGCGATATGAGCGAAGCGATCAAAACCGATGTGCTGATCATTGGCGCGGGTCCGTGCGGGCTGTTCGCGGTATTCGAACTGGGCCTGCTCGACATGAAGGCGCATCTTATCGACATCCTCGACAAGGTCGGCGGCCAGTGCGCAGAGCTCTATCCGGAAAAGCCGATCTACGACATTCCCGGCATTCCCTTCGTCACCGGCCAGGGCCTCACCGATGCGCTGATGGAGCAGATCAAGCCGTTCAACCCGACCTTCCACCTCAATGAGATGGTGGAGAAGATCGAAAAGATCGGCAATCCGGGTTTCCGCGTCACGACCGACGGTGGCAAGGTCTTCGAGTGCAAGGTGGTGGTGATCTCCGCCGGCGGCGGCTCGTTCCAGCCGAAGCGTCCGCCGGTGCCGGGCATCGAGGCTTATGAAGGCACCTCGGTGTTCTATTCCGTGCGCAAGATGGAGCAGTTCCGCGACAAGGATCTGCTGATCGTCGGCGGCGGTGACTCCGCGCTCGACTGGACGCTCAATCTGCATCCGATCGCCAAGCGCGTGACGCTGCTGCATCGGCGCGACGATTTCCGTGCTGCGCCCCACAGCGTCGAGCAGATGCGCGCGCTGGTCTCCTCCGGCAAGATGGAGCTGAAGATCGGTCAGGTCACCGCGCTCGAAGGCGACGGCGGCAAGCTGCGAGGCGCCACCATCAAGGCCAACGACAATTCGGTCTCGCAGATGACCTGCGATAC
>Ga0070741_10011887_pt1 | contig 15910 bp, 13 predicted proteins | sample Coa_R1_4_FD_66440 | JGI IMG/M metagenome (GOLD analysis project Ga0070741, IMG submission 66440) | Surface soil microbial communities from Centralia Pennsylvania, which are recovering from an underground coalmine fire - Coalmine... | ecosystem: Environmental > Terrestrial > Soil > Unclassified ...
GCGCTCGAGCTGGCGCAGGCGATGGACGACCGGCGCACGGTCGCGAACGTCTACTACCAGGCCTCCCTCGTCGCCGAGCGGATGGGCCACTGGATCGCCTCGCGCAACTACGCGCAGCAGGCGAAGGCGCTCTACGAGGAGCTGAACGACGAGCGGACGGTGGGACGTCTGCTCCAGAACCTCGGCGGGCTCCATCTGCTCCTCGGCAAGCCGGAGCAGGCGATCGAGCAGCTCAAGGCCGCGTTCGCGCTGGCCGTCGAGTCGGAGTCGAAGCCGGACGCCGCCCAGGCGCTCGGCAACCTCGCCACGGTGTACCTGCACCTGGGCGAGTACGACGCCGCCGACGACCACGCCCGCCGGGGGCTCGAGCTGTTGCAGGGGCGGGAGGATTACCTCCACGAGATCGGCCAGTCCAACGTCGTCCTGGGGCGCGCTCTGCTCGAGCGTGGGCGGCTGGACGAGGCGGAGGAATGCTTCAAGACGGCCGACTCGGCGTTCGAGCAGCTGGGATCGGTCAGCTACCGAGCGGGAGCGTGGGTCGCGCTGGGAGATCTTGCGAGTCGTCGTGGGGACGACCGCGAGGCAGCGCGCTTGTACCGCAACGCAGCTGAAGCGCTGCAGGACATCCGCTTCTAGGAAGGAGGACGCCCCAGATGAAGGCACGCCTGATCATCGCGGCGGTCAACGTGGCACTCGTGCTGCCGACCCTCGCGGCGTTCCTGAAGCCGAAGGGCACCTGGACGGACGGCCACTAGGGCGAGGCTCGCCCCTACCGCGCGAAAGCTGCGGCTAGACTCGGGCGCAGATGCTGCGCCCGGCGGCTTCCCTCCCCGCCCTGGCTCTGCTCGTCACGCTCGCGCTCGCTGCGGGCGCCGGGCAGGCCCGGGCCGTCAGCCCGACATCGGCAGGTTCGGTCACAGCGCCTTCGGCGGACTCGCTGGAGGCGCTGTGGCGTGCGGCCAAGCAGACGGTCGCGATCACGCCGGGCACGACCGACTACCAGCCGGGTCGCAACCGCGTCTCCTTCCTCGTCATCGACCCGAAGGGGCGCCCGGTGACCACGCCGACCGCGACGGTCTGGGTCGCGACCGGCCTGAAGCAGCGTCCCTTCCAGCAGACGCTGGCGCGCAGCGAGCCGATCGGCGTGCCGGGAGGCGCGAGCGCCGGCATCGGCTCCATCTTCGTCGTGACGGTGACGCTGCCGCGGCCCGGCACGTACTGGCTGCTGGCGGCCCCGCTCGCCGACGGTGTCTCGATCCGGGCGCTCGGCAACCTCGTCGTGCGCGCCCGGCCGTCCGCGCCCGGCGTCGGCGACCGCGCCGTCGCGGCCCGCACGCCGACGCTCGCCTCGACCGGCGGCAAGCTGGCGCGGCTGAGCACGGCGACACACCCGGATCCCCGCCTCTACCGCATCTCGGTGGCCGCCGCGCTCTCGCGCCACCTGCCGTTCGTGGTCGCATTCGCGACGCCGCGCTTCTGCACGAGCCGGACGTGCGGGCCGGTCGTGGACGTCGTCGACGCGGTGGCGAAGAAGCTCGCGCGGACGCCGGTGCGCTTCATCCACGCCGAGATCTACCGCGACAACGATCCCGCGAAGGGGTTCGCGCCCTGGGTGCGGCAGTGGCGGCTGGATTACGAGCCGGCGACGTTCGTCGTCGACCGGCGCGGGATCGTCCGCGCGAAGCTCGTGGGCGCGTTCTCGGTCGGCGAGCTCGAGCGGACGGTGCGGAGCACGCTGCTGCGCTGAGCGACCCCGGGGCCGTGCAGCGGCAGGAATCCGCGCGCGAGCTCCGTATCTGGTCCCTCCCCGGCGCCCTTCGCGCCCGACACGACCAGGGAGGAACACGATGGAGCGGAACACCTGGACGGACGGCCACGGTCCCGAAGCCGCCACCTGGACCGACGGCCACGGCCCGGCCGTCTAGCCACGGCGTCGCCGACGCTCGGGGATCGGGTCAGACCGAGGCCTGAGCCGATCCCCGGGCGGCGCCCACGCGCTCGACCACCGCGACCGGCACGCGCGCGTGCCGGCTCAGCCGCAGCAGCATGCGCACGATCTCCGCGCAGTCGCGGGGCTGGATCATCTCCTCGGGCGGGATCCCGGTGAACGTCGTCATCGGCGTGGCGACGAAGCCGGGGCAGAGCGCGTGCACGCGCACGCCGTCGGCGTCGAGGGCCGCGTTGAGCGACTGCGTCAGGGAGATGACGGCCGCCTTCGTGGCGGCGTAGACGGGCAGCTCGGGAACGGGCAGCGTGCCCGCGAGCGAGGAGAGGTTGACCACGAGGCCGCGCGAGGCGCGCAGGTGGGGCAGCGCCGCCCGTGTCACGAGCAGGAGCGCGCGCAGGTTCACGTCGAGCTGCAGGTCGATGTGCTTGACGGACTGCTGCTCGAGCGAGCCGGCCACGCCGAGCCCCGCGGAGTTGACGAGCACGTCCAGGCCGGAGTGGCGGGAGACGTGCTCCGAGACGACCCGCTCGCACGCCTCGGCGTCGCGCAGGTCGACGGCGACCGCGGCGGCGCCCAGCTCGGCGGCTGCGGCCTCGAGCTTCTCCGGCCGGCGCGCCGCCAGCGTGAGCGCGAAACCCTCCTCGTGCAGCATGCGCGCGATCGCGTAACCGATCCCCGACGAGCCGCCCGTGACCAGCGCCGAGCGCATGCGGCGAGTCTCGCACACGCGGAAAGGACGACGGCCGCCGGGGGGTGGCGGCCGTCGCTCGTCAGGGGGAGAGGAGAAGTCGGAGGAAGACTTTCCGCCCCTCTCGTTCGACCCGCTGCGCGGGCCTCCTTCCCGTCCCTACACTCGCATGCGTGGCCGCCGGCGGCGCACCGCTCACCTCGCTCGCACGGGCGGGCGGCTGCGCGGCGAAGTACCCGGCCGCCCGGCTGGAGACGCTGCTCGCCGGGATCGTGCCCGCCGACGCGGAGGCGTTGCTCGTCGGCCTCGACCCGGCCGACGACGCGGCCGTCTACCGGCTCGACGAGGAGCGCGCGCTCGTCTTCACCGTCGACTTCTTCCCTCCGCTCGTGGACGAGCCGCGCGACTTCGGCGCGATCGCGGCCGTCAACGCGCTCAACGACGTGTTCGCGATGGGGGGCGCGCCGTTGCTCGCGCTGTCCGTCACCTGCTTCCCGGAGTCGCTGCCCACCGAGACGCTGGGCGAGATCTTCGCGGGCGCCGAGGAGGCGGTGCGGGCAGCCGGGGGCATCCTCGCCGGCGGCCACACGATCCGCGACGACGAGCCGAAGTACGGCCTCGCCGTCGTCGGCACCGTCCACCCGGACGGTGTCTGGACGAAGAGCGGCGCCCGACCCGGAGACGCGCTCTTCCTGACGAAGCCGCTCGGTACGGGCATCGTCCTGCAGGCGCAGCGCGAGGGCCACGCCGGCGCCGGCGCCTTCGAGGCCGCCGTGGCGAGCATGAAGACGCTGAACGCCGCCGCGGCCGAGGCGCTGCGCCCGTTCGCGCCCTCCGCCGTCACCGACGTGACCGGCTTCGGGCTGCTCGGCCACGCGCACGAGACGGCGTCGCGCAGCGGCGTCCGCATCGTGCTCGAGTCGGAGTCGCTGCCCGCGCTGCCCGGCGCGCTGGAGCTCGCCGCGGCGGGCGTCAGGACCGGCGGCGACCGGCGGAACCGCGAGTTCGCCGCCGCGTCCGTGCGGTCGGCGGCGACGCCCGAGGTGGAGGCGCTCGCGTACGACCCGCAGACGGCGGGCGGGCTGCTGATCGCCCTGCCGGCCGATCGGGGCCCGGTGCTCGAGGCGACGTTCGCCGCTCGCGAGCTCTTCCTCGCGCGTGTCGGGCGCGTGGAGCCGGGGAGCGGCGTCGAGCTCGTCTGACGCGACGTACACTCGCACGGTGGAGACGGTGCTCGCCCGCGTGCGGCCGCGCGCGATCTCGGCGCGGCGGTTCCGCCAGCTCGCGACGCTGTCGGTGCTCGCGATCTACGTCGTCGTCACGACGGGCGCGGTGGTGCGGCTGACCGCCTCCGGCCTCGGCTGCGACAACTGGCCACGCTGCGGCGACACGCCCTTCCCCGAGAAGGGCGGTCACGCCTTCGTCGAGTTCGGCAACCGGGTCGTCTCGCTGGGCGCGATCCTCGTCGCGCTGGCATGCTGGCTCGCCTCGCGCCGCGTCCCGGCCCTGACGCCGCAGACGCGGCGAACCGCCCTGGCCGTCTTCGTCGCCACCGCAGCGCAGATCCCGCTCGGCGGGGTGACGGTTATCTTCGAGCTGCACCCCGTGCTCGTGATGTCGCACTTCCTGCTCGCGCTCGCCGCGCTCGGGCTCGCCGTCGTGGTCGCGCTCGACGCCTGGAGCGCGGCCGGCGGCCGCGGCGCTCCCCTGGGGCCGCACTGGTGGCGCCAGCTCGCGCTGCTCGGCGTTCCCCTCGCGGCGGCGCTCGTCGTCACCGGCGCCGTCTCGAGCGCGTCGGGGCCGCACTCGGGCGGCGAGGACATCCGGCGGCTCGGCCTCTCGATCGTCGACGCCGTCTACGTGCACGTGCGCGTCGCGGCCGCGTTCGGCGTCGGCCTCCTCGTCCTCACCGCCTGGCTCGCGCGTCGCCGTCGGGAGGCCCCGGGCGTTGCCGCGCTCGCCGGGTCGCTGCTGGCGGTGCTCGTCGCCCAGGCGGTGCTCGGCGAGGTGCAGTACCGCAGCCACCTGCCGTGGGGGCTCGTGCTCGTGCACGTGTCGCTCGCGGCGGCCATCTGGGCGGGGACGGTGGCGCTCGTGTACGCGCTCTGGCGCCCCCCGGCGCCGCTCCTCTCGCGCGCGCCCTCGGCCTAGGGCGTCCGCCCACGGCCTCGACTAAGCTCAGAACGTGGAGACGCCGGAGCTGCGCATCGCCGCCCGTCCCTCGCTGCGGCGGCCCGTGCTCGTCGCCGCCTTCCAGGGCTGGAACGACGGCGGCCAGGCGGCGACGCTCGCCGTCGGCTTCCTCGCGCGGCTCTGGAGCGCCGAGCGCTTCGCCGACCTCGACCCGGAGGGATTCGTCGACTTCCAGGCGACCCGCCCGCACGTCTCGCTCGAGGACGGCATGACGCGCAAGATCACCTGGCCGGAGAACGCCTTCTACCACGGCGCCATCCCGGGGGCCGAGCGGGACGCGGTGCTGCTGCTCGGCGTGGAGCCGAACTACCGCTGGCGCACGTTCACGGAGCTCGTCACCGCGCTCGCGCGCGACCTCGGCGTCGAGCTCGTCGTCACGCTGGGCGCGCTGCTCGCGGACGTCCCGCACACGCGTCCGGCGCCCGTGACCGGTACGGCGAGCGACCCCGAGCTCGTCGCCGAGCTGGGCCTGCAGCAGTCGCGCTACGAGGGGCCGACCGGGATCGTGGGGGTGCTGCACGACGCCTGCGGGCGCGCTGGCCTGCCGTCCGTCAGCCTGTGGGCCGCGGTGCCGCACTACGTCTCGCTCGCCCCGAGCCCGCGCGCCGCGAAGGCGCTCTGCACGCGGCTGGCCGACCTGCTCGGAGTCGAGATCGACGTGGCCGAGCTCGAGGTCGCGGAGCGCTCGTACGCCGAGCAGGTGTCCGAGGCCGTCGCCAGCGACGAGGAGACGGCCGCCTACGTCGAGGAGCTCGAGCGGCGCGTCGACTCGCTGGAGTCGCTCGTGGACGAGGCGTCGCTGCCCTCCGGCGACTCGATCGCCGCCGAGCTGACCCGCTTCCTGCGCGAGCGCGAGCAGCGCGGCGACGACGGCCTGCGCGGGTAGGGCGATCTCGCCCGCGTCCACGAGGCGACGTGACGTCGCCTACGCGGCGTCCGCGGCGGCGGGCGTCTCGTCGGCGGTGGCGGGCGTCTCGTCGGCAGCGTCCGGCGGCCCGTCCGTGGACGCGGGCAGGGCGCGCCCGTCGCGCTCGGCCTCGCCCGGCGTCCCCTCGCCAGCCTCCGAAGCCGCCGCCGGCGGCGGCGGTTGGCCCGCGGAAGCGCCGTCGCCGGCTCCCTCCGCCGGCACCGTCTCGGCGGTCGCGCGCCGCTTCTTGCGGCGGCGGCGCGACTTGCGTGCGGGCGCTTTCGGCAGCGGCAAGTTCTCGGCCAGCGCGTTCGCGATCTCCTCGATCGAGCCGAGCTCCTCGCGGGCGCGGTCGAGCAGGTTGTTGGCGCGCGGCGTGTAGCCCTCCGCCGAGGCGAGCAGCGCGGCCCCCACCTGCAACGGCAGGGCGCGAGCGACCCGGACGAGCTGCGCGACGTTCTCCTCGTGACGGTGGCCGCGCGAGTTGGCGACTGCGCCCAGGAGGCGCTTTGCCTCCGGCACCTCCTGGCTCGCGCGCCGGTCCTGGGTCTTGCGGGTGGCGCGCGCGAGCCGCCAGGTCCAGCGGGCGAGGATCTGCTCGGGCGCGTTTGCCTTGCCCTCGCCGATCGCGCGCAGCAGGATGCGCACGCCCGCGGCGCGATCCTTCTCCCACGGCGGCGCCTGCGTCACGAGCGTGACGAGGTCGTCGAAGTCGGCCCGCTCGACGGTCGTGGCCACGCGGTCGGCGAGCGCGGTCATGCGCAGGCGCCGGTTCGGGTTCTCGGCGGCGCAGGTGGAGAGGAACGTCTCCAGCGCCGCCTTGCTGGCGCGGCCCTCGGTGAACTTCTTCGCGAACTCGGCGCGCTGGTCGAAGCGGATGTTGCGGCCGGCGATCGTCGCCCAGAAGCGCTGCTCGTCCTCGTCCAGGTACTTGGGGTCGATCCGCTGCCACTCGCGCTGGATCACCGCCAGCCGCCGCGCCACGTCCGGCGTTACCGGGACGAGCCAGGGGGCGGGCGACAGCTTGCGCCGCGCGCGCCGCTGCTGCCGCCGCCGAGGCGCCGGCGTGACGCGCGCGCCCTCGCGGTAGAAGTCCGCGTCGAGCAGCGAGTGCAGCGAGACGACGCGCTCGTTGTGCGTCGCCGACTTGGGCACGAAGTCGACCACGATGCCCGCCTCCTTGCGCGGGTGGATGCGCATGATCCGGCCGATCCGCTGCTGGTAGACGCGCCGCGACGCGGTCGGCGCCAGGTGCATGCAGACGGTGGCCCGCGGCGAGTTCCAGCCCTCCGCGAGCAGCTGGGCGTTGATGAGCACGTTGATCTCGCCGCGCTCGTAGGCCGCGAGCGTCTCGGCCAGCCGCACCGGCGGCGTGCGCCCGGACACGGCCTCGGCCTTCAGCCCGGCGGCGCGGAACTCCTGCGCGAGGTGGTAGGCGTGGTCGACGCCTGCCGCGTAGACGATGCCGGGAGTCGCGCCGAAGCGGTCGCGGTACAGGCTCGCTGCCGCTTGGTTGAGCGCCTGGTGGTCGAGAGCCGCGGCCAGCGCGCGCTCCTCGAAGTCGCCGCCCACGATGGGCACCGAGTTGATCGCGGCCGCCGGCGGCACGCGCAGGCAGCGCAGCGGCGCGATCAGCCCGCGCCGCGCCGCGTCCCCGAGCGGCAGGTCGTCCACGGAGGCGGGGAACACGTCCGAGACCTGCTTCGCGATCAGCTGCTCGGTCGCCGTCATGCCGATGTAGATCGGCTCCGGGAAGCTGCGGATCGCCGCGCTCGTCTTCTCGCCCAGCGCCGTGTGCGCCTCGTCGCAGATGACGAGCTGGTACGCGGTGCGGCTGAGCGAGCGCGAGTGGCGCGCGAACCAGGCGTACGTCTGGATCGTGATCGGGTCCTGCCGCAGCGGCTCCTTGCCGGCCTCGATCGGGCCGGTCAGCCGCTCGCCGTACCCCTCCGCGGTCAGGTCGCGCGTGAACTGGGAGACGAGCAGCCGGCGGTGGGTGAGGATGAGCACGCCGAGGTGGCGCGCCGCCTCGACGAAGCCGGCGGCCGCGATCGTCTTGCCGGACGCGGTCGGGTGGCGGAAGCGGTAGCGGCGCGAGGCGCCGGGGTCGCTGCCGTGGAAGTGGAGCTCCTCGGCGTCCTCGTCGACGAGGCCGGCGTCCTGGTCGTCCTCGTCCTCGTCGACCTCCGCCTCGAGCTCGACCGCGGCGTGCCCGTTGCCGTTCTCCTCCAGCTCGCGCTGGTTCGCGGCGATCAGCTCGGTCAGCATCCCCGCGAGCGCGTCCACTTGGTGCCGGCGCAGCTCGGTGCCGGCCGCCGTGGCGGGGGTCGGCGAGGCGAGCACCCGCTCCAGCCCCAGCATCAGCCCGTAGCGCACCTTCCAGCGAGGGGAGGGCGACCGCTGGCCGGCTTCCAGCTCCGCGAGCGCGTCGTCGAGGGCGGCCCGGCGGGCGGTTCCGGGCGCGAGCGCGACGAGTGGATCCTCGCCCGGGTGCAGGAACGGCTCGCCGTACCAAGCCTGGGCGCGGAGCGCCGCCTGCTCGAGGCTTGCGGCCTCCGACGTGGCTGTCGGGGTGAGTGTCGCTTCGTGCATGTACGCAGCACGGCTGCCGTGCTGCTACCTCAATGGGGTTCAGCGAGCCTCGCCCGTACGCCGGCGGGAGGCGTCGCTTGTCACAAGCATAGCTCACTCGGGCGGCTGGCGCCCCGTCAGCGGAGGACGGTGCCGCCGACGTCGGCCAGCCGCCGCCCGACGACGCGCTCGGAGATGCCGCTCGCGTCCAGGTAACGCGTGATCCCGCCGCGGAAGAACGGCCAGCCGGCGCCGAGGATGAGGCAGGCGTCCACCTCTGCCGCGGAGGAGACGACGCCCTCCTCCAGCACGTGGCGTACCTCGTCGGCGAGGGCCTCGAGCACCGCCTCGTGGATCTCGTCCACGCTGCGTGGCTCGCGGGCGACGAGGGCGACCTCGTCCCGTCCCGCGGCGAAGTTGGCGAGCGTCTGCGAGAGCGGGAAGCGCTCGGGGGAGGCCCGGTGCAGCGTCTCCAGCACGTGGTTCGCCACCCGCGGGCCGACCATGGCGAGCAGCAGGGACGGCGCCATCGGCAGGCCGATGCGCAGCGCCGCCTCGTCCGTCTGCTCGACCGTGTTGCCGTGCTCGAGGGCGTCCATCAGCACCGTCGTCATCCGGGTCAGCAGCCGGTTGACGACGAAGCCGGGGGCGTCGCGCACGAGCACGCCGCGCTTGCCGAGCCGCTCCGTCACCTCCCAGGCCGTGGCGAGCGTCGCGTCGTCGGTCGCCGGCGCGCGCACCAGCTCGACGAGCGGCAGCAGCGCGACGGGGTTGAAGAAGTGCATGCCGACGAGCCGCTGCGGCCGTGCGAGCGGCTCTCCCAGCGCCCTCACCGAGAGCGACGAGGTGTTCGTGGCGAGCACGCAGTCCGGGCCCACGACCGCCTCGACGGCCGCGAGCGCCTCCCGCTTCACGGCCAGCTCCTCGAACACCGCCTCGAGCACGAGGTCGCAGCCGGCGAACGCCTCGTAGCTCGTTCCGCCGGACACGCTGCTCCCGAGGAAGCGCGCCTTCCGCTCGGGCAGCCGGCCCTTCGCCACGAGCCCCGCGAGCTCGCCGCGGATCCACGCGAGCGCCTCCTCCACCTGCTCGTCGCCGAGGTCGCGCAGGACGACGGGCAGCTCCAGCCGGCGGAGGACGAGCAGCGCGAGCTGGCGCGCCATCAGGCCGGCGCCGACGATGCCCACGCGCGCGACCGGCCGCGGCGCCGCGTCCGGCCGGCCCACGCCGCGCTTCACGCGCCGCTCGACGACGTCGAAGGCGTACACGGACGCCTGCGCCTCCGGGCCCGGCAGCAGCTCCGCGAGCGCGTCCTCCTCCGCCCGGTAGCCCTGCTCGAGCGTCCACGAGGCGGCGCCCTCGATCAGCTCCAGCGCCCGGTAGGGCGCCGGCGCCGCGCCGTGCACCTGGTCGTCCACCTGCGCCCGCGCCCGCCGGCAGACGTCGGCCGCGTCGGAGAGGTCGGCGGGCTCGCGCGGCGCGCGGCCGGTCTCGATCGCCTCGACGAGGAATGCGAGCGAGTCGTCCACGAACTCGACCGGCTCGAGCAGCGCGTCGGCGAAGCCGAGCTCGAACGCCTGGCGTCCGGTCAGCATGCGGTTCTGGCGCAGCGGGTTGGCGACGACGACGTCGACCGCTGCGCGCGCGCCGACGAGCCGCGGCACGAGCTGCGTGCCGCCCCATGCCGGGACGATGCCGAGGAAGACCTCGGGGCAGGCGAAGTGGCGCACGCCCGCGGAGATCGTGCGGAAGTCGCAGTGGAGCGCGATCTCGACGCCGCCGCCGAGCGCCGCCCCGTTGATCGCCGCCAGCGTCGCGTACGGCAGCGCGCGCAGGCGGGCGAACAGCTCGTGGCCGGCGCGCGCGGCCGCGCGGGCGAGCTCGGGCGTCGACATCGCCGGGAGCTCGTCGATGTCGGCGCCGGCGGCGAACACGAACGGCTTCCCCGTCAGCAGCATCCCCGCCCACTCCTCCCCCTCGAGCCGGCGGAGCGCGCGCTCGAGCGACTCGAGCGCGTGGCGGCCGAACGTGCTCGGCTTCGTGTGGTCGGCGCCGTTGTCGATCGTGACGAGCGCGACCGGCCCCACGCGCGTGTCGACACGCTGGACGAAGAACTGCGTTGCCTCAGCCATGGCGCAGGTTCTCCCAGAGCAGCGCGGCGCCCATGCCCATGCCGACGCAGAGCGCGCTCAGCCCGTAGCGCACCTCGGGCCGGGCGCGGAAGCCGTGGGCGAGCTGCGCGAGCAGGCGCACGCCGGTCGCGGCGAGCGGATGGCCGCATGCGATCGCCCCGCCGTACGGGTTCAGCCTCGGGTCGTTCGATGCGACGCCGGTCGCGTCGCACCAGCTGAGCACCTGTACCGCGAACGGCTCGTTCAGCTCGATCAGGCCGACGTCGTCGAGAGTGAGCCCTGCCTGCGCGAGCACCCGCTCGGTCGCGGGCACCGGCCCGAGGCCCATCAGGTCCGGCTCGACGCCCGCGTAGGCGAAGGCGACGAGGCGCATCGCCGGCTCCAGCCCGAGCTCGGCCGCCGCCTCGGCGGAGGCGAGGAGGCAGGCGGCCGCGCCGTCCGTGAGACCGGCCGAGTTGCCGGCCGTCACCCGCCCGCCGGCGCGGAAGGGCGTGCGCAGGCCGGCGAGCGCCTCGAGCGTCGTGTCCGGCCGCAGGAGCTCGTCGCGCGCGGCCACCGTCCAGCCCTCGTCGCCGAACACGGCCATCGGCACCACGATTCCGTCCATCACGCCCGCGTCCCAGGCCGCGGCAGCCTTGCGCTGGGAGGCGAGCGCGTAGCGGTCGGCGTCCTCGCGGGTCAGGTGGGGAAACGCGTCGTGCAGGTTCTCCGCCGTCTGTCCCATCACGGCGGCGCTGTCGTCGATCAGCCGCTCGGCGACGAAGCGCGGGTTGAAGTCGACCTCGGCGCCCATCGGGTGGTGCCCCATGTGCTCCACGCCGCCCGCGACCACGACGTCGCAGGCGCCCATGGCGATCTCGCCCGCGCCGGCGGTGACGGCGGTGAGCGCGCCCGCGCACATCCGGTCGAGCGCGAAGCCGGGGACCGTGTGCGGCAGGCCCGCGAGCAGCGCCACCTCGCGCCCGAGCGTCAGGCCCTGGTCGCCCACCTGCGCGGTGGCGGCGACGACGACGTCGCCGATCCGCTCCGGCGGCAACTCGGGGCTCCGGCGCAGCAGCTCGCGGACGAGCTTGACCGCCATGTCGTCCGCGCGGGTGCGCCAGAAGACGCCGTCCGGCCCGGCCCGTCCGAACGCGGTGCGCACGCCGTCGACGTAGACGACCTCGCGGCTCATCGCAGGAGGATAACCGCGCTGACTGACCGTTCGATCAACGTGCTGGAGGCCGGCCGCGCGGCATACTCGCCCGGTGGACTGGGAGGCGAAGCTGGCGTGGGCGCAGGTCGAGCACGAGGCGCGCGCAGGGCGCCCGCCGGCCGCGGGCGAGCGCCCCGACCTGCACCTGACTGCGGTCGCCAGCGCGGCGTGGGCCGCGGGCCTGGCCGCGCTCATGCTCGGCCGCCGCGACGAGGCGGCTGGCTGGCTGCGCCGCGCGGCCGACGAGTACCGCGCGAGCTGGGAGATCGCGCCGCCCGGGAGCTGGGGGCGGCCGATCGCCGCCCTTCGCTGCCGCCTGATGGCCGGCGACCAGGCCGGCGCTCGCCGCGACGCCGAGTGGGCGCTGTCCGCAGGGGCGCTGCCGGCGGACGGCCCGATCCAGCGCTACTGCGGCGTGCTCGCGTTGCTCGTCCTCCGCGAGGACGACGCGGCGGCGCGGGAGGCGGACGTGCTGGTCGAGGAAGGGCTCGAGCCGCGAACGGTCGCCGAGGCGCTCGCCGCCCTGGCGCGGCGGGACGCGGAGGCGTACGGCCGTGCCCTTCGCGGCGTGCTGCACTCGTTCGAGACGCGCGACGCCTTCCTCGAGGACGTGCGCGTCGCCGACACGGTGCTCGTTCTGCAGGCGCTCGCCGCGCCGCGAGATCTGGAAGTCGCTCTTCCCTCCGCCCTGCTACCTGTGTGAAGATCCCGCGCTGGAGGCCGGCGGGCGGCGCCGGCCTCCCTGGCTGGCGCGAGCCTCCTGCGGCTCGCGCGGTTCGCTCGCACCGCTTCGCGGCCTGGGGCGGTTGCCGCCTGGGCGGCCTGACGCGTCTCGGCCGCGTCGAGCGAGCCTCCGCCCTACGCCTCGCCGGCGGCGAGCTCGCGCGCGCGCGTCATGGCGGCCTGGATCGCGTTCAGGAAGGCCGCGCGGACGCCGGCGGACTCGAGCTCGCGGATGGCCGCGATCGTCGTGCCGCCGGGCGAGGTGACCATCTCGCGCAGCTCGACCGGGTGCACGCGCTCGTCGCGCAGCTGCTTCGCGGTGCCGAGCATCGTCTGTACGACGAGCTGGGTCGACACCTCGCGCGAGAGCCCGAGCAGGATCCCCGCCTCGATCATGGCCTCCGAGAGCAGCGCGAAGTAGGCGGGGCCGGAGCCGGAGACGGCGGTCACCGCGTCCATGTACGGCTCCGCCACGCGGACGACGGCGCCGAGGTGGGACAACACCTCCTCGGCCAGCGCGAGGTGCTCCTCCGTCGCGTGCGAGCCCGCGCACACGCCTGCCATTCCCTCGTGCACGACGGAGGGCGTGTTCGGCATCGCCCGCACGACGGGCACTGGGCGGGCGAGGCCGCGCTCGATGCGCGCGGTCGGGATCGCCGCTGCGATCGAGAGCACCGTCTGCTCCGCGGTGAGCACGCCGCCGACCTCCGTGAGCAGCGTGTCGATGTCCTGCGGCTTGACGGACAGCACGACGACGGACGCCTGCGCCGCAGCGTCCGGGTTCGACAGCGTCGTGCGGATGCCGTAACGCTCGTGCAGCTCCGAGAGACGCTCGGGCCTGCGCCCCGTGGCCACGATGTCCCCGGCGGCGCGCCAACCGCTGGAAAGGAGGCCCGCGATGAGCGCCTCCCCGATCTTGCCCGCGCCGAGCACGGCGATGCGGCGTTCCTCGACGGCCACGCGCGGATTGTACGGGCGGAGGTTCGCCTCGCCCGCCCGCGAGCCCTGCGGGCCCAGCCGGTGCGAGCCGATCTCGCCCTACGCGGCCCGCCGGGAGCGCAGCCGCGTCTGCCGCGCGAGTGCCGCGCTCGCGCCGGGCACGAGCCCGCGCGTCCAGCCGAGCAGGAGCAGCTCGCCGGCGAGCCCCTGCCACTCGCCGTACGGCGCGAGCAGCTCGGCGGTCTCCCACGGCTCCACCCAGCGGCCGCGCAGCGCCGAGGCGAGCTTGACGAGGCCGAGGTCGCCGACGAGACCGACCTCGTAGCGCCCCAGCCCCTCGAGCGCGATCACGCCCACCGACCACGGCCCGACGCCGCGCTCGCGCAGGAGCCGCGCCTGCACCGTGGCGGTCGGATGCCGGCGCAGCTCCTCGAGGTCGATCGTGCGGCAGAGGCGGGAGAGCGTCGCCGCCCGCCCGTTGGAGAGGCCGCAGCGCGCGAGCTCGGCCGGGGCGAGCGCGGCGATCGCGCCCCGCGTCGGGGCCTGTGTCCCCAGCCGCCGCAGCACGGCCCGCTCGATCGAGCGCGCGCGCCTGGACTCGATCAGCTGGCCGCAGACCGCGCGTAGCGCCGCGTGCGCGACCGTGGCGAGGCGAAGCGGCCGCCAGCCGTGGAGCGCGCGCACCGTCGGCCCGAGCAGCGGGTCGCGCCGGAAGCGGTCGTGGAAGGCGCCGGTGTCGGCGTCCAGCGCGAGCATGAAGCGGGCGCGCTCGACCGCCTCGGCGTCCGTTGCCCGCACGACGACGGCGCCGTCCGGCCGCTGCCAGGCCGTCGCGCTCCGCCCCCCGGGGAGCTGCGCCGACCACGGTGCCCCGTACGTCATCAGCCGGAGCCGGTAGGGGCCGCGCGGCGTGAACGAGGCTTCCAGCATCGGCTCCGTGACACTACTGCTCGCATCGGCTCGAGGCAGGACGTCCGCCCGCCTGGCGCGCTACCGTCCGCGCGCATGACGCTCGCCGACGCGATCTCGCTCCGCTCGCGCCGGCGCAAGCTGCAGCTGCTGCTCGACGAGCTGCAGCCCACCCCGGAGACGACGGTGCTCGACGTCGGCGCCGACGACGTCGGCTTCGGGGATGCGGGAGGCCAGTCGGGCTGCGCCACGCACAACTTCCTCGAGGAGCTCTACCCCTGGCCGGAGCGGATCACGGCCGTCGGGCTGCACGACGGCGCCGGCTTCCGCGCCCGCTACCCGCACGTGCGCTACGTGCAGGCGGACGGCTGCGCGCTGCCCTTCCCCGACCACGCCTTCGACATCCACTTCTCGAACGCCGTCATCGAGCACGTGGGCGACGCGCAGCGCCAGCGCGCGTTCGTCGAGGAGGCGGTGCGCGTCGGCCGCAGGGTGTTCCTGACGACGCCCAACCGCTGGTTCCCGATCGAGGTGCACACCCGGCTGCCGCTCGTGCACTGGCTGCCCGCCCGCGCGGCGCAGCGCGCGTACGGGCTCGCCGGCAAGGCCTGGGCCGCGGAGAACCGGCTGCTCGGGCCGGCCGAGCTGCGGGCGCTCTTCCCGGTGCCCGTGCGCGTCGTCAACCTCGGGCTGACGCTGGTCGCGATCGGGTGACGGCGCGGCTGCCGCGGCTCGTGCTCGCCGCGTTCGTGGTCGGGCTGGCCGTGCACAACCTCGTCATGGCGGAGTTGTGGCAGGCGGGCGTACGCGGGGGCACGCTCGACGTCGTCTCCGCCTGGAAGGAGGCGTTGCTCGCCGCCGCGCTCGCGGCCGCGCTCTGGAGCGCGCGCCGGCTCGACCGGTGGCTGCTCGCGGATGCGCTGGCGCTCGTCTACGCGGGCTTCGTCGTCCTCTACGCCCTGCTGCCGCAGGACTGGCTCGGCGGCGACGCGAGCACGCGCGGCGTCCTCTTCGGGCTGCGTCACGACCTCGTCCCGGTGGCGGCGTACGCGCTCGGGCGGCTGGCCACGGTGTCGCGCTGGGACCGGCGGGCGCTCGGCTGGCTCGCCGTCGCCGTCGGCGCCGTGCTCTCGCTCTGGGGGCTCGCGGACGTCTACCTGGTGCCCCTGCAGTGGTGGCGGGACTCCGGCGTGCCGGGGTGGTTCCGCGAGCAGCTCTCGCTCCAGTACCGCTGCCTGAGCGGGCTGCCGGAGAACTGGATCTTCAACACGGGCGACGAGACGAGCCCGTTGCGCCGGCTGGTGGCGACGTTCTTCAGCCCGCTCGCGACGGCGTATCTGCTCGTCGTCGCGGTGCTGTTCCTGGCTGCGCGCGCCCGCGTGACGAGCGGGCGGGCGGTGGTCGCGTTGCTCTGCTTCGCCGGGCTCCTGTGGACGCACACGCGCGCCGCCGCGCTCGCGCTCGCGGGCGGTCTCGCGCTGCTGGCGCTCGTGCAGCGACGGTGGCGGCCGCTCGCCACGGCGGTCGCCGTCGTCGGCGTCTCGGCCGGCTTCTTCGCCCTCTTCCCCTCGATCGGCCCCGTTACGAGCTTCACCGGGGCCGACCTCGCGTGCCAGCGCCGCGTCGCCGAGCAGGCGGGACCGACGAGCGGCGACCCCTTCTCGGCGGGCGAGTCGTCGCTCTCGGGGCACTGGCGCGCGCTCGA
>Ga0070741_10011888_pt1 | contig 15909 bp, 14 predicted proteins | sample Coa_R1_4_FD_66440 | JGI IMG/M metagenome (GOLD analysis project Ga0070741, IMG submission 66440) | Surface soil microbial communities from Centralia Pennsylvania, which are recovering from an underground coalmine fire - Coalmine... | ecosystem: Environmental > Terrestrial > Soil > Unclassified ...
GTGTACGGTTACCTGGAGCCACGGATCCGGTACGGCGACTGACCCGGGATGCACGCGCGATGACGACCCGCACCACCACGCCCCCGCGGCGGGGCCCCTCCGGGGCCTGACGGCCGGCGCCCGCATGCTGCGCCCGCCGGCCCGGCCCACGCCGCTCACCGTGTATCTCCCGTTCAACCGGGACTGCCTGGGCGGGGCGTTCACCCCGGCCAAGCCCGCCGCCGAGGCGCCGGCTCCCCGCGGCCGGTGGCTCCTGGTCCAGGACCAGGGGCTGCTCGTGGAGGCCCGCGGCGACCGCTTCCGCCTGCCGGAGGGCGAGCGGCCGGCTGGCCTCGACGGGGCGACCGGCGAACCCCTGTGGCTCGGGACGCTGGACGGGACGCCGTGCTGGGTGCTGGCGGTCCCGAAGGCGGCGCCGGCGCCGCCCGGCCTCCAGCGGGAGACGCTGGTCCCGATGCAGGGCACGCGGCTCCCGGACGGGCTCCTCTCGCTCGGCGGCATGGCGATGCAGCTCCTCTGGTGGGAATCCACCAGCGGCCACTGCCCGCGCTGCGGCCAGAAGACCGCGCGGATCGCCGGCGAGTGGGGGAAGAGCTGCGTCGAGTGCCGCTACGAGCACTACCCCCACCTCCACCCCGCGGTGATCACGCTCGTCCGGGACGGCTCCCGCGTGCTCCTCGCCCGCAAGGCCGGGTGGGCGCCCGGCCGGTACGCGCTGGTCGCCGGCTTCGTCGACAACGGGGAGTCGCTGGAGGGAGCGGTCGCCCGCGAGGTGAAGGAGGAGGTCGGGGTCGAGGTCGCCGACATCGAGTACGTCGGCAGCCAGAACTGGCCGTTCCCGAGCCAGCTCATGATCGGGTTCGTGGCCCGCTACGCCGGCGGCGACATCGCGATCGACCGCGAGGAGCTCGAGGACGCCCGGTGGTTCGACTGCGACGCCCTCCCGAACGGGCCGTCCCGGCACTCCATCGCGGGGTTCATCATGGCCCACTACGCGCGGCCGTGAGCGCGAGCGGTGACGCGCCACCCCATCTCCACGCGCACCTGGCCAGGCGACCCGGCGCGGCCGGCCGGCCTCGCCCCGGTCATCGCCCGCCCGCCCATCGAGGTGTGGCAGCCGCCCCACCGGGTGCGGCCGGGGGACGTGCCGGCGCTCACGGTCCCCACCGCCCTGCCCTGAGCGCCGGGCGGCGAGCGGAGGAGCCCGCCTGATGCGTGTCGCGACCTGGCGCGGGGAGGCCCGCTTCACCCTGGACGAGGTCCCGGAGCCCGCGCCCGGCCGGGGCGAGGTCCTGCTCGCCGTCGACACGGCGGGGATCTGCGGGAGCGACGTCCACGCCACCCAGGGCCTGTTCCCGCTCACGCCCCCGCGCGTCATGGGGCACGAGTACAGCGCGACCGTCCTCGACGTCGGGGCGGGCGTGAGCCGGGCGCTGATCGGCCGGGCGGTCGCCTGCGAGCCGAACTACGGCTGCGGCGAGTGCGAGGCGTGCCGGGCCGGCGCCGACAGCCAGTGCCCGCGCGCCGTCCGGGTCGGCGGGTTCGCCGAGCGGGTCGTCCTCCCGCGTCGCTCGGTGCATCTCCTCCCCGAGGGCCTGGACCCGGCGACCGCGGCCCTGGCCGAGCCCGCGGCGTGCTGCCTGTCGGGGCTCGAGCGGTTCCGGATGCCGCGGGACGCGACCATCCTCGTGATCGGCGGCGGCGTGATGGGGCTCCTCACGCTCGCGCTGGCGCGGGCCCGCGGCGCCGCCCGGGCGATCCTCTCCGATCCCGTCCCGAGCCGACGCGAGGCCGCCCGGGCCCTCGGGGCGGAGCGGGTCGTGGACCCCACGGCCGAAGACGTCGGCGAGGTGGTGCGGGATGTGACGAAGGAGCGCGGGGTCGACGTCGTCTGCGAGGCGGTCGGCTCGCCGCGCCTCCTCGGCGAGGCCGTCCGCCTGGTCCGCCTCCGCGGGATCGTGCAGCTGGTGGGCGTCTGCCCCCGGGGGAGCACGCTCCCCGCCGACTTGTTCGACTTCCACTACCGCGAGCTGACCCTCCTCGGCGCCTACGGGCGCGGCACCGCCTTCCGGCGCGTGCTCCCGCTCCTCTCGCGGATCGGGGCCGATCGCCTGGTCACCGATCGCTATCCCCTCGCGCGCATCGCGGAGGCGTTCGCCCATGCCGCGGCCGGCCGCGGCCTCAAGACCGCGATCGTCCCGGGCGCCGCGTGAGCCGCGACAACGGCGGCCGACCGCCGGCGCGCCGGCCCGGTTCCGGCCCGGGGCCGCGGTGAGCACCATGCGCCCCTCGGCCCCGGGCGCCGGCCCCCGAGGGACCCGCGCGGGGGGGGGCCGAACGGACACGATTCCCCGCGTGGGGCGCCCGTCCCCCGGCACGGCCGCGGAGCCCACGCGGCCGGCCGTCAGCGGCGGCCCGTGAGCTCCCGGATCCAGCCCAGGTGCTGGAGGTAGTGCGCCCACGTGTTCCCCTCGATCCAGTCCGCCGCCGGCGGCGCGATCGCCCGCGCCGCCCCGCCGGGCGCGCCGGCGCCGTCGCGGAGGGCCGCGAGGCGCGCGCGCATCGCCGCGTGGGTCGCGCGGACCGACTCCAGCACGTCCCCCGGCGCGGCGTCCCGCTGGCGCCGGAAGATCGCGTCGTTGATGGCGTCCTCGTCGTCCCCGGCGACGAGCCCCGGCTCGAGGCCGAGCGTCTCGTGGTCGGGTCGGCCATCCAGCCGGCCGACCAGCACGCGCTCCCAGGCGGCCAGGTGGAGCAGGTGGTCCTTGACCGCCCAGCCGGCGGGGTCGCGGATCGTGGCGAGCTCGGCCGGGGTGAGCTCCCGGACGGTCCGCTCGAGCGTCGCCCAGGCCTCGTCCACCCGGGCCAGCACGGTGTCCACGGTCAGCGGGTCGCTCATGATCGCGCCTCCTCGCCCGCTGAGACCCCGCTCCGCCGAGTCCGTGAAACCACGGCCGCGCCCGGCCAGGAGGCGCCGGGTCCGGTCCTCACTCGCCGGCCCGGCTCGGGGCCGGCGCCCGACCATCCGGAGGGATCGATGGAGTACCCGAACGGCGACGCGTACACGTACGGCGTCTCGATGCTCCCCAGCCTGGCGGCGATCGCGACCGCGATCATCGCCATCGTCGGCGGCGCCGCCGTGGCCCGCCTCTTCATGCGGCGCTAGCCCAGGCGGCGGCGCTCCACGCGTCCCCCGAGCGGACCCGCCCGCCGGTGTGGGCCGGCGGCGGGCCCGTGTCGGTCCCCGGCGTGTTCGGGGAGGCCGGGACCCGGCCGCCCCGGCGCCGGGGCGGCCGCGCGGGTTGGCACCTCGACGCCGCCTGGTATCATCGAGGGCCATGAACGCCGTGATCGCCACCCGCTGGGCCGAGCCCGCCGAGCTCGCGTACACGAGCGTCCCCGACCCGGTGCCCGGGCCGGGCGAGGTCCTGGTCGAGACCCGCGCGATCGGCTGCAACTTCTTCGACATCCTCATCGTCCAGGGGAAGTACCAGATCCGGCCGCCGCTCCCGTTCAGCCCCGGGGGGGAAGTCGCGGGGGTGGTGCGCGCCGTGGGACCGGGCGTCACGCGCACCCGCCCCGGCCAGCGGGTGATCGCGATGGCCGACTGGGGCGGCTACGCCGAGCTGGTCGCGGCCCCGGAGCACCGGGTCTTCCCGACGCCGGAGGGCATGTCCGACGTCGAGGCGGCGGCGTTCTTCATCGTGTACCAGACCTCCTACAGCGCGCTGGTCCACCGCGCGGCCCTCCGGCCCGGCGAGTGGCTCCTGGTCCACGCGGCGGCCGGCGGCGTGGGGCTCGCGGCGGTGCAGATCGGCAAGGCGCTCGGGGCGCGGGTCATCGCGACCGCCGGCACCCCGGCCAAGCTCGAGATCGCCCGCCAGTCCGGCGCCGACGTGCTGATCGACTACCGCACGGCGGACTGGGTGGACCGGGTGAAGGAGGTCACCGGCGGCGAGGGCGCCGACGTGATCTACGACCCGGTCGGCGGCGACGTCTTCGACCTGTCGACCAAGTGCATCGCCTTCGAGGGCCGGCTCCTCACCATCGGGTTCGCCGGGGGCCGGATCCCGACCCTGGCGATCAACCGGGTCCTGCTGAAGAACATCAGCGTGGTCGGCGTCCACTGGGGCCTCTACCACCGGCGGCGCTCGCCGCTGGTCGACGAGTGGATGGCGGCGCTGGTCGCGCTCCACGCCAAGGGCCAGGTCCGCCCCGTCGTCTACCGCACCTACCCGCTCCGCGACGCCGCCCGGGCGCTCGCCGCGCTGGCGGGCCGCGAGTCCTACGGAAAGGTGGTCCTCGTCCCATGAGCCGGCCCGCGCGCCCCGCTCGCTTCTTCCTCGAGTCCGCGCTGGCCGCCTACCGGCGCGACGGCTTCCTGGTCTGCCGGGGCCTCCTCGGCCCGGAGGCGGTCGCCGACGTCCGGCGGTGGACCGAAGAGATCCAGGCGTGGCCGGAGACGCCGGGCGCCTGGATGGTGTACGGCGAGCCGAGCCTCCGCGAGCCGGGCCGGCGGCTCGTGAACCGGATCGAGAACTTCTACCCGTACCACCCCGGCTTCGAGGCCCTCTTCGACGGCGACCTCCTGCTCGGGCGCGTGGCGGACCTCCTGGGCGAGCCGGCCGTCCTGTTCAAGGACAAGATCAACTTCAAGCTGCCGGGGGGGGACGGGTTCAAGCCGCACCAGGACCAGCAGGCCGGCTGGAGCGCGTACGCGCCGCTGTTCGTCACGGCGCTGGTGGCGATCGACGACGCGACGGAGGCCAACGGCTGCCTCGAGCTGGCGGCCGGGCACCACACCCGCGGGCTGATCGGCCGGGAGTGGGCACCGCTGGAGGGCCCGGACCTGGAGGGCGTCACCTTCGTCCCCTGCCCGGCGGCCCCCGGCGACGTCGTCTTCTTCGACTCGTACGTGCCGCACCGCTCGGGCCCGAACCTCTCCGACGACCCCCGGCGCGTCCTCTACGTCACGTACAACCGTCTCGCCGACGGCGACCAGCGCGCCCGCTACTACGCCGACAAGCGGCGGAGCTTCCCGCCCGACGTCGAGCGGGAGCCCGGCCGCCAGTACGTCTATCGCGTGTGAGCCGGTGAAGATCACCGCGGTCGACACCTTCGTCGTCGACGCCGGGTGGCGGCCGTGGCAGTTCGTGGCGGTCCGCACGGATGCCGGGATCACCGGCTACGGCGAGTGCTCGGACGGCCGGAACCCGTACGGGGTGGTCGGCGCGATCCGGGACTTCGCGCCGGTCCTGCTGGGGCAGGACCCGCGGCCGGTCGAGCGCGTGTACTGGGACCTCTACCGCGTCGCCCGGCAGAGCCCGGGCGGGCTCGCCGCCAAGGCGATCGCGGGGATCGAGCTGGCGCTCTGGGACGTGAAGGCGAAGGCCCTCGGGGTGCCGGTCTACGAGCTGTTCGGCGGGCCCCTCCGGCTGCGCCAGCCCGTCTACTGGTCCCACTGCGGGACGTCGCGGGCGATGAACGCCGCGCTGATCGGGGTCCCGCCGCTCCGGACGATGGACGACGTCTTCCGGCTGGGCGAGGAGGTCGTCCGGCGCGGCTACCGCGCGCTCAAGACCAACATCGTCTACCCGGGCGAGCCGGCGCGCGTCCACTTCCCGGGGTTCGGGGGCGGTCCGGGGACGACCGACCAGGTGGTGCCGGCGGAGATCGTCCGCCACCTCCAGACGCTCCTCGGCACGTTCCGGCGGGCCGTCGGCCCCGAGGTGGGCGTGGCCCTCGACCTCAACTTCAACGCCAAGCCGGAGGGCGCGGTCCGCCTCTGCCGCGCGCTGGACGGGCTGGACCTCATGTGGGTGGAGCTCGACCTCTACGATCCGGCGGCGCTCCGCGACGTCCGGGATCGCGTGCCGGTGCCGATCTGCTCCGGGGAGAACCTCTACGGCGTGCGCGGCTATCGCCCGTTCCTCGACGCGCGGGCGATGGACGTCGTCATGGTCGACGTCCCCTGGAACGGCTTCGCCCAGTCCCGGAAGGTCGCGGAGCTGGCCGAGACGTACGAGCTGAACATCGCGCCGCACAACTACTACAGCCACCTCTCGACCTACCACTCCCTCCACCTCTGCGCGACGGTGCCGAACGTCCGCATCATGGAGATCGACGTCGACGACGTGCCGTGGAAGGACGAGCTGGTGGACGCGCCGCCGACGATCGAGCGCGGGGAGGCCGTCCTGCCGACCCGGCCCGGCTGGGGCGCCGACCTCGACGAGGCGGTCGCGCGGAAGCACGTGTGGGAGCCGGGCCGCCTGCCGGGGTACTCGGCGGCCACGGAGATGTACGGGCCGTAGCGCCGCGCGCCGGCGTCCTTGCCGCCGCCCGCCCGGTGAGCGATCATCTACCCGCGGAACGCCGCGCCGCCCGGGGATGCTCCCGGGCCCCTTGCCGGACCCACGGGGGCGCGAGTCCTCGGCGCCGCGACGCGGACGTCAAGAGCCCGATCCGCGAAGGAGCAGACATGGCCAGTGTCTCGCAGCTCGGATACGTCGGCGTGGGGACCAGCGACGCGAAGGCGTGGCAGGATCTCGCCACGAACGTCCTCGGCATGCAGGTCGTGCCGGGCGACGACCGGTCCACGACCTATCTCCGCATGGACCAGTGCCACCACCGGGTCGAGCTGCGCGCGGACGGCCGGGACGACCTGGCCTTCGTCGGCTGGGAGGTCCCCGACCGCGCCACGCTGGACCGGGTCGCCCAGCAGCTGGAGGACGGCGGCGTCCGGGTGACCGCCGGGACCCGGGACGAGGCCGACGGCCGCCGTGTCATCGACCTGGTGAAATGCGTCGACCCCAACGGCGTCGCCACCGAGATCTTCTGCGGCCGTCCCGTCAACCCGCAGCCGTTCCAGCCCACCCGGCCCATGACCGGGTTCAAGACCGGCGACATGGGGCTCGGGCACATCCTCGTCTACGCCCGGAACCGCGACGACACCGTCCGGTTCTACCGCGACCTCCTGGGGTTCCGGGTGTCCGACTTCACCGAGGTGCGCACTCCCGGCGGCACGGCGCGACTGGCCTTCCTCCACTGCAATCCCCGGCACCACTCGATCGCCATCCTGGAGGCCCCCGGCGCGCCCAAGCGGATCAACCACGTCATGTTCGAGTGCAACTCGCTCGACGACGTCGGCTCCGGTCGCGATCTCTGTCTCCGGCGCGGGGTCCCGATCGCGATCGACCTCGGCCGCCACATGAACGACCACATGGTCTCGTTCTACCTGGCGAACCCCTCCGGCTTCGCCCTCGAGTACGGCTGGGGCGCCCGCATGATCGACGACGCCACGTGGCAGGTCGAGCACTACGACACCGCGGACAGCCTCTGGGGGCACCCGCAGCTCCGGGAGCTCATCAGCAAGGCGGCCCCGGGCGCGCAGTAGATCGCGCTGGGGATCAAGACGCACTGGCCCGCGCGGGGCGGGCCGCCGCCGGGACTACGCGTCCCCCGGCTCGAGCTCGGCCAGGAGCGCGCTGTGGTCGCTGCCGCGGAGCGGCAGGACGCGCGCCTCGCGCGCGATGAGCCCGCGCACCAGCACGTGGTCGATCCGGAGGAGCCGGACGGAGCCGGGCCAGGGGCCCCACGTCCGGGCGGGGCGGCGCCCGAGCCGGCGGGCCGCCTCGATCGCGGCGTCGTCGAAGCGCGCGCGGAGCCGGCGGTAGGCAGGCCAGAGCGGTGTCGCGTTGAGGTCGCCGGCCAGGATCCGCCGCCGCCGGGGCGTCACGTCGAGGTAGGCGAGCACGTCGCGGAGCTGGCCCCGGCGCTCCCGCAGGCGACGCGGGAGAGGCTGGACGTGCGGGGCGGCCAGGTGGAGGTTCACCACCTCCAGCGTGTCGTCGCCGGCCAGGGGCAGCTCGGCGACGAACGCGCCGCGGTACGGCAGCGGGAGCCGGCGGATCGTCCCCGGCTCGCGGAGGGCGATCCCCATCCCGTGGTGATCCCGCGCCGGCTCGAGCTTCCCGAACGGCATCACCCGGGCGAGCGCCTCCGCCTGCCCGGGGTCGAGCTCCTGGACGACCACCACGTCCGGCGCCACGGCGTCGACCAGCGCCGCGAAGGCGTCGGCGTGCGCTCGGCCGTTGGCCAGGTTCGCCGAGAGGACCCGGACCACCCCGGTCACCGCGCCGGTCCGAGGCCGGGCGGCACGCGATCGGCCCAGGGCGCCGCCGCCTCGAACGCCGCCGCCGCCCGCAGCACCGCGACCTCCTGGCGGCGGCGGCCGACGATCTGGAGCCCGACCGGCAGCCCGTCGCGGGTGAAGCCGGCCGGCACCGAGATCGCCGGCAGGCCGGTCACGGAGATCGCGTAGCTGAGGAAGAACCACTGCGTGTAGTCGGCCAGCGGCTTGCCCGCGATCTCGGTCGGGTACGGCTGCTCGACCGGGAACGGCCGGACCGCCGCCGTCGGCAGCACCAGCAGCTCGTGGTCCTCCATGAACGCCCGCACGCGCTGCCAGAGCGCGCTGCGGAGCTTCTCGGCGCGGCCGATGTCCCGGGCCGAGAGCGCGAGCCCCTGCTCGATGTTCCCGACCAGCCCCGGCTGCATCTCGGCGCGCCACCGGGGGAGCTTGTCGCCGTGGAGCGCGGCCATGGAGAGCCCGCGCGTGCCGCGGACGATCTCGTCGAGCTCGGCGAACGACGGCGAGGCGGCGCGGACCCGCGCGCCCAGCGCCCGGAGCACCTGGGTCGCGCCCTCGGCGATCCGGGCCACCTCGGGGTCGACCGGGAGGAGCCCGTCCAGATCCGGGGTCCAGGCGACCCGCCAGCCGCGGATCGACGGGCGCCGGACCGCCGCGCGGAACCCCGCCGGGTCGACCGCGTACGACAGCGGCGCGCGGTCGTCCGGCCCGGCGACGACCGAGAGCATGAGCGCGACGTCGGCGACCGTGCGGGCCATCGGCCCCTGGACCGACAGGGAATCCCACGCGAGCTCGCGCGGGTACACCGGGACGAGCCCGGGGGTCGTCCGGAACCCCACCACGCCGCAGAACGCCGCGGGGACCCGGAGCGAGCCGCCGAGGTCGGAGCCCTGGGCGAGCGGCCCCATGCCGGTCGCCAGCGCGACGGCCGCGCCGCCGCTCGAGCCGCCGCAGGTCAGCGCCGGGTTCCACGGGTTGCGGGTCGCCCCGAACACGGCGTTGAACGTGTTGCCGCCGGCCCCGAACTCGGGCGTGTTCGTCTTCCCGAGCACGATCGCCCCCGCCGCCCGGAGGCGCGCCACGATCAGCCCGTCCTCGGCGGGGACGTGGTGCTCGAAGATCCGGGATCCCCACGTGGTCCGGATGCCGGCGGTCGGGGTGAGGTCCTTGATCGAGACGGGCACGCCGTGGAGCGGCGGGAGCACGACGCCGCGGCGGAGGGCGGCCGTCGCGCGCCGCGCCGCGGCCAGCGCGGACTCGCGCGCCACGGTCACGTACGCGTTGAGCCCCGGGTTGACCGCGTCGATCCGGGCCAGGACGGCCTGGACCACCTCGAGGGGCGATGCCCGGCGCGCGCGGAAGAGCCGCACCAGCTCGCCGGCGGGCGTGAAGCAGAGATCGCGATCGGCCACCGTGTCCTCCCTGGCCGGCGCCGGCGGGCGCACGACCGGACGGGTGCCCATTGTAGCAGCCGCCGCGCGGCCGGGCCCTTGACTCGGTCCCGCCCCCCGCGACAATAGCGCGGGAGGGACCCCGGACATGGACGTCCACGCGCGCCTCCGCGTGCGCCCGGCGAGCGACGCCCGCGGCCTGAACAGCGCGCCCGCGACGATCCCCGCCCGACACTCCGAACCGACAAGGAGAGCGCCATGGATCTCGACAACCTGGTGGCGGCGTGGCGGACCGGCCGGCTCTCGCGGCGCGCGTTCCTCGAGCGCGGAGCCGCCCTGGGGGTCGGGGCCGCCGCGGCCGCGCTCGGCCCCGGCGCGGCTCGGCCCGCCGCCGGCCAGGCCACCCAGCGCCGCGAGCTGGTGGTCGGCCAGGGCGGCGACGTCTCGAAGCTCGACCCGCACTTCTCCACGTCCTCGAACGACATCCGGGTCACGTTCAACCTCTTCGACAACCTGACGAGGCGCCACCCCGACGACTCGCTCCATCCCGGCCTGGCGACCGAGTGGAAGGCCACCGCGCCCACCACGTGGACGTTCCGCCTGCGCTCCGGCGTCCGCTTCCACAACGGCGACCCGTTCACGTCCGCCGACGCGAAGTTCAGCATCGAGCGCACCTACGATCCGAACCTCAAGACCCTGGTGGCGAGCGTCTTCACCACGATCGACCGGATCGAGGCGCCCGACCCGGGGACGCTGGTGATCCACACCAAGAAGCCCGACCCCCTGCTGCCGGCCCGGCTGGCCTTCTACGGCGGCCAGATCGTGCCGAAGCGGCACCTCGAGCAGGTCGGCGGCGACGCCTTCAACCTGAAGCCGGTCGGCACGGGCCCGGTCCGGTTCGTCTCCTGGACCAAGGACGACCGCCTGGTGCTGGAGGCGAACCCCGACTACTGGGAGGGCCGGATCGACGTCGACCGGGTCGTGTTCCGGCCGATCCCGGAGACCGCGCCCCGCGTCGCGGGCCTCCTCAAGGGCGAGCTGGACGCCATCACCCAGCTCACGCCGGACCACTGGGACCGCGTCAACCAGGGCCCGACCACGAAGGGGGCCTCGGCCCTCTACGCCGGCCTGTACGTGCTCGGGACCAACTCGAAGGTCCCGCCGCTGAACAACTGGACGCTCAAGCGGGCCATGCAGCTCGGCGTGGACCGCGAGGCGATCGTCAAGGAGCTGTGGCGCGGGCGGGGCTTGGTCCCCAACGGGCCGATCGCCAAGGGCGACCACCACTACGATCCGAGCCTGCCGCCCCTCGCCTACGATCCGCGGAAGGCGCGGGAGCTCGTGAAGCAGTCGGGGTACCGCGGCGAGCCGATCTACCTCGAGACCACCGTCGGCCTCATCGCCAACGACAAGCCGATGTCGGAGGCGATCGCCGCGATGTGGAAGGACGTCGGGATCAACGTCGTCGTGGAGGTGATCGAGTTCTCGGTGCGGGCCCAGAAGAACCGCGAGCGGACCTTCAAGGGGCTCTGGTGGTCCGATCCCACGTCGACCCTCCGCGACCCGGACGGGATGATGTGGCGCCTGATGGCGCCGGGCGGGCCGCACGACTACTGGCGGCACCCCGAGTTCGACGAGCTCGGCAACGCGGCCCGGAACTCGATGGACGAGAACTTCCGCGCCCGCGCCTACAAGCGCATGACCGAGCTCTTCCTCGAGTACAATCCGTGGATCCTCGTGCTCCAGCCGTACGAGGACTACGGGCTCCAGAAGCACGTGGAGTTCACCCCGAACCCGAACCAGGCGTTCGAGCTGCGCCGGTTCAACCTCCGGATGCGGCGCGCGTGAGCGCCGGCCGGCTGCCGGCCGGGGCGGCGCGCCCGGCCGGCGCCGGCCCGCCGGCCATGGCCCCGTCGCCCTACCCCACCACCGTCATCGGGAGCCTGCCCCGGCCGGCCTGGGTCCGCGACGTGATCCTGGACCGGAAGGCCGGCCGCCTGTCCGAGGCCGAGGCCGACCGCCTCCTCGACGCCGCGGTGGACTCGGCGATCCGCCTCCAGGAGCGCGCGGGCCTCGACGAGATCACCGACGGCGAGTGGCGCCGCGAGAGCTACGTCAAGGTCTTCGCCGAGCGCGTCCACGGCTTCGCCCCCGACCTGAACCCGAGCGGGGGCCTGCCCTACCCGGCGGTGGTCGCCCGGATCGAGTGCCACCGGGAGATCGCCGCCCCCGAGGTCCGCTACGTGCGCGCCCGCACCACCCGGCGCGTGAAGGCGACCCTCCCGTCGCCCTACATCATCGGCCGGCGGATGTGGCACCCGCGGCACTCGCGCGCCGCCTACCCGCGGCGCGAGGACCTGATGGCCGACTGCGTCGGCGTGCTCCGGCAGGAGATCGAGGCGGTCCGGGCGGCGGGCGCGGACACCGTTCAGCTCGACGAGCCGTGGCTCGCCACCCTGGTCGACCCGCGGTTCCGCGCCGAGGAGGGGATCACGGACGTCGGGGCCGAGATGGACCTCTGCGTCGATCTCCTGAACCGGACCCTGGACGGCATCACCGGGATCGCGACCGCGGTCCACCTCTGCCACGCCCACTTCGCCCGCGAGCACAAGACCGCGGGCTCCTACGACCTCATCATGCCGGCGCTGGCCCGGGTCCGCGCCGGCACGATCTCCCTCGAGCTGGCCACGCCGGTGGCGGGCGGCCTCGGCGCGCTGGCCGGGTTCCCCGGCGGGGTGCGGCTCGGCCTGGGCTGCATCGACCACTGCGACCGGCGGATCGAGACGGTCGACGACGTCGTCGCCCGCGCGGAGGCCGCGGCGCGGTACGTGGAGCCGGCCCGCCTCGTGCTCCACCCGGACTGCGGCTTCGCGCCGTCGGTCCAGAACCCGATGGATCTCGACGAGGCCTACGAGAAGCTCCGCGTCATGTGCGCCGCCGCGGCGACCCTCCGTGCCCGCGCCGCCTGAGGCGCTCCGCCGCGGCGCGGAGCCGCCCGCGGCGGGCGCCCCGGCCGCGCGCGCGAGAGCTCGCGCCACCCCGACCCGGCTCCGCGGCCGCCCGCGGCCGGGCGGGCGCCACGTCCAAGGAGGCTCGACGATGCAGACGTCGCCGGCCCGGATCGTCCTCGGGCTCCTCGTCACGCTCGCGCTGCTCGCGGCGCCGGCCGGCCGGCCGGTCGCCGCCGCCCCGAAGCCGGGCGGCGTGCTGAAGCTGGCGCTCCTGCGCGACCCGACCGGGTGGGATCCCCACATCAACTACGGCGCGACCACCTACACGTTCCAGGCGAACATCTACGAGACGCTCCTCCGGTACTCGCTCAAGGGAACGCTGGAGCCGGGGCTGGCGGTCGGCTGGGAGACGCCGAACCCGACGACGTACGTGCTGCACCTCCGGCCGGGCGTCCGGTTCCACAGCGGAAACCCGCTGACCGCCGACGACGTCAAGTGGAGCCTGGAGCGGATCGTCGACCCGGCCACCAACGCGACGCGGGCGAAGGAGTTCGCGGTGATCGAGGGGATCACGGTCGTCGATCCGGGCACGGTCCGGATCGCCCTCCGGCAGCCCAGCGCGCCCTTCCCCGACCTCCTGGCGGCGGCCGAGGCGGTGATCGTCGACGCGCGATGGGCCCGCGGCGGCGGCGACCTCCGGAAGGCCGCGAGCGGCACCGGGCCGTTCAAGCTCGGGCCGTACGAGACCGGGGTGCGCTACACGCTGGTCAAGAACCCGGACTACTGGGAGGCGCCCTACCCGTACCTCGATCGCATCGAGCTGTCCACGATCGCCAAGGACGACGTGCGCGTCCAGGCGCTCCGCACCGGGTCTGTCGACTTCGCGGAGTACATCCCGTGGCAGGAGATCGCGGCCCTCCAGAGGGACCCGAACGTCCGGGTCCACGTGGGCTACGACACGTTCAACGTGATCCGGCTCAACCCCAAGCGCCCCCCGTTCGACCAGCCCAAGGTCCGGCAGGCCCTGAACTACCTGGTCGACCGGAAGGAGATCATCGACCTGGCGTGGGGCGGCATCGGCAAGCCGTTCGGGGCCGGCCTGATCCCCGAGGGCCACTGGGCGTTCCCCCGCGCGCTCCAGGGGACGTGGACCCACGATCCCGCCAGGGGCCGCCAGCTCCTGGCCGAGGCGGGGGTCAACCCGGCGGCGACCCGGCTGGCGTTCGACTCGACCACGCTGTCCGTCCACATGGACGAGGCCCAGATCATCGTGACCCAGCTCCAGAAGGCGGGCTTCTCCCAGATCGAGCTCAGGCCGATGGACGTCCCCACGCAGCAGCGGAAGCGGGTCACGGGCGAGTACCAGATGATGATGGACGGCTTCAGCCTGCCGTGGCCGGATCCGGACTTCTACTCCTCGTTCTTCGCGACCGGCGGCGCCTCCTACGCCCGGGCGGTCGACTTCAGCGATCCGGTGCTCGACCGGCTGCTGACCGACGCCCGCACGACCCCGGACCAGGGGCGGCGCGCGGCGCTCTACGCCCAGGTGGAGCGGCGGCTCACCGAGCTGGCTCCGTGGGTGTTCCTGCACTGGCGGCCCCAGGCCGAGGCCCATCGCGCCGCGGTCGGCGGCTACACCCGGCTGCCCGGCGCGCTCGGGAACAAGAGCCTGGGAGGGCTCAAGTACCTTTACCGGGAGTGAGGCGAAACCCCGCGCGGCGCCGTGTGGATCTACCTCCTCCGGCGATTCGGGCTGGCTGCCGCCCTGCTCTGGGTGGTGGCCACCGTTCTCTTCTTCTCGATCCACGTCCTGCCCGGGGACCCGGCGCTCCTGATCCTGGGCGGGGACGCGGCGCAGGCCACCCCCGAGCAGCTCCGGCGCGTCCGCGCCCGCCTCGGGCTGGAGCGCCCCCTCCCCGTCCAGTATCTCTCGTGGCTCGCCGGGGTGGCGCAGGGGGATCTCGGCACGTCGCTCCTGGACGACCGCCCGGTCGCCCGCGACCTGGCGAACCGGCTGCCGCGCACGCTTCAGCTGGTGATCCCGGCCACGGTGCTCGCGGTGACGCTCGGGATCCCGCTCGGCACCTTCGCGGCCCGCCGGCGCGGGCGCCTGGCGGATCCCGCGGCGTCGGCGGCCGCCCTGGCCGGCTTCTCGATGCCGGTCTTCGTGGTCGGCATGCTCCTGGTCCTCGTGTTCTCGCTCCAGCTCGGCTGGCTCCCGCCGACCGGCTACGTCGAGCCCGGCGAGGACCTGGGGGGCTTCCTCCGCCACCTGGCGCTCCCGGTCCTCGCGCTGGCGGCCGCGCCCCTCGCCACCGTGATGCGGATGACGCGCTCGAGCTACCTGGACGAGGCCGGCCGGGACTTCGTGCGGACCGCGCGGGCGAAGGGGCTCGGCGAGGGCCGGATCGCGCGCCGCCACGTCCTGCGGAACGCGCTCCTTCCGGTCGCCGCCGTGGTCGGGCTCCAGGTCGGCTCGATGTTCGCCGGCGCGGTCCTGGTGGAGCACATCTTCAGCTGGCCCGGGGTGAACGCGCTGCTCCTGAACGCGCTCGGGACGCGCGACTACCCGGTGATCCAGGGCGTGGTCCTGCTCGGCTCGGCCCTGTTCGTCCTGGTCAACCTGGTGACCGATCTCTGCTACGCCGTCCTGAACCCGCGCATCCGCCATGCCTGACCCGCTCCGCGCCGGCGACCCCGGCGCGGCCGGGGACGCGGCCGGCGCCCGGCGGCCGGCGGCATGGCGGCGCTCCCGCCAGGTGCTGGTCGCCGGACCCGCAGTCGCCCTCCTGGTGCTCGCGGCGGCCCTGGCCCCCGCGCTCGCCCGGGTCGACCCGAACGCGCTCAACCCCCGCGCCAAGGCGGCCGGGCCGAGCTGGGCCCATCCCCTCGGGACGGACGAGTTCGGGCGCGACCTCTGGAGCCGCCTCCTCCACGGCGCCCGGATCACGCTGGTGGTCGCGCTCGCCAGCGTGACGGCGGCCGCACTGGCCGGCACGGCGCTCGGGAGCGCCGCCGCCTACGCGCGCGGCCCGGTGGAGACCGCGGCGATGCGCGTCATGGACGGGCTCCTGTGCTTCCCGCCCATCCTGCTCGGGATCTTCGTCGTGACCTTCCTCGGCCCGTCGCTGCCGAACCTGGTCCTGGTGATCGCGGTCCTCTACACGCCCCGCTTCGCCCGGGTCGTCCACGCCAGCACGCTGGCGGTCCGCGAGCTCGAGTACGTGGAGAGCGCGCGCGCCCTCGGCGCGTCCGCGGCGCGGGTGGTGGGGGTCGCGATCCTGCCGAACATCGTGGCCCCGATCCTGGTCCAGGCCTCGCTCGCCGCGGGCCACGCCATCCTCCTCGAGTCCGGCCTGTCGTTCCTGGGGCTCGGACCCCCGCCCCCGACCCCCTCGTGGGGCCGCATGGTCGAGCA
>Ga0070741_10011889_pt1 | contig 15909 bp, 14 predicted proteins | sample Coa_R1_4_FD_66440 | JGI IMG/M metagenome (GOLD analysis project Ga0070741, IMG submission 66440) | Surface soil microbial communities from Centralia Pennsylvania, which are recovering from an underground coalmine fire - Coalmine... | ecosystem: Environmental > Terrestrial > Soil > Unclassified ...
GCCCTGCCGGGGCTGCTTGCCGACTCGCCCGACCCCGATTCCGCGCTTCTTCTCTTCCACCGTCTTGTCACCACTTCGCAGGAAGTTCCTCGTATCATTCAGTCGCATCCATTCCTGGCGCACTACGCGATTGCAGTATTTGGACATAGCCGCTATCTCGGCGAAACTCTCGTGCAGAATCCCGATCTGCTGCAGACTTTCCTCCGGGAGAAAAAGCTCGATCGGAGCTTCTCACATGAGGAATTTTCGGAAGCGCTAGCGCGCTTTCGATCTCGTTCGTTCGAACGCGATGTGGCGCTGCTACTTGCCAGGTTCAAACGCCGCGAGTACGTCCGCATCATGCTGCGCGATGTCTTGCGCCTCGCTCCGCTGGCGGAAACGAGCGCTGAAATCTCCGCGTTATCCGACGTTCTCCTGCAGGCTGCGCTGCGCGAAGCAGAAAGTGCGATGGAGCGCCGTTTCGGCCTTCCGCAGCACCTCGACTCGGAGGGCCGTGCCGTCACTACTCCGTTTGCTGTGTTGTCGATGGGGAAGCTGGGCGGAAATGAAGTCAACTACAGCTCAGATATAGACCTGCTCTATCTCTATGGCGACGGTCAGGAGCCGGAGTCTGCTTCCATCTCTAATCGCGAATACTTCGTGCGCCTGGCCCAGCAGCTGACTGAAATACTTTCAGCCGTGACGAGCGAAGGCGCGGTCTTCCGAATTGACCTGCGTTTGCGGCCACAAGGGAACGAAGGTGAACTGGCCATCAGCCTGTCCAACGCGATTCGGTACTACTCGCAAACTGCGCATGATTGGGAGCGGCAGGCGCTGATCAAGGTGCGACATTCGGGGGGAGACGTGGCTCTTGCACGCGAATTCATCCGCCGGGTTCAACCGCAGGTCTATACCGAACGCATTAATTTTGCAGCGATCAAAACTGCGCTCGTTGCCCGCGAGAGGATCGATCGCAAGCGCCGGCGGCAGGCAGCAACGGAAAAGCAGGAATCTATCAACGTAAAAATTGATCGCGGAGGCATTCGAGATATTGAGTTTTTGGTGCAATGCCTGCAGCGCGTCTATGGCGGCGCCGAACCCTGGCTGCGTTCCGGAGGCACGTTGTTCTCATTGCAAAAATTGCATGACAAGCGGCACATCAGTGGGCGCGATTTTCAGGAGCTAACGTCGGCTTACACGTTCCTGCGGCACCTCGAGCACAGAATGCAACTGCGGCAAGGCCAGCAGGTGCACAGGCTGCCGCATTCTGATCGTGACCTGCAAATTTTGCAGCGCTCCATGGCCGGCCTGACGCCCGGGTACCGCCTGGGTGACCTTCGCATTGCAGTGCAGGAGCGGATGGCGGCCGTGGCTGAAATTTACAACCGGGTGATTTATCAACAGCAGGTACGCACACCGCAACTCGAGCAAGAAGGCGAGTTCCAACTCCAAACCGGCTCTGCGATTCCCACGCTGGATCAATCCAATCTGCAGTTATTGCAGCGGCTTGCGGAAGATTCGCCGCGGATTGCTCAAATTCTCAACGCGACGAGTGCGGTGGGGCGCAAAAATCTGCTGCGCTTCCTGAGCTCTGCCTATGGCTCTTCAGAGCGCTATGCCGCTGTGGTCGACTACGAAGACGCCATTGTCCGGTCAGCGGCATTGTTTGATTGCAGTGAATACTTGTCCGAGTGCCTGGTGCGATATCCGGAAGAAGTGAGCACACTCAGCGAAATTCATTCGACCGTCCCTCAACCGGCGGCGGCGAGCCTGTTTAACCTCTCGACCTCTGTTTTCGATGAGTCCGGCATCGAGAGGCGTGACCCGGTATTTGATTACATCGCGCATTCAGTAACTTCGCATGCGGAGAAAATAGCGCTTCTCCGCCGGCATTTCCGTCATCTCCTGTTCGCATCGGGTGCACGAGACCTGACTGAACCGCGCTCCATTTACGCGTCTCTGGCTGAAACCACGATTGCCGCTGAAGATGCGATTTCAGCGGCATTTCGAATAGCTGGCACCCCTCGAGGACTAGCTGTTCTCGCCCTCGGACGTTTGGGCACAAGAGAGTTTGACCTGCTTTCGGATGCCGATCTGCTCTTTGTAGGGGACTCTGCCGAGAATCGCGAGGCTTTGACGAAATCCGCAGAGCAAATCATGCAGACGCTCGCGGCCTATACCCAGGAGGGCTTGGTGTTTCCGGTAGACGCGCGACTGCGGCCGCGTGGGTCGGAAGGCGAACTGGTGGTGACTCCGGCGCACCTGGAATCGTATTTCGCTACAGAGGCTCAACCATGGGAAGCACTTACATACACGAAGCTGCGGCTAGTAGCAGGAGATATGGGGTTGGGGCGGCAGGCGAGACATATTGCAGAAGCTCTATTCCGGCGATTTGCTGCTGATGCCGATTTCCCTCAGGCGGTGCGCGATATGCGAAAGAAGCTGCAGGATGCCAGCGCTCCAGAGAAGAGTATTCGGACGTCATCCGGCGGGCTGTACGATATCGACTTTCTTTCGAGTTTTCTGCTGGTAAAGCACAGCCTACGTCCAAAGAGTGGAACTTTGCGCGATCGCATCTGGAGATGTTCCAGTGCTGATGTACTTGGCAAAAATGAAGCAGGCACGCTCGACCATGCCGCGGAATTGTTCCGCACGGTGGAGCACGTACTCAGACTGGTTACGGGACGAAATGGACGATGGCTGCCTGTGGCGGAACACGCACGGCACGCCGTGGAAGCACTTACTGCTCAAATTCTGCATCGTGACTTTGCTGACGGTCTCGAACAGGAACTGCTGCGCACATTCTCCCAAGTTCGAGAAATTTACAATCGCCTTCTGCTGTGAATTTTCCAGGTCATTCGGAGCGAAGAATATCATTCGCCCGAATATCGACGCTGGTAAGCTAGTAACCTAGTAAAACGCCGATGCTCTTACAGGGAATCATTCCGCCAGTTACTACACCCTTCTACCCAGATGGCCGTGTCTACCACAAGAAGCTTGAACATAATGTCGAGCGTTATTCGAAGACTCCCGTCTCGGGCATCGTGGTGCTGGGTTCGACCGGGGAAGCCATCATGCTCTCGGATGAAGAGCGACGGGAGGTGCTTGAAACCGCGAGCAAGGCGTGTGCGCCGCATAAGGTTTTGGTCGCCGGAACCGGAGCGGAGTCAGCTCTCGAGACCCTACGACTCGCTGAGCACGCGGCCGAACTTGGCTATGATGTTGCGCTTGTTCGAACACCGCATTTCTATCGGCCGCAAATGCTGGCGTCGAATCTGCTGACGTACTATCGCACGGTAGCGGATCGTTCGCCGATTCCAGTTCTGATTTATAGCGTGCCTATTTTCACGAAGTACGACATGCCTGCGGAACTCGTCATTGAACTTGCCCACCACCCGAACATTATCGGAATCAAGGAATCTGGCGGCGATGCTCCGAAGATTCGCCAAATGATCGAAGGCACAAAGCACATCAAGCGCAGTGCGACAGTGACGGAAACATTCACTGCCGTCACGCCGAGAATGTTGAAGGAAACACGCCCAGAGTCAACTAATGGTGACGGAGAGCTTGTTCCGGTTGGCGCCTTGACGAGCACTAGCACCGCCGATGTGGGGACGGACGTCACAGTGCGTCCCGCGGAGCGCAGCTCCGCACATTCATCAGCCTCCGTCAAGATGGTCGGCAACCTCAAAACTCGCCAAAAGGAGGTTGGCTTTCAGATTCTTGCGGGTGCTGCCCAACGTTTGCTCCCATCGCTAGAAGCTGGAGCGGTTGGAGCAGTTCTTGCCTTCGCCGACCCCGCACCGACCGCTTGCTATGAGATTTACGCAGCTTGGAAAGAAGGAGACCAGGAACTCGCACGCGTTAAGCAGGATCGCATTACTGCTGCTGCAAGCCGTGTTGGTGGGGAGCTGGGTATTCCTGCTTTGAAATATGCAATGGATCTTAACGGATATTACGGCGGCCAGCCGCGATTGCCACTGCTGCCGCTGACTGCCGAAGCCAAGACGGAAGTTGAGCGCCTCATGCGCGATATTCGGCATTAACTCACCGGCTAACCTCACGGCTGAATCCAGCTCTCAAAAGGACTACAATTTTGGACGGAACGGAGTCGGGAGTGACTTCATGGCGACTACCTTGCAACCGCAGGCTGAGCAAGCAGCCAAACTATTAATTAATTACCGCGTCGAGGATGGAATCGCGGTGATCGAGATGAATGATCCGCCGGCGAATACCTATACGTATGAAATGAACCGGCAACTTGATGATGCGATCCTCAAGGCGCGCATGGACAATGATGTCTATGTCATCGTGCTGACCGGCGCGGGAGATAAATTTTTCTCCGCCGGAGCGAATATCAAGATGCTGGCCAGCGTCGATCCGACGTTCAAGTATTACTTCTGTCTGCACGCGAACGAAACATTGCTGCGCCTGGAGCACACGCCAAAGCTGGTGATTGCGGCTTTGAACGGGCACACGGTTGGTGGGGGGCTTGAGATCGCAATGGCCGCAGATATTCGCATAGCACGAAAGGACGCGGGGAAAATCGGTCTCCCGGAAGTTAATCTCGGCGTGCTGCCTGGAACCGGCGGAACTCAGCGCCTGTCGCGCCTGGTAGGGAAGAGCAAGGCCATCGAGTTGATGGTGACCGGCAACACGTATTCCTTTGAAGAGGCGCTGGAACTCGGGATCATCAATGATATTTATGAGCGCGAAGGCTTCATGGAAAACATCATGGAGTACGCGCGCCAGTTCTGTCCGCCTAACAAGGCGGCGAAAGCAGTGGGCCGCATCAAACGCGCTGTACAGACCGGCTGGGAGATTCCGCTCGAATCGGCATTGGCTGTCGAGCGAGAGAATCAGCAGTTGCTTTTTCAGAGTGAGGATGCAAAAGAGGGCTTGGCAGCGTACGTGGAGAAGCGGCCCGCGGAGTTTAAGGCCAGATGAATTCATTAACCACGAAGGTCACGAAGGTACACGAAGGAATTGATTGAACAAGCTGGAATGAGCTGCGAAGGAGATGGTTTAGCTTCGTTTAATTTCGTGCCCTTGGTGGTTTAGGATCTTGACATGCCTGGCAAAGTTGCAAAAATCGGGACATTCTCGGATTGGGTCGGGCTCTTTGACGAGTGGCGCAAGGAGATTGGCGTCAATCGCGACGAGATTGCGCAATTCAAATTCGACACTCTCTTCGGCGCAATCGAGACCGAAGAAATCCAGTTCGGCCACTACAAAGGCCGGCGCAAGTGGGAGAACCTCCGTCAGATTCCTACACAACAGATGCGCGATGCGCTGATGAACATGATCGTCTACCAGGGCGATACGGAGTTTGCCAGCGTCGAGCAACAGCGGCATCTATTTGAAACCGCGCCTACAGATTGGGACCGACGTGCCATTACGCGCGTCATGATCGAAGAAATGCGCCACGGGTGGCAGATGTGCGCATTGTTGATCGAACACTTTGGTTATTCCGGCAAGGTTGAAGCGCAAAAAATGCTCGAGCGGCGCGCGTTTGAGAACAAACGCCTGCTCGGAGCCTTCAACGTGGATGTCGACAACTGGATGGATTTCTTCACCTACACGGACTTTGTTGATCGCGACGGCAAATTCCAGTTGCAGATGCTGAAGTATTCGGCATTCGCCCCGCTTGGACGCTCGATGTCCTACATGCTGCGTGAAGAGGCCTTTCACATGGGCACCGGAAACGACGGCATCCGACGCATTGTGCAGGCGGGGCTGGTTCCGGCGTGGCTGATCCAGAAATATCTGAATAAGTGGATTTCGAGTTCCTACGATCTTTTCGGCACCGATCATTCTTCGTCTGCACACTGGGCCTACGTCTGGGGGATCAAAGGCCGCTACGACGAGCCGAAAAACGATAAGCAAGCAGACCTTGACGACCTGAACGACTACAATCGGCATCTTTATCACGACGAAGTCGCCGGCTTGATTGCCAGGTTCAATGGCGTCTTGAAATCTGGAGAACCGAAACTCTACGCGCCGGATATCAAGTTCAACCGAATGATCGGGCGCTGGGCGAACCAGAAGTTTCATCCGCAAACCGGGCAGCCGCTCGAAGACAAAGAATACGAGCAGATGCTTCCCGAGTTTCTTCCGACGGTTGATGACAAAAAGCTCCTGCTTGAAATCATTGCGAATGAAAAGAAATGGATCGTGCCGAAAGAAGGCGCGCGAGATCCGTTTGAAACCATCGCTGAGCCGCGAAAATCGGCGATCAACATTTGACCCCATTCAAGCGCATATCGTTCAAAGCCGAACCTCCGATCGCGCACATTGCGCTATCTAACTCTCCAGTAAACGTAATCGATCTCGCGATGATGGATGAGCTCGCCACTGCCTTGGCGCAGGTCGAAATGGATCCCGCAGTTTGTGCGGTCATCTTTTCAGGATCAGGAAAGTCTTTTTCGACGGGAGTCGACGTTGCTGCACATACGGCCGAGCAAGTGCCGCTTATGTTGGAGAAATTTCACCGAATCATCCGGGCGCTTGTCACGAGCAAGAAGGTAACCATCGCAAGTGTGCATGGCCAGTGTTTAGGTGGAGCAGCGGAATTGGCGATGATGTGCGATCTGGTTTACACAACAGATGATGCGCAATGGGGCTTTCCGGAGATCCGGCTTGGTTGCTTCCCGCCGGTTGCGGCGAGTGCGTTATCTGCGCTGGTTGGTCAGAAATGCGCGACAGAACTCATTCTTACAGGGCGGACGATCAGCGGCTCGGAAGCCGCGCGAATGGGGATTGCAAATCGAGCAGTTCCGGCAGACGAACTTTCCAGAGTTGTAGAAGACGCGGCGGGAACTCTCGGTGCACTCAGCCCCGCAACTCTCGCCATCGCCAGGAAAGCAATTTACACCTGGGATTTCGTGCATTTTGACAAAGGACTGGCTCGAGCCGAGAAGTTGTACATGGATGAATTGATGAAAACAGAGGACGCCATAGAGGCCATACAGGCGTTCATACAGAAGCGTGCTCCGAGGTGGAAAGGCCGATAACTCACGTCTCGATAGACAACTCACATTGTCAGTCTCTGACACTTCTTCTCCTCGGAACTCCGTTAATGCACCTCGGAGTGCTGGCAACCGGCAACCTGGCCGTCACAAGAGCTCATCTGACGTGGAATCGTGCGCGGGTCACACAATTGGGTTTACGTGTACTCGTCAGCCCAAGGAGCAAACAATGCGAAACTCACGTTCTGCAATCCCGGTTCTATTTTCGGTCCTGGCGTTGGCCCTATTGCTGACGATCAGCCTACCAGCCTCGGCCCAATCTTCACCTCCGTCTCAAGCTGCCCCTGGACAGACGGCGTCGCCGCCTCCGCAATCGAATCCTCCCAGCGGCAATAACCAAGCTGGCCAATCTTCGCAGGCGAATGAGGACAATCCGCTGAATCTGACCGACGATCAGAAGGCCAAGCTCCGCCCCATCATTATGGAAGAAAACCAGCAGATGGAAGCGCTGCGAAATGACACCACGATGACGCAGGAGCAGAAGATCACCAAGGCAAATCAAATTCGCTCGGAAGCTTCGCCGAAGATTAGAGCTATTCTGACTCCGGAGCAACTACAAAAGTTGGCTGAATTGCAGCGTGAGCGGGCCAGCCAGCAGCAGAACGCTCAACCGGCGCCGCCAAGCAATTCTCAAACGCCGAACTCGCAATCGGCGCCGAGCAACTCGCAGCCGCCGAATAATCAGCCGCCACAGAAGTAGCGTCAGTTAACTTCTTATTTGTTTTGCAGGTCTTCGCTGCACGGGAAGCGATCCAAGGCGGGGCCGAGCTGGCTACGCAAGCAAAGAGATCGCTTAGGACCGCTTCCCTAACCTCGATCGCGCGCCAAACTGTGGAAAGCGGTGGGTCGCCACTTCGGCGGAATCATATGTGTTTAGCAAGCTGAGCTCGGCAATGGCGCATCGCCCTGGTTCGCGACAATCAAACGAATCTAAAGTTCTGCAAGCGAGCTCTCGTTGGAGAGCGAATCTCCTACTTTGAGGCGGTGGTCAGAAACTCTCCTGCATCCAAAGCCAGCTTGATCCAATAGGAGCCATGAGGCGGCTTGGGAAATAAAACGGAGTGATTGTCTCTCGCGGTTTTCAGTTTGGAGTAAATACAGATCGCAGCCTGCCCATTCCAATAAACCTTCATGTCTTCAACCGATCCGGTTTCGCTGACGCTGGTGTAAGTTTCAAACTTGTCAGCAGGAGCTCCCTCGCTGCGGACGCACTCTTGCACCAGTTGCTTATATTTTTTCTCAAAGGATGACTTGTAGGAGGCGCCGGCGGGCGTTTTCTCGTTGGCATCGGCTTCCGCGGCTACCGCTTTGGCTTTGGCGGCAACAGGAGCAGCTTTGGCCGCCCAATCGCGGGTATCCTGAAACGCCTTTTCATTTTCCCATTTGTTTTTGTCCCACTGCTCACCGATGCGTGGCATAACTTCATTGGCCATGATCGGATCGATGTAGTTATACGACGCCAGGTAAGCTATCGCGTTCATGTCTATCAGCGAAGGGCCGTATAACTTTTCCGTAGCTTTGAAGCCTCTGACGACTCGCTGCCAATCGAATTTAGGCGAGTCCTCGCAATCGCAAATACCATCCACAGCTAGACGATAGTAGTAGGCGTCGCCCTCGTCTCCCCCGATACGGTCGGCAATTTCGGTGGAGAATCTTGCGCTGTCGCCTTCCTCTCCGGCCCACTTCGGCTCGAGATAATAGCGGAATTGGCGGCCGTAATAGAAGTATTTGGGCTCAAAGTTGTATGCTTCCTCAAATACGGCACGCGCTTTGGGAAGGTCCCATGTTTGTCCAGTGGTAGCGAGTTGCAACATCGTGAAGTACCACTCGGCATCCTTCGGGGCAACAGTGGATGCACTGTTCAGTAGATCAGAAGCGCGATCCAAACGTTCTCCAAAGAGTTTCCATCCCGAACCGGTGACTGAATCGGAGTTTCCGTTACCCCGTGCCGCCCATGCGTAACCGATATACGTCTTGCTCAACGCCACGCGAGCCGTAAGTGAATTGGGCTTGCTGACAGTCCAGCGTTTAAGTGTCGCAATGTGATCAAGCCAGTCTTGTTCCGTGGGATGTTGAGGATCTAAAACCGGTTTGCTTAGGGCGAGATAGAAAGTATGCAGCTTCCAGACGCCGCCTGAGAATTTTTCTTTGCTGGTGCGGTAGTGAGCGGCCAGGCATTCCAGTTGATCAAAACTCTCCGAAACGAGCATGTGCTGGACAGTTTCCATGAGCTCGGTGGAAGCGTCGATATCCGTGTCGAGATCGCGGCTGATGCCGGCAGCATCTTCGGCTGAGAAGTTGCAGTCTTTGGGACTCCAGCTGGAGGCGACAACAGTAGAAAGGGTCGGCGCAGATGCTGCCGACGCAGGGTTTTCTTGTGACCAAGAGTGGCACGCCATGACTGTTAGCAATAGCAGCCCACAAGCAACAGCAAATGCCAATGAGGGATGACGGCGACCGGCCTTCCAGCATACTGCTTTTCTCACAGCGAGCACCTACAAGGAAGAATCCTCGCGACTAGGTTACGGTCGCGGGTAAATAACGCAAGGTTACCTCAGTGAAATGGACGATGGCCCATTCAAGCCGGTCCGACACCTGGGGAGAACGCCTTCAGAAGGCGCTCAGGACGCTCAGAGTCATGCTAAAAGTCAACCACACAGTAAAGTCCGATACGCATGCGGAGAGTTGAAATGCGGCACCATTGATCTTTACCTATCACATTGCCGACTCCGATCGAGAAGGTTTGGTATGGGTTCGTTTCAAAAGAGGCGAATCGCACCATATTTTCTGGGTGCTGACTTCGAGGTGGACCTGCGACCTGGCCGGGCGATGACAGGGTGGTCCTCGGTAAAGATGGGAAACTCATCCATCCCTCAGTGCTTTAGAAGAGCTAGAGCGCACCTCACCTTAATCCAGCTGCTCTGTTTGCTGTAAACAGCCATTAAGGTCAGCAACCACATAGATTCTGAGTAACATCTGAATCCGCGAATTGGGGCTAATTGCTGAATCTGGAGTTGTTCATGACCACGAAGAGTTTCTCACTTGTTCGAGTGTTTCAAGTTTCCGTGCTCATCACGGCAACAGCTGGCTTGTTGAACGCGCAAACCGAAGGCAATTGCAATTTGACCATGTACCCGGAAGGTAACAACTTCTTCTCGGACCTCTATACCGGCGCAATTAACAACTTTGGGACGGCGGTGGGTGGTCTGAACCCAAGCTACTCAAGTTCCACGATCAAGGCATTCGTCCGCTACAAAGACGGCAGCATGTCCTTTTTTGCTGTGCCGAAAGCCGTGCAAACCATCTTCTTGGGGCGTAACAAATATGGAACATCGGTCGGCTTTTACTCTTTCGCTTTCGATAATAAGGACAAGGGCCTGATCTACAAAACTGGCTCGTATGCAACTCTGAACTATCCCGGATCACCAAGCACGGTACTTACACAAATTAACAAGTGGAACACCATCATCGGCAACGAAGAGGATCCCCAGACGCAGGGAACTTGGGGATTCATTTACCAGCATGGGAAGTTCAGGCAGATTCGCGTTCCAGGGTCGGTGGAAACGGTCGCGTCCGGCTTGAATGACAACGGCACAATCGTCGGCCAGTACCAAACCGGTAATATCCAAACCGGCAGCTGGTCAGGATTTATCTTGAAAAACGGCAAGTTCAAAACACTGAACTATCTACCTGTGGACATTAACAACTTGGGGGCAATCATCGATAGTTACAACACGATTCACTATCCGGATGGCAAGCAGGTCCACGTTTCCATCTCTGGGTCGGCGTATAGCTGGATCAGTGGCATTAATGATCAGAACGTAATTGCGGGTGGTGTGGCGTTCGGAAGCTTTGAATTTCAGGGCTTCGTGGGCACTTGTCAGTAGTAGACTGTGCGGGACTGGCGGATAAAGGCCCACTCAAGCCCTGTTTTGGGCTTGAGTGGGAATGTTTAGTTCACAATCGCAGCGGAGACGCGGCGTGCGGATGGGACATTGTGTCTCACGCCACGGCTCCCGACGACCAGTGAAATGCAGTCGAGGCCTAAATCTAAATGCCGCGAGCAACTCGACGCGCTTCAGCGCGCCACGGCCAGGTTTCTTTCCACCTGCTCGCGGACTTGCGCTGACTTTCGCCACTCGCCTGCGATCTGGCGAGTGCTGGCATTGAGGCGATTCCAGACGTTGATCGTCGCGATTGCCAGCAGCAATCCAGCGAGAGCTCGCTCATCGTAATGCCTGCGAGTTTCGTTCCAGATTTCGTCAGGCACGGCATCGGGACGATCGCTGAGCCGCGTGAGCGCTTCAGTGAGAGCGAGCGCAGCGCGTTCGGCATCGTTGAAGTACGGCGTGTCGCGCCAGGCGGCGACAGCAAAAAGACGTTCGTCTGTCTCTCCCGCTTGTCTCATTTCAGCAGCATGCATGTCCACACACACGCCGCACCCATTGATCTGGCTGGCGCGCAACTCGATCAACCCGAGCGTTGATTTCGGTACTCCGGTCTTTGCAATGGCCGACGACAATTGATTGAGCGCCTTCATGGCCTCCGGAACGATCATTGCTGGATGGTTCATTCTTGCTTTCATGATTGTTTTATCCTCCACTGTTTATCTTTTAAGAAAGCTCATTTTGCTTGGTCATTACCGTGACGGAGGGCATCAAGAAAATGTGACAGACCAGCTGCTGTCACATTTCGGACGTGCGATTCGTCATCGATATAGGCAACAGCTATGGATGAAGGGAACTGGCTCGCGCAACAGTTCGAGAACAACCGCGGTCACCTGCGGGCCGTCGCTTACAGAATGCTTGGATCTCTCAGCGAAGCGGACGACGCTGTCCAGGAGACCTGGCTGCGTCTTAGCCGTTCCGATGCCAGTAGCATTCAGAACCTGAACGGCTGGTTGACTACGGTCGTAGCCCGCATCTGCCTGGATATGCTCCGTTCGCGCAAGTCTCATGCCGAGGAGCCGTTAGACGCACAAGCCTCTGAGGTCGCAAACCGGCCGGGTACTCGCGATCCCGAACAAGAAACACTGCTTGCCGATTCGGTGGGAGTCGCACTGCTTGTGGTGCTCGATCGCCTTAGCCCTGCCGAACGTCTGGCTTTCGTTCTGCATGATGTCTTTGCGGTGCCGTTCGATGAGATTGCCGCCATCATCGATCGAACTCCAGAAGCTACACGCCAACTTGCCAGCCGAGCGCGTCAAAGAGTTCAAGCCACGGAATCGCACGCCACTGCCGATCTTTCCGAACAGCGAAAGGTGGTCGACGCATTTCTTACAGCTCTGCGGAGCAGAGATTTCGAAGGGCTTGTCGCAGTGCTGGATCCTGACGTAGTGGTTCACATCGACGAAGCGGCTGCACGTCGAGCGACAGGAGAAGCCGGGCCGAGAGAGATAGTAGGCGCGCGCAACTGGGCGCGTGGCGCGGTCGCCTTCTCGCAAATGACCCGGTACGCCCAGGCTGCGTTAATTGACGGATCAGTCGGACTTGTATTTGCGCCAGATGGCAAGCTGTCGAGAGCGCTCCGCTTCACGATCGCCAATGGAAAGATCGTCCAGGCTGACATCATCGGCGAGCCTGCTCGCCTTCGTGAGCTTGACCTGGCCGTTCTGTAAATGGCAGGATGGCTTGCCGTAGCGGTGAGAACGCGGTGCTCCGGCATGATGCCTCTTAAATTTGTAATTCAAACTGAGCCACTATCATCGTGCGCGTGAACTGGACTTCTGCGCCCCCGGTGCAAAGTGAATCAGCGTTAAGATGGCCGACCGGGGCTTAGACCCTCAGCCAGCCTCGGAACCCCCTTGCCGCGTAGTACGATTCCGCGCCGTTGTGATACACAAAAACAGTGTCGAAGCGGCGATCACAAAAAAGCGCGCCACCCAGTTTCCTGATATTTGGGGGCGTTTTTACCCAGCTCGAGGTCTTCGTATCGAACTCTCCAAGTTTCTGCAATTCTCGATACTCCTGTTCTGTTAAGAGCTCGATGCCCATGGCGGCTGCCATATCCATAGCGCTACCTTTTGGCTTGTGTTCTTTTCTTGAGTCGAGTGCTTCACGGTCATAGCAAAGGCTTCTGCGACCTTTCGGACTTTCCGCTGAGCAGTCGTAAAAAATGTATTCGGACGTCTTCTTGTCATAGGCAACAACATCCGGCTCTCCGCCGGTGCGCTCCATTTCACTGATTGACCATAGCTTTTCGGCATTCGATTCCAGCCTGTCTTCTACTTCACCCCATACCAGGCCTTTGTGACGGGTCATGTTTGTCTGAAAGCGGGCTTGCAAGGTTCGGAGTAGTTCGTCGCGTTGTCCTGCGGACAACTCCTGTTTGTTGCCCTTGGATGATTGACGCATTGTCTTGCGATCCCTTCTATTAACGATTTGAGCTGCCTCGGTGCACATTGCAATGTGGCGACAAGCGGAACGACTCCATCGGTTTACTGCACAAAGTGCCTGATGCGAGCGTACGCCAGCTTCTTCTTAGTGAATGTGTGTCATCGTGTACCAGACCGGAGCAAAACCGAGCAGGAGTAGCGCTGCGAGAACCGCGAGCCCTTTTAATATGCGGACGCTGGCGACCGATGCGGGCGCGATGGGACTCAGGAACAGCCGTCCATACGCAATGAAGGTGGCAACTCCTCCCAGCACGAGATTGGTGGGCAGAAAATAGTATTCGCCCCGCGCGATGTGGAATCCGGCCGCAAGGATCATTACTAGCGTCAGACCGATAGCAGCAAACGGCGTGAGCTTCGGCTTGATGCCAGTCATCGCCGGCAAGATCAAGCCCAGGCCACCAAGAAATTCGCAGACCCCGATGAAGATAAACAGTTGTTGCGGCACCGCAGAGAACCAGGCAACGTCATGACGAGCCTGCTCCCATAACGCCTGGTTGAACATTAGGATTTTGCCGAAACCAGTGACGCTCCAGAAGACACCCGACAAGACTTGCACGATCCAGAGAGTGGTATTCATGGTATCGCCTGATTGGCGCTTTGTTTTGTTATCGGATAGCGATTGCGGATTTACGATTTGTGCTGTTGCAGACATGTCGTCCCTGCTCCTTTTCTGAATTTGTGGACATTCCAAACCTCAACGCTTTGGGTCGTTAACTTGCCTTTTGGGGGTTTCAGCGCCGAACTGCTTGGCGTACTCGCCGACCAGTTGCTGCCAGCCGGCTAACTTCATGGTGTCGGCGCCGAGGACGCGGCCGATGGGATTACCCGCGAGCAGCCGATCCAAAACGTCGAAGCTGATATGCCAGCCTGCCGCACCCCACGAGACGAAGCGGCGATCGATGCTGTGCCAGAGTGTCAAGCGCGTGCCGCTACCAGAGGCTTCCAGTTCCCACCGGATATCGCCGTACTCAAGCAATCTGGGAGCGTCAGCCTGGGTCACTTTTGTGTCGATCGGAGTCGGGTTTCCTACCCAGGTGAGTTTTACTGTGCTTCCAACCTCAGCCAGATTGCCATCGACAATGAAAGGCGCCCACTCGCGTACCTGTGCGGGGTCGGTAAGGGCCTGCCAGACTTTCTCCGGTGCGTGCCTCAGTTCGCGGACAAGAATGAGCGTCCACCTGTCCCCGTGCTTTTCGACCTGCGCTCCGTAGGCCGGACCCGGCGTGTACTGCTCGCGATCGATCATCATTCTCTCCTCGCTAGGCGGACACGATCTGGTCGCTGGTCGTTAGCTGGCGATCGGCCGGCGACGTGTTTCTCACCACCGCTTCAGTTCTGTGAGCTGAATAAGGTTGCCGCAATTGTCCTTCAGCATCGCAATCGTCGAGGCAGTTACGTCGGTTGGCGGCATCGTGAACTCGGCACCGCGGCCCTTGATCCGCTCATAATCAGCTTTGATGTCGTCGGTGAAGAACATGGCGGCAGGCTGGTTTTGCTGAAACAGAGCCTGCTGGTACGCCTTGGCAGCGGGGTTGTTGTTGAGGGCCAGCTGCAACTCCGTACCGTTCGGCTCCCCGGGCGAGGCCACGGTTAGCCAGCGATATGGACCCTGAGTGAAGTCATTCTTCTCCGTAAAGCCCAGCACGTCAGTATAGAAATGCAGGGCTTTGTCTTGGTCATCTACGTATAAGCTGGTTACTTTGATTTTCATTTCGATTCTCCTATTTGAGTCCGCGATTTGTGCCGCGCGCTTTTCTTCGTGTTTGTTTTGGTTGGGATGGACTTATCCTTATCCACGCGGTTCTGATTCATGCGATCGAGGTAACGTTCGAGAGCATCTACGTGCGCGGACCAGAACCGACGGAACTGGTTCAGCCAGGCATCGATCTCCCGAAGTGGTTCAGGCTTGAGGCGGTAGACTCGGCGTTGCGCATCTACCGTCGATTCGACGAAACCCGCCTCGCGCAGCACTCGCAGGTGTTTCGACACCGTTGGCTGCGGCATACCAAGCTGACGTTCAATTTCTCCAACTGACTGTTCCGACGAGACCAGGAGGCTCAATATTGCGCGCCGGTTCGGCTCCGCAATGATTTCGAATGCCGATTCCATATCTGTGTATATACTGTAACACGTATATACGTGTCAAGGCATATTTATCTTTATTTTTGTGGACCATGCGATAGCAACTGCGCACTTGCCGTTTACGTTCGCTCAAAACATCGAATTGGAAGAGAAGCGAAGCTTGGCCCAGGCAGCACACGTGACTACTTAGAATGGACGAAACCGTGTGCTCACGGTGAATGTTCTATGACCGGAATTTCCAGCGACTTGGAGGGATATCAGCCCCAAATGCGCAGGCCGATATCCCACGGGTGCGGTGCGATTTACTGCTTCAGCTTCGGCCTCGCGCAGGCATCGACAATTTTGGTCGGATCGATGGCGGCGCTATCGACCTGCTCTTCAAGGATGCGGCCATCTTTTCCGACGAGGAAATTCACACGGCGCGCA
>Ga0070741_10011890_pt1 | contig 15909 bp, 13 predicted proteins | sample Coa_R1_4_FD_66440 | JGI IMG/M metagenome (GOLD analysis project Ga0070741, IMG submission 66440) | Surface soil microbial communities from Centralia Pennsylvania, which are recovering from an underground coalmine fire - Coalmine... | ecosystem: Environmental > Terrestrial > Soil > Unclassified ...
TGACGGACGCCTCATCGCCGGCTCCCGCGGCATCTTCTACCACGGGAAGGGTCTCGCACTCGGAGCCATCCGGTGGACGCGGCGCCCGAATCCGTTTCGACCGGAATGAACTGTCCGGCGCCTTCGGCGACCTCGGCACGGACTTTCCACTCATCGTCGGGATGATCCTCGCGGCTCGCCTGGACCCTGCGAGCGTGCTGATCATGTTTGGCGGAATGCAGATTCTCACCGGATTGCTCTACGGGGTGCCGATGCCCGCCCAGCCACTGAAGGCGATGGCTGTACTCGTCATCGCCCACCACGTGAGCGGTGACGTGCTGTATGGCGGCGGGCTGGCGATCGGCATCGCCATGGCGGCACTCGTGGTTTCCGGGTTGATTGACGCCCTGGCTCGGGCGATTCCGAAGTCCGTTGTCCGCGGCATTCAGGTCGGCCTGGGACTGCAGCTCGCCACACTCGCGCTCACGGACTATCTGCCGGCCGAGGGCGGTACCGGTTACGTATTGCGAGGCGTCGCATTTGTCAGTGTCCTGATGCTGCTCGGGAATCGGCGCTATCCTCCCGCACCGTTTGCAATCGCCCTTGGGCTCCTCTACGCAGCACTCTTACGGGTGAACCCGGCAGCATTCGCCGCCGGGCTCGGTTGGACACTGCCCTCGTTGCGCGTGCCCTCGGCATGGGATGTGTGGACGGGCTTCCTCGTATTGGCGCTCCCGCAGCTCCCGCTTTCCCTCGGGAATTCGGTTCTGGCGACGCGACAGATTGCGACAGACCTGTTCCCGGAGAAGTCGATTACCGTGCGGAAAATCGGATTGACCTACGCGTTCATGAATCTCGTAAATCCTTTTTTCGGCGGCGTCCCGACGTGCCATGGGTCCGGCGGCATGGTGGGGCATTACACGTTTGGCGCTCGCACAGGCGGTTCCGTCATCATGTATGGCGCGATGTACCTGATCACGGGTCTGTTCTTCGCCGGCAGCTTTGCGCAGGTCATCCTCCTGTTTCCCAAGCCGGTCCTGGCCGTCGTGCTCTTCTTCGAAGCCCTCGCGCTCATCGTTTTGGCGCGGGATACCGCTGCCAACAAGACCGATTTCCTGATCGTGTTGCTGGTGGCCCTTCTCGCGAACGGCCTTCCGTACGGCTATCTCAGCGCGCTCGTCATCGGTACCGTGCTGGCTTATGCCGTACGTCGCGGAGTTACCGGACTGGCTCGCCAGGGAACGTGACAACCGGCTGTGGCCACCGGTCTCGGGACGAACTGGAATCGCACCGGGACAACGGCACTCTCATGGCGCCGTGGCTTCCGCTCCTTCGAAAACCTGTCTGTAAACATCCTCGCCGTAACTGGTCTCCAGCGGCTCGCCCTCGGTTAGCCGGAAGGTTCGCGTTCCATCGGGTTGTCGTTCCGCGCGAAGGAAAAGGGCGTCCGCGGTTCGCCTCGGGAGAAAGCCGTGGGCAAACGCGTACAGGTGGGTTACGAAGAAGACCTTCACGCCCTTCTCGAGTAACGCACGGACAATCTGGGATGCGATCTCCGATCCTTCACGCTCGTTTGTGGCGGCAAACGATTCGTTGAACAGCACAAGGGAGCCGGGCACGAGGTGATCGACAATCTCACTCATCCGCGCCAGCTCTTCGTCCAACTTGCCGCTTTTCATCGTTGGGTCTTCCTCGTGCCTGTAGTGAGTGAACAGGGCCCGGCAGACCTCGGCGCCGAACGCATCGGCCCCGACGAACATCCCGCACTGCATCATCAATTGTGCGCTGCCGATGCTGCGCAGAAACGTCGTCTTGCCGCCCTGATTCGCCCCGGTGATGATCACGAGCCTTTTGCCGTCCGCGTTCGCCGAATTGCCCACGACCCTCGAGTCCGTACTGAGCGTCAGGGAAACGTCGTAGAGGCCGCTGAAGTGTTCTGTGCCACCGCCCGCGGGGACGGGCAGGGGAAAACAGACCGGTTGTCCCTTCTTGACGAGCTTCTCGTACAGGTTCAAACATCCGACATAGAAGGCCAGCTCGGTTCGCAGGACGGTGAAGAAGCTGACCACGTGATCGACCGACTGGGCGAGGGCGTTGGCCACCGGATTGATTCCGCGATCCCGTAGTTCACCGAGCGCCCGGGCGCCGGCCTCGTCGCGTTCGGCGATGCGATAGGTGTACGAGGGAGGTCCTTTCCGCATCATCCGGGCGAGCCACGGCGCCTCGTTGCGCTGTGGTTTCCGGATCACGTAGTTTGTGCCCTCGTTTCCCTCGCCGAGTTGCGCGCTGACGAACACCCCCCCGGGGAACTTCAACTGCCGGAGATGGCGATTGATCTCCCCGAGGTACGCGTCGCTCAACTCCTGCTGCAGCGTGGCGAACAACGCCGTGAAGCCGGCGGATTCAAACCCCGCGGCATGTTGTACGGCAAAGTCGCGGAGCTTCCGCAGCATGTCGACGAACAGGTGCATCAGCTCGATGGAGTCGTAGAGGATGCTCGACGGATGGCTGGCGAAGAGGCCGAACCAGTGCTTCTTTTTTTTCTGCAGTGCCTCGCCGGCGAGATCATAGAGTTGCCGCACGACGTCCGGATGCCTCAGGCAGTCCTTCAGGATGTCCTGACGGTAGAGGATTGTGTCGATGTCGTTCTCCATTGCGGCAGGAATCGCTTTGCGGGACACGTTGAATACGAACTCGTCACCGTCTGCCATGGCCTCAAGCACGACCTCGAGCCCCAGGTCCCCGATCAGAGCCGTGACGTTGTACGGCGGCCGTTGCTGCAGGTCGAAATCGCGATCGCGATGCAGCAGCAGCGCTCTCATGGCCCCATCCTCCGTTTGAGGGACTTGTACGTCACGCCGTACTTTTCGGCGAGTGTGAGGGCGTAAGCCAGCCCGTCGGCCGGGCGGCGTTCGATCTTGAAGGTTCGCGTCGCCGAGTCCTTCGGATCGACGGTGCTGACCATGCTCACGGTCTTCTCATTGAAGGATGCGAGTTCGTCCAGGAAAGTGACGCAGACGCAGAGCGCGTCGAGATCCGAGATCCGTTCCATGATCCTGCGGCTCAGAAAGATGGCATCCTGGAGCGTGGTCGAGGCGAAGATCTCGTTCATGACGATGACGCTCCTCGGACTGGCCTGATCGAGGATTCCGCGGATGCGGAGCAGGTCGTCCTCGAGCTTGCCGCGGAGATTTGTCACCTCCTCCGCCCGTTCGAAATGCGAAAACAACTGGTCGAACAGAAAGAGGCGGGCTTGTGTCCCGGGTACCGGACAGCCGAGGCTGGCGAGGAAGTGCAACTGGCCGAAGGTGCGGGCGAATGTCGTCTTCCCGCCCTGATTGGGGCCGGAGACGACGAATACCCGTTCTGCTCCGTGGAGAAAAAAATCGTTGGTCACCACGGTGCCGCCGTCGCGAACGAGTTTCTGGGCCAATGCCACGTCGAAGGTCTCGCGGCAATCGATCTCCTTCGATGCATCGGAGATCGTCGGATAGCAGAAACTCAGTCCCGCTTTGCGCAATCGTCCGATGTACGACAGATACGAAATGTAGAACTGGATTTCCCGGTCGAATTCCGCGACGGTCCGGTCGAGAAATTCGGCGTGTTCCGAGGCGAAGCGTTGCAAGGCCTCGAACGTTCGCGGAAACAGCAGCGCCACTCGCTGAAGAATCTCCGCCTCGACGTGATTCATGCTCTCGTGGGCCTGAAACCTGACCCGATGGTCTTTGACCGCATCGCGCCGGAACTTCTCGAACGTGGCCTCGACCTCGACGGTGTAGTCGGGTTCATCGCCGCAGTGCTGAACCGTGACCGCGTTGTCTTTGATCCGCAGGCAGTACCGGATGGATGCCAGGTCGGAGATCAGAGTCTCCGCCTCCATCACCAGCGCGCGGAACGTCGGCGAGCCGATGTACTCGGCCAGATACGCCCGCGCCGTGCGCAGGCCTCGCGATGCCAGCGGCAGTTGCTGTGCCGAGCGCGACAGCTCTTCGACGGCCCGGGAATAGATTTCGACGGCGCGGACAAACCATCGTGCCCGCTCGTGTCTGTAGTGGATCTTGTTCGCCTGCTCCAGGCGCCTTCGCATTTCGCGCATCTGATCCGAGAAGGCGCTGATGGCATTCATGACCCTCTCATCTTCGAGATCGCGCATGACCTCCTGGCGGTAGGCGATCGCGTCAGGATCATGAAGGCTGCTGTGAAAGAACGGCTCGAGGTCGTAGCCGTTCCAGGCCGCGGTGATGTCCGCCACGACCTGATCGAGGTTCAGGTCACGAAAGAAGTCGGGTGGGTCACGCCTCAGTTCGATTTCCGTCGAGGGAAACAGAATGCTGCGGAAGGCCATCGGAGCAGGCATCTCCTGCCATCAAGGTAGGAATCATCAGCCGGCTCGAAGGCGGGCGGTTGACGGCGGACTCCATCGCCAGAATTCTGAATACAGTTTATCGCTCTCGCTTCGCGCTGCGATAGACTTTCGGCAGGCGATGGGGTTCGCCTCCAACCGCTTCCCGCAGGGAACGCTGATGACTCCTGCAACTTCGAGTGCAGGAGCGTCGCTTGACGACAACCGGTCAAATCGTGCGAGCAGTCGCAATCGTTCTGTCCTCGGTCGTCGCGGCAGTAGCGGCCGAACCCGTTCGGCTCCCGACGGGCGCGCGGCTCGATCCCGCGGTGCAGGCTGTCACGGCCGGCAATTTTCCGCTCGCCGTTGCCGTCGCTCCCGATGGGAGTTCTCTCGCCCTTCTTCTCTGCGGGTGGCGCGAGCAGGGGGTCCAGATCGTCAGCCGCGGCAGCGGCGAGGTGGTGCAGACTCTGCTGCAGCCGGCGGCATTCGCCGGCATCGCCTTTTCACCCGATGGGAAGAGCCTCGTCGCTTCGGGCGGCAACGAGGACGCGGTCTACGTTTACGACTGGCGGGAAGGCCGCGCGACGCTGAAGACGCGCCTCCCGCTCGCAACCGAAACATCGCGGGGCGCGCGCTATCCGGCGGGGCTGGCATTCTCACCCGACGGTGCGCGCTTGTACGTCGCGGAAAATCTGGGTGACGCGATCGACGTCGTCGACGTTGCCGGCGGTCGCGTGCTTCAGCGGCTGCAGACCGATCGCTATCCCTACGGTGTCGCGGTCGCGGGCAACGGCGACGTGTACGTCTCCTCGTGGGGCGACGACACGGTCGCGCGATTTCGAGCGCACGGCGGTGTCCTTCGCCGCGACCGCCGCATTGTCACCGTGCGGCATCCTTCGGCGATCCTGCTCTCTCGCGACGGCGCGCGGCTGTATGTGGCATCGGCGTCGAGCGATCGGATCGGGGTTGTCGACACCCGCACGGCGCGCCTGACCGGCACGCTCGAGGACCCTCCGCCGGGAGCGCGCGCGGGAAGCACTCCGAATGCCCTGGCCATGGCGGGCGATGGAACGCTCTTCGTCGCCGAGGCGGACAACAATGCCGTTGCCGTCTTTCGCGGGGGAGCGCTCGCGGGCCGGATCCCGACCGAATGGTATCCGAGCGCACTGGCAATCGCCGGCGACGATCTTTGGGTCGTCAACGCGAAGGGAAGCGGCACGGGACCGAATCCCGGGAAGGTGCAACCCGACGGAAAGGAGCCGCGCACCTCGACCGAATACACGCTGGGACAGTTGCGCGGCAGCGTCATGCGCGTTCCGATTTCCGAGACGCGCTCGCGGATCGGCGAATTCTCCGGACGAGTGGCGGCGGCAAACGGCTGGGATCGGAAGCCGGGAGCCGCGAAGTACCCGCCGTTCCGCCATGTCCTCTACATCATCAAGGAGAACCGCACCTACGATCAGGTTCTTGGAGACATTCCGGGAGCGGACGGCGATCCTGCGCTGCTGTTCTTCGGCCGTGCCGTGACTCCGAATCATCACGCGCTCGCGGAGCGATTCGGTGTGTACGACCGTTTTTTCACCAACGCCGAGGTGAGTACGGACGGGCACAACTGGTCGACGGCGGCCTACGCCACTGACTACGTCGAGAAGACGACGCCCTCGAACTACTCCGGCCGCGGCCGGACCTATGACTACGAGGGAACCAATCGGAATGTGATCGTTGACGAGGATGACGACGTGGCCTCGCCGTCCTCCGGATATCTTTGGAATCTCGCGTTGCGGAAGCCGGTCTCATTCCGCGACTACGGCGAGTTCGTCGTGTCGGCGAAAATCCTCGGCGACAAACAGTCGGCGGCATTCTTTGCCACACGCCGGGCGCTGGAGAATTCGTATTGCCGTGAGTATCCCGGATGGGATCTTTCCATCCCCGATCAAAAGCGGGCCGGCGTCTGGCTTGCCGAGTTCCGCGGCTTTGTCGAGCGCGGAGACATGCCGGCATTGCAGATCATTCGCCTGCCAAACGATCACACAGCCGGCGGCGCCGGTGGGATGCCGACGCCGCGCGCCTATGCCGCGGACAACGATCTTGCCCTCGGCCGGATGATCGATGCGCTGACGCACTCGCCCTTCTGGGCCGATTCCGTCGTCTTTGTTCTGGAAGATGATGCGCAAAACGGACCCGATCACGTCGACTCGCATCGTTCGGTGCTTCTCGTGATCTCGCCCTACAACCGGTCCGGCGTGGTGCATCGGTTCGTGAACACCACCGATGTGCTGGCGACCATCGAGGAGATCCTTGGTCTCGATTCGCTCTCGCAGTTCGATCGCTACGGCAGACCGCTGCGGGATGTTTTTGCGAGCTCTCCGGACCCGCGGCCCTACGAGGCGATCGTCCCGGCGGTCGATCTCAACGAGAAGAATCCGGAGGGCACGCCGGCGGCCAGGGAATCGGCGCGACTCGATTTTTCGCACGCCGATGTCGCGGACGAGGAACGCTTCAATCGCGTCCTGTGGGAAGTCGTGAAGGGCGATGCACCCCTGCCTCACGCCGGCCGTCTTCCCCGGGGTTCACTGCGGCCGTGACCGTCCCGCGGGCGATTCTGGCGGGCCTGCTTGCGCCGACGACAGGAGTTCTCGGGTAAAATTGTTACAGTGGCGATGGAGTTCGCCCCAACTGCCTCGCTTCGAGGCTGATGACTCCTGAATGAGGACAGGAGTCGATTTCATGATTGGGTGCGAATCGGACACGGTGCGGCGATGAAGTTCTATTGCCCCGTGTGCTGGCACGACATGCCGTTCGCCGGCGTCAAGTGTCCGCGCTGTGGAACCGACGCCGGCCAATTCTCGAGTGAAGCGACGTTCGTGGACAAGCTCCTCAGTGCCGTTTTCCACCCGGAGCCCCTGACCGCGCGCAGAGCGATCTGGATTCTTGGCGAGAAACAAAGCGAGGTCGCGGTGCCGGCGCTGGCCAAACTTCTGAAACAGGGTCCCGATCTCTACACGCTCCTGGCCATTGTCGAGGCCCTGGAGAAGATCGGGACGCCCGCGGCGCGGGAGATGCTCCAGAATCTGTCGGCGCACAAAAGTGCGATCGTGGGGCGTGAAGCACGCGGATCGCTCTCGCGTCTGAGACAAAATCGGCAGCCCGCGGTGACCAGATCATGAAGGCAATCGTTGTCGATCCGCTGACCGAACTGGCCGGCGTCGCGGAATCGCTCGGCGCCGAAGAGGTCGCTCGCGACGCGGCCTCGGTGGCTCGCCGGGTGGCGGAAGGACTCTTCTACGTCGCCTGCATCGGGCAGTTCAAGCGGGGAAAGTCGACACTGCTCAACGCACTGATCGGGGATGACCTTCTGCCGACAGGCGTGATCCCGGTGACGGCGGTCATCACCATCGTCCGTTACGGACCGATTCCGCGTGCGGTCGTCCGCTTTCTCGATGGCACTGAACGCGGCATCGACCGCCGCTCCATCGCCGAGTACATCGCCGAGGAACAGAATCCCGGAAATCGAAAACAGGTGCAGGTCATCGAGGTGGAGATGCCCAGCCCGATGCTGTCGTCCGGGATGTGCCTGGTCGATACGCCGGGACTGGGCTCGGTCTTTGAGACGAACACGGAAACGACGCGGCAGTTTCTCCCGCACATCGACGCGGCGCTGATCGTGCTGGGGGCCGATCCGCCGATCTCCGGCGAGGAGGCGGCGGTGGCGGCGCAGATCGCACAGCAGGTGCCGGATCTGCTCTTCGTTCTGAACAAGGCAGACCGGCTGGCCGAGGGCGATGTAGCACAGGCGGTGGCGTTCTGTGAGCGCGTTCTGCGAACGCGGCTGAATCGGACCATCGAGATGTTCACGGTCAGCGCGCTGGAGCGGACCGAGGGCGGGGCCACTCGCGATTGGAACAAACTCGAGACGCGATTGAAGGCGCTGGCCCACGAATCGGGGGCGGATCTGGTCCGCTCGGCGGAGACGCGCGCGCTTCGCCGCCTCGCGGCCCGGCTGCTGCACGAGGTCGATGAACGGCGCGCCGCGCTGTTGCGGCCACTCGAGGAGACCGAACAGCGGCTTCACACGTTGCGTGCCACCGTCGAAGACGCTCAGCGTTCGCTGCGAGACCTTTCGTTTCTCTTCATGGCCGAAGAGCGGGAACTGGGCACGCGGTTCGGAGAGCTTCGCGACGACTTTCTCCGGAAGGTCACGGGTGGTGCCGTCGATGAGTTGCGCGACGCGATCCGCCATTCGCAGGAAAAGGGAAACGCCCTGCGTGACTTCGCCATGCGCGCCGCCCAGCGAATCGCCGAGCAGCGCATTCGCGCCTGGCTGGCGGAGGTGGAGCCGCGCGCCGAACAGATGTACGCCCGGGCCGTGGAACGTTTCATACAACTGTCGCGCGAGTTCGTCGAGCGCCTGTTCGGCGAAGTGACCGAGCGGATCGACTTCGATCAGACCTTCCGGACGCGACGGCGGTTCTTTTTCACCGATCTTTCCGCGCTGACCGGAAGGCTGCCCGGCGCGTCGATCGTCGATACCCTTCGGACGCGTGAAAGCTTTCGCGAAAAAACGATCCGCGATGCCGTGGCCTTCCTGCACCGCCTGCTGGAGACGAACGCGTCGCGCGTGGCCAATGATCTGAGCGACCGCGTCGTCGAGAGCCGGCGCCGGCTGGAAGGAGAAATTCGGGGACAGCTTCAGAACCTCGTTGCGGCCGCGACGCGCGCCGCCGAGCGAGCGCGGGAGACGCGGGCCAGCGGCGCGGAGAAGGTCAGGAGTGAAATGGAGAAACTCGACCTGCTGCGCTCGAAGCTCTCGGAGGCTTGATGGCCATCACCAAGTCCGCCGGGCGCGAGCCGTGGATCTTCCGAGTCGATGTGCCGGAAGATCTGGTCGGCGCGCACCGCCAGCTCATCGCATCAGCGTTGCAGCCGGGCGAGACGATTCACCATCTGATCTATTCGCCTGCATGGGAAGGAACGGGGGCGCCCTTCGGCATCCGCGGTCAGCCGGCATCGCATTCCATCGCCCTGACGCCGACACGCTGGATCGTCTCCGAGGACCGGCATGTATCGTGGCTCGAGCCGCGTGTCCATTCGATTCCGTTCGACGACCTGCTGGTGGTGGAGAAAGGGAGTGCGCTGCTTCTTGCCTGGCTGGTCATTCGATTTCGCGACGGAGAGAGCCTGCGCGCACTCACGATCCTGCACAAAGCGATCGGGAGCCATCACTTCGACGATGCCATTCGCACATACCGCGGGCTCGGCGCGGGCTTGCCGCTTGCGGCACCAATCCGCGGCGGCACGGAGGAATGGCAGCAAATTCCGCGCTACCTGGCGCAGGAGCTGATGCCGGTCCTGCTCGACGGCGAGCATGTGCTCGCCTCGACGCACACCGCGGAGCAATGGCATGCGGAACGGCGGCGATGGCGCCGAACGGAATTCTGTGCACAACCGTGGAGCGCGCTTCTGGCCACCGATCACGGCCTGCTGTACGCCGAGGCGGAGAAACCGGAGCGGCCCGGCCTGCTGTCGTTCGGATCGAATGTCTGGTGTGCTCCGTCGGACGCGTTTCGCATGAGCCGTCTCGTGGAGAAGAACGGCGGCCATTGTGCGAGCCCAGCCCTTCGCCTGACATTCACGCGCGGTTCGGTGCGGCACGATTTCGACGCCGCGGTCCCGTCGGAAGAAGCCATCGGCAATGGGTGAAATCGTTCTCGTGCGCCACGGCGAGACGGAGTGGAATCGCCTCGGCCGTTTTCGCGGACGCGCGGACGTTCCGCTCAACGAGAATGGCCTCCGGGACGCCGATGCAACCGCTCAGCGGATCGCAGATGGATGGGAGATCGCGGCGGTCTATTCGAGTCCTGTCCGACGGGCGCTTCAGACCGCCGAGATCCTCGCCGCGGCGACCGGCCGGCCTGCAAAACTTGTCGACGACCTGGCCGATGTGCAGTACGGTCAATGGGAAGGACTGACGCGACAGGAGGCGGCCGCGCGCGATCCCGAAACGATGAAGATGTTTCTCGAGGCGCCAAGTCGTGTTCGGATTCCCGGCGGTGAGACGTTGCATGAGGCGCAGACTCGCGCGTTCAACGCCTTGATCCGGCTTGCTGCTCAACACGCCGACGAGGCGATCGCCGTCGTGGCGCACACGGAGGTGAATCGCCTCATCCTGCTGGCGGCCCTGGGCGGCAACATCGATCACATCTGGCGCGTTGGTCAGGACACCTGTGCGATCAACGTGCTGCGGATCGCGGGAGCACGGATCGATGTCGTCAGCGTCAACGATCGATGCCATATCGGGGAGTGATCAGAAGCCGGCTCCTCGCCCGCCGCCGCTCGGCCCGCGTTGCGGGGCGAGGGAAGTTCAAACGGCTCGCAGGGATCGCTCGATGTCGTCACGCAGATGCCAGCCGGCTCGCGGCCGGATTTCGATCAGGCGCCGCACGCAGGCGGATCGGACGGCAGGATCCGCCGATGCTGACAGCAGCTTCGCCGCGCTGACGACGACATCCGGGTCGTCGTCCTCCAGGAGCGGCAGAAAAACACTCGCCGGCTCGTCGCCCGGGCCGATCTCCGCGAGCAGTCTTGCCGCGCTGCGCCGGCGGCGCGGATTCGTGCTCGTCGCGGCGGAATGGAGGAGCAGGGGACGAGCCGCGGCGCCGAATTTCCGCAGGGCGTCTTCGGCCACGGGGCGGTAGTAGTCGTCCTCGAGCGCCTGTTCGAGATAAGGCAATGCCTCGGGTCGCCGGAACTCTCCCAGCGTCTCGATGAGTCCCAGCAGCCTGCGCTCCCGGGCAAGAGACATGAGGAAGGCGAATGTCTCCTCGGTTTGCCACCTGCCGAGGAGTCGCGCGGCGGTACTTTCCACCGCTTCCTCGCCGAAGGACGCGGCGGGATCGGCAATGTCCCTGGGGCGACGGAGATAGTCCGTCAGCACATCGCGCGCGCCCAGAGCGGCGAGAGCCTCGACCGCGAGCTGGCGTGGCTGGTAGACGGCGGCGGGCTGTCCAAAGAACAGAAACGACCGGAGCGGCTCGATCGCTCTCGGCCCGCAGGCCGCGAGTTTTGCCACGGTCGTTTCGCCGTTGCGCAACGACTGCAGCTCATCGATGAGTGCCAGGACGTCGTGGTCAGCGCCGGCAATCATGCGGTTTCCTTTTGACGATGTGCAATCAGGAACAGCGGAATGGCCACGAGCTGCGTGGCCGCGCAGAAGGCGATTACCGCGGGGATCGAGCGGTCGTAGAGGAATCCGATCAACGTGCTGCCGCCGAACCAGAACACGCCGAAGGCGAGATTGAGCACGCCGTACGCGGTCGCTCTTCGCCCGGCGTCAACCATGCCGGGAATCGCGGCGCGCATGATCGACTCCTGCGCGCCCATGCCGATGCCCCACGCGATCATGCCGAGAAGGGCGAGCGTAAAGCGGCCGAGGAAAACCAGGGGCGCGAATGCGGAGGTGATCAGGGCAACGATCGCCAGCGCCGGCAGCCCGATGCGATCGAACAGCCGCCCAAACAGGAGCGCCGAGATGGCATCGACCACCATGGCCACGGCGTAGAAGATCGGAATCCAGTCCGCCGTGAGGACGGACGCGCGTTCGAAGTGATAGGCGATCAGCGAGAAGTCGGCATACCCGGCGCCGACGAGCGAGACCGCCGCGAGATAGACCCGGAATCGCCGCGGGAATCCTCTCGTGTGCAGCGCGGGCGGACGAGTCTCCAGATCCTCCGGTCGGGGATATTGCGATCGGGCCAGACTGAGGACGATGAGCGCGGCGGCAGCCGGGACGAGCAGAAAAACAAAACTCCCGCGGTATCCGTGGCCGGCATGAAGGACCGCGGCGATCAGCAGCGGACCGAGCGTGGCCCCGATCTGGTCCATCGCTTCGTGCAGGCCGAAGCCCCAGCCGCGTCCCATCTCCGCGGTGGCGTGGGAGAGCATTGCGTCGCGGGCGGGCGTGCGGATCGCCTTTCCGGTGCGCTCGGCGATCATCAGCACCGCGGCCACCGGCCACTGTCCCGCGAGCGCGAGAAGGGGGACGGCAAACAGGTTGATCGCGTATCCGCCGATGGTGACGAACCAATAGCGTCCCGTGCGATCGCTGATCCAGCCGGACACCAGACGAAAGGCGTATCCCACCAGCTCTCCCAGTCCGGCAACCAGTCCGACGATCGTTCCCGACGCGCCGAGGATCAGAAGGTAAGGGCCGGTGACGCTGCGCGCCCCTTCGTAGGTCATGTCGGCGAAGAGGCTGACGACTCCGAGCAGGACGACGAAGCGCATCGCCGTGTGCGCGGTGAGATTACGATTCATTCGATCCTCACCATCGGCGCCGTCCCGCGAACGGAGGCGTGAAGGATCAGTGCGGCGCGGAGCACGAACCGCTCCTGGTCGAATCGCTCGCCCGCGGCGATTCGCGCGAGATGCTTGCGGATGAGGGCCACGTTCTCCGGTCTGACTCCACCGTGTCTGGCGCAGAGAAAATCGTTCGACGCCTCGGCCGGGGTGATGGTGACGTCGGTTTCGGTAACGCACAGCGAGCATGGATCGGAGGACGGACCCCGATCGAGCATTGCCTCGAGCCATTGAGCCATCGTGCGATACGAAAGTGTCGAGAAGACCAGGGGGAGATGCGCGTCGCAGATTGCCGGGAACTCACCGTTGGTGATGGCCGCGGTCATGTCGAGCGCTTGATCGACGAGGCGTGTGCCGAGACGGTAGCAGACGGGGCAGAGTTCGTAGTGGGTCATCGCGAGCCTTTCGAGACTTTCCTCTGCTCGCGCGAGATCAGTTGCGCCATCTCCAGGGGGTATCCATGCATGGCGCGGGCAAGCATCTCGATATCCGTCTCCGCCCAGGCGAGGCCGAGGCGCCGCGCATGGTACGAGAAGAACTCGACGCTCGACTGATCATCGAGGTAGTCGAGCGCCACGACCGTCGCCGGATCGAGCACGACTCGGATATGCATTACGTCGTCCTCGGAGACAAAGCGTTCAGCGACCGCGGCAAACTGAAGATGAGGTGAGGCTCGCAGCCGGCGCAGCAGGTCCAGCTTGGGACGGGTCAGCTTCGCAACGTCATCGAGAACCAGAATCGTCTTCCGGCCCCGCCGCGGTTTGTATGCGGCCACGGCGCGTGCAAGCTGCCTGGCATTGAGATCGTTCACCGAATGCCCGAGCAACTGTTTCAGGACCGATTTGCAGACGACCGTGCCGTTCGCGGAGAAATCGGTGAAAACGAAGGCCCATCGATCGGCATTGCGCGAGGCCACCTCACGGAGCAACGCGGTTCGTCCGATCCCGAACTTTCCGCGCAGGACGACGTTTCGATGCGCGGCCAGCGCCGCCTCGATCCTGGTGATTTCGTGATGACGTCCGACAAAAAACATGCAACCGCCCCTGCCGTGGCGCGAGACTCCTACAAAGCAGGAGTCATCAGCGTCCAGACTCGGAAGCGGTTGCGGCGGACTCCATCGCCGGCATCAGAATCGTAACACGGGGTTATTTCCCGGACGAGAGCTTTTTGGCAACGTTCGACAGAGCACGAGAGTGGCGAAGAGCGGCGAGCGCCGGCGGCGACTCCTGAAACGTTTCCAGCGCGTTGAAGAAACTGTCGAGCACATCGCCCTTCTCGGCCGGCACCAGAAAAACGTGAGTGTGTGGGATGCGCCGGCCGCGCGCGTAGAGGCAGATGAATTCGGACTGGAAAGTCTGACGAAGGCGATTGGCGACGCGTTTGGCGAGGAGAAACAGGCTGGCGATCTCATCGTCCTCGAGGTCGTGCCACCACGGCACGTGCCGTTTGGGCAACACCAGGCAATGCCCTTCGGCGAAGGGATTGATGTCGAGGATGCAGAGGGATCGGTCGTCCTGATCGATGACGTGCGCGGGCGCGCGGCCGGCAACGATCTCACAAAAGACGCATGGCATCGCGGCCCGGAATCGTAGCACTCGGGATCATTCCAGTCTGAAACTGATCATCACTCCCGCGCCGTGCGGCGTGATCATGGGTGTGACGTGCACGTTCCTGTGCCGGAAGACGATTCCCCTTCCCACCACCCGCCCGATCAGCGCGCCGGCGACGACGTCCGAGGGCCAGTGGACGTGGTCGTTGACGCGCGAGGCGGCGACGCTGGTGGCCACGGTGTAGACGATGGCCGGCACGATCCAGTTGTTGTAGTGACCGGCGATGGCCGTGGCCGCGGCGAAGACGTTGGTGGCGTGACCGGAAGGGAAGCTCTCGTAGGCGTCGGCGTGTCCCTGCTCGGTGCGAAAGGAGTAGGCCCCTTGGTTGAGGAACGGTCGCGCGCGCCCGGCAGCGCGTTTGATGAGCGGCGTGATGATGCCCGCGGCCCACATCTGGGCCTCGAGTGAGTCGCGACCGGCGCCGAGGAGATTCGGGTCGTGCATCAGCCAGCCGGTGCCGATCATCACCGCGGAGACTTCGAGTGCGCGGTGCGCCCCCCACGGCGTGATCGCCTTGGCGAACGAATCGGTTGTGTGCGAACGCGCGCGCTGGAATGCGTCGTCGATCGGCTTGTCTGCGGCCCCCACCGCGAGCACCAGGGCCACGCCTTCGCCGAAACGTTTCCACTGCTGCGCGTGCCAGTGCCACGGCGCGAGGGTCAGCGATTTGACGTCGGCCGCGGCGCGCTGCAGCTCTCCGGCGTGCGCCGGAAGCGCAAGAAGGACGATCAGGCCCGCGGCGAATCGCCGCATCAACCCTCCGCGAATCGCTCGAGCACCCCAAGCACGAGCGCGGTGAACTCCTTCTGGACCCGGGCCGCCGTGTCCATCACTTCCTGATGATGCAGCTTCTGTTTGAGTACTCCCGCGGCCATGTTGGTGATGCAGGAAATGCCGAGGACGGGAATGTTCATCTGCGCCATGGCGATGACTTCGGGAACCGTCGACATGCCCACCGCGTCGGCGCCGAGCGTGCGGAACGCGCGAATCTCCGCCGGCGTTTCATACGACGGCCCGGAGAGAGCAAGGTATACGCCTTCCTGCAGTTTGAGTCCGATCTTCCTGGCAACATCCCGGGCAATCTTTCGCAGATCTTCCGGATAGGCCTCGGACAGGTCGGGAAACCGAAGTCCCAGCTCGTCGATGTTCGGTCCGCGAAGCGGATTCACGCCCATCAGATTGATGTGATCGGAGATCAACATCAGATCGCCGGCCTTGAACGAGGTGTTGATGCCTCCCGCGGCGTTGGTGACGACCAGTTTCCTGATCCCCAGCCGCGCGGCGATGCGCGACAGGTGCATCACCTCGGCCATCTCGTAGCCTTCGTAGTAGTGCATGCGGCCGCTCAGGGCCACCACCGGCAGCTTCCCGGCGTGTCCCAGCACCATCGTCCCGGAGTGGCCGATGACCGTCGCCGCTTTCGCGCCGGGGATCTCGGCGTAGGGGATGGCCACGTCGGCCCTGATCGCCTGCACGACGTCTCCGAGACCGGATCCGAGGACCAGGCCGACCTGGGGCTGGATCTTGGTTTTGGAGCGAACATAGGAGACGGCCTTGTTGAGCAGCTCGAGCATGGCGGCGAAGTATAGGTCAGAAGGCAGAGGGCAGAAGGCAGAAGGC
>Ga0070741_10011891_pt1 | contig 15909 bp, 16 predicted proteins | sample Coa_R1_4_FD_66440 | JGI IMG/M metagenome (GOLD analysis project Ga0070741, IMG submission 66440) | Surface soil microbial communities from Centralia Pennsylvania, which are recovering from an underground coalmine fire - Coalmine... | ecosystem: Environmental > Terrestrial > Soil > Unclassified ...
CCGTTCACCTGGAAGTTGAGCGCCACGCCGAACGGGAGCGCGAACGTGCCGACGGCGTTCTCCACCATCGTGTCCGCGACCTCGACCGGAAGCGCGTCCGCGGCGGCGAGCGCCTCCGCCTCCTCGGGCGTCAGATCGAGCGCCTCGACGAGCTTCCGCCGTCGCTCCTCGACGCTCAGCTGGTAAAAGGCCGGTATCCTCGAGCTGCTCATGCGCCTCCTCCCGCGAGAACCCACTCCCGGAGCCGGGCGCCGAGGACGAGGGGGACGTGCCCCAACGCGTCCAGGTCGCGCGACCCCGTGAGCACCATGGCCGTCCGGAGCCCGGCGATCAGCCGGTCGATGAACGCCTCCGCGGCCGCCTCCCCTCCATCGCGATACGCCCGGTAGACCGGGAGCGCCACCCCCGCGGCGCGCGCTCCGAGCGCGATCGCCTTCGCGACGTCGAGCCCCGTCCGGATGCCGCCGCTCGCGACCAGATCGAGCCCCGTCCCGCGGCACGCGAGCAGCGCGGCCGCGGTGGGGATGCCCCAGTCGGCGAAGACGGTGCCGAGCTCGCGCGCCCCGTTCTCCGCGCGCAGCGTCTCGACCTTCACCCACGACGTCCCCCCGGCTCCCGACACGTCCGCCGTGCGGATCCCGGCGGCGACGAGCCGCTCCGCGACCCGGCGCGAGAGCCCGCAGCCCGTCTCCTTGACGACGACCGGAAACGGCAGCTCGCGGGCGAGGCGTGCGAGCGTGCGGACGCCGCCGCGGAAGTCGCGGTCGCCGCCCGCCTGGATCAGCTCCTGCGCCGGGTTCAGGTGGACGCAGAGCGCGTCGGCGCCGATCGTCCGCGCGAGCGCCTCCACCTCGGCGGTCGCGAGCGCGGCCGCCTGCACGATGCCGATGTTCGCGAGCACGAGCGTCGTCGGCGCGTGCGCGCGGACCGCGAAGGTGTGGGCGAGCGCCGGCGTACGGTGCATGGCGCGCTGCGAGCCGAGCCCGAACGCGATCCCCTTCGCCTCGGCCACCCGGGCGAGCGCCTGGTTCACGGCCGCCGCCTCGTCGGTGCCGCCGGTCATGCCCGTGATGAGGAGCGGCGCCCGGAGCCGCTTGCCGAGCAGCTCGATCGCGACGTCGACCTCGTCGACGGCGAGCTCGGGAAGGGCGTCGTGCACGAGGTCGACCTCCTCGAGGAGCGTCGTCTTGCCGGCGTACTCGACGGGCGCGCCCTCGCAGAGCTCCAGGTGCGAGCGCTTGCGGTCGCTGATCGACTCAGGCACGGGCCACCCGGAGCGCGCGCTCGACGTGCGCGTGCCGCACGCCGTCCGGCGTGATCGCGAGCGGGAGCGGGAGGACGCCGGCCTCGCGCCAGGCCGCGCGGACGGCCTCGGCCTGCGCGGCCGAGCGCGCGAGCGCGAGGCCGCAGTCGCCCGCGCCCGCCCCCGACGGCTTCGCCGCCGCACCGGCGCGGCGCGCGGCCGCGACGAGGCGCGCGAGCGTCGGGGTGACGATCGGGAGGCCCGTGTCCTCGCCGAGACGCGCGAGGAGGTCGTGCGAGCGGTCGACGGCTTCCAGGAGCCGGTCCGCGTCGCCCGCGACGGCCGCGGCGGCCGCCTCGTCTGCGACGGCCGCGAGCGCGGCGAGCGCCGCCGGTGCGCGCCGCGGGTCGAAGCGTGCGAGGAGCGGCGCCGTCGGCGCGGGCTCGCCGGTCCAGCCGACGACGAGGTGGAGCCCCGTCGGCAGACCCCGCGGCGCGGCCGCGAGCCCGGCCGGACCCCGGCGCACCTCGACCACGCCACCGTGCACCGCCGCCGCGACGTCGCCGCCGCTTCCCCGCCCGTCCTGGAAGCGTGCGTTGGCCGCGAGCGCGCGGCCGAGGATCTCCGCCGCGTCCGCGCGGCCGTCGGCGGCGAGGCAGGCGGCCACCGCCGCGACCAGCGTGGCGGCGCTCCGGCCGAGCCCGAGCTTCCGCTCGCCGGTGAGGAACGGACGCGAGTCGACGACGAACTCCGCGGCCCGCTCGCCGAGCGCGAAGCCGGAGCACTCGACGGCGGCGAGCACGGCGCCCACGTCGCCGCCCGCGAGGTCGGCTCGGAGGGACGCGCTCACGACGAAGCGCTCGCGTTCGGCGAGCGCGTCGACGACGAGATCGCCCGCGCCGGGACCGAACGCCGCGCGGACGACGACGCGGCGGTCGATCGCGGCGACCAGCGCGGGCGCGCCGTCGAGGACGGCGTACTCCCCCGTGAGGAAGAGCTTGCCCGGCGCGCTCGCCTCGACGATCGTCCGCGTCACTCGACCACCTCCGCGCCACCGCCCGGCGCGCAGGTGAGCACGCGCTCGACGCCCGCGACGCCGCGGAGCGCCTCGGCGACGGCCGGCGCCGCGGCCGGCGCGCAGAGCGCCTTCACCTGCGGCCCGGCGTCGATCGTCGCGTACGCCGTCACACCCTCGGCGCGAAGCGCCCAGATGCGTCGCACGCACTCGACCGTCGCGCCGCGCCAGTAGAGGAGCGGTGGCCGCGCGGCGAGGCCGACGGCGTGCATCTTGAGCGCGCTGTGCTCGGCGAGGAGCCCGAGCGCGTCGAGGTCGCGCGCGCGGATCGCCGCGCGCGCCTCGGCGAGATCCGCCTCCGCGCCGTCGACCCATGCCGGATGGAAGGCCGACGCGGCCGCACGCGCCATCCCCTCCCGCGACGACACGGCCTTCGGCGCACTGTCGACGACCGCCACGACGACGCGGACGTCCCAGTGATCGGGCGGCGCGAGCGGCTCGGCGATCGAGTCGCGGCCGTCGGCGCGTTCGCCGCGATGCCACTCCACGAAGCCGCCGAAGATCGAACGGGCCGCGGAGCCGGAGCCGCGCCGGGCGAGCGCGGAGAGTGCGGGCGGCTCCAGGCGCAGCCCGGCGGCGCGGCTCCCGGCGAGGGCGAGCGCGGCGAAGGCCGCCGCGGACGATGCGAGGCCGATCCCGCGCGGGACCGTGCTCCGCGTCTCGACCGTCGCCGCGCGGGCGCATCCGGACTCCTCGCGGACGACGTCCAGGAAGCGCCGCACGCGCAGCGCCTCTTCGCCGTGCCCGGGGGCGTCGTCGATGGTCACGCGGTCGTCGCCCCCGCCGTCGAACGCGACCCGCGCCTCCACGCCGAGGCCGCCGAGCGTGAGCGAGATGCTGCCCGTCGCCGGCAGGTTGAGCGCCCGGTCGCGCTTACCCCAGTACTTCACGAGCGCGATGTTCACGTTGGCGCGGGCGGTCGTCGCTGCTTCAGCCATCCCGGTCCGTCGTCCGCACCTTCTAGCCCTTTGGCCCCGACCACGCACGCCCGCCCGTCCTGACCGGTCGGTCTTAACCGATCGGTCAGCGACGTGTGCGCTATAGACGTCGCGCGGCGTGATGTCAATTCCGCTCCCGCAGGCGGAGCCGGGCGCCGTCCCTCACTCCGCGGTGCGCCCGCGCGCGGGCGCCACGGCGTCGGCGTCGAGCGCGCGGAAGAGACTCGACTCCCGCTGGTAGAAGCCCTGCGTGTGGAGAGAGTCGCGGAGCCCGAGAAGCGTGTAGTCGAGGTGGTGGCAGACCTCGTGGAGGAGCGTGCGGAGGAAGGTGCGGAAGGCGACGACCTGACCGCGTTTCGCGGTGAGCATCCACACCTTGATCACGTCGCGCCCGACGCCGCTCGCGGGCACGTAGAGACCGTGGAGCTCCCCGCCGCGCGTCGGCGGGCGCTGAAGGAGCACGCGGACGCGGACGGGCGGCACGCGCAGCGCGCCCGTGATGCCGTCCGCGATCCGCTGCGCGAGCGCCTCCACGTCCGACGGGCGGCCGGTCGCGAGCACGCCGGGGAGCGCCGCGACCGCGCCGCAGAGCGCCGGGCCGGCGCGCAGCGGCACCGTCGGGACGCGATCGCTCGCGGCCGCGACTCGCCTGAGCGACGCCGGAAGCCGCCGGTACCACGCGGGCGGCGGACCCGGCGGACGCGTGAGCCCCTTCACCAGGGCGCGATCGTAACCGACCCGCGCTACACGGCCAAATGTGTGGTACGCGGCCCCGCGATGTCCGAGGCGCCCGTGGCAAAGCTCGCCGCCGCCGTCGAGGCGCTCGTGCGCGGGCAGGCGGTCGCCATGCCGCCGCCGCGCGGTCTCCCCTACCTCGGCCTCGAGCACGCGAGCGGGACGGGCTTCCACCTCCTCGACGCGCTCACCGCCCACGGCATCTTCCGGAAGTACGAGCGCGTGCTCGACGTCGGCACGGGCCTCGGCGCGTCGGCGCGCTGGCTCGCCGCGCGTCTCGGCTGCGAGGTGCTCGGCACGGCTGCCGACGCGGCCGAGGCCGCGGCCGCGGCCGAGCTCACCCGGCGCGCGGGTCTCGCCGGCCAGGTCCGACTCCTCCCCGCGGCCCCGCACGCCCTCCCCGTCCGCGAGCGCCACTTCACGCACGTGTGGATGATCGAGACGCTGCCGCGCTGCCGCGACCCGGCCGCCGTGCTCGCCGAGACTCTCCGGGCGCTCCGACCCGGCGGCACGTTCGCGCTCCAGGATCTCGTCCGCGCGGAGCGCGCCGAGCCGCCACCGCTTCCGGGCTGGCGGCCGGCGACCACCGGCGAGCGCGTGAGCGCGCTCCGGAAGGCCGGGTTCGTCGAGATCGTCGTGCACGACCGCACGAGCGAAGCCGCCGAGCGCTCGCCGCGCGTCGTCGCCGTGCGGGCGGAGCTCGCCCGCCGTCTCGACCGGGAGGCGAAGCGCGACCCGCGCCTCGCCCGCCTCGTCGCGGACCGCGCCGCGCTCGCGCGCGCCGTCGCGGACGGCGCGCTGCGCGTCGTGCAGATCGTCGGCCGGCGCGCGTAGGGACCGGTTCGCGGCGCGCCGCCCGGGTCACGCCGGCGCGCGGTGATGCCAATCCGTCGCACGCTGATACGCGTGCCCGACCGCGAGGACGTCCCCCTCGGCGAACGGCCGGCCGACGAGCTGGAGCGACGCCGGCAGCCCCTCGTCCGTGAAGCCGCACGGCACGGCGAGCGCCGGAAGTCCGGTCAGGTTGAACGGGCCGCTGAGGCGCGTGATCGCCTCCTCGACACCCAGGTCGACGTCGCCGACGCGGACGCGGAGCGCCCCGATCGGGGGCGGCGAAAGCACGGTCATCGGCATGACGAGGAGGTCGGCGCGCGCGAGCGCGGCGCGGGTCTCCTCGTACAGGCGGGTCCGCAGGCGCTGCGCCGCGAGGTAGTGATGCGCGCCGAGCGCTCTCCCGGTCTCGAGCCGCATGCGCGCCTCGGGACCGACGCGGTCGGCGCGAGCGCCGAGGCGCGGGAGCAGGCCCGCCGTCGCCTCGGCGAGGATGACCGCGCCGAGCGCGGGCGCGGCGTGCGCGAGCGCCGGGATCTCGACGTCGGTCACGACGGCTCCCGCGGCGCGGAGGTCCGCGAGGGCACGCTCGAACAGGGCCGCGATCCCGGCGTCGGCGACCGCGAGCGCGAAGTGCCGCGGCACCCCGAGCCGGACGCCGCGGAGCGGACGCTCGAGCGCCGCCGTGTAGTCGGGAACCGGGACCCGCGCGCTCGCGGGGTCGGCGGGGTCGTGGCCGGCGATCGCCTGGAGGACGAGCGCCAGGTCCTCCGCGCTGCGCGCGATCGGCCCCACGTGGTCGAGCGTCCAGGCGAGCGGCATCACCCCGGCGCGGCTCACGCGCCCGTACGTCGGCTTGAGGCCCGAGACGCCGCAGAACGCCGCCGGCACGCGGATCGACGCACCGGTGTCGGTGCCGAGCGCGGCGCTCGCGAGCCGCGCCGCGACGGCGACGGCCGACCCGCTGCTCGAGCCGCCGGGCACGCGGTCCGCGCCCCAGGGATTGACGGGCGTTCCGAGCGCGGGGTTGACGCCCGTCGCGCCGAACGCGAGCTCGTGGAGGTGCGTCGTGCCGACGACGACGGCGCCCGCCGCCCGGAGCCGCGCGACCGCCGCGGCATCGTGCGGGGCGGGCGCGTCACCGGCGAAGGCCGGACTGCCGCAGCCGCGCACGCAGCCGCGGACCGCGAACAGGTCCTTCACCGCGACCGGGATGCCGGCGAGGGGTCCGGCGCGCCCGGCGGCGCGGGCCGCGTCCGCGGCCGCCGCGGCGACGAGCGCCTCCTCGGCGCGGACCTCGACGAATGCTCCCGTCCGCGCCTCGGTGTCACGGATGCGCGCGAGGTGCGCCTCGACGACCGCCAGGGCCGTCGTCTCGCGCCGCGCGAGCGCACGGGCGAGCGCCGCGAGGGAGAGCGACGTCCAGTCGCTCATCCGGCGTCGTCGGGGAGGCGGCGCGCGGGACAGAACGGCTCGGCGTCGCCGAGGTCCAGGCGCGTGAGCTCGTCCATCGCCGCGACCAGCGGACCGGCCGCCATGAGCACCAGCGAGAGTGCCGCGTCCGGGATGTCCGCGCCCGCCGCGACGAGCCGCCGGCGGAGCCGCTCCTCGTCGGTCATGGGCGCGTCATAGACGACGACCGCCGGCAGCGCCAGGACAGCGAACGGCGTCAGCGCGCCGTCCCGGCCGCAGGCGCGCCCGAGGTCGCGGGCGCGCCGGTCGCACCGCGGGCGCCCCCGGACATCCCCGCGCTCGCCCGCCCCGCGCGCGACCCCGAGCCGAGCGGCGCGCGCGCGCCGCCCCGGACGGCCCCCGGGACCACGGGTCGGGCGCCGAGCGGGGCGCGGGCGGCACCGGCCCCGCGCGTCGACGGCGCGGCACCCAGCACGCCGCCCGGCCGCGGCGTCACCCCGACGGTGCCCGTCGCGCCGCCCGGCCGCGGCGCCAGCCCGAGGCTGCCCGCGGCGCCGCCGGGGCGCGGCGTCACGGTGACGGGCGCGCGGGGCCCCCGCCACGGCTCCGGGACCCCGCGGACGACGCCGCCCGGCGCCGGCGTCGCCGGCTGCCCGAGCCGCTGCGGACCGCCGAGGCGCGGCACGGCGGGCGGCGGCGCGAGGAGCGTCGCCGACCGGGCCGGACCCGGCGCCACGCTGCCCGGCGGCCGGCGGTCGACCCGCTCGACCGGGTGGTGCGAGACGCGCTCGATCTCGTCCCGGGGCGGCGGGCCCGAAGCGTGCCGGCGCCAGTCGCGCACGACCCGGTCGGGGACGAGGTGATGGTCCACGACGAAACCGCGGAGATGCGAGGAGCAGAACTGGACGTCGCGCACGAAGACGAAGCGGTCGATGCCGACGAAGCCGCCGAACGGCGCGAGCGGCGCCCAGCCGACGAAGCCGTCGCCCCACCACCAATCGACCCAGGCGGGTCCCCACACGCTCCCCGGCACCCAAACCCAGCCCCAGCCGGGGACGACGACCCAGCGGCCGTAATGGAACGTCCACGCCCACGGCTCGAAGGAGACCCACGTCCATCCGTACGGCGACCACACCCACTGGCCGTCCACGAACGGCCGCCACGACGGGCCGACGGCCGGGCGCCACACCCGGCCGTAGTCGGCACTCTGCATCCAGACACCGTACGGCGCGAGCGCCTCGGCGTAGGCGTCGGGATCGACGGGCACGTCCGCGGGAACGTCCTCCGCGCGTGCGACGGCGACGGAGAGTGCGAGAACGAGCAGCAGGGCGGCGGGGCGCACGCCTGGCGAACACCCCGTCCAGAGCCGCGTTCCGGTGCGCGCTCCGCACTGCATGGTGATCCCCGAGCGGGTCGCTCCTCAGCGGAGACCGCCCTCGTCGACCACCTGTACCTCGCGAAGGAGGCCCTCCGGCAAGCCCTCGACGAAGCGCGACGGCTTCCCGAGCACCATACCGCTCGCCCGGTCGTAGACGTCGATCGGGTACGAGAGGTAGAGGTGCTGCTTCGCGCGCGTGAGCGACACGTAGAGGAGCCGGCGCTCCTCCTCGACGTCGTCCGCATCCTGGATGTTGTGGTACGAGGGGAAGCGGCCGTCGACCATCCAGATGACGAACACCGCGTGCCACTCGAGGCCCTTCGCGGAATGGATGGTCGAGAGGGTGAGCAGGCCCTCGTCCTCGCCGTCGGCCGCGAGCCCGTCGCCGACGCTGTCGGTCGGGGGCTCGAGCGCCATGTCGGCGAGGAGCGACGCCAGGCTCCGATACCGCCCGGCGATCGTGATGAAGTGCTCGAGGTCCTTCTCGCGCTTCGGGAAGTCCTCCCGATGGACGTTCCGGAGCATCGGGGTGTAGAAGCCGACGACGCGCGCCACCTTCTCTCCCGGCGGAAGCCGGTCGTCCGCGATCTCCTCGAGCACGCGCGCGAGGCGGCCGAGCTCTTTCGTGTAGGCGCCGCGCCGCGGGTAGGCGGCGAGACGCGCGGTCGCCTCCGCCAGGTCGGCGGCTTCCGCGAGGTGGTTGAAGACGTCGTCGGCCGTCTTCGGGCCGAGGCCGTCCAGGAGAAGCAGGACCCGGTGCCACGACACGGCGTCGCGCGGGTTCGCGACGATCCGCAGATGCGCGAGCACGTCCTTCACGTGCGCGGTCTCGATGAACTTGAAGCCGCCGCGCTTCACGAACGGGATGTCGGCGCGCGAGAGCTCGAGCTCGAGGTCGAAGGAATGGAAGCTCGAGCGGAAGAGCACGGCGATCTCCGAGAGCGGCACGCCCTCCTCGCGCAGCTCGAGCACCCGCTGGCAGACGAACCGTGACTGTGCCTGCTCGTCGGTGCACTGGAGGAGGAGCGGCCGCTGGCCGTCCGCCTTGCGCGTGTGGAGCACCTTGGTGTGCTTCTCGGCGGCGCGATCGATGACGGCGTTCGCGAGGTCGAGGATCGGCTGCGTGGAGCGGTAGTTCTCCTCGAGCTTCACGATGCGCGTTCCGGGGAAGAGCGCCGGGAAGTCCATGATGTTGCGGAAGGTCGCGCCGCGAAAGGAGTAGATGCTCTGGCTGTCGTCGCCGACCGCCATGACGTTGTCGTGCGTCCGCGCGAGGCCGCGCACGATCTCCGCCTGGAGCCGATTCGTGTCCTGGTACTCGTCGACCATGACGTACCGGTACGTGCGGGAGAGCTGGTCGGCGGCGTCCGGGTGATCGCGGAGGAGGTCGCGGAGGAGCACGAGGAGATCGTCGTAGTCGACGAGGTTCTTCTCCCGCTTGTAGCGCGCGTACGCATCCTCCAGCCGGAGGAGGTCGTCGAGGTGATCGTAGAGATGGCCGTAGGTCTCCTCGACGAGCAGCCGCACCGTCGTGCTCCGGTTGACCGCCATGCTGAAGATCTCGAGGATCGCGTTCTTGCGCGGGAAGCGGCGGTCCTTCCGATCGAGCCCGGCGCGCGTGCGGAGCAGGTTCACGACGTCCTCGGCGTCGCTGCGGTCGAGGATCGTGAAGCCCGGCCCGAGCCCGACGGTCCGCGCGTGCCGGCGGAGCACCGTGTTCGCGAAGGAGTGGAACGTACCGCCCGCGACGCGCTCGCAGCTCGCGCCGACGAGCTCCGCGGCGCGCCGCAGCATCTCCTCGGCCGCCTTCCGCGTGAACGTGAGGAGGAGGATCTGCGCGGGGTTCACGCCCGACTCGACGAGGCGCGCGACGCGGTAGACGAGCGTGCGCGTCTTCCCGCTCCCCGCACCCGCGATGACGAGCACCGGGCCGTCGAGCGTCGTCGCCGCCTCGTACTGCGCCTCGTTCAGCTCGCCGGCGTAGTCGATGCGGTAGCGCGACGGCGCGACGGCCGCGCGCGGGCGAAGCGTGTAGGTCTCCATCGTCGGCGCGGACGCGGCACTCTATCCCCCGCCCCGACGACCGGCAAGGAAGCGCGCGGCGTAACGCTCGGTAGTGCCCCATCGGCACAGCCGACCCCGTGTGATGGAGCGGGCGCGCCGTCGAGTATGGCGTCGGCACCGAGGTCGGCGAGCTTCTTGGTGCGGCCAGCCCGTTCAGTAGTTGGACCCGGCGCCCCGCGAGCACCGAGCAGTGTCGCCACGGGTCGCATGACCCCGGAGCACGACGCGGGCTCCTCGCCGCCGCCACCAACCGCCAAGGGAGGAAGAACCGCAGGGCGTCGCGCTGCTGATGACGATGCCGGGCGTGAGTGAGGGCGTCGCCCAAGTGATCGTCGCCGAGATCGGCGTCGACACGACCCGCTTCCCCAGCGCGGCGCCTCTCGTGTCGTGGGCGGGCCTCTGCCCCCGCAACGACGCGAGCGCCGGCAAGCGCCGCTCCACCCGCCTCCGCAAGGGAGCGCCCTGGCTGAAGACCCCCATCGTGACGGCGGCGTGGGCGGGCGTGCCAGGGAGGCCGTCCTTGCCGTCGCCGCCTCGATGCCGGGCACGTCCTACGACATGCTCCACGACGGGGTGCCGTACCGTGATCTCGGCGCCGATCACTTCGCGCGTCACGACGAGGCGAAGACCGTCGGCCGTCTCGTCCGCCGGCTCCGCGATCTCGGATGTGAGGTCGACGTCGAGCATGCCGCGTTGAGCTTCCTAGTAGAACACGACGTAGAAGCCGCCGTCCTGGTTCTGCACGCCGTCCTGCGTCGTGACGACGGCCTGCGCGGCTGCGCCGCACGTGCCGAGCACGGGAGCGTCCGGCGCCACGCCTGCCGTCGAGAAGGAGGCCTTGCCCGGATTCGCGGCATCGACGACCGGCAGCGCGACCTGAGGCGAAAAGCCGAGCCCCGAGAAGCACACGACCCCGGTCACCGGGTGCGAGAGGTTCGCCTGCGCGACGTCGCGGCTGCGGCTCGGGTCGAGCGTCGGCACGCCGCCGGACACGAGGACGTGCGCCCAGCCGAGCGCGGGGCGCCCCGGGGCGGCGGGCACGAACGGCGCGAGGTCGACCGGACGCTCCCGCTTCCGGCACGCCGCGTCCCGGATCACGAGCGCGCCCGAGCGCTGCCGGCACAGCACGCTCGCCCCCGCCGCCCCGCCGGGTGCGACCGCCGTGACGACCGCCAACGCGAATACCCATCCCCGCATGACCACCCCCTCCGTCCCAGCCGCAGACGGGGGTGCGCCTTACCACGTCGCCGTCCCCGCTGAAACCCGGCCGCGCGAGGCTTCCGCTCGCCGGCGGCGGCTGGCATACCGGTCGTCATGCGGGAGGTCGTGTTCGGTCTCGCGACGCGCCGCCTCGGCTGCGGGCGGCGCATCGCGACGATCCACGAGCGCGCGTGAACGGCACGCGCAGACGGGAGCTGGATCTCCGCGGCGTCAAGTGCCCCCTCTCCTGGGCGAAGGCGAAGGTGTACCTCGAGGGACTCGCGCGCGGCACGGAGATCGACGTCCTGCTCGACGACCCGCAGGGTGCGCGCGACCTGCCGCGCGCGGCGGAGGCCGCCGGACATCACGTCGTCGAGCGCGTGCGCGCGGGCGCCGTGTGGCGGGTCACGATCGAGGCGTGAGCGGCCGCTCGCGGCGTACGCCGCGCGCCGGCTTGTCGGTCCGGAGCCCGAGGAAGACCGGATGGCGGATGCGCTCGTCCGCGGTCCACTCCGTGAACCGCACCTCGCACACGAGCTCCGGCCGCACCCAGTGGTTCTCCCGGTCGCGGGGCGGCGTCCCGCGCGTGAAGGGGCACGACGGAACCTCGCGCGCGACGAGCGCGCGGTGCAGGTCCGCGAGCCCGGCCTCGTCGAAGCCCGAGCCGACCCGCCCCGCGTACACGAGGTCGTCGCCGTCCCAAAAGCCGACGTGGAGCGAGCCGAGCCAGGCGCGCGTGCCCTTCGGCGCGGTGTAGCCGCCGATCACGAACTCCTGGCGCAGGTGGCACTTGACCTTGAGCCACTCGCGCCGGCGCCCGCCGCGATACGGGCACTCGCCTCGCTTGGCGACGATGCCCTCGAGCCCCCGCCGGCACGCGGCCTCGAAGAACGCCCGGCCCTCGGCATCGACGTGATCGGAATACCGGAGGGGACCCGGCCCGCGGAGGAGGTCACGCACGATCGCCTTCCGCTCGAGGAGCGTCGCGTCGCGGACGTCCATCCCGTCGACGACGAGACAGTCGAAGACGTAGGCCGTGAGCGGGACCGCGCGGACGGCCGCCGCCCGGCCGCGCACGACGTGCATCCGGCGCTGGAGCCGCTGGAAGCTCGGCCGCCCCGCCTCGTCGAGCGCGACGATCTCCGCGTCGAGGGCGACGTCGCCGCCCGCAAGCGCGCCGACCGCGCCCGCGATCTCCGGATACTGCGCCGCGACCTCGATGCGGTTCCGCGACCACAGGCGCACGTCCTCCCCGGCGCGGACGGCGAGCACGCGCACGCCGTCCCATTTGAGCTCGTACACCCATCCCGGACCCGTCGGCACGTCCTCGACGAGCGTCGGCAGCATGAACGCGAGCTCCTCGGGCGTGAGGCGCGCGCGCGCGAGGCGGCGCGCGGTCGGCGGCGGCGTCACGCCCGCGAGCGTATCACGACCCGCCGCGGGTGCGGGTTTGACACGGACGGGGGGCGTACGCTTTCCTGGGTTGCGGGAGGTCTCATGCCTGCGCGCTCGATCGGCTCCGGGACGATCAGCTTCGGCCTCGTCTCGATTCCCGTCCGGATGTACGTGGCGACGCACTCCGAGCAGATCTCCTTCAACCTGCTGCACGCGCCGGACCACACGCGCATCAGGCAGCAGCTCTGGTGTCCGAAGGACGAGCGCGTCGTGGAGCGGAGCGAGATCGTCAAGGGCTACCAGTTCGAGAAGGACCGCTACGTCGTGTTCACCGACGAGGAGCTGAAGGCGCTCGAAGCACAGGCGAACCGGTCGATCGACATCCACGAGTTCGTCCCGCTCGAGAAGGTCGACCCCGTCTACTACGAGGACGCGCATTACCTCGGCCCCGACAAGGGCGCCGAGAAGGCGTACCGGCTGCTCGCCGACGCGATGCGGGGGACGGGGAAGGCGGCGCTCGCGAAGTTCGTCCGCGGTGGCAAGGAGCACCTGGTCCTCATTCGTCCCTACGAAGACGGGCTCGTCATGCACTCGATGTACTTCGCCGACGAGGTGCGCAGCTTCGCCGAGGTGCCGCAGGGTGAGGAGCAGAAGGCGCGCGCGAGCGAGGTCGAGCTCGCCCGGAAGCTCGTCGACCAGCTGTCCTCGGACGAGTTCCGGCCGGACCAGTACAGGGACGAGTACCGCGAGCGGCTCCTCGCCGTCGTCCAGAGAAAGGTCGCGGGCGAGGAGGTGACCGCCGCCGAGCCCCCGCCGGCGCGCGCGCAGGTGATCGATCTGATGGAGGCGCTCAAGCAGAGCCTCGCGGGCAAGGGCGCGCGCGCGGGCGCCGCGGCGACCGGCGCGGGACGCGAGGGCGCCACCGGGAAGCGGCGGCCCGCGGCGGCCGCGCCGCGCCGGGCGGCCGCGCAGACGCGGCGCCGCGCCCACAAGAAGTAGGTGTCCGCCGCCCGCGCGTCCGAGTCCCGCGGGGACTTCGGCACCGTGCAGGCCGCTCGCATCGTCGGCATCACGGCGACGCGGCTTCGCCAGTGCGTCCGCGCCGGGCTCCTCGCGCCGGAGCGCGACGAGCGCGGGCAGCTGCGCTTCAGCTTCGTCGACCTCGTGCTCCTTCGGACGATGCGCGGGCTGCTCGAGCGCCGCGTGCCGCTCTCGCAGATCGCGCGCGTCCTCGCATCGCTCCGCCGGCAGATCGGCGACCGCCCGCTGAGCGGCCTCCACGTGTTCGCCGACGGCAAGCGGGTGGTCGTCTGGGACGGCGCGAGCCGCTGGCAGCCCGAATCGGGGCAGTTCCTCTTCGACTTCGAGGCGGGGCAGGTCGTCCGGCGGGCGAGCACGCTCGGGCGCCTCCCGCGGAAGGACGTGGTCCCCGCGGCGCTCCCGAAGCTCACCGCCGACCAGTGGTGCGACCTCGCGATCGAGCTCGAGCAGCACTCGCCGCTCGAGTCGCGCGCGGCCTACCACCACGCGCTCGACCTCGATCCCCGCCACGTGACGGCGCACATCAATCTCGGGCGGATGCTGCACGCCGAGAAGAACCTGACGGGCGCCGAGGCGCATTACCGGGAGGCGATCCGCCACGACCCGGGATGCGGCCTCGCGTGGTACAACCTCGGCGTGCTGTACGAGGACTCCGAGCGCCCGCACCACGCGCTCGTCTGCTACGAGCGGGCGGTCCGCGTCGAGCCGGACCTCGCCGACGCCCACTACAACCTCGCGCTGCTGTACGAGCGCGCGGGGCGCGAGCGCGACGCGCTCCGCCACCTCGCCATCTACCGCAAGCTCGCGCCGCGCCACCGGTGATGGGGCGCGCTGCCGCCCCGCGCGTCCTGGTCGGCACGTCGGGCTTCAGCTACCCGGCGTGGCGCGGCACGTTCTACCCCGACGACCTGCCGGCGAGGGACATGCTCGCGCACTACGCGCGCGAGCTCGCGACCGTCGAGATCAACCACACGTTCCACCGCCTCCCGACGCACGCGCTCTTGACGACGTGGAGTCGCCAGACGCCCCCTAGATTCCGCTTCGCCTTGAAGGCGCCGCAGCGGATCACGCACCAGCTCCGGCTCCGCGACGCCCGCGAGATGACGCAGACGTTCTGCGACCTCGCCGCGAAGCTCGGGCCGAAGCTCGGCCCGCTCCTCTTCCAGCTGCCGCCGTACCTCCGCTTCGACGCCGCTCGGCTGGCGGACTTTCTCGCCGTGCTGCCGCCGAAGCTCGAAGCCGCGTTCGAGTTCCGGAGCGACGGGTGGTTCAACGACGAGACCTACGCGCTCCTCGCGAAGCACCGCGCGGCGCTCTGTATCGCGGACGCCGAGACGCTCTCGACGCCGCCCGTCGCGACGGCGCCCTTCGGCTACCTCCGCCTGCGCCGCGCCGACTACGGGTCCGCGGACCTGGACGCCTGGGCCGGGCGCGTCCGCGAGATGACGCGCTGGAAGCGGGCCTACGTCTACTTCAAGCACGAGGAGACGGGGCGCGGCCCCGCGCTCGCGCGGGAGTTCCTCTCGCGGCTCGGCTGACGCGCGTCGCTCAGCGCGAGCCGAAGCGCCCGAGCGCCGGACGGGCGCGATTCTGATGGTACGCGAGCGCGTCCGCCGGATAGCGATGGGCGCGCCCGAGGACACACTCGAAGCGCGCGTGGCAGCGCGCGGCGCACGGATCGTCCGCGCGCGCGCGGGACGCGGCGCACGTCGGGATGTCCCACCCGCCCGGCCCGACGGCGTGCGCCGGACACGCGGCGACGCACGTGCGCTCGACGCACGTCGGACAGGGGTCGAAGCCGTCGGTGGGGCGCGGAAGCGCGAAGGGCTCGGGGACGAGGATGGCGGCGCGGAAGGCGATCCACGGGCCGTACGTCGGATGGACGAGCACGCCCACGAGGCTCGGCCGTCCGAGCCCCGCGCACGCGGCGAGCCGCATGAACGACACGGGATCGTCGGGAAAGCGAAAGGGGTAGAGGAAGCGGACGCGCCCACCCAGCGCCGCGACGGCCGGCGCCGCCGCCGCTTCCACCACTCGCTGCGTGTACGCGTCGAGCGGGTCGCGCTGGTCCTCCCAGCCGGGGTGCATGGCGCAGAAGGTGCGGAACGTACCCCAGAACGCACCGCCGCCGTTCCCGATCACCACGGCGGCCCGCGCCTCGGGCAGGAGCGCGCGCAGCGCGTGCGGCGTCGGCACGCCGACGTCGTAGTCGTCGGGCGACGCCGTACCGACGAGGTTGAGCCCGTGGCGCGCGAGTCGTGCGACGAGTTCGCTCAGCACGGCGTTGCTGCGCCGCACCACATTCTTGACACGAATACAGGGCATGGCCTAAGGAATTCGGGTTTCGAGCCCCCCACACCCATCAGGAGGAGGAGTTTGCATGACGCCCGCTGAGATTTTCAAGGAGATGCCCGCGAACCTCAACGCCGATGCCGCCAAGGGCATGAACTCGACCATCCAGTTCAACCTGAGCGGCGACAACGGCGGCCAGTGGTACGTCACCATCAAGGACGGGAAGGCCGAGGTGACGGAGGGGACGGCGTCGTCGCCGAACATGACGCTCTCGATGTCGGCGCAGGACTACGTCGACATGATC
>Ga0070741_10011892_pt1 | contig 15908 bp, 13 predicted proteins | sample Coa_R1_4_FD_66440 | JGI IMG/M metagenome (GOLD analysis project Ga0070741, IMG submission 66440) | Surface soil microbial communities from Centralia Pennsylvania, which are recovering from an underground coalmine fire - Coalmine... | ecosystem: Environmental > Terrestrial > Soil > Unclassified ...
TGCATCTAGACTGTAACCTGAGGGTGCCTTATATCACGAACCGTGAACATGCCAGCCCGTAAATTACTGATCTCCAACCAACTCCAAGCACCTCCAACTTCACGATCCGTGAGCAGGCATGACGTGTTTCCCCTTTCAGATCAACTGGAAACAGACTGGTGTTCCGTCAGGTGGATTGATAAATCCGTTCAGCCCCCTTGTGCTCCGCCGTGCCAGCGATAACCTGAAGCCGCGCCTGTCGGGGGCAAACCGCCGGGGCAGGCAATTATCATTCCTGACCCCCTGGTGCTCCTCCATTTCCAGCGGCGATCTTCTTCGCGGCGACCAACCGGCTATAATGCGCAGGACGGCCAGTCCTTCACACGAGAACTTTCAATATGGACTCCCGTCCATGATCAGGAGAGATGAGTCCGTAACTTCGTGGACTTGCCGATCTCAAAAACGAGCATATGCAGATTCCGGAACGAATCCTTGCGGAGGCATCATCATGTGGAATTCGGAAGAGTTCAAAGGCCGCGTTGCGGTGGTAACCGGAGGCAGCGAAGGAATAGGACAGGACTTTTGCCGCGCCCTTTGCGAGGCAGGCTGCGAAGTGTATTTCTGCTCGCGCAACGCGGTGCGCGGCCAAGGCGTGGCCGAGTCGCTGGGGCCACGCGCGCACTATTTCCAGACCGATCTGACCTTGCCCGAACAGATCACCGCCTTTGCCGCGCACGTCCGCGAGCGCGCAGGAGTGGTTGATTTTCTTGTGAACAACGCCGCGAACGACGATCGCATCGCCTTCCGCGACCTTACTGTCGAAGAGTGTGACCGAATGTGGAAGCTCAATCTTCGCTCTTATCTTCTGACCGCACGCGCCTTCCTGGAGTTGCTGCTGGCGGGAAAGGGCAAGAGCATCCTGAATATCGGAACGTGCAACTGGATGGTGGGCGAGGCCCCCTTCACAATTTACAACGCCACCAAGAGCGGCATCCTGGGCTTCACGCGGTCGCTGGCGCGCGAACTGGGCCCTGAGGGCATTCGCGTGAATATGATCAATCCGGGATGGGTGATGACGGAAAAGCAGCTTCGCAAGTATGTGAAGGAAAGCGACAAGAAGATGCTCCTCGAAGTCCAATCTTTGAAATTCCTGATTGAGCCCCATCATATCTCCCCGGTCATGCTTTTCTTTCTGAGTTCTGCCGCCGGTGCAGTTACCGGCCAGAACCTGGTCGTCGACGGCGGCAGGATTATGCAGTAGGGGGTAAAACCCGTTGGACGGTCGCAGAACTTCGGGACCCGTATAGAGTTCCCCTTGAGGGTGCGAAGTTACACTCTGCCGGTCGTTTCAAAAAACTTGGAACACGTTCCTGAGTGGAGTCAAAGGCGGCCATCCGTCTTACAGGCGCTCCACAGTCAGACCCGGCCAGATTGCGCGTGCCGTTTGCGGCGCGCAGGGCGGCATTCCCCGCTTCGCTCGGAAGGACACAGTTCCGTCTGGGTGGCGTGGCGGGCAGGACGCTCGTGCTACTTCAGGATGGGCAGAGCATTGGAAGGAATGGAAGCAGGTTCAGGCTGGATTTCGGGCGGGGCCGTGTTGACGCCCTTTTCGCGGTCGGAGATGAAGCGTTCGATCTCTTCCAGGAGCGCCGGCACGATCTCTTCTTCCTTGACTCGTCGGATGGCCTTCCCTTCCCTGTAAATCATGCCGTTGCCGCGCCCGGCGGCAACACCCAGGTCGGCTTCGCGCGCCTCACCCGGGCCATTGACGGCGCAGCCCATAACAGCCAGGCTCAGAGGCATCTTGATGTGGGCCGTTGCTTTTTCGATTTCCTCGGCGATCTTGAAGAGGTCCACTTCCAGTCGGCCGCAAGTCGGGCAGGCGATTACCACGGGGCCGCGGCTGCGCAGTTCCAGCGCCTTCAGCATTTCGTAGGCGACGCGGACTTCTTCCACGGGATCTGTGGCCAGCGAAACCCGAATTGTATCGCCGATCCCCTCGGCCAGAAGCATCCCCATGCCAACGCAGGACTTCACGGTACCGGAGAACTGCGTTCCCGCCTCGGTAATGCCGAGGTGGAAGGGATAATCGACCTGCTTCGCGAGCAGGCGATAGGCGGCGACGCACAGCTTCACGTTCGAGGCCTTGAGCGAAATAATGGTGTCCGCAAAGCCCAGGTCCTCCAGGATTCGGATGTGGTAAAGGGCGCTTTCGACCATCGCTTCGGGCGTGGGGAAACCGTATTTTTCGAGCAAGCGTCGCTCGAGCGAGCCGGCGTTCACGCCAATCCGGATGGGCACTTTCTGCTCCTGCGCCCGGCGCACTACGGTCCGGACCTTTTCCGCGTCGCCGATGTTTCCGGGATTGATCCGCAGCTTGTCGAAACCCGCGTCGAGTGCCATGAGCGCAAATTTGTACTGGAAATGGATGTCCGCAACCAGAATGGAATGCGGGCAACGCCTCCGGATCTCTGCGAGCGCCTGCGCCGCCTCAATATCGGGGACCGCCAGGCGGACGATCTCGCATCCTGCCGCTTCCATTTGCTGGATCTGCTCGACGGTCTTTTCGACGTCCCGCGTATCCGTCTTGGTCATCGACTGGACGGCAATGGCCGCATCGCCGCCGATCGTGAGCCGGCCGACTTTCACGGGGCGAGTTCTCCGACGCGGGGGAAAGTGTTCTTTGTCACTGAAATTCACAGTTGCACCTTAGCGTTTTAATGCCGAACATGGAGGGCGAGATTCCTCGCCAGGTTCGGAATGACACGGTTGCGAGATTCTTCACCGCACTCAGAGAAGATCCATTTTGCGCCTTTTGATTTCGAAGCCCCGGGTCTTGCCATGAGGAAGTTCAAACCAAGCGCCTTCCCTCCCACTGCCCGACACTTACCCAGGGTGGAAGGTCTTGACGATGTCGTTATACATCACGAAAGCCGCCAGCAGCAGCAGGAAAACGATCCCAACCTGAACAAACCGTTCTTTCACCTGCAAGCTCAGATCGCGGCGCAGAAGGGTCTCCACCAAAAGCAAGAGAATAACCCCGCCATCCAGAATGGGAATCGGGAGCAGGTTGAAAATGCCCAACTGGAGGCTAATGAAGGCAACCAGCAAGATGAGCTCAGGGAAACCGGCCCGATAAGCCTCGCCTGAAAGCTGGGCAATTCCAATGGGGCCGGAAAGAGAACGCGGAGAAAGCCGGCGGGTGAGGATCTTGCTGAGAATATCGAAAGTGGCCAGGGAGTTCTTGTAATTGACACGCAGGGACGTGGCAAATGCCTCGGCCAGGGGCAGCTTGCGAACCACGATGTCGTTGCGGAAGGTAATGCCGATTCGCCAGCGCTTGGCGCCCATGATCTCCGAGTAAACCGGCTTCACGGTTACGTGAAACTCCTTGCCGCTCCGCAGAATCGTCAAGTCGATCGGTTTTCCGTTTCCGGTATAAATGACGTAGGGAATTCTGAACTGGCACAGGGCGGGTCGCCCGTCGATGGCCACAATCTGGTCGCCGGGCTGCAATCCGGCACGGCCGGCCGGCATCTCTTCATCAACCTTCTCCAAGACAGCCGGGGCATAAGGATACCAACCGGCATACCCCGTTCGATCCCGGCCTTGGGGACGCGGCATGAGGATCCCCTCGTAAGTCCGTCCGTCTCGTACATACTCGATCGGAATGCCCTCATCCACCGTGATGAGGACTTTCATTTCCACGTCCTCCCAGGTCGGGTTTCTCAGGTCGCCCAACCGGGTGATCACATCCCCGGCTTCAAGGCCTGCCTTGGCGGCGGGGGAGTCGGCCTCCACGTCTCCCAGGCGTGCCGGCTCTGCAAAGAACGAGGGCCTCTCAAAATGGAACTTGTAAAGGACCGTAAGGAGCAGGACCGCCAGCAGAACGTTCATGGTCGGCCCCATGACTACGATGCAGAATCGCTTCCAGCGAGAGGCGGCCAGGAACTCGCCCGGCTCCCCGGCATGGACCTCCGACGGGTCGTCCCCCGCCATCTTCACATAGCCGCCAAAAGGAAGGGCGCTCAGGCGGTAGTCGGTTTCACCTCGCTTGAAACCCAAAATCCTCTTGCCAAACCCCAACGAAAAGACCAGGACCCGAATACCGAATCCCTTGGCGGCCAGGAAGTGACCCAGCTCATGGACAAAGATCATGAGCCCGAGGACCACGACCACCACAACCACATCTGTGAGAAAACTCGACATACCGAACGGATTCTCCCTATTTTTGGATCCTTCGAACCACTTCTGCGGCACGGCGGCGTGATTCGCGGTCACAGCTCAAGACTTCATCAAGAGAGCCAGGATGGCCACGGGGAGCCGTATGCATGACTTCCTCGATCACCCTTGGGATGTCCTGGAACTTCAATCGCCGTGTAAGGAATGCTTCCACGGCCACCTCGTCGGCAGCATTAAGGGCACAAGGCATCAGGCCACCTTCGACGAGGGCTTCGCGCGCCAGACCCAGACAGACAAACCGTCGCGTGTCGGGTGGCATAAAACGCAGTCGGCGCGTCGTCAAAAGGTCTAAACCCAACGATGCACCGTTCGCACAAACACGGTCCGGATAAGTCAGGGCGTATTGGATCGGCAGGCGCATGTCCGGCACCGAGAGCTGGGCCATAATTGACCCATCTTGGAATTCTATCATGGAGTGGACGATGGACTCAGGATGAATGACGACATCAATCTTCTCGGGAGGCAGACCAAAGAGCCAATGGGCCTCAATAATCTCCAGCCCCTTGTTCATAAGTGTCGCGGAATCAATGGTTATGCGACCGCCCATCTTCCAGACAGGGTGCTTTAAGGCCTGTTCCGGAGTGATGGTATCGAACAGCTTGCGAGGGGTCCGAAGAAACGGACCGCCGGAACCGGTTAGAACCAGCCGCCGAACCTCCTGCCTTCGGCCCGAGCGAAGGCACTGATGGAGTGCGCTGTGTTCGCTGTCGATGGGGAGGACATCGAGTTGTCGCTCCCGCGCTTCCTTCATGACCAGTTCGCCCGCCACAACCAGCGTTTCCTTGTTGGCCAGGCCGATTTGCTTGCCGGCTCGAACGGCTTCGAAGGTTGCTACGACGCCGGTCGTTCCATGGGACGCCGAAACAACAAAGTCAACCTCTGCGTGCGTTGCCGCCTGCACTTGGCCGCTTGTGCCGGCAAGAATTGCAGGAGGCTTCGCGAAATTGCGCGTTTGAAGCCTGGTGCGCAAATCATCCACGAGTTCTTCACTGGCCACCACCACGATGGCCGGCTGGAATTCGTTCACCTGCTCGGCCAGCAGGTCCAGATTCTTCCCACCTGCCAGGGCCACGATGCGAAACCAGCCGGGCAGGCTCTTGACCACGCGCAGACAATTTCGGCCTACGGAACCCGTGGAACCGAGAATGCACAAACCCTTGACCATCACTAAAGCTTCACAAAATACAATGCCAGCCACAATGCCGGAGCACCGAAAAGCAGGCTGTCAATCCGGTCGAGCAGCCCTCCGTGGCCAGGTAAAATGGCTCCCGAATCCTTAACGTTCGCCCCTCGCTTCATGGCCGATTCGGCCAGGTCACCGATCTGACCCGCCACAGCAACCACACCCGCCAGGACAAGAACCGTCTTCATAGGAGCCGTTCGCCAGAACCAGTGGGCGTAGATCCAGGTTGCGAGAAGACTGCCGGCCAGGCCCGCGATTGACCCCTCCACCGTTTTCCTGGGAGAAACGCGGGGAAACAACAGCCTCCGCCCCATGGACCTCCCGATGAGATAGGCGAATATGTCACCCGCCCAGACCGCCAGAAAAAGCAAGAGCATCAGGTTGCGGCCCATTTCAGGATGCGAAAACCGCAGGGGAAGAACACAGGCCAGCGTCAGCGCCACGTAGACGATTCCGAACAGGGTGGCCATCACTGCCCCCGGATAATCCTTAAGGTCTGAAACACGCCAGAGGGCGAGGGCCAGCACCACCATCAGGACAAAAACCAGGAAGAACAAGGCGACGTAGCTCGCTTTTGCCACATCACCGGCCTGGAGCGGGCACAGCACGACGGCCGCCGCATACCCAACGAAAGGAAGAGGCTTGTACCCCGCGTGGCGCGCAAGATCATAATACTCAAAAAGACCACGCTCAACCGTAATCACCACGGCGAGGAGAAAGAGCCATTTGGGGGACCAGCCGATCAGGTAGAGAACCGGCGGGATAAGGACAATAGCTGTGAGGACGCGTTTCAGCATGAAATGCAGTGGCTCACGGAGTGAACGATCCGAGAGCGAAGGAACCTCATAGCCCGCAGCAAGCCTATCCCAGGCCCAACCCTCCATACCGGCGTTCCCGTTTCTGGTAGTCGATAATTGCCTGAAACAGGTCCGTCTGTGTGAAGTCCGGCCACAGCGTTTCTGTCACCCAGATTTCCGAGTAGGCAACCTGCCAGAGAAGAAAATTGCTCAAGCGCATCTCGCCGCTGGTTCGAATCAACAAGTCAGGGTCCGGCACACCCCGCGTATACAGCAGATCGCTGATCGTGGCCTCATCAATCTCCTTCACTCCGTTGCGCTTGACCTTTTCAGCCAGAAGGCGGGCCGCGTCCACCAGCTCCGCCCGCGCGCCATAGTTCAGCGCCAAGGTCAAATGAAGGCCGGAATTCCGGCCCGTCCGCTCCAGCGCGTGGCTCAGGTCCTTTTGAACCGGCTTGGGCAATTCCCTGATCCGCCCAATCACGCCGAGACGAATGTTCTGCCGGTTGAGTTCGTCAATTTCTTTTTTCAGGTATTCGCGCAGCAGGCTCATCAGAAGGGCGATTTCCGTGTGCGGACGCTTCCAATTCTCGACCGAAAAAGCATACAGGGTCAGGTAGGGAACCCCCAGGCGGGCGCACGCTTCAACCACCTGGCGCACGGCGCGAATTCCCGCGCGATGGCCCGCGATGCGCGGCAGACGCCGCTTCTTCGCCCAGCGCCCGTTGCCATCCATGATGACAGCAATATGCCGGGGCAGGCGATCGAGATCGATTCGAGCCAGGAGCTCCGCCTCAGAGGATGTCGTTTTCACGGCCGGCTTGGTGGCATGCAAAATCAATCAGCTCAGTTAGAAAAGTTAACACACGCCTGCCGCTGCCGCAAGGAAGAAGGCAGCTCAAAGCCGGCTCCAGCTTCGCAGCGCCGTTACAGGGCAAGGGGGAGGGAAACTGGAGATTACCTCCTGGAACGTCTCACCGGAAACCCTCCTGCACTCCTCAACAGCAAGGAATCCGTAATCCCGGGCCCAGGTTGCCACTTGACGCGGGCCAGAGCTTATTGTAGCCTATACCAGGAGCCTTTTGGATGACGTATCTAGCCTTGCGAGGAACCACGGTGGACCCGGCGCGGCGCGGAGGCTGCCCCGCGGATGGTCCGGAGTCAGCACGTCCAAGCCACTTTGGAGGGTGCAAACGAATCCCTAAATCGAGGTACGAAGCCAGAATGTTATTGAAAATAAATGAGAAAGCCGGTTTACCAGACTCTTGTTGAAATCACAACCTCGAGGGGTCCTTCAGGCCAAGGAGCCGGGCAGGAACCCGGCGCGTTGCACACCAGCTTCAGGCTCCGATCGGGAGCTTGCTGGGGAAGAAGGTACTGATAAGGAGAAGCAGCGTGAGCACAATCATCACGACGCAGGTGACCTGGGCGACGGCATTGAAGGTCTTGGTGTTGCGATATTCCCCCATCAAATCCTCGCGGTTCGCCAGCCGGAGCATGAAGATCAGGACAAAAGGCAACAGAACTCCGTTGGCCACCTGCGACAGCAAGATAATGGGTATCTGTTTGGCCTCGCTGAGCACCATGACCGCGAGAGCCCCCAGAACAACCAGCGTCGTATAGAGCCAGTAAAAGGTCGGGGCTTCCTTGAAGCGTTTATTGATTCCGGATTCAAGGCCGAGTCCCTCACAGACGTAGTAGGCAGTGGCCAGCGGGAGAATGCATGCCGAGAACACGGAGGCATTGCACAATCCGAGTGCAAACAGCGCGCTGGCAGCATGACCTGCCAATGGGGCCAGGGCCAGGGCCGCGTCACCCGCATCTCGAATTTGGCGGCTTCCACTTACGTAAATGGTCGCAGCGCAGGCAACGACGATGAAAAAGGCGACAATGTCAGTGACGAGGCAGCCTGTAATGACATCCAGGCGCGAGTACTTATACTCCCGCAATTTGACGCCCTTCTCGACTACGGACGATTGCAGATAGAACTGCATCCAGGGAGTAATGGTGGTACCCACCAGCCCGATGAGCATGTAGAGGTAGGAAGAATCAAAGCTGAAGGAAGGCACCAACGTGCGGACGACAGCTTGCTTCCATTCAGGCCGCGCGAGAAAACACGAAACAGGATACGCCACATAGAAAACGCAGGCAGCGAGGAACACGTTCTCCACAAATCGATAGGTTCCTTTCAGCACCAGAGCCCAGACAAGTAAGGCTCCCAGCGGAACCGCGATGAAACGGCTCACGCCGAAAACCGACATTCCGGAGGCCAACCCGGCAAAATTGGAGATGGTATTGCCGAGATCTGCAATAAGAAGCAGACCCATCAGGATAAAGGTAATCCGGAAGCCGTACTCTTCGCGGATTAAATCGGCCAGCCCTTTGCCGGTGACCACTCCCATGCGTGCCACCATTTCCTGCACCACGATCAACGCAAGCGTGATGGGGATGAGCGTCCACAGCAGTGAGTATCCAAAACGCGCGCCGGCAACGGAATAGGTGTAAATCCCTCCGGCGTCGTTATCAACATTGGCGGTGATTATCCCCGGGCCGAGAACAGCCAGGAAGATGAGAATGCGAGTGCGAAAGTGGCGCAGCTTTTGGCGATTCATGAGAAGTCCTAAGGGCTGAATAGATCACGTCCGCTTGATCAGTAACTCCAGAACATCGTCGGCGGTAATCACACCCAGGAGGTGACCTTTTTCATCGACAACGGGAAGCGAAAGGAGGTTGTACTTGTGGAACAGGTCGATGACCTCCCGATGGTCGGCGTGGGCCTGAACGCTGACGAGGGGGTCCATGCACAGATCCCTGAGCGGGGTATTGGCGTCCGCCAGGAGAATACGCCCCAGGGGTACGACACCGGTCAGCACAGGCCGATCGTTAATCAGATAGATGGCCTGGATGGCCTCCAGCGGCCCCTCGAAATTCTTGAGCGCCATGATCGCGCCTTCTACAGTGGCGTTTTCGCCGACCACGACGCATTCGGTGGTCATGAGCGCCCCCGCGGTCTTCTCTTCGAACCCGAGCAGCTCGCGAACTTCCTTGGCTTCCTCCTTGTCCATGTCTGCGAGGACTTCCAGGGAAGTCTCGGGCGGCATCTCCTGGAGCACATCGGCGGCCTCGTCCGGAGGCATCTCCTCCACAATGTCGGCTGCCTTCTCCGGGGGAATGCTTTCGAGCAGCGCGGCCTGCATTTCGGTGGGAATCTCCGAAAGGGCCTGGGCCGCAGTCTCATCATCCAGGGATTCGATCACGGCTTTCTGCTCATCGCGGCTGAGTTCCTCCAGAATGTCGGCCAGGTCTGCCGGGTGGAGGGCTGCCAGTCGATCATACGAAAGGCGCAGCTTGACGCGGCGCGAGGGATCAGGCTCAATCAAATTCACAAATTCCCACGGTATGGTTTTGGTCGGAAGAGGCTGAGTGATGGATCGGATCGTATGCTTGGCCACTACGCCTTGCAGCAGCCGGCGAATTGCCGCGGCCAGGCCCACATTGACGGCCATAATGCGCAGCTCGGTATGGCCGTCGGCGGGCTGGATGTCAAAATCGATGTCATTCACGCGCACTACTTTGCGGTTGTCCACATCGATGATCTGCTGGTCGAGAACATCCTTCTTCACGCGCAACAATCCCTCATCGGGCGCATAGCACCGGATCTGATCTCGGGGGACGGTCGTCTGCCCCGCGCGTACGGAGATCGATTGCATCTGGTCATAGCTGATGCACAACACCTGTTTTTGGGGTGTCCTGACCAGGAAGGAGGCCACGCGCAGCGCATTCTGGGAAGGATCCACGCAGAGGTCGACAAGGCGGCCCAGGAACTCCCCTTTGACATCAAAAATGGGCAGGTGTTCAAGCTCGGTGTAGTAAATCATGTCTTCCCTCTGCAAAAGGTCGGGCCAGGAAAATGTGCGTTGAAGCGTTTGCGCTGCGCGGATTAATCCACCAGCACCTTAATACGGAGGGCGCGATTCTTTTGTCAAGGAAAAACTCGCAGCAGTTGCTACGGAAGGTGCATCGCCCACTTGATTCCGTTCAAGAGCATCTTCTGGAAGCGCTCATCCTTCCAAACCCAGTCGTCATGACCCAGACCGTTGTAATAGACACGTCCCTTACCATACGAGCGTGTCCAAGCCACCGGCCAGCCGTAAGGCCGAATCTGAATGCCTGGCTTTTTCATATTCGCGGCGTCCGGGTCAAGCTGAAGGAGAACGTGAGAGGTTTCAGATTTGAAATCGCTCACCTGATAGATCTCATCATTGATCTGAAAAGACCTTCCCAGAAAGCCAACGATGGGGCTCTTCGGGTCGACCACATCGATTGTCACCATTTCGTGCCAGGGATGCCCGTTGAAGTAGCCGCCGATGATGTCGAGGTAGGTTCCCCACTTATAGAACGTGTCTGTTGCGCTGTGAACGCCGATGAAGCCATGCCCGGACCGGATAAAATCCGCGAAGGCGGCTTTCTGCCCGTCCGACATGGGAAGTTCGCCGGTGGTGTTGAACATTACGGCGTCGAAACGCTTCAAGTTCTCCCGGCTGAAGTCTCCGACGTCTTCCGTGACCGTGGTGTCCCACGCGCCGGACCGCTCACCGACTTCTTGGATGACCTGCTTGGACAACTCAATGCTCTCGTGGTGATAACCCTTGGTCAAAGTCAAATAAAGCAGTCTTCCCTTCCCGGACGATTTCGCCCACCCCGGCACCGGAAAGAGCAATGCAAGAAGGACGAACAGGCCGGCCAGAATGACAATTTCCCTCAACTTGGTTTTCATAGCAGTCCCTCCCTTGGCGGTATGCGGAACAGTCTATCACTGGCAGCGCTCAATCACTGCCGCGAAGAAACCATCCATCGAGTGGAGATCGGGCCGCGTGCGGAAGAAACCCTGCGAGTCGAAGAACGTCGCCAGCTCCGCAAGCGCAGGGTCAAGATCCTGCGGGCCGACCACCCGGAAGCCCTTTTGCGAATCGAGAACTTGCTCGACCACCTGCTCGTTCTCTTCCGGTTCGAGCGAACAAGTCGAGTAGATCAGCCGGCCGTGCGGAGCGAGCACCGCAAGCCCGCACTGAAGGATCTTCTTCTGCATGTTCTGGAGCCTGGCGATATCTCTTGGCTGAAGCCGCCATTTGATTTCGGGGTTCCGCGCCAGCGTGCCCGTCCCCGAACAAGGAACATCCGCGAGCACTCGATCAAAGCAGGCGTGAAAGGGCAGTGGCTGTGTGGCGTCGAGGCGAAGCAGGTGGAGCGAGACAGGAGTTGGCACGCGACCTTGGTACAGCCGGGCCATGGTCTGAAGCCGGCGTACACTGAGGTCGCAGGCGACGATCCGGCCCGAACCCATGTGGTCCGCCATCTGAAGCGCCTTCAAACCGGGGGCCGCGCAGAGGTCCAGCACAAGGCTCCCCGGCTCTGGCGACACGAGCGCCCCCACAAGCTGTGATGCTTCGTCCTGGATGACTGCCTCGCCGTCAAGCACGACTCTCGACGCGTGCACGTTGCCCGACTCCAGAACGAGCGCGGCGTCAGCATGGCGCGCGCGCCGGGTCTTCACTCCCTCTCCCTCGAGCCGGTCCCGGACCGCCTCCAGGCTCGCAGCCCCAGCCCGCACCCTCAGAGTTGTTGGCGGGACCCGGGTTGCCGCCCACGCCAGGGCGTTTGCCCCCTCGGCGCCGAAGCAGTTCAACCACCGTCGGTAAAGCCACTCAGGAAGCGAACGACGAGCCGCAGCGAGGTTGTCGGCTGTCGGGACTTCTGCGGACAGAACGGTGCCACCTTCGGCGGGCGGCCGGCACTTGCGGAGCACGGCGTTCATCAAACCCGCCGCCGATCGCTTGCGCACAGCTTTAACCATCTCCACCGCCTCGTTTACGACGGCGGCTTTGGGAATTCTCTCCAGGAACCGGATCTGGTAGATCCCCAGGCGTGCGATGATGACAACCTCCCGGTCGAAGTACTTGAGAGGCCGGTGCGAAAGCTGTTCGAGCTGGTAATCAAGTTCGCCGCGCCAGCGCAAGACGCCCATGACAAGGTCCGTGGCCAGGTGACGGTCGGCCTCGCTCATCCGCGAAACCTCGGCGCTTTGCAGAAGTTCCGTGGCGAAACCGCCCCCTTTTTCCACTTGCTCCAGAACCCGATAGGCGGCCCGGCGCGCGGGTGAAACAGCCAATGGCAGGCCTCACTTAACTCGGGAGCACTTCCCCGGAAGTCAGATGAACGCCGTTCAGAAAGTCGCGGGCTGGAAGCCGTTTGCGTCCCTCGAGTTGAACCTCCTTGAGCTCAAGAACGGTTCGCTGTCCGCAGGCGACCAGCAGTCTCGCCCGCTCCACGATCAACATGCCGGGCGACTGCCGGTCAGACAGGGGAAAAGCGACGGGCGCGGCGCTCCAGACGTGGAGCAGCTTCCCCCGGTATCGTGTGAACGCTCCAGGCCACGGATTGAGCCCGCGGACGCGGCAGGCAATTTCCGGCGCCGTGAGGCACCAATTGATGGCGCCATCCTCCTTCCTGAGAAGCGGCGCGAGCGTGGCTTGCGAATGGTCTTGCGGTCGGGGAGTGATCGTTCCGAGCGCCAACCCCCTTAGAGTTTCCACCATCAGGTCCGCGCCCGCGGCACTCAGCCGCGCCGACAACGATTCCTGGGTGTCGTCCTCGTTGATCGCGAGTTCTTTCTGAAGCAGGATGTCTCCGGTATCGAGGCCGGCGTCGATCTTCATCGTGGTGACGCCCGTCACTCGCTCACCTCGGATCAGCGCCCAGGCGATCGGGGCGGCGCCGCGATATTTGGGCAGGAGCGAGGCATGAAGGTTGATGCAGCCCAGGCGCGGCAAGTCAATCATCCATGGAGGAATGATGTGGCCGTATGCGACCACCACAATGGCGTCTGGATGGAACTGGCTGAGGAATTCCTGGGTTGCGAAATCCTTCAGCCTGGACGGCTGAAAGACTCTGAGTCCTGCCCTCTCGGCGAGCAGCTTGACCGGTGGCGATTTCAGCTCATAGCCGCGCCCGCTTGGCTCGTCGGGGTTGGTCATCACAAGCTCAATATTGAATCCACCCTGGATCAGCCTTTCGAGCGTGGGGACGGCGAATTGCGGGGTGCCGCAGAACAGGAGGTTCATGGGGCAGCCCTCAGCGGCGGGTTGCAGGCTTCCGAGTTTCCTGAATCCGCTTTCGCGTGAGCGCAGGCAGTCGTGTTCCTTGCCGGCACACCAGGCATGGGCGGCGGAGGTGGCCCGGCTACCACTGTCCGGCCCTGGCCAGCTTGCGCACCTTGCGCTTGATCGATTCGCGCTTGAGCGCGCTCAGGTGCGAGATAAAAAGCTTTCCATTCAAGTGATCGGTCTCATGGCAGAGGGCACGGGCCAGCAACCCTTCGCCCGTCAGGGTGAATTCCTTGCCGTGCCGGTCCTGCGCGCGGACGGTGACGCGGGCAGGCCGGGCGGTTTTGGCGCGGAAGTCAGGAAGGCTCAGACAGCCTTCCTCTTCCACCTGCTTGCCCTCGGCGGAAATAATCACCGGATTAGCCAGCACCAGTTTCGCCTCCGGATCCTTGCCGACGCTCGTATCAATGACACAGAGCTTCTTCGGAATGCCGATCTGCGGCGCGGCCAGCCCAACGCCGTTCGCGGCATACATGGTTTCGAACATGTCATCGACAAGCCTGTGAAGATTGCCGTCGAACTCCGTCACGGGTTCCGCAGGCTTCTCCAAAACTTCCTTTCCGTACTTCACCACGGGATAAATCATTTCGCCTAAAATCGCCTCACTTGTTCAAGATAAGCACTGAAGTTGCGGCGGGTCTCGTCCATGGAGTCCCCTCCGAACTTTTCCAGAAACGCCCGCGCAAGCACCAGCGCCACCATGGCCTCACCCACCACGCCGGCAGCCGGCACCACACAGACGTCGGAGCGCTCATAGGCGGCCTTGACCGGCTCTTTGCTCTCCAGGTTCACAGACTCGAGAGGCTGCCGAAGAGTTGAAATCGGTTTCACGTAACCGCGCACGACAACGTCTTCTCCGTTTGTGATGCCTCCCTCCAGTCCCCCGGCGCGGTTGCTCTTTCTCGCAAAGCGCGACTGGCTCTTGTCGTATGCGATCTCGTCGTGGACTTGGGAACCCGGCAGGAAAGCCGCGGGAATTGCCTGGCCCAGCTCCACCCCTTTGATCGACTGGATCGACATGACGGCCTGGGCCAGTTGCCCGTCCAGGCGTTCGTCCCACTGGGCGCATGAGCCGAGGCCCGGAGGGACTCCGTGCGCGATCACCTCAAAAACTCCGCCGACGGTGTCGCGAGCCTGGGTTGCGCCATCAACCTCCTCCTTCATGCGGGCTTCGGTTGCGGGGTCGGCGCAGTTCAGTCCGGGGTCTTCACGCTCACGCAAAGCCAGAATCCGCTCAAAAGGCCACGGCCCACCTTCGAGCCTTACCTTGCCCAGAGCCACCACGTGGCTGGCCACCTGGATGCCAAACTCTCTCAGAAACAGCTTGGCGAGCGCCCCACAGGCCACCCGGGCAGCCGTCTCGCGTGCGCTGGCCCGCTCCAGAATGTAGCGCGCATCATGGAGGTTATACTTCAAGCAACCTGCAAGGTCGGCGTGACCCGGTCGCGGCGAAGAGACGGACCTGAGCTTTGCCCGGCTCTCGGGATTCTCCTCCACGGCCATTGCATCTTTCCAGTTGGGCCAGTCGCGATTCTCGATGAGGATGGCAATCGGCGAGCCAATCGTACAACCGTGGCGAATCCCGGACAGAAACTGCACGGTGTCCGATTCAATCTTCATCCGGCCGCCACGTCCATACCCACCCTGCCGGCGCTTCAACTCGCGATTCACGTATCCGGCATCGACAGGCATCTGGGCGGGCAACCCCGAGAGGATTGCCACGAGTGCCTGACCATGCGATTCACCGGCAGTCTGGAATTTCAGCATCGATTGGTCCGGTCGGTGCGCTTTCCGCCCGAGGCATCAAATTCTATCGGAAAGTGCATTTCCGGTCAAAAAATGGCCGCGTTGCAGACGACGCCGGGCAACACAGCGCGCACGGCACCTGAAAACAAAATCCTTCATCAACACGTGCGAATTCAGATAGATTATCAGTGACCTTAGAGGGAGCACCCCCCTTGCGATACCTGATCTTCAGCGACACCCATGCAAACCTTGAGGCACTCGAAACGTGCCTGGTGCTGGCCCAAGGGAAATACGACCAGGCCATCTGCCTGGGAGATCTGGTGGGCTACGGACCCGACCCCAACTCCGTCATTGAGCGCGTCCGCAGGCTGGCGAGGATTATCATCCGCGGGAATCACGACAAGGCCTGTGCGGGAATCTCGGATGCGAAAGACTTCAACGTCTGGGCCCGCCTTGCCACGGCCTGGACTCGACACGAACTGACGGCCGAGCATTTCGCTTATCTGCGCGACCTCCCCCCAGGCCCCGTGCTGCTCGAGACTTTCGGCATCGTTCACGGAGCGCCCCTGGATGAAGATGAATACCTTTTGGCTCCGACCGATGCCCTGCCCGCGCTCAAAGCTCTTCCAACCCAGCTCGTCTTTTTCGGCCACACGCACATCCAAGGTGGTTTCATGCTAAGCCCGCAAGGCAGATTTCAGTCCATCCGCGTCCCATCCCCACAGAATGACCAGCCTGTCGTATTCACGGTTCAGGACGGCGGCCGCTACTTGATCAATCCCGGCTCCGTCGGCCAGC
>Ga0070741_10011893_pt1 | contig 15907 bp, 10 predicted proteins | sample Coa_R1_4_FD_66440 | JGI IMG/M metagenome (GOLD analysis project Ga0070741, IMG submission 66440) | Surface soil microbial communities from Centralia Pennsylvania, which are recovering from an underground coalmine fire - Coalmine... | ecosystem: Environmental > Terrestrial > Soil > Unclassified ...
GGAACGGCAAATCCTGGTGGCGGCGTTTCGGAGGCAGCCCACGCTGCAATGCGGGGACTGACGAGACATTTTCGCGCCGCATTTGCGCGGAAATGTTCCGTCTGTCCCCGTATTGCCCCCGTATTGCCCCGAAAGACCAATCCGGACGGCCGCGCTCCGTAGCCACCACAGTGGACTTTCAAGAATTCGGGCCGACGCGGTCGCCTTTCCGATATTTTCACGTGTTCCTGACGAGATATTTCCGCGCCGCAGTTGCGCGGAAATATTCCGTCTGTCCCCGTATTGCCCGCAAACCCCAATCCGGACGGCCGCGCTCCGTGGCAACCATCATGGACTGTTAAGAATTCGGCCGTCTCTTTTGCTCATGGCACACTCAGAAATAGAACTTCAGCGCCATCTGAATGACGCGCGCCGACCCGATCTGTGTCGAAATCACGCCGAAACTTCCTGTGGAGCTGATGTTATTTCCTGGAGGCCCGAAGTTCGGATGGTTGAGGATGTTGAAGAGATCCGCGCGAAAGTCCAGATAGCGGTTTTCCATTACCGGGAACTTCTTGCCGAACGACAGATCCAGGTTCTTAAAAGCCACGGCTCGTTCCGTGCCCACGCCCGCATTTCCGAAGACTCCCGGCGCCGCCACGCCATAGGTGCACGTGCCTGTGTCTACACCCGGGGTCAGACAGGTCGTGTTGCTGGTGCCGAACCAGTGATCGATCGACTGGTGCTGAATCGTTACGGGACGATAGGCATTCGGCCTGGTGGAACTGCCGCGGACCGATTGGTTGGTCTGGTCCGCGGAAAGTATCGTGATCGGAAAGCCGGAATGCATGCTCACTACGGAGTCCATTTTCCAGCCTCCTATGATGAGATCGGCGGCGCGATTCATGTTTCTGCCGAACCTGCGGTCTTTGCCTACGGGAAGATCCCAGGTGGATCCGAAAGAGAAAATGTGCCGTGCGTCGAAGAACGCCGGACCATAATCCGCGCGGCGGTTGTACGCATTCTGCCAATAGGCGGCCTCCGCAGCGACCCCACTCGACCCGTAGTAACCGAGGCTGTCAGCCAGCGTCTTGCTGTATGTGTACGCCCCGGAGAACTGAAACCCATTGCTCAGGCGCTTGTTAGCGGTGACCTGCAGCGAGTTGTAGCGCATGATGGAACTGGAATCGGTGCCGCTCACGTTCGTAATCAGGGGCGCAACGGAATACAAAGGCGTTCGCTGCTGAAGCGGTAGCCAGGTCGCGACAGGCCCCACACCCGGCAGGGGCTGGTTGTACTCGCGCGCGTTCACCAGGTGCGTTCCGTTCTGGCCGATATAAGCGGTCGTAAGAGAGAAGTTCTGAGTGAATACATACTCAGTGCTCAGGTTCCACTGTTGGATAAACGCGGGCCGCAAGTCGGGATTCCAGTAGCGCACCTGCCCGGAGAGAAAGTTGAGCGGCTGCACGTCGGTAAAGCCCGACGTTATGTGACCGGGTGTATTCTTGTCGTAAGTGATATTGGATTCGAAGTAGAAGGGCGGGTTCAGCGGCAGCCGCAGGTTCGCTCCTGTACCTTCCAGGAAGCTCGTGATTCCATATCCGCCCCGAACTACGAATTTGTTGTTCAGGCGGGATGGCGTGAAGGCGAAGCCGAACCTCGGCATGAACTGTTTGTAATACGGGTTGTACAGCGCCCGGCTGTTGCCGTTCTTACCCGCCAGTTCTTCCTGGCCCGTTTGAAGATTCAGGTTCGCTTGACGGTCCGCCACTTCGTACAGCGGCTCGGTATACTCCCAGCGCAACCCCAGATTGACGGTCAGATTGCGGCGGATCTTGAAGTCATCCTGAAAGAAGATGCCGTCGCGCCATTGGCGGTGCCCCCAGAGACCGGTCTGACTTCCGCGGCCCTTAGTGTGCAATGTGTCCAGCAGAAAATCGGCGAAGCCGTTGCCGGTGTAAGTGCCGTCATAAGTGAAGACACCCAACAGACCGTTGTTGCCTGCATAATAATTGTTTTCGAGATACCGGATAAAGTTGGCGCCCATTTTGAGTGCATGACGGCCCACAATCTTAGTCAGGTTATCCGAATAGTGGAAATCGTTGTCAGTTGTATTCCGGTCGCTTGCAGCGGATCCTATGTTCGTGAAATCGCCCCCCAGGGAAATGCTGCTGGCGCCGGCGATCGGCTGACTCCCGGGGATGCCGAGCAACTGATTGCCATTGCGGCCCAGTACGCCGTCCGGATCGATCGTCTGTGTCTGTATCTTGACGCGCGTGTAACCCACACGCGCTTCATTTACGGTGGTCGGTGAAATTGTATGTGTCCAGTTGATTACCCCGCCGGTCGTAGGTGCATTGGTGGCCTGCGCGATAGTGATGGGCAGCGGCTCGGCCGAGGGGCTGGAAAAGTAACGATCGATGGTGAACCGGCCGAAGATGCTGTCCTTATCGTTGACTTTGTAATCGATCTTGGCATCGGCCTGATCATTTTGCGTGGCTGACGCCAGCACGCCTGCGAAGTTGCCCACGACGCCAATCGGACCGGAACCTGTGGCGTTAGGCAGTGGATACAGCTTCTGATTCGCAAATAGCGCCGTGGCCGCCGGGCCGAACCGGTTGACGGGAATCAGATTACCCGGAAAAGCATTTCCTGTCAGCGGATCGCGAATGACCTGCGTGTACTTCGACAGGTCGCCGGCACGCATGGAAGCCGGCACTACGGCGGCCGTGGATGGTCCGTTATTCGCGATCCGGGTCCCCTGGTAGTCGATGAAGAAGAACAGCCGGTCCTTCCGGATCGGACCCCCCAGGGTTCCGCCGAAAATGTTCTGCCGCAGCGCCTGCTTCTTCGCTCCACTGCGATTGTTGAAGAACGAGTTGGCGTTCAACTTGTCGTTCTGCAGAAACTCGAAGATGTTGCCACGAAACTGGTTGGTGCCGCTCTTGGTAGTCATATTGACGACGGCGCCGTTGCCGTTGCCGAATTCCGCGTTGGCATTGCCGGTCAGTACCTGGATCTCCTGGACCGCATCCACGTTGGGCGTGTAACCGATCAAGTCACCGACAGGCTCGTTGATATCGATCCCATCCAGGAGAAAGTTGTTCGACTGCTCGCGATTGCCGTTCACATACGGCCGGCCGCCGGTAGTGTTGCGCTGGGCCGTCTGAATGTTCGCAGGATAGGGATTGATCGAGCCCGGCACGAGCAAAGTCAGTGAGACAAAATTCCGCCCGTTCAATGGAAGTTCAGTCGCCTGCCTGCCTGAGATGATCTCGCCGGTCTGCGCATTCTCGGTCTGGAGGATCTCCGCAGTCGAGCTCACTTCTACTCTCTCCGAGAGCTGACCGACTTCGAGTTGAATGTCCTCGCGCACGGTCTGATTCACGTCGAGACGAAACGGTCCCAGCGTCGATACCTTGAAACCGGGGGCCTCGGCTGTAATCGTGTAATCGCCGACGGGCAGGAAGTTCAGGGTATAAACCCCGGCTTCGGTGGTTCGCGTCGAGTGGCGAACGTTGGTTGCCGACTCTATCGCCGTCACCCCGACGTTCGGAGCGGCGGCGCCACTGGCGTCGATAATTGTACCGGTGATCGTGCCGGTCACTGTTTGGGCAGGCGACGACGAAACAAACAGAAACAGAAGCATCAAGAAAATCGGCGGTTTTGGCATGGACAACAACACCCTCCCTGAATCGGTTTGGCCTATTGTCCTCCAAAGCGCTCATGATCGTCGCCCTGATTTGTACGATTTTTCACATACGATGATCGGCCCACCGATACATCACTATTTTTGCCAGTTCAAAATCCTGCGCGCGTTGTCGCGATAGATGCTTTGCAGCACGGGCGCGGGCAGTTCCAGCCCGTAGTAGCGCCACCAGAGGCGCCCGGGAATGAACTCGTCCGCCGTTTCGAGCAGGCGCCACCAGCCGCGATACATATTCGCGTCCCGCTCCATATCCGTGCCGTACAGCACTCGCTGCCGGTACTTCGTCAGGAATTTCGCCGCCGTGCGCGGCTGTCGTCCGATCTCGTAGTCCCGGGCCGAAAGGTCCACCATCAGGTTCGGATATCGATCCAGTTCCTTCGCCAGCGATGCCAGATCATTACCCTGGTTGCCGAAGTGGCACGCGATAATCGTCGTGTGCGGATGCTTGGACACCAGCCGCCCGCGTGATGCGATCAGCTCTTCATACGACCATACGTCTTTGCCGTACTGATTGAAATGCTGGAAGTCCGGCGTGCGTTCCTGGTGCGGCCCGAGCGGCTTCCAGCACGATGGATGATCGGCAATGTGCACATTGACCGGAATGTGCAGCTCCGCGCATTTTTTCCAGACGCCGGCCAGGCGCGGATCGTCGAAGTGCAGCCGCTTGTCGCGGGGCAGGCTTGCCGACTGAATTCCCGAGCCCTTATCGGTGATCTCGCCGACGCCCCGCGCGCCCTTCCGGTAGCAGCGTTCGAGTTCACGCACCACGCGCTCCGCATAGTCGGGACTGTCGATGTTCGCCGTGTCCAGCGAACACCAGACCTGGAACCGGCCGGGATGGCGGCTCAGAAACAACTGCGCCTGCCGATCGAACGCGTCGCCGGTCGCGCCGGTGAAAACAACCGTGGTTTCTATGCCGACGTCGTCCATCGTGCGCACCCAGTCGTCCACATCCTGTGCGGTTTTGATGTGGCTCTGGTTGCTGTGCGAGTGCACATCGATGGCGGGGAAGCGCGCCTTGGCCACCGTGGTCTGGGGAACGACCAGCGACGACTCCGGCGCGTAGTCCTTCAGCAGGATCGAATCCATAGGGCCGGGCTTCACCGTCACGCCGAACTTCATAGTCTGCGCAAGGGAAGAAATCAAAACCACGCCGGCTAAACAGCCGAGAATAAGATACGTTTGCAATTTCATAAACACCTGTCTGCACGCGCCGCTCCGGCAGAGCGAATTTCACCCGCCGGCTGCGGAGAGTGACCGTTATGCGTCCACCCGATTCTACACGCAGCGGCGCACGGACGTCATGTCATCATAAGAGCACAATGCAGACGCCGCGTACGAAGCTCCTGCCGAGTTTCTACTGTCACCCCATTGGCTCGCTCCCGCGCCCGCGTGCGGTCCTCGATCTGCTGTCGCGCCGCGGCGAAATGGAGCCCGCACGTTTCCGCGCCGCCATGGATGACGCCGTGCGCTTCGCGATTCGGCTGCAGGAACTCGCAGGCATGGACGTGGTCAGTGACGGCGAATGGCGCCGCTCGCAATACATCGACGAGTTCCTGGATCGGATCGGCGGCTTCGAACGCTGCCGCCGCTTCGAGCACGCCGGTGAGGTGAAGTACACGCGCGTAGTGGTGCGCCGGATCGAACCAGGGGCGCCCGTCTTTGCCGGGGATGCCCGATTTCTTGCAAAGGCAACGGATCGCGTCACCAAGTTCGCGCTGCCCAGCCCCTTCCTGATCGCCATCCGCTATTGGCACGAGGGCTACAGCCGCGATGCCTATCCCACCTATCAGCACCTGATGGATCACCTCGCCGGAATCCTGGCGCAGGAAGCGCGCGCGCTCATCGAGGCCGGCATCGACATCGTACAGGTGGACGATCCGGCGCTGACTTACTTTTGCGACCGCCGCCTGACGTCCGGCGAAAACATCCACGACGAGCGGCTGCGGCGCAACTGGAATGCTGACGAGCAGATCCCGGAGGCCGTCGCCGCCATCAATCAAGTCGTCGACGGCCTGGCGGCGGAGGTGCATCTCCACTGCTGCCACAGCGTCTACAAACGGCAGAGCGACGTTCGTGGCGATTACAAGCCGCTGCTACCGCGGCTGGGCAACCTGAAAGTGGACCGCGTCAATCTCGAGTTCGCGTATCAGGGCACGGGCGAGGCGGACGACCTGAGATTACTGCCGGAACACCTGGCAGCTGGTATGGGTGTAGTCGACGTGCGCAGCGAAGCTTTGCAGACGGTCGAGCAGATCGCCGCGCTGGCCAGAGCCGGCGCGCAAGTGATAGGCCCGGAGCGAATCGCGTTGAATCCGGATTGCGGCTTCGCCCCGAATTCAGCCGAGCCGCCCACGATAGACGAAGCGTTCGAAAAGCTAAAGCGCCTGGCCGCGGCGGCAGCCGCACTCCGGGCAAGCCGGGCACAGCACACGCTGCGAGACGGCGGGTAGACGAACCGGGGACTGAAAATGTGTCCACGGCCCGTGCCTTTCGGGCCGCGTGCAAGGGGCGGTCTGGAAGGTGTGAAAAATCGGAGAGGCGGCCGCGTGTGCCCGAATTCTTCACGGTCCACTGTGTGGGTACGGAATGCTGCCCCGGATTGGTCTTTCGGGGCAATACGGGGACAGACGGAACATTTCCGCGCAAATGCAGCGCGCAAATGTCTCGTCAGTCCCCGCATTGCAGCGTCTGCTGATTTTCAAACGCTGCCGCCCGGATTGACCTTTGCGCGATCTGACTGGCAGCCGATCCAATTTTTCACATCTTCCTGTCCCCGATTTGTCTTCCCCTGTCCACTCCGACCTAACCGCCTGCGGTGGCGGACGGCATCGTCTGGTAGATCGCCGCATACGCGCGCGCATAGGCGGAACTGCAACGCGACGCGCCCCAGGCCCGAACCCACCGGGACTATCACGAACTGCTGAAGAGAGAACCCGGCATCGAGACCGTGCTCATCGCCCGCCGGATCATCATCACGCGCGTGAAATCCAGGCAGGAGCCACACTGTCCGGTGGAAGTTGCCGCCGATCCGTAGCGGGGCCGCACATGGCCAATGCGGCCATGCTCGCCCGGCTATAGCTTCACATCGCAGTAAAACGCGCCGCACTGGTCGGAGCCATTGGCGTCCTGAAACCAGCCGTGCAGCGTGGTCTTCTGGCCGCCCTTCAGCCTGGCGCGGAACACGGCGCGAATGTCGGCTTCGGCCGTCTTCTTCGAGAATTCCTGCCCTTGGACGACCAACTTCGCGGCTGCGATCGGCAGCGCCTTGCCGGCAGGTAGCGTGCCCTTCACGTGCTTTTGCGGCGGACAAGGCGCATTCAGCGGAAGTTTCAACTGCGGAGGCCAGCGGTAGAGCGCGATCTCGTATTCGCCATCGCGCTCGACATAAATGGCCCACGGTCCGCCGCGCGGGCCGCCGGCAGCGTTCAGTACGTGGCCCGGATTATCGGCGTAGATGTCCTCCCAGTCCGACGAGACCAGCGTCACCGGATTCTCCTTCGGGCTGCCGATGCTGATCGGTGGAAAATCGCGCAGTGTGGGCTCGATCGGCGCCCACCATTTCTCGTAGTGCGCGCGCATCTTCTCCACCACGTCGGAATGTTGGCCCGCCACATCGGTCTTCTGGCCGGGATCCGTCTTCAGATCGTAGAGTTCCTTACCGGCGACCAGCCGCCACTTGTTCCACATCACGCACGAATCCCACTTCTGGGGAACCTGGCCATACTGGACCACGACCATACGGTCGGGAATAGACTGTTTCGCATCCTTGAGCGGACCGGCCACGCTAATTCCGTCGAACTTCGCGTTGGCGGGCTTCTTGAGATTGCATAGATCGATGAGCGTCGGCAGCCAATCCTGCATGCCGGCCGGATTGTCGATATCGCCCACCGGACGGAGGCCGCCGGCGGGCCAGCGCACGAAGCAGGGCACGCGATGGCCTCCCTCATAATAGGTGGTCTTGTTGCCACGCATCCCGGCGTTGAAGACGCGGACGCCGCCCGTCCCGCCGTTGTCGGTCATGAAGATAAGGATGGTGTTGTCGCGCAAACCGGTATCGGTCAGGAACTTCTCGAGTTTCCCGAGGTTCATGTCGATATTGGCGATCATCCCGAAAAACTCCGCCGGCAGGCCCGGTTTGCGGTAAGGCGCGGCAAACTCGTCAGGCGCCCACATCGGGCCATGCGGGGCATTGGTGGGCAGATAGACGAAAAACGGCTGCTTTTTCTGATGCTGCTCGCGCATCCAGTTCGTGGCCTCACCGAACCAGAAGTCGGTGCAGTAGCCCTGAAATTGTTTCTGGACGCCGTTATCGAGATACCGGCCGTTGAAATAGTCGTTGTCGAACTCGGGGGCGGACGACATGCCGAAGCCGCGGAAGTACTTCGCCTCCTGGAAGCCGCGGTCCATGGGGCGGTAAGGGTAATGATCGCCGAGGTGCCACTTGCCGAACAGTCCTGTGCGATATCCGCTGGCGGCGAACACGTCGGCCATGGTGGGGATGTCGCGGCGCAGCGACGCGCGGCCCGCTGTGACGGAGGTTGCCTTATTGTGCAGCGCGTCGAGGCCGCTCATGAGTTGGCCGCGGCAGGGTGTGCACATGGGCGCGGCGTGAAAGTCGACGAACCGGACACTTTCGTTATGCAGCCGGTCCATGTTGGGGGTGCGAAGCACGGGATTTCCATGGCAGGAGAGGTCGCCGTAGCCCTGGTCGTCGGTGAGGAGAATGATGACGTTGGGTCGGGCGGGTGGTGCTGCTCGCAAGGATGCCGCTACGGGCAAAGTCTGAAGAAAGGTACGCCGGGTTGGGGTTCTCACAACCTCAGCATAATCGATGATCAACCGGCCGGCACATATTCGACAGCTGCTACCGGCCGCGGCGCCCGTTTTGCTGATAAATCCAGCAGCATCGTTGAAAAATACACCTCTCCCTTAACTGCTTCAGCGCGTACGGCTTTGCTGAAATTTCCGTCATGGCATCGTTGGATAATTCTGCGGTGTTTTTCGTCTCGATTTTCTACAGGCTTGATCTTCTTCGAAATAAACGAGATAATAAGCGTTTGAGATCCTGATTATGGTTATCAACGTGCCCTTATGTGAGTCGAAAGGAAGGCACGATATGGTACCGCTTCTGGTGTTAGGAACGTTTCTGGTTTTCATTCTTTTGGACTGGCTTCTGAGCCGCAACAAGGTTACGCAGCCCATCCTGGCAACCGCGCCGGCTTCGGCACGGCCGCTGCCGCGCGTCGACCCCGAGCATGTGGATGGATTTCTGGTCCCCGAAAAGCTGCAATACCATCCCGGACATAGCTGGCTGGCGCACGAACGGCGCAACCTGGTGCGCGTGGGCGTCGACGAGTTTGCCGCCGCGCTAGCCGGTTCCGTCGACAAGATCGAACTGCCGAAGCCCGGACAGTGGATCCGGCAGGGGCAGAAGACTTGGGCATTTTTCCGGAAGGGCGAGAAGACCGAGATGGTTTCGCCGACCGAAGGTGAAATTATCGAGGTGAATCACGACCTGCTGCGCGATCCGTCGCTGCTGCGCCGGGATCCTTATGGCCGCGGCTGGGTGGCAACGATTCACGTGCCGGACGAGGAGTCCACAAGCCGGAACCTGGTGCCCACGGGGCTGGTGCGGAGTTGGATGCGCGACGCCGTGAGCCGCCTCTATGCCCTTCAGCCGCAAATGGTTGGAGCCGTTGCGGCTGATGGCGGACGTCCCGCCGAGGACCTGCTGGCTGCCGTGCCGGAAGCCAACTGGAAGGAGGTCACCGGTGAGTTCTTCCTCACCGCCTGAAAACTATGGCGCAAATTTGGACAAATTGCGGTATATATAAGGATATGAGGATCTGAAAATGTCTAGAGCGATCCTCTACGACAGCACATTGTGTGTCGGTTGCAAGGCTTGCGAAGGCGCCTGCGCCGAGCGTTGGGGGTTACCCTACGATCAGAAAATTGCCGCCGAGGAACACCTGTCCGCGCATAAGCTTACGGCTATCGAGAGCCACGGCGAACGGTATTCGCGCCGGCTGTGTATGCACTGCGAGCAGCCCACCTGTGCGTCGGTCTGCCCCGTGGGTGCGCTGCACAAAACTGCGCTCGGCCCGGTGGTCTATGACGCCGACAAATGCATGGGATGCCGGTATTGCATGACAGCCTGCCCGTTCCAGGTGCCCTCGTATGAGTGGTCGGCGCGGCTGCCGAAGGTGCGGAAGTGCGACCAATGCTACGAGCGGCAGTCGAAGGGTAAACCCACGGCCTGTGCGGAGGCCTGTCCGACCGGCGCCACCACCTGTGGTGATCGGGACGCGCTGGTGGCCGAAGCGAAGAAGCGCATCGGCGAGAAACCGGACCAGTATTACAACCGCATCTACGGGCTGAAGGAGGTGGGCGGAACATCGGTGCTGGTCCTGTCCGCCGTGCCTTTCGAGCAGATCGGGCTGCGCACAACACTGCCGCAGGAGCCGCTGCCCATGCTCACGTGGAATGTGCTGTCGCATGTGCCGGACGTCGTCTCGGTCGGCTCGGTGCTGCTGGGCGGGATCTGGTGGATCACCAACCGCCGCGACGAAGTCGCGAAGGCCGAGGGTAAAGGCAAAGGGAGGAAGTCATGACCAGACCGAAAATCACAGTTTGGCGCGTGATCTTCGTCCTCCTGGCGCTCGCCGGACTGTATTCGACCTACCTGCGCGTCATGTACGGCTTGGGCGGGTCGACCAATTTGAGCGACAAGTTTCCCTGGGGGATCTGGATCGGCTTCGATATCCTGTGCGGCGTCGGACTGGCGGCGGGAGGCTTCACCCTCGTGGCCGTCGTCCACATCTTCAATATCGAGAAGTACCATCCAATCCTTCGGCCTTCGATCCTGACCGCATTTTTGGGCTACGTGCTCGTGGTTTTCGCGCTGCTGTTCGACCTGGGCCGGCCCGACCGTCTGTGGCATCCGCTGGTGATGTGGAACCCGCATTCGGTGATGTTCGAAGTGGCATGGTGCGTGACGCTCTACACCACCGTGCTGGCTCTCGAATTCGTGCCGGTGGTGCTGGAGAAGTTCGAGTTGCGCCAATCGCTGAAGGTGGTGCGGGCGATCTCGGTGCCGCTGATGATCGCCGGCGTGATCCTTTCCACGCTGCACCAGTCTTCCCTCGGCACGCTGTACCTGATCGTGCCGCATAAACTGTACGGGCTTTGGTACACGCCGCTGCTGCCGGTCCTGTTTTACATTTCGGCCATCGGCGCGGGTCTGGCCATGACGATATTCGAATCGTGGCACAGCAGCAAGGCGTTCGGGCGGCAGCTCGAAACGCCGCTGCTGGCGAGCATGGCGCGGGTGCTGGCGGTGGTGCTCTCGGTCTATCTGACAATCCGTTACCTCGACCTCTCCAAGCGCGGGGCTTTGGGCCTGGTGACCATCAATCGCACCGAGACGTGGCTGTTCGGGCTCGAGATCCTGCTGATGGCGGCGGCCATGGTGCTGCTCTATCAGCGGCGAGTGCGGCGTAGTCCGGCGGCGCTCTACTGGTGCGCCGTCCTGTACCTGTTCGGCTTCATTACGAACCGCCTCAACGTGGCGGTGACGGGGATGGAGTCGGCCAGCGGCACCCATTACATCCCGAAGTGGACGGAGATGGCGGTGACGCTCAGCATAATCGCGCTGGGATTCGCCATCTTCCGTGTAGTCGCGCATTACTTCCCGGTATTCGACGCGCACGAAGAAGAGGCAGCGGCGCCCGTGGAGGCGGCGCGTCCTCGCGAATACGTGGGGGTTATCAAGCGGTAAACGATGGAGCAGCAGAAGCGTATCCGTATCGGCCTGGCCGCCAAGCTCGCCACCGCACTGGTGGCGGGTACGGCGGCCTTCTCCGTCATCTGGGGCTATATCAATGCGCGGGAACTGCGCCGGCACTCGGAGGCGCAGGTGTTGCAGACGGCGGAGCGAATCACGGACGTCATCCGGCGCAGCACACATTACGAGATGCTGCACAACGATCGGGATGCGCTGTACAACGTGATTCAGGAGATCGGCAGCGAACCGGGCATCCGGCGCATCCGCATTTTCAATAAAGAAGGCCGGATTCAATTCTCGACGGACGTGCGGGAAGTGGGCACGGTAGTGGATAAGAGCGCCGAGGCCTGCTACGGCTGCCACGCGCAGGCCCAGCCGCTGGCGAAACTGGCCCGCCCCGACCGCGGCCGCATCTTCACGTCGTCCGACGGTGAACATCTGCTCGGCGTAATCAAGCCCATCGAGAATCTGCCGGCTTGCAGCAATGCGGCATGCCATGCACACCCGGCTGGACAGCGGGTGCTCGGCGTCATTGACGCGAATCTGTCACTCGCTGCCGTCGATGCGGGTGCGGCGGAGCAGAAGCGGCACCTGGTTATAGTCACCCTGCTTGCGGCGATGCTGATTTCGCTTCTGGGCGTGGCGTACATCTGGCTGGCGATTTACCGGCCGGTGAAGGAACTGACGATCGGCACCCGTCGGGTGGCCGACGGCGATCTGAAATACCGGCTGCCGGTGCGGTCGCAGGACGAACTCGGCGAACTGGCGGACGAATTCAACCGGATGACGGCAGATCTGGAGAGCGCGCGCGACGAGATCACCAGTTGGGCCAAAACTCTGGAGCAGCGGGTCGAGCAGAAGACCGAGGAACTGGAACGTGCGCACCAGACGATGCTGAGCAGCGAGAAGATGGCTTCGATCGGAAAGCTGGCGGCCACCGTGGCGCACGAGGTCAACAATCCGCTGTTCGGGATCCTCACCTACGCGCGGCTGAACCTGAGGAAGCTGGCCGGCTGCGATATCCCCGACGAGGACAAGAAAGAAATGGTCGAGCAGCTTCAAGTGATCGAGCACGAGAGCAAGCGCTGCGGCGAGATCATGCGGAACCTGCTGACATTCGCCCGCCAGGCGCCGAGCCGCCGCGATCGGAACGATATCAATACGCTGATCGGCCGTGCCGTGGTGCTGGTGCGGCACAAGCTCGATCTGCAATCCATCGCCCTGGAGCAGGATCTGGCGGCTGCAGTACCGCCGCTCGAGTGCGATGCGGGCCAGATCCAGCAGGTGATGCTGATCCTGCTGGTAAATGCGGCCGAGGCGCTGGGCAAGGACGGCCGCATCGAAGTGAAGACCGAACTGACGGACGGAACCGTCCGGATTCACGTGCAGGACAATGGGCCGGGCATCCCGGACGACGTGATTCCTAAGATTTTCGATCCGTTTTTTACAACGAAGGAAGATCAACAGCGAACGGGCCTGGGACTGGCCGTCGCCAAGAGCATCGTGGAGCAGCACGGTGGGCAAATCGAAGTGCATTCGAAGAAGGGCGTGGGGACCGAGTTCCTGGTCAGCCTGCCCGTTGGGCAGGCGGAGCTCGTGCCGGGCAACGCCCAGTGAGGTGAGAACGTGGGAGCACAAGCAGCAGTGAAGCCAAGAGGCAGGATCCTGATCGTTGACGATGAGCTGGTAGTGCGCGATTCGCTCGGGAAGTGGTTTTCGAGCGAAGGCTACCAGGCCCGTCCGGTCGCGAGCGGACGCGAGGCGCTCGAGGCCATTCAGGAAGGCGATTGGGAGATCGCACTGATCGACATCAAAATGCCGGGGATGGACGGCATGGAGCTTCAGGGCCGGCTTAAGGAGGCAGATCCGGACCTGACTGTGATCGTGATGACAGGCTATGCATCGGTGGAAACCGCGGTGCAAGCCTTGAAGCGCGGGGCGTACGATTACATCACCAAGCCGGTGGATCCGGACGAGCTCTCGCATCTGGTGGAGAAGGCGCTCGAACACCGGCAGGCGCGCCGCGAGGTAGTGCGGCTGCGCGAGAACCTGAAGGAAATCTTCCCGACGACCGAGTTGATCGGCAAGAGCCCCGCGATGGTGCGCGTCTTCGAGGCGATCGAGATGGTCGCGCCGACCGACGCCACCGTTCTCATCACGGGCGAAAGCGGCACGGGGAAGGAGGTGGTGGCGCGCGCTATCCACTCGGCCGGACCGCGGCGTTACATGCCGATGGTCACCATACACTGCGGCGCCCTGACCGAAACACTGCTCGAAAGTGAGCTGTTCGGCCACGAGCGCGGCGCCTTTACCGGCGCGCAGTATCGCAAAAAGGGCAAGTTCGAAGTGGGCGACGGCGGCACGGTGTTTCTGGACGAAATCAGCGACATCAGCTTGAAGACGCAGACCGATCTGTTGCGCGTCCTACAGGAGAAGGAGATCGTGCGGGTAGGCGGCACACAGGCGATCAAAGTCGATTTCCGCTGCATCGCCGCGACGAACAAGAACCTGGAGGCGCTGGTGAAGGCGGGATCGTTCCGTCCCGACCTGTACTATCGGCTGCACGTCTTCTGCATCGACCTGCCGCCGCTGCGCGAGCGCAAGGAAGACGTGCCGCTGCTGGTGCAGCATTTCCTGAACAAATTCTGCACGGTCACCAATCGCCCCGTGCCGCAGGTTTCGAGTGAAGCGATGGATCTGCTGATGAAACAAGACTGGCCCGGCAATGTGCGGGAACTGGAAAACGCCGTGGAGCGCGCGCTGGTGGTGGGACGCGGCCCCGAGATCAAACCGGCGGATTTCTCGTTCCAGTTTCAGCAGCTCGAAAGCGGAACCGGCAAAACGCTGGAAGACGTGGAGCGCGTGCACATCGAAAGAATCCTGCGTGAGACCGAACATAACCTGTCAAAGTCCGCTCGCATTCTCGACATCGACCGGACGACGCTGTATAACAAGCTTCGCAAGTACGGAATGAAGTAAGAGAAGGAAGCGGGATGGGGAAGATCCAGCCAATCGAACTTCTGCCACTCCGCGACCAAAATCCTGCCGAACTCGAGGACCTCGCCCGTGCGCTGGCGCTGTGTTTTCGTGCGCCCTGCCGGATCCGCGAGGACACTCTGGATGCGGCGTTTGCCTACGACCCCAAACGGGATCAGTTTCACTCCACCGCCATTTTGAATGCGATGCAGCCGCTCGGCAACGGCAGCCGGATTTTGGCCGTCACGGGCCTGGATCTGTTTGTCCCCGTCCTGACCTTTGTCTTCGGCGAAGCGCAGCTGGCGGGCAATTGCGCCATCGTCTCGTTGCACCGGCTACGCGATGAAGTCTACGGTTTGCCGGCAAACCCGGTGCTGCTGGGCGAACGGCTGCGCAAAGAGGCGGTGCACGAACTCGGGCACACGTTCGGTCTGCGACACTGCGACGACTGGAGCTGCGTGATGACGTCGAGTCACTCGGTGGAGTGGCTCGACGTCAAAACCGATGGGTTCTGCCGGTCCTGCCGGACGTTCATCGACTGACCGATCCTGCTTTCGAACTGGTTCACGGCGCGTGGAAAGCCGGCGGCAGCCGGATTGGCTGCCCCCCCCAACGCAATACGCTACGGCCGGCCTTCAACTTTCGCGTTTAAAACCGGTACTTCAGGCCGAACTGCATTTCCCTATTGTTCACCACCGTAGTGGTAATTCTGCCAAAAGCGGCGTCACCCAGTGTTCTATCCGGCCCGCCGAACTGCGGCGTGTTCAGGAAATTAAACGCTTCGTAGCGGAACTGCAACGTATGGCCCTCTCTGATCCTGAATTCCTTGAAGATCCCGACATCCCAGGTCTTCTGTGCCGGCGTGTCAAACAACGTAACGCCTGCATTGCCGTATCCCAGCGGTCCCATGAAAACGCCGTTGCCCGAACAGCCGTTGCACTTGGATTGCACGAAGGCAGCCGTATTGAACCACTTGCTCAGGTTGCGGCCGTCCATTACGGTGTCCACCTTCTGGCCATAGACGATGTTGGGCCGCTCGGTGCTGGAGGCGCCTGTGTTTTGGGAATCGCCCGACTGTACCACGGTGACAGGCAAGCCGGACTGCAACTGTACGATCCCGTTGACGGCCCAGCCGCCGAGAATCCAATTCTTCGGACCTGTGGCGTGTCGCAACCATGGTATCTCCCACACGTGACTCAGAACGAACCGGAAGCGTTGGTCAATATAGGACCGCCCATAGTCGGCCTTTCGATCACGCGGATTCTGGGTAAAGTTGGAGCCATAAAGCCCGCTTTCGTTCACGCCGTATCCGATCGAATTCGCGCGCTGCCAGACGAAGGAGGCATTCGCCGTAAGCCCTTTCGAATATCGTTTCTCGACGCGCGCTTGCAATGCGTTGTAATTGGCGCTGACCCAACTCTCGAGGCGCCGAATCGTGCTGACGGGAAGCAACACCC